>Ga0078972_1006403_pt1 | contig 28030 bp, 22 predicted proteins | sample YelNatPaOPGAMG01_FD_67568 | JGI IMG/M metagenome (GOLD analysis project Ga0078972, IMG submission 67568) | Hot spring thermophilic microbial communities from Obsidian Pool, Yellowstone National Park, USA - OP-RAMG-01 (SPADES assembly) (version 2) | ecosystem: Environmental > Aquatic > Thermal...
AATATATAAGAGAGTTGTTCGTTGAGCAAATGAACAGGTTCTTCCGCTCAAATCTTCCCTCCTTGCCCTATTGCTCGGGTTATAGAGACGAGAAAACGAAAGAGTTCATCAAAAATAGCGAGGAAATAAGGGCGAGGCTGAAGATACCCCAAGCTTGCTTTAGGAGGTCTAAATAATTTCCCACAGATTGCCTTTGGCGTCTTTTTTCTGTATAAATAATGAATAGGAGGTAGATGGATGATAGATGCATATTCCTTCGTTGGAAGCCTAAATCCTTCCCTATCCGCTTCTCCTGAAGCTGTTTTAGAAGGGATGAAAAGGAACAACATCAGCTTTTCCATACTCACCCATTTCACTGGCTACTTCTACAACTTCCTTGAGGGAAATCACTTCCTCAGGCAGATAGTGGATGGCTCGGATTGTCTTTACGGCTATCTGTCAGCCAATCCCTATTATGTTCAGCATTCCATTTCCGATATGCGGAAGCACCTCCCTAACGATAAATTCCTTGCTCTTCATTTCTCCGCCAAATACTGGAGGATGGAATGGTATGAGGAGCCGGTTTTGGAGCTTCTCAATGCTTATCGGCGCTTCGTTAAGCCCCTTGTCTGCTACTTTCCTTCCGAGCAATATTCCGTTGCCCAGAGACTGGCAAATGATTTCGCAACAATGCAATTTCTATTAGTTGATATCAAGACTTCGGAATGGGATGAGGCGCTGAAGCTTGCCAAGAATTGCCCGAATATTTTCCTCTGCGTCAATCCCTATCTAATGCCTCAGGATATCAAGAAAGCCTGTGAGCTTTTGGGAGCGCATCGCTTAATTATGGGAAGCAACTTTCCCTTATTCCCCCAATCGGTCGTTTTGCGTTTGATTGAGGAAAGCGGAATCTCGGAAAGGGAAATCTCGCTCATAACCTCCCAAAACGCCAAGAAATTCTTCCGCATAGGAGAGGAATGATGATAGCGAAGAAGCTTTTCCCCGTTCCAATTGAAGAGGAGATGAAGAACTCCTACTTGGATTACGCGATGAGCGTAATCGTCTCCCGCGCCCTTCCCGATGTTAGGGATGGATTGAAGCCCGTTCATCGAAGAATACTCTGGTCTATGTATGAGGAAAGCGTTTTCCCCGATAGACCACATAAGAAATCAGCCTGGATTGTCGGGCAGGTAATGGGTAGATATCATCCTCATGGGGATGCGGCAATCTACGAATCGCTCGTCCGCTTGGCGCAGGATTTTGAAACTCGCTATCCCTTGATAGATGGGCATGGGAACTTCGGTTCAATAGACGGTGATAGCCCAGCGGCGATGAGATATACGGAGGTAAGATTAGCCCCAATAGCTATGGAGATGCTCTCGGATATTGAGAAGGACACTGTGGAATGGCTTCCAAACTACGATGGTTCGCTCAAAGAACCCGCCGTCCTTCCCGCCAAAATTCCCCATCTTCTCCTAAATGGCTCCGCTGGCATCGCCGTTGGAATGGCTACATCCATTCCGCCCCATAATTTAACCGAGGTGATTGACGCCCTTTTGCTCCTCATAGAGAAGCCCCGTGCCAGCTTGAATGAGATAATGAATGTCCTCAAGGGACCAGATTTCCCCACCGGTGGCATAATTTTCGCCTCTCCCCAGAAATTAAAGGAGATATATAAGAAAGGGAAAGGGCAACTTCCCATTCAAGCCGTGACCCACTTTGAGGAATTGAGCGGAGGAAGGAGCGCTATCGTCGTCACGGAGATACCATATCAAGTTAATAAAGCGAAGCTAATTGAGCAGATAGCGGACTTAGTGAAGGCGAGGAAAGTGGAAGGGATAGCGGATTTGAGGGATGAATCGGATAAGGAGGGTTTGCGGGTTGTAATTGAGTTGAAGCGGGATGCCCAGCCCAAGAAAATCCTCAACTACCTTCTCAAGCATACAGCCCTGAGGACGACATTCGGTATCAATATGCTCGCCTTAGTTGATGGAGCGCCGCGTCTTCTCGGCATCATAGATATCCTTAACAACTTTCTCCAACACCGCAAGGAAGTTGTTCTGCGTAGAAGCCAATATGATTTGAACAAGGCTAAGGCAAGGGCTCATATTTTGGAGGGGCTTCTCAAAGCATTAGACCATATAGATAGGGTCATCCAGATAATAAGGAGCTCCGCTTCACCAGCTGAGGCGAGGAAAAATTTGATGGATTTCCTCAAGATAACCGAGGAGCAGGCGCAGGCAATTTTGGATATGCGTTTAAGCCAGCTCACTCGCCTTGAAAGAAGCCAGATAGAAGGGGAGCTGAAATCGCTCAGGGAGGAGATAAAGCGACTTGAGGAAATCATCAAATCTCCAAAGAAATTGATGGAGGTAATAAAGGAGGAATTGGAGGAGATAAAGAGGAAGTATGGAGATGGGAGGAGGACGCGCATTTTCCACGAGGAGCCTAAGGAGATAACGGAAGAGGATATAATCCCTGAGGAGGAGATGGTGGTCATTTTAACGAGGGATAACTACATAAAGAAGGTGCCGCTTTCCTCATTCCAAGGTGGTAAGAAAGGCTTTAGCTTGACGACTAAAGAAGAGGATTCTATCTCCCATCTATTCGTTGCCTCAAGCCACTCAACCCTCCTCTTCGTGACCGATAGAGGGCTATGCTATAGCTTGCGTGCCTTAGAAATTCCCCAAACCTCCCGCCAATCCGTGGGGACCGCTATTGACAATCTCCTCACTCTACAGGAGAACGACAGGATAAGATGCGCAATACCTTTGCCCTCCAAGGAAGGCTACCTCTTCTTGGCAACCGTAAAGGGGTTGGTGAAGAGGTTAGATTTAAAGGAGATAAATGGCGGTAAGAGGGGTGTGCAGATAATGAGATTGGATGATAATGACCGTCTCTGTTCCGCCCTCCTCACTGATGGTGAGCAGCAGATTCTTTTAACTACCAAGAAAGGGATGGGGATAAGGTTCAGCGAGAAAGAGGTTCGCCCTATGGGGAGAAGCGCTGGCGGTGTTAAGGGAATATCGCTAGGGAAGGATGACGAGGTCATCTCCGCTGATGTTGTATCTCCAAAATCCTTTATAATCCTTGCCTCGGAAAGGGGCTTTTTGAAGAAGATAGCCGAGAAAGAGATAAAGGCACAGGGGCGAGGGGGCAAGGGAATTATTCTCTGGAAGACAAACAAGAAGTCGGGATTGGTTGCCTGCGTGAAAGTTATGGAAAACAGCGATAGATTTCTCTTGAGCTCAGCCAAAGGAAATGTATATCATTTCAAGGTCAAGGAATTGAAGGAAGGAAAGAGGGAAACGCAGGGGGTGCAAATGGTAGAGCTTTCCCAGGACGATAAAATAGCCTCTATTGGGAAGATAGTGAGCGGTAGCTGATGCCAAGGTATAGAACCATTCGCCACACCGCCGATAAAGCTATCGTAGCCTGGGGAAGGGATTTGCCGGAGCTCTTTGAGAATTCGGCTTATGGGATGTTTTCCCTTATCGCCGATATAAGAAGGTTGAAGCCGGAGATAGAAAGGCAAATAGAGATGAAAAACGACCAGCAGGATTATGCCATTTTGCTTGCTGATTGGCTTGGGGAGCTTCTTTATATTTTCGATGCTGAGAAAATACTTTTCTGCCAATTCAAAGTGGCATCGGTTGATGAGAAGGGGGTAAATTCCATCTGCGGAGGGGTAAGGGTTCGTCCCGAGCTTCCCTGGCGAGGCTCTTATGTGAAGGCGGTAACTTATCATAGATTGAAGATAGAGAGAAAAGGACAACTCTATCGGGCAACTCTTTTCTTTGATGTTTAGGATATAGCTGATTGCCATTGCGAGGGCTCTCCTTTGGAGAGCCCTCGCAATCTCGCCATTCTGTCATTGCGAGGCTTCCCGTAAGGGAAGCCGTGGCAATCTCGTTTTAAAAAATAAAAATAACCGGAATAATTTTCTATAAAAATAGAGATTGCCACGCCTGACCGCATTAGCGGTCAGGCTCGCAATGACAGAAAGCTCGCTTCGCTCCTCGCAATGACAATGGGACTTGGCACTGCAAAACCCGAATATCTCAAAAATATGCCTTTATAGATATCTTCCCCTTCTTGGGCTTGAGAAATACGCATTCCCTCACTTTATCAAACTCTTTATGCTCCTCTCCATCCACCACTACCCTCTTCATCATCTTCCCTTCGGGATGGCGGAGGCGAAGAACAACCCTCTCCGCCGAATTCTCTTCCGAAAACTCTACCTCCCCCTCAATAAAACCCTCCTTTATATGGGAGGAAATCCTAAAGCTAACTGTTCCAAAATAAGTGGGAGCATTTGAGACCTCCACTCTCTTGCCATCCTCCATCCAATAGGTTGGTATAAAGGGAGCGAGCCAGAGCTCCCTTCCTCTCTCAACCACAAACATATGTCTCGTCTGCACCAAAAACCATCCCGTCTCGTGAGTCTTATTCCAAGCTCCCATATTATGGAAATGCTCCCAGAAAGAGAGATTCTCCTCATTTAACAAAGAGGGAATGGCGTTGAAATAAGAGCGGATGAAGGGTTTTATCTCATCTCGTTGGGCATATATCTCCACCATTCTCGTGTAATAGGGTTGGAGCTTGGAGAAACCGCCCAAATTGAACCAATCCTTGCAGTTTTCCTCTTCGGGATATTCTCCCATCCCGCTGTATAGGAACCAATAATCCTCCATATGCTCAACAATCCAATCCGCATCCCTGCTTTTCGCTTCCAAAACCCCGCAGGGAACGAGATAATGCGCTCCGATTTCCACATCTCCCGCCCAGGAACGATTCCCATCCTCCCCGGGATACATCTCCCCAACTTTCCCAAAACAATAAAGCATACCGGGATAGGCGGGAACCCATTTGCCATTGGAAAGACCCAAAACAGGCATACGAGCCTGATTCCAGCGATAAGCCCTAATAATATCCTCTCTGAATTCCCTTGCCTCTTCTTTGAACCTCTGCGCTTTCGGATAATCTATCTCGCCGAAAACCTCTCCCATCTCCGCCAATCCAGCGTAAAAGTGGGCTTGATTGAAGAAACGATAGGCGAAGCGATTCCAATCCGCAGCCACTCCCGGTGGCATCAATCCATATTCGGGCACCTTTTCCCCTTTATAATCCCTCACCTTCGTTTTCTCTCTCTGCCTCACGACCCAATCACAAACCCTTGCCACCTCGTCAGCATATCTCCTCAACCATTCCCTATCCCTTGTGAGCCTATAATGGCGGGCAAGGGTCCAGAGATGCCAGCCAGTTCCCAAAATCGTGTAGCCAGTAGTGAGATAGCCCTTCTCGTTATATCTACTAATGAAGAACTCCAAGCCCCTCTTTGAGAACTCTGAATGCCCGAAGAGGTCCATTCCATATATTATTGAATGCGCCTCGCTCTCCAAGGGACCATAGGACATAGAGGCAATCCAAGGAGCGATTCTCTTACCCTCTTCTTCATTTCTCGCCGCTATCAAGCAATGCACCTGAGAAGCCTTTATCACATTCGCCAGCAAGGGCTCGGGAATATCAATCCGGAGCGAATTGGAAAGGACTCTTTCCCAATATCTTTTCGTTTCAGCGACAAGCAGGTCAAATCTCTCGGATATCGCCAAGGAATCCGCTTCTCCTTGCTCAACTTCCCAAGCGGGAATGTAGAGAAAGAATCTTCTTCTTTCACCCGGTCCCAATTCCCAGATTATATTTAACTCGTTTCCTTTAATTTCTCCTTGAAGAGTCTCAATAAAGGCTAAAATCTTATCATTATTAAGAATAGCTATCCCTTTATCCCTTGCCTCCAAGCGAGCTGGTATGCCCTTTTCCCTATCTGCAAGGAAGGATAGGGTTATCTCCCCTTTTTGCGGCTCTTTCCCCTTATTTATCGCTTCTATCTCCGCTACGAATAGGGGCTTTTTATTGAACCAATAGGGAGGTTTCTTAGTAGCTTCATCGCTTTCATCGTAGGGAACGACGAAGCTTCTTTGCCTGTAAACTATTTCTCCATCCTCAATTTGACTCACCGGAATGGGGAACCACCCTCCATCAAGGTATCTATTCAAATTGGTGTTTTTCCCAGAGCCGAATTTTGCCTTGACCTCCATTGCCTCATACGAAACTCCACCTTCACGGGAAATCACGAACTTATGATTATCACAGGCGAGGGAAAGCATAGTGGGACCGTTGTTTTGAATAGGCTTATGCACTCTCTCCATCGCCTGGGAGAATCTTTGGTCCGGCATCTCCCTCACCAGCTCGAGAACGCTCTTCTTATCCTTGATTTGCTTCTTATATTCCTCCAATTTGACTTTGGGTGGATAAGTCGTGGCGAAAACGCCGAAATCCTCAACATATACGCAGCCGTGCTCCAGGATATCTTCAATAGCGATTCCGAAGGAGAAATCGGGAAGTTTCACTCGGAAAATAGTCCTGTCGGATTTTAAGGGGGAGGGGCGGAAATATCGGAGTTTAAGGCGAAGCTCCTCTTTCAAATCCCATTCAGCCCTGTAAACCCCTCCTTTATTTGTGAGAATCTCCCCATTGTAAATCTCCACTTCCCCTTTGCCCTCCTTAGGCTTCTCCAATTGGAGAACGAATTCCCCTTCTTCTGGAATCGAGTTGGTGAAGGCTTGAATGCGTTTGACGATTATCGGCTTGGGAGTTGGAGGGAAGATGAAGCGGACTTTCTCCGTTCCATTCAAGGCAAGTTGGGGTTGACCCTGCCAATTTATAATGAAGCTGAGGGTTGATTTTTCAGCTTTCACCTCTGCCTTCAGGGGAACCCAGTTCCCCTGCCAATGAGATTCCCCTAACCAAGCTTGGAGCTTGATTTCCTCGGGATTGGGAATCATATCTTGGTCTGCGAATTCCAAAATCAGCTCGTTCACTCTCCTCCTCTCATACCAGACGAGACCTATACAACCCTCGCCGTTTTTCCCTTTCTCAACGATATAGCCCTCAGATGATGGAGCGAGTTCCTTCTCAAGGAATAGGTCCTCGGGAGGGAACTCCTCAATTCTATTACATCTACAACCATCCATCCTCTCTGGGTCTGAGTAGACGACCTTCGCGAAGGGAGCGATATCCATATTATTCAACCTCCTTTCGGATTTTCTCACTGATGGGTCCCTGATGAGACGGGCATTCGCCCAATCGGCGCAGTCGCAGATGATTCCATCACCAGCGTCTTTTGAAACCAGCTTCAACTCCTTAGCTCCTTTTAAGGAAACGCGAACTGGTAGGGGAGGGTCAAGTTCGCGCCTTATTCCGCTATCAAAAACCTTTTTGCCATCAACGAAGATTTGGAATATCACGCTACCCACATTTTGCCCTCCCTGCCATTGAACGCCTACTTCCGCCTCAAAAGCGAGATACTCCCCATTGAGCGCTACGACAATCTCGCCATTTGCGTGGTGTCCCAGTCCCTTCTCATAGCGTTTATCCTTGATTTGGAGGGGAAGAGGGGTTTGATAGGGAGCGTGGGCGGAGACATCCAATCCCAGCTCGCCCCAACCCTGAGAGAATGAGACGATTCTCTCCGGATGGTCGCTCAGGAACTCAAAAGATGATGAATCTCCCAAATCGGGAAACTTGGCGAGTGTAATATAAAGAAATATGAATAGCATAATTTCACCCTGAAAGATTATAAGGGAAATACTTTTGTAGTGCATAGTGGAAAAATCGGCTTGAGGTGGTTTTCTCTAATCCGGGGATGATTTTTGGGGGGCGGGCTAAAGCCCGCCCCCCACTTTTTCTAAAAGCGTTGGCTGTAGGTTAAATTAATCCATCTTCCTGGTCCGGGATAAAAGACGAGGTCTTCATACTCTTTATCAAAGAGATTTTCAATGGAGAGAATCAATTTCCCATCCTCCCCTACATTTTTGTTGACCTTCAGATTGAATAGAACATATCCGCCGACTTCTGGCGGAACGGTTACATTCCAAGGGTCGCCCACCCAAGTTGGCTTATCCACATCGGTTTTCCTTGGTCCCACGGCAATCATCTCCAAATCATAGGTCGTTTCCTTCTTCCCTTTGAGGGATACTCCCGCCTTCAACATATTCTTCGGCATAGCGGTGCGAAATACGACGACAAGGGGGCGATTCTTAACCAGGTCCTTGGCATCTAAATAGGTGTAATTGAGCCACCAACTGCCAAAGCCTGTTTCCCTTTCCAGCTCGGCTTCCAATCCTCTCAGGCGTGCCCTTCCTATATTCTGATAAACATTGTTTGCATCCGCGCCAATTACATTGTCAAGCTTCGTTTGATAGATAGACAAATTGAAGTCATAATTTGGGGAAAGCTTTCTCTCCCAATCAAGCTGATAAGTCCAACCCGTTTCCGGTCGCAAGTTAATATTTCCTTGCCACATTCCTTCCCCATAAAGCTCGTTAAGGTCGGCGAACCTCCTATTCTTTGTAACGGCGAACCTTATCTTGCTGTTCTCCCCTTGTGGAATATGAACGCTGAAGAAGGGAGAGATTATATCTTTTCCCGGCTCGGCGTTATCGTAGCGAAGGGCAAGCGTATAGGCTGTGAGCTTTGAAGTGAGGAAGGTGTTTTGAAGGAAAGCCCATTTGAAAGTTTGGTCATATTTCTTCCACTTATCAGCGGGAATATTCCCCATATATTGAACATCCAACTGACCAGGCGTTTTGAAAGTATCCCTTTGATAACCCATACCATAAGTCCAAACCGTGTTTGGATTTGGGCGAAGATTGTATTGAAATTCCGTCTTCCAGAGTGAATATTGCCAGGGCTGGAATACCGGCTTCACCTTTCCTGTCGTTTTTGAATAAGACTGCCATTCCTGGTCGCCGGAGAAGGAATAAGGAGCGATTCTCAGGAAATAATCTGCTTTCTCGCTTATCTGTTTCTTGTAAGTTATCGAGCCGGTAGCGCGGGAATGTATCGTCCATTCCGCCTCCCAGCTTCCAAAGGGATTCGGTCCAGTGGGTCTATACCCCCATATTATTCCCGTCATAGAGGTGCCCGCAAGGGTTAATGTAGAGCCTTGACCCAAGGAGAAATTGAGCTTCATTGAGGTTTCCGTGAGGTTCTTCCTCTGGTTTTTCCGCCAGCCGGAATGAAGGTCCTTATTTACTGCGATGAAATAGTTTCTCTCCTCGTTCCCGCCGCCCGCCCAGAGCTCGTAGGTTTGTCTTCCATAGGAGCCCATAGTCAGGCTTGCCCCTCCTCCCGGATATTTATCTCCGCTCTTTAGGGTGAGGAGCACCAACCCACCGATGGTTGAGCCAGGATATTGGGGAGGAGCGGGTCCCTTTATTATCTCAACTTTATCAACGGCGGTTAGGGGCATCATATTGAGGACGAACGGTCTTCCAATGGGCGATAGGGTCGCTCCCTCAACTAAAATCTGCGTCCACTTGCTATCGTTTCCCCTGATTACCGGGATGGAGGCGCAGAGAGCGGCTCCGATAGCCGTCGTCGTTCCCGAGGTTCTCTTCAAGACATCGGGAACGCTCTGCACATTTACCATCTTTTCAATCTTCTCAATTTGCACCTCCTCCACCTGCGCGGGCTTCTCCTTCTCCGCCTCTACCTCAACAGCGACGGAAATCTCCGGCACCATTTCTTCTGATGCTCTCTCCTCCTGCGAAAAAGCAAGCGTGCTCAAGAGAAAGATACTCGCTAAAATAAACAGCCTTGTCCTCATTTCCAACCTCCTTTCTAAAAAATCTTCTTTTGTAAAGATTACAAAATTAATATGTCAAAAATTTATCATTAATTTGACTTTTTCGGTAAACGAATTTTCCAAAAAAGAAGAGATTGAAATGGAGAACAGAAAACTCAAAAGTAGTGAATAATGTGAGAAGATATTGGAGTTGCTTAAAAGTTACGAAAATGACTTTTTGGAAAAGAGTGCTCCAGCAGGATATTTGATATTTTCTTCTTTGCCTCAGCTCGTTATTCCCTTTTAATAAGAGAAATTTAATTTGTTTCACTGCGAGGCTTGCCGTAAGGGAAGCCTCGCAATCCCTTTTTGTCATTGCGGGCATAGGTAAAGGTTTTTGTAATGGAGGAAGGATAAAGAGTAGAGATAGCGATTGGGAAAAAATTTAATTTTATAATTTGAGTTATGAGGATGGTCCCATAAGAGTGAAAGAAACAGATACCTTATCAAAAACCGGTAGCGTTTCATTTGTTGCTGATGTAGTTATGTTGAATATTTCACTATTCAAATTCCCCCTAAATCATCCTTATTCTAAATTTTTTCTCAAAAAGTTATCAGATTATATTTTCATTTAACATCAAATTTCATTATATCTCTTAGCGAATCCCTCATAAATTATTCTTGATACAGAGCATAAATCGTAAATCCGCATTTTTTGGAAACGCTACCTCAAAAACTTATATCCATTAGATGGAAGCGATAGCGAAGCAATCTCAAAATCGAGATTGCCAGGCCTCTCTTACGAGAGGCTCACAATGACAGCGGGGGTTGAGATTGCCACGCCTGAACGCTTCGGCGTTCAGGCGTGCAATGACAGAAAGGACAGGTCGCCTTCGCTCCTCGCAGTGACAGAGAAATTGTCCTGACAGAAATAGTTTCATCTCTTACTTATACCCCCACTTGCCATAAAATTGGCTACTTGTATAATATCATTTGGGATATAAAATGCCTGAGTTCAAGCTTGTCTCCGATTATAAACCGACGGGTGACCAGCCAAAGGCGATAAGGGAACTCGTTGATGGATTGAGAAAGGGTTATAAGTATCAGACCCTGCTGGGCGTCACAGGGTCGGGAAAGACCTTTACGATGGCAAATATAATCGCTGAAGTTCAGCGTCCTACCCTCGTCATCGCCCACAACAAAACATTGGCAGCCCAGCTCTGCGCCGAATTCAAGCAGTTCTTCCCTTATAATGCCGTTGAGTATTTCGTCTCCTACTACGATTATTATCAGCCCGAGGCTTATATCCCCGAGTTAGACCTCTACATTGAGAAGGATTCCTCAATAAACGATGAGATAGACCGCCTTCGCCACTCCGCAACCCAGGCGGTGATGAGCAGGAGGGATGTGATTGTTGTAGCCTCCGTCTCCTGCATCTATGGTTTGGGAACTCCTGAGGATTATAAGAGGATAACACTTGCGATAAAGAAAGGGGAAGAGATGGATAGGGAGGAGATGCTCCTCCGCTTGGTGGAGATGCAGTATGAGCGAAACGATTTCGCTCTTCAGAGGGGGAAATTCAGGGTTAGAGGCGATTCAGTGGAAATATTTCCCATTGATGAGGAGGTAGTTTATCGCATAGAGTTCTTTGGGGACGAAGTGGAGAGAATACTGGAGATAGACCCAATCAGTGGCGAGCTGAGAAACGACCTTGAGTATCTCTATCTCTTCCCCGCCACCCATTATGTCGCTCCCTGGGACAAGATAGAGCGAGCAATCGCCTCAATTGAAGAGGAATTGAAGGAGAGGCTCGCCTACTTTGAGAAGCAAGGGAAATTTTTGGAAGCCCAGAGATTGAAAGCCCGCACCCTCCACGACCTTGAACTGATAAGGGAAATCGGCTACTGTCCGGGAATAGAGAATTATTCCCGCCATTTCGATGGTCGCCTTCCCGGTCAGCCTCCCTACACTTTGATTGATTACTTTCCGGAGGATTTCCTTCTTTTCATAGACGAATCCCATCAGACCATTCCCCAGCTCCGTTCAATGTATGAGGGGGATAAATCCCGCAAAGATGCCCTTGTGGAATATGGCTGGCGTTTACCCTCCGCTTACGACAATCGCCCCCTAAAGTTTGAGGAATTTGAGAAGAAAATAAATCAGGTCATCTTCGTATCCGCGACTCCCGGTCCCTATGAGCTCGCTCATTCACAAAAGGTGGTTGAGCAGATTATCAGACCGACGGGTCTCGTTGACCCTGAGGTGGAAGTGCGTCCAACGAAGGGGCAGATAGACGATTTGATAGGGGAAATCAAGAAGAGGGTGGAAAGAGGAGAAAGGGCATTGGTAACAACTCTTACGATTAAGATGGCTGAGGACCTCTCGGAATACCTCAGCGAATTGGGGATAAAGGTTCATTATCTGCATTCGGAGATAGAAACCCTTGATAGAGTGGGAATTTTGAGGGATTTAAGATTGGGGGTTTATGATGTTGTGGTGGGGGTTAACCTCCTCAGGGAAGGGTTGGATTTGCCCGAGGTATCTTTGGTGGCGATATTGGATGCGGATAAGGAGGGCTTTTTGCGTTCGGAAACCTCACTAATCCAAATGATTGGAAGAGCGTCAAGGAACATAAACGGCAAAGTGATAATGTATGCGGATACGATAACGGAATCTATGAGGAAGGCGATAGACGAGACCAATCGGAGAAGGAAAATCCAAATGGAGTATAACGAGAAGCACGGGATAACCCCCGAGACAATCAAAAAAGCGGTTCACGATATCCTTCAACAGAAGATGATTCAATTGGAGAAGGAACAATTGAAGGTGAGCGAGGAAGCGGCTTCCTATTTAGATGTCGATTACATCCTCTCCCGCATAGTGGAGCTTGAGCGGGAGATGAAGAAGGCGGCTGCCAACCTTGAATTTGAAAGGGCAGCCCAGCTAAGAGACGAAATAAAGCGACTTAAGGAGCTCGTGTCGGCTCCCTCGGGCGGGAAGAGAGGCTAATTATTCAGAGGGCTGTTCCGATTCGCCGGCATATTGTTTGAGAAGTTCGCCGACGAATTGTTTGAGGGTTTGACCAACGAACTTCTTTAGAAGCACGGCTTCCTTCCCTTCCTTTATCTCCTTGAAAGCGAGCTTGGCGAAAGCTCCCGCGATATGCACCTTTAGTTCCTTCTTCTCCCCTTCCTGCGACATCTCCTCCTCCATCTCCTGCAACCTCTTCATAGCGAGTTCGGCGTCGGCTCTCAGGATGTTTCGCACGGTATTTCTCGTCAATCCCAAGAACCTTGCTATCTCATCCTCCGTCTTCATTAGCTCCTCTCTAAGAACGACGGCGAAGGAAGCCCTTGCAAGGGAGGGAAGCCAGGTGAGGGCGCGATACTCGGCGAGCTTGTGCAGACCTCCCAAGAGGTCTATTGACTTGAGGAAAACTCTTCCCGCTAAAAGCTCTATGTCATCGTCCTTGCGAATGGGTTCCACTATCATCACTTCTCACCTCCTATTGGTTCAAGTATTTTCACAAGCCCTGTTTGGGTTATCTCCATAAGATGGGTATAGGTATCGTGTCCGGAAAGCCTACAACCATCTATCCTGAACAATCGCACTATATCGCCTATTTCCTTCTTGTAGAGCTTGGCTTTATAGGATGAATCAACCAGCTCCTTAGCGAGGACCATCGTTCCATCAACTATGTGCCCTACCGCATAACCACCCGCTGCCTCAGCTGTGAGCTCCTCGTGCCCGCTCCTCTTCTGCGATATCAGTATCGCCGTCTGATGCCACTTCTTGAGGAAATTGAAGATTCTCCTCACCACCGCCCTCGCCATCATCTCCTTGTTCTCATAGAGACCCGTTATTGAATCTATCACCGTGAACCTGACTTTGTAATTTTGGATAACATAGGCAAGAGTGGCGAGGAGCTCTTGGATATTATCCCGCAGATTGCCATAGGATGCGGCGTCTATTATGAGGATGTTATCGGAGAAATCGTTTAAATCGCAGCCCATAGCCTGAGCCCTCAATCGCAAACCGCTGACGAGGAAGGGAGCAGGAGACTCAACCGTTATGAAGGCGACTTTCTCTCCCCTCCTCGCTTGCGCGACCGTGAATTGTTCAGCCATCAAGGATTTGCCGGTATCGGATACGCCGGTAAGGTTGAAAACGGAGTAGGCGGGTAAACCGCCAAGAGTTTTCTTCGTCAATTTCCCATCTACGGATTCCACAGTGAAGAAAAGGTCATCCAAACCCTCAATGCCAGTGGGAATACCAACGATTTTGGGAGCCTTAGCGAGAGCTTCCTTAGCTGTGAAGATACTGCGCTTATCGGGCTGAGGAAACTCCCTCTCTTCGGCTTCAAAGCTTGCTCTTTCTAATTCCTCTCTTTCCATTGCCATTGCAAACCACCTCCATTAATTAATTTTAAACTTTTAAATGGAAAAGTCAAAAATTCAACAAATTAATAATAAAATTTTTTAATGGAAGTGGGCGATCTTTGCGAAGATAAAATGTAAGGTCGGTTTCAAGAGCAGGCATATAGAATTAGAAATTTTTAAAAATTGTAAATATAGGGGTGATTAAAGGAGGGAATATAAAATAAATATCATCTGCGATGGGAGTTATTAATTTTGCACCAAAGCCGGTAGAAAAGGGATATTGCTTCGTTGCCTTGCTCCTCGCAATATATCCTTTTTGAAATGAGAATACGAGACTGCCCCGCCCGCCTACAGCGGGCTCCCGTCTATGGGTATAGGTTTTTGATAGGGCAAGTTGCTTCGCTCCCCGCAATTACACTCCTTTTAGTTAGAATCCTTCAATCCCCTTAAACCTCTCTCAAATCCCTTGGGCGTGATTCCTTAACAAGCGCGAGGAGGAGAATAGAGGCGAGAAACGCTAAGCTGGCGCCGAATGTGAAGGCACTTATAGGACCTTTCCATTGCCAAATCGCACCGAAGATAACGCTCGCGGGAAACGCTCCCACCCCAATTGCGAAACGATAAATCCCGTATGCAGTTGCCCTCAGCTCTGAGGGAACCAAATCCGCTATGAAAGCCCTTTCCGTTCCCTCGGTTAGAGAATAATAGAATCCATAAAGTATGAAGAGGAGCCATATGTGAATTGGCTGGGAGGAGAAGGCGAAGCCGAAATAGGTTAATGCATATATTAACCAACCCAAAACGATTACATATCTTCTCCCAACCCTATCGGAGATAATTCCCGCCGGCATTGAGAAGAGAGTCCTCGTCATATCCAAAGCGAACCAGAGCATCGGTATGAGGGAAAGGGAAATCCCTATATTCTTCGCTCTTAAAAGAAGAAAAGCATCGCTTGAATTACCCAATGTGAAGATTATGACGATGAGTAGGAAGAGCTTAAATCTCTGGTCAAAGGGACGGAGAGTGAGCTTGACGGGAGGAGCGCCCTCCTTTCTTTCTGGTTTCCTTTCCCTAACGAAGATGAGAGCGAAAAGGCTGAGGAGGGCGGGAATGGAGGCTAAGAAGAAAATGAGGCGGAGCTTCTCGTAATTTTCTTTTAAGGCGAAAAGCAGGGCGGTTGCTAAGATAGGTCCTATTGCTGCTCCCAGATTGTCCAGGGCTCTATGGAAACCGAAGGCTCTTCCCCTGAACTCCTCTGGGGTTGAATCCGCTACGATGGCATCCCGAGGTGCTCCCCTCATTCCCTTTCCGAACCTATCAGCGAATCTTATGATAAGGACATGCCAGGGAGCTTTAACTATGCTGAGGACTGGGCGAGCAAGGGAGGATAGGGAATAGCCGAAAACGACAATCGGCTTTCTCACTGCCCATCTATCGGAGAGCCAACCGGCGAAAATCTGGAGGATGCTCGCCGTTGTTTCCGCAATTCCCTCTATAACTCCTATAAAAGTGGTTTTTGCGCTTAAGACACTTGTCAGGAAGATTGGGAGTAGGGGATAGACCATTTCGCTGCTTACATCGTTTAATAAGCTGACGATGCCGAGGAGGAAAACATTTAAAGTAATACCTTTAAAGATAAATCTCTCTTTTTTCTCCATAATATTTGAATTCTAAAAACGATTAAGGTATACGGCAAGTATAAGAATAATCTCGGAGAGATATCGGACTTGCTAAAAAGGAAGGGGGGTTTGTCATTGCGAGGGTTCCCGTAGGGGGCCCGTCGTAATCTCGGTTCGCAAACCTTTGGTTTGCGAACCGTGTTGGCGAAAGCCAATCTCTTATATAATGAAATGTATTCCACTTCCTCCCCCAATACGAGATTGCCACGCCTGAACGCTTTAGCGTTCAGGCTCGCATCTATGGGTATAAGTTTTTAATAAGGTGTTTGTCTTCTCCACTCTTATGGGACCATCCTCATAAGTCGGAATTATAAAATCCAATTTTGACATATACGATACCTCCTTTTCTCTCCCCCAATTAGAAAAGACTTCAATTTCATTCCCAATCGCTATTTATACTCTTTATCCTTCATCCATTTCAAAAACCTATACCCATGCCAGCAATGACTATGCAAAGAATAGAGAATTAGAAAGATTCTCAAATGTTATGGGATTATACAAATCCTTGACTTTCCACCTTTTCTCATTTAAATTTATTTTTGTATGAATAATCCTTACCTTCCCAATCTTGCCCGCATTGAGCACATAAAACAGGAAACGCCTGATACTAAAACTTTTCAGGCGGTCATCTTAGATGAGAATGCCCATCGCAACTTCGATTATAAGCCTGGGCAGTTCCAAATGATTTCCGTATTCGGCGTGGGCGAAGCCCCCTTCTGCCTTACCGCTTCCCCCACTCGCCGGGAATATATAGAGTTCAGCGTTAAGAGAATGGGGGTGGTAACGACTGCCCTCCATAGTATGAGGGAGGGCGATATAGTGGGGATAAGGGGTCCTTTCGGCAACCATTTCCCATATCAGGAGATGGAGGGGAAAAATATCATATTCATAGGTGGTGGAATTGGGCTTGCTCCTCTTCGCTCCCTCATCCAATTCTGCCTTGACAATAGGGAGAAATACGGTGATTTAACGATTATCTATGGGGCTAGGTCAAGCGACGATTTATGCTTTAAGGAGGAATTGAAAGAATGGGCGAGCGCGGAGAGGACGAAAGTTTATCTAACGATTGACAGACAAGATGGGAAATGGGATGGGCATATAGGCTTCGTTCCTCCCTATGTAATGGAGATAGCCCCAAGTCCCGATAACGCTTACGCCGTTACCTGTGGACCACCCATAATGATAAAGTTCACGATTGAGAATCTTCTCAAGCTTGGCTTTCCACCCGAGCGAATAATCACGACTTTGGAGATGAGGATGAAGTGTGGGATAGGGAAATGTGGACGCTGTAATGTAGGTTCAAAATATGTCTGCCTGGATGGTCCCGTTTTTTCCTATGCCGAGCTAAAGGAGCTTCCAAGCGAATATTAGAAAATGAATGATTTTCAATCCTTTTATAGTCCTATTGAAGAAGAGCTTTCTATCGTTGAGGAAATTCTTCGTAGTCAACTGAAGGATGTTCCCCCGGAGCTCTCAACGCCCGCTTCCTCTCTCCTATTTGCAAACGGAAAGAGATTGAGACCAGCCCTTCTTCTCAATATCTGCAAGATGTTAGGTAAAGTGAAAAAGAGGGCTCTATATATAGCTGCGGGCGTGGAGCTTGTTCATACTGCTTCCCTCGTTCACGACGATGTGATTGATGAAGCTGATATGAGGAGGGGAAATCCTTCCGTTAATGCGAGATGGGGGAACAAGATGGCGATTCTCGTAGGGGATTTGCTTGTCGCAAAGGCGGCGAGCCTATTTCTGAAATGGGGAGACAAACGAATATTTTCCATTATAGCTCAGACGGTAGAAAAAATGAGCAGAGGGGAAGCGATGGAGCTTTTGCTGAGAGGGAAAGAAGATATTCGGGAAAGAGATTATCTTAAGGTGATAGAATTGAAGACGGCTTCTTTATTTAGCGCATCAGCGAGGATAGGGGCGATTTTGGGGAATGCGAAAAGGGAGGAGGAGAGGAAGCTCTTTCTATTCGGCAAATATATCGGGCTCGCCTTCCAAATCACAGATGACATCCTGAACATAACGAGCGATGAGAAAAGAATGGGAAAGCCCAGCGTTTCCGATATAAGAGGGGGGAACTTAACTCTTCCTTTTCTTCCCTTGGTTAGGAAGGGGATTTTGAGGGAATTATTATCGCTGAATAGATTGGAGAGGGAGGAATTGAGGGAAAAGCTGGAGGAAAGCGGCGGGTTGGAGGAAGCGAGAAGGAAAGCCGAAATGTTTCTCAATAAAGCGAAAAAATACCTTGCTTCCTTCCCTCCTTCCCCTGCAAAAGAAGCGGTTCTTATGTTAAGCGATTTTATAATCTCAAGGGAGAGATGAGGGAAAGAGGAGGAATAAAAGCGCTCCTGCGTTTTATAGTCCCATATTGGCATATCGTTCTATTATGCCTTACCCTCACCCTAATCACATCCGCTACTACGCTGATTTTCCCTTGGCTTATCAAGGAGCTTTTCAATTCCGCCCTCCTATCAAAGGATATCCCCAATTTAAAGAGAATCATTTTCTTAGCCTTTGCCATTTTAGGATTGGAAGCCTGCGCTAGCTATCTTCAAATTCTAAATTTCGCCTATTTAGGGGCAAGTATCAGCACTGATATGAGGATAACCCTTTTCGACCATTTGCAAAACGCTTCCTTCCGTTACTTCCAGAAAACACACACGGGGGATATGGTTTCCCGCCTTATGAACGATGTCGGCACAGTGCAAAACCTTCTCACCCAGGAAATAATAAACCTCGTTCGCCAGCCCCTTCTTCTAATCGGTGGATTCATCCTTATGCTTACTATCAATTTAAAGCTCTCCCTTTTCATTGCCTTATTCATCCCCATCTTTGTTATGGTTGCCACTCCGCTGGGGAGAAAGGTAAAGGATAAGGCTAAGGCTATGCAGGAGAAATTGGGCGAGATGACATCCCTTGTTCAGGATACTCTCAGTGGAATTCTTGTTGTTAAAGCATTCCTCTTGGAGAAATTCACCTTACAAAAACTTGAAGCTGCCAGCAGGGAATTCATAGATACTGTCCTTAAAAACGCCAGATATAGAGCGACTATGGCTTCCCTGGGTCTTTTCGGTGGAGCTGTTCCTTTCTTGGGCGCCCTTGGATATGGGAGCTATCTTGTAATAAATAATCGTCTTACCCCGGGCGGGCTCGTTGCTTTCATTTGGTATATGGCATTGGTAATTGAGCAAGTTGCTCTTTTCTCTAACACCTGGGCTAACCTTCAATCCGCTTTGGGAGCGAGCGAAAGGATATTTCAGGTTTTAGCTGAACCAAAGGAGCTGGAATTGGCAAGGGGAACGATTGAGTTAAAGGAAGTGAGAGGCGATATCGTTTTTTCAAATGTTCGCTTTGCCTATACAGGAGAGGAAGTTTTACGGGATATAAATATTCATATAAAAGCGGGGGAGAAAGTCGCTATCGTTGGACCTACTGGGGCGGGTAAGTCCACATTAGCTGCCCTTCTTCTGCGTCTCTATGACCCCCAAGAAGGGGATATTTATCTTGATGGCATCAACTTGAAGAAGGTGAAGCCTACATCTTTACGCAAATTCATAGCAGCTGTTCCCCAGGATACGATAATATTCTCGGGCACGGTGAGGGAGAACATAGCGATAGGAAAGCTGGGAGCGAGCGAAGAGGAGATAATAGAGGCGGCTAAATTGGCAAACGCCCACGATTTCATTGTCAATCTCCCCAGAGGCTATGATACTCTTCTGGGAGAAAGGGGCGCTCAACTATCGGGTGGAGAGAGGCAAAGAATAGCCCTGGCAAGAGCTTTCCTCCGCAAACCTCCCATTCTCATCCTTGATGAGGCGACTTCCTCCCTTGATTCAGAAACGGAATTCAAGATATACGAAGCAATGCAGAGACTGCTTGAGGGAAGAACAGCTATCATAATAGCGCATCGCTTATCCACTGTTCGGTCAGTGGACAAAATCTTCGTCCTGTATGATGGGAAAATCATTGAGGAAGGCAACCATGAGGAACTGATGAGGGCTAACGGGCTTTACGCAAAACTCTATTCACTCCAAATGGGCGAGAAATTAGAATTAATATAGGAGGTGTCTTTAATGGCTATAAATATCAGTGATTTGAAGATTGAACCTTTCCCTCTGAAAAGAGGATACTGGGGAAGGGGTGAATGCAAGATAACCTCTGAGGAGGGGAGTATCGTTGAGGTATTCGTTATAGACCCAATGGGGAATAGGCTCTGGGCGGAGAGAAGGGGAGAGGATTTGTTCGTCTTGGAGGGAAACATCCCTTACGACGCTCCTCCTGGTTCCTACACTGTCTACCTCGTAGCGAGAGATAGCAAGGGAAACGAGGAGAGAAGAGCGATAACTATTGAGATAGCTTGAAACTTGCTCCCGCTTCTCCGTAGGGGTATAGCTGAAATAGGACTGGGAGAGTTAGAAGAGGATAAGGAAAAGCTTTTTCGTATCTATCTACGAGAGCTTCAAAGTTGGAATAAGAAGTTCAACCTCACCGCATATGAGGAAGAGAGGGAAATAGTTATTTATCATTTCCTCGATTCCCTTCTTCCTTTGCCCTTTTTTCCCTTAAAAGAGGGGGATTTGATAGATATTGGCAGCGGGGCGGGCTTTCCCGGTATTCCCTTGAAAATCTTAAATCCCTCTTTTTCCCTTCATCTCCTTGAAGCAAACAAAAAGAGGATACTTTTTCTAAAAAACATAAGGGAGAAGCTGAAAATGGATTTTGAGGTAATGGAGGGCAGGGCTGAGGATTTGGGGAGAAACCCTAAATTTAGAGAGAAATTCAGCTTGGCGGTGGCAAGAGCAGTGGCTCCTCTTCCTGTTTTACTTGAATATAGCCTGCCATTCCTAAAAATCGGGGGTTTCTTCATCGCTTATAAGGGTCCGAAGCTGAGGGAAGAGCTGAAAGAATCGGGGAGAGCCCTTTCAATTTTAGGGGGAGAGGTCTTGGATGTGAAGGAAGCAACGCTTCCCATTACGGGGGAGAGACGAATGTTTCTTTTCGTGATTAAAGAGAGAGGAACTCCAGAGAATTACCCTCGTAGAGCGGGCATTCCCTCAAAGCGTCCGCTCTGAGTTATCTATCGCCCTCTTATTTTCAGCAAGGTTATTTCGGGAGGGCAGAGGAAGCGAATGGGGATTTTCGTCATCCCTATTCCCCGAGAAACATAAAGGTAAAGATGTCCGAAGGAAGATAGACCCTGTGAATATCTTCTCGGCAGTTTGCTTTTGGTGAACAAGGGACCAAGCAAGGGGAATCTAATTTGTCCTCCGTGGGTATGCCCACTTAGAACTATGTCTATCTTTCTCCAGTCACCGGGGGAAAGGATAACATCTGGTTTATGGGAAAGCAAAATGGATAGGTCGGAAGAAGGAAGGGAGGTAAGGAGCTGGGATAGGTTTTCTGCTTTAAAGCTAACTCCCACCAAAAGAATGCGCAACGATTCCTTATTTACAAGGAAATAATTGTTATTTAATAAATGGACTCCAGCCTTTTTGAAGATGAAAAGGAAAGGTTCCTCTTCGTCACGGTTTCCCAAAATGGCGAATTTGCCCAGGGGAGGATTGAGCGATGCGAGAAAATCTATGAACTCCCTTACCGTTTTCCTCGTCAATTTGTTGAAATTATCGCCCAAGAGAAAGAGAAGGGAAGGGGAGATTTTTTCTAACTTGGCTAAAATGGAAGGAAGATTGGTTGAACTCCTCATATGAAGGTCGGAGACAAGCACTGCGCTGAGGATTGTGTTGTGGGGGAGCTTGGGGAAAGTTATCTCCACCTCTTCCAGCTCGGGTTCACTGGAAGGAAAGTGAACTAAGGAGGGCATAATGAATTAAATCCTATTGCTTCTTTATCAGCTGGCGCAGTTCTTGCTTATTGGGAGAAGCTGCTTCCGCCTCCTCCAGAGTTATCAATCCACGCAGATACAGGGAAGCGAGGGATTGATTCATAGTAACCATCCCGAAGTGTCCTGCTTCTTTCATATGAGAGTAAAGCTCTCCCGTCCTCCCTTCTTCAATGAGTTTCTTCGCGGTCGGCGAAGCGGTCATAATCTCAACTGCGGGTATACGTCCAACTCCAGAGGCGTGCTTGAGCAAGCGCTGAGCGATGACTCCCAAAAGGGTATTGGACAATTGCTCGTATATCTGGGTGCTCTGATGAGGTGGGAAGCTGTGCACGATGCGGTCAATCACTGAGGGAGCGGAGATTGTATGGAGGGTTGTTAAAACTAAATGCCCCATCTCTGCTGCCATCATCGCAACGCTCATCGTCTCCGCGTCCCGCATCTCTCCTATCATTATCACATCGGGACTCTCCCGCAAGACGCTTCTTAGAGCAGATTCATAAGAAGAGGTGTCCTTACCTACTTCTCTCTGGCAGATTACCGCCTTCTTATCCTCGTAAACATATTCAATTGGGTCTTCAATAGTGATGATATGAGCTTCTCTCGTCTGGTTGATATGCTCAATTAGAGAGGCGATAGTTGTGGATTTCCCTGAACCAGTGGGACCGGTAACGATTATAAGCCCCTGCTTGTGGGCTACAAGGTCCTTCAGGGAAGGGGGAAGGTTTAACTGTTCAATCGTGGGGATAACGAGAGGGATAAGCCTTATCGCAATTGCAATGCTTCCCCTCTGCATAAAGAGGTTTGCCCTAATCCTCGCCAGATTCGTTAGGGTAAAAACCAGGTCTAATTCTCTTCCCCTTTCAAGCGCCTTTACACGCTCGTCCCCCAAACTTTTTATATACTCGGGGGCGTTGGCAGGGTCGCGGAACTGTAGGAGGACTTCCCTGCTTGCGGAGTAGATTATATTCTGCGCTATATCCCTTACATCCTCCTGGTAGAGGATATCGAAATCCTCCATCACCTTCAGGTCTCCATCAACGCGCGCCACTGGCTTATTACCAACTTTTAGGATAATATCAGAAGCGCGTATTTTAACGCCTTTCTCTATTATCTCATATAAATTATCCATATTGCGACAAAACCTCCTTTGCTCTTTTTATCTGCAATTCTATAGCCTTCTCTCCCGTTCCTCCTGGGAAGTTCCGCCTCCTAAAAAAGGAGGAAAGGGAGAGATGCTCATAAACATCCTCATCAAAAGCGGGGGAAAATTCTCTCATTTCCTTAATCTCCAGCTCTTTTAACTTTTTACCTTTTTCCATTGCATAAAGAAGCAGCTCCCCAACAATCCTATGCGCCCTCCGGAAGGGAATCCCCTTCCGGATGAGATAATCCGCCAACTCGACTGCTAATAGATAATCCTCTATGCTTTTCTCCATTCTTTCCTTATTAAAAGACAGATTTTGGAGAATTTTGTTCATAGCTATTAAGCAATCCTTTAAATTGTCTATTGCATCGAAAAGGGCTGGTTGGTTTTCTTGCATATCAAAATTATAAGATAAGGGGAGAGCCTTTAAAATGATAAAGAGAGAAACAAGCGAGCCGATTATCCTACCAGTCTTTCCCCTTATCAGTTCCGCAGGGTCGGGGTTCTTCTTGTGTGGCATCATACTTGAACCAGTGCAGACTGTATCGGATAGGGTAAGGAAATAAAATTCCTGAGTTGACCAAAGCACAATCTCCTCTGCCAAACGAGAAAGGTGAATACAACATATCGCGCAGTGGGAGAGAAATTCTATTAGAAAATCTCTGTCAGAGACCGCATCGATGGAATTCTCAAAGGAACGACTGAAGCCTAAAAGGTTTGCCTTCAGCCCGGGGTCGAGTTCAACGCCAGCTATTGCACCTGCTCCCTCGGGGGATATATCTATTCTCTTCAAGCCATCCCTAAACCTCTCCTTATCCCTCTGAAACATCCAGAAATAGGCGAGAAGGTGATGAGAAAGGGACACCGGTTGAGAATGTTGAAGATGGGTATAGCCGGTAAGCTTCCATCCCTTGTGTTTCTCCGCGAGGCTTAAAAGTGTTGCCTGAAGAGAGTTTATCGCTTCCTCTATTTTTTTAACTTCCTCCTTGAGATAGAGACGAAGGTCGCAGGCTATTTGCTCATTTCGCGAGCGATAGGAACGCAAAAAGCCAGCTTCTTCCCCTATTTTTTCCTCAAGCCAATTTTCAACAAGGGTATGAATATCCTCTGCCTCATTCCCTTTGATTTCCCTTCTTCCTGCCTCCACTTCCTCTTTTATCTCTTCCAAAGCCTTTACTATTTTATTGGCAAGTTCTTCGCTAATCACCCCAGCCGCTGAAAGAGCTTTTGCATGGGCTATGTCAGCTTGTATATCATAGGGAAGCAATCTCTTATCAAAGCGAAGGGCGGAGGTGAAGCCTTCAATGAATGGGTCTAAAGGCTCTCTGAATCTACCTCCCCATAACTTCATTTCCCTCGCCTGCCCTCAATCTTATAGGGAAGACCCCAAAGCTGAACGAATCCTTCCGATAACTTCTGGTCGAATATATCCCCCTCTCCATAGGTAGCAAGGGAAAGGTCATAGAGACTGTAGGGAGAAGAGCGACCAACTGGCTGACAGGAACCCTTGAATAGCTTGAGCCTTACTTTACCACTCACGAATTTTTCCGCTTCATTTATAAATGCCTCCAAACATTCCCTCAAATGGGAAAACCACAGACCATAATAGACTAACTCGGCAAACTTCGTATCAATATAATTCTGCTTAAAATGGAGAAGCTCTCTGCTCAATGTCAGAGCTTCCAAATCCTTATGAGCTGTAATGAGAATCGTTGCCGCAGGCGCCTCATATACCTCGCGAGATTTTATCCCCACAAGCCTATTTTCAACCATATCTATCCTTCCCACACCGTGCCTGCCGCCTATTTCGTTGAGTTTAGAGATTAAAGATGAAAGCGATAGTTCCTCTCCGTTGAGGGCAATTGGTTCACCATCCTTAAATTCTATCTCTATATATTCTGGCTCATCAGGAGCCTCAAGAGGCGAAACAGTCCATAAAAAAGCATCCTCAGGGGGCTCGGCTTCGGGGTTCTCAATGGGACCGCATTCAATAGAGCGTCCCCACAGATTCACATCAATGGAATATGGCTTTTCCTTTTTAACTGGCACGGGAATCCCTCTTAAGCGAGCATACTCTATCTCTTCCTCACGCGATAGACCCCATTCCCTTACGGGAGCGACGATTTTCAAATCGGGCGCAAGCGCCATAAAGGAAACCTCAAATCTTACTTGGTCGTTCCCCTTGCCAGTAGAGCCGTGAGCTACCATCTTGGCTTCTTCCTGCCTCGCTATTTCCACAACTTTCTTTGCTATTAGAGGGCGAGAAAGGGCAGCAGAGAGGGGATAGCGTCCCTCATAAAGGGCATTTGCTTTGAGGGCGGGAAGGACGAAATCTCTTGCGAACTCCTCCTTTGCATCTATAACATAGGCGGAAACAGCGCCTATTTTTAAAGCCTTCTCCCTAATCTCCTCGTAATTCTTCTCCTCTCCTACATCAACGGCGACCGCAACCACATCAACATCGTATTTCTCGGCTAACCATTTTATTGCAACGGATGTATCTAAACCTCCTGAGTAAGCAAGGACAAGTTTTTCCTTCAATTCTTTCCTTCCTCCTTCACATTTTTCATCTTTTTAATTTTATCAGAAATTAACCCAAATGAAAAATGATTTTAAACTAATAGGGCAAGAATAGCCTTTTGAATGTGAAGCCTGTTCTCCGCTTGGTCAAACACTATTGAATGTGGACCATCCATAACCTCATCCGTTATTTCCTCTCCCCTCCTTGCGGGAAGGCAATGCATAACAACCGCTTCCGGTTTGGCTAATTCCAGAAGGGAGGAATTGAGCTGGTAGGGAGCGAAATCCCGCTTTCTCTTCTCGCTTTCCTCTTCTTGTCCCATTGACACCCAGACATCGGTATAAATAACATCCGCATCTTTAATATCGTCTTTTGAATGACTGAAAGCGACCGCGAAGGGAAGTTCGTATCCCGGCGGGCAGATATGAAGGAAATTCACTCCTAAGAGCGAGGAGAGAAGCGCCAAGGAGGCGCATACATTGTTGCCATCTCCCAAGAAAACGAACTTCATATCCTCCCTTATCATTCCTCTTTCCCAAAGCGTGAAGAAATCGCCAAGCGCCTGGCAGGGATGTTCTTTATCGGATAAGCCGTTAATAACTGGTATATCCGCATATTTCGCCAACTCTTCCAATGTCTCCTGCTTGAATACCCTCGCCATTATCGCATCAACATATCTTTCAAGCGTTCTCGCCGTGTCCGCGATTGTCTCCCCTCTGCCAAGCTGGAGGTCCTGACGAGAAAGGAACAAGGGATAGGCGCCGAGTTGATAAACCCCCACCTCAAAAGAAACCCTTGTCCTCGTTGAAGGTTTTTCGAAAAGGAGAGCTATCGCTTTTCCTTGAAGCAGGGGATGTGGCTCCCCACGCTTTTGCATATCCTTAAGCAATTTCGCTACTTCAAATAAAGCGAGAACTTCCTCTTTAGTTAATTGGGAAATTGAAAGAAGGTCCCTTCCTTGAAAGCGACCTTTAATCTCCTTTACCTTTGAGTAATTCATATAGCACCTCCTTTAGTATCGCTATACCTCTTTCTATTTCTTCCCTTTCTATCACAAGGGGAGGAAGGAAACGGAGGGTGTAATCGCTCGTAGCATTTATAATCAATCCCTTCTCCAAAGCCTTAGATACTGCCTGTCTCGCAATTGGTTGATTAAACTCAATTGCCAGCATAAGCCCAAGCCCCCTTATCTCTTTTACTTCCCCGACCTCCTCCCTCAATTCCTCCAGCTTTCTCCGGAAGAAATTTCCCATCTCCTTTGCTCTTTTGGGAAGATTTTCCCTTTCCAAAATATCCAAGACCGCTAAGGCAGCCGAGGTAGCTAGGAAGTTTCCACCGAAGGTTGAAGCGTGGTCTCCCGGGGAAAAAGCTTCCGCAACCTCGGGCTGAGCAAGCATAGCCCCGATGGGAACTCCTCCAGCGAGAGATTTAGCTAATGTGATGATATGTGGCTTTATATCGTAGAGCTGGTAGCAGAAAAGAGCGCCGCACCTTCCCAACCCAGTTTGAACCTCGTCAAGGATTAAAAGAATGTCCCTTTCTCTGCAGAGCTTGTATATCCCTTGGAGGAAATCCTTATCCGCTGGATAAACTCCTCCTTCTCCCTGCACTGGCTCAAGAATAACGGCGCAGGTCTCGTCGTCCATCAGGGAAGAGAAGGCGGAGAGGTCATTAAATGGGGCGAAGGAAAAACCGGGAATGAGGGGTTGAAATTTCTCTCTGTATTTTTCCTGCCCAGTAGCGGAAAGAGCGCCGAGGGTTCTTCCGTGAAAGGAGTTCAAAGCGGAAATTATCTTGTATTTTCCTTTTGGTTTCCCGTAGGCACGAGCGAGCTTGATAGCTGCTTCGTTAGCCTCCGCGCCGGAGTTGCAGAAGAAGGAAAGCATCCCCGTGAGTTTATAAAGCCTTTCCGCTAATTTCTCTTGCAAAGGTATGTGGAAGAGATTGGATGTATGAAGAAGAAGGGAACCCTGCTTTTGGATGGCGGAGACGACCTCGGGATGGCAATGCCCCACATTCAAAACGCCTATACCCGCGAGAAAATCTATATATTCCTTTCCCTCCACATCCCAGAGCCTTGCTCCTCTGCCCTTGACAAAGGCAACAGGAAACCTTTTGTAAGTTTTTATGGTAAAATCCTCCCTTTGATATTGCATTTTAAAAAATAATACAACCGAACTATACTCAAGGCAAGAAAAAGGAAACAATCCCAAGAGATTGCCAGCCTCCCTTAAGGGAGGCTGGCATTGACAACTATTTTGATTGTCATTGCTTGCATAGGTGAAGGATTTTGAAAAAATGAAGAAGCACACAAGACAGCGAAATCGAAATTGGGCTTTAGAAACTAATTCTTTCAAATGGATAGGAATGAAAGGATATATAGAGTAAGTTCCAATGTCTCGCGCCAAATGTTAAACGAGATTTTGAAATGATAGTAGACATTGGATTTAAAAAGATACCAATAGATGCCAAGATTGCGACGCTCACCTACACTGGACTCGCATCTATGGGTATAGGTTTTTAAAAAGGTATTGGTCTCCTCCACTCTTATGGGACCATCCTCTTATCTCCAAATTATAAAATCGTTTTTCTTAATTTGGTTTGATATTTTTGACTTATACGATGCCTCCTTTTTTCTCCCTCAATTAGAGAAGAATTAAATTTTATACACAATTGCTATTTCCCCTTTTTATTCCTTATCTATTTCAAAAACCTATACCCATGCCAGCAATGAAAAAATTTTTAGCAAGTCCGGTTTTGTTGCAAAATTAGCATAGCCGTAGAAGAGCCATCACCACTTTTCAGGAATTTAAAAGAACATTTACATATTTTCTCAAAATTCATTTTTATTTCAT
>Ga0078972_1006404_pt1 | contig 28017 bp, 15 predicted proteins | sample YelNatPaOPGAMG01_FD_67568 | JGI IMG/M metagenome (GOLD analysis project Ga0078972, IMG submission 67568) | Hot spring thermophilic microbial communities from Obsidian Pool, Yellowstone National Park, USA - OP-RAMG-01 (SPADES assembly) (version 2) | ecosystem: Environmental > Aquatic > Thermal...
TGAGGGATGAGGCAGGGAATGAGAGTGAGGTGTATAGTAAGGAAGTGGTAATGGATAAGACAGGGCCTACAGGTAGCATTAAGGTATTAAATCTGGAGGAGGATAGGGGTATAAAGTTTGTGAGTGAGGAGTATGTGGAAATAGAGGTGAGCGGTAGTGATAGTATAAGTGGGATAGAGGGGATGAAGGTATGGGATGATAGGGGAACAGAACCTGGAGAATGGGTGAGGTATGTGAGTAATATGAGGTGGAGGTTGAGTGAAGGAGATGGGGATAAGGAGATAAGAGTGAAGTTGAGGGATAATGCCGGGAATGAGAGTGGAGAGGAGATCAGGGTTGGATTCAAGAAGGTAACGGTGGGAGATCTGGTAGGGAAGGTGAGGCTGGAGGGAGGAGTGGACAATAGTGGGGTTGTGGTGAGTCTGGTGAATACGAATTACAGTGGGGTGAGTGGTATGGATGGGGGTTATAAGATAGAGGGTGTAAAGGCCGGGGAGTATGATGTAGTCTTTAGCAAAGTGGGATATAAGAATGTAATAATAAGGGGAGTAAAGGTTAAGGGGTATTGGGGAGGAGAAATAGGAGAGGTGGGGATGGTGAAGGCGAGGGGTTATGTGTATGGGAATGTGCAGTTGGAGGGTAGCAGGAACAACAGCGGAGTGGTAATAACGCTGATGCCCGGAGGATATGTGGGTTATTCGCTCTCGGATGGTACATATCGAGTAGAGAATATACCCGTTGGGGTGTATAGTGTGGAGATGTACAGGGAGGGGTATAGCAAGTACAGTAAGAGTGGAGTTGAGGTGAAGGAGGATGTGGGTACGGAGATAGAGAATGTCTTATTGAAGTCGATAAATACGAAGGTACAGTTGGTGGACAATAGTGCAGGGAATCCGTTCAACACGAAGTATAGTAAGAGCAGGCAGGTGGATGTAGTGATAACACCGCCGGACAAGTATGGTAAGGTGTGTGTAGCGGAAGATGTTAATTATGATGGGAAGTGCAAACCTGAGGATAGTACGAATCCGAACTATGTGATTTACAACCCTGTAGATTACCAGAATTTCGAGTTGAGCGACAGCGATGGAGAGAAGGTGGTATATGTAAGGTTTTTGGATGAGAACAATGCAAATCCACTGGAGATAATGGAGGGTAAGACTATCCTTGACAGGGGAAGTCCCGAGGTAACCCTTGTAGAGATGAATGGAGGGGATAAGTATATAAACAAGTCGAAGAATACGGGTGAAGTAGTATTGAAGATGGTAGGAAGGGATGTTACGAGTGGTATATATCAGTACAGGTATAGATTCGAGGGGGGTAACTGGAGTAGTTACAGGGACTATGTATCGGAGGTAATAGTTCCGTATGAGCCTGCGGGAGTGGATGGAGATAAAGTAGTGTATGTGCAGTTGAGGGATTTTGCGGGGAATGAGAGCAACGAACTGGACATAAAGGCGACAGCTAAGATAACGGTAGATACATTAGAGCCGCAGGGGACCGGGATAAGTGTAGTAGCAGATGCAGTGGATAGTAATAATGTGAAGTATGTGAAGAACCAGATGGTGAGGGTGGGAGTGACGAAGGGGGATGCGGTGAGGATGAGGCTATCGGAGAGCACGGACTTTGAGAACAGCAGCGATATAAACATAAGTGGAGTAAGTGAAGTAAGTTATATAGTAAGCCCTGCAAATGGGAGCAAGGTGATATATGCGAAGTTTTATGATGAGGCTGGGAACGAAAGCACATTGCCAAAGAGTGATAGTTTTGTATTGGATACAGAGGCACCGACAGGAGTAAGTATAACGATAAATGATGGGGCGGTGTATAGTGTAAGCGAGAATGTGAGTGTAAGGCTGAAGGCAAGTGGGGCGAAGAAGTATGCATTGAGGGAGGATACTGGGTTTGTGGATGGGGACTGGAAGGATTTCGTACCTGATGCGAGTAATGAGATGGTGGTTAGTTACAGGTTGAGTGGAGGGGATGGGGATAAGGTATTGTATGCGAAGTATAAGGATGAGGTGGGGAATGAGAGTGTAATAGTGAGTGATGGGATAAAGCTGGACGGGACAGCGCCCGTAATAAGTTATGTAAAGATAAGCGGGGGTGCGGAATATACGAACAATAGCAGCGTAATAGTAGAGGTGGGTAGTGCAGGAGATGCTTCTGAGATGAGTGTAGCGTGTGATGGAGTGAATTATAGTGGATGGGTGCAGTATAGTGGGGTTTACAATTGCAATCTGAGTGTTGGAGATGGGTTGAAGACAGTGAAGGTGAAGTTGAGAGATGGGGCGGGGAATGTCTCTGCAGAGGGGAGTGATAGTATAACACTGGATAAGACAGTTCCATCGGGATGTAGTATAAGTCTTGGGAGTGGTGTAAGTAATCCAACGAATACGAGGGTTATAAGTCTGAATATATCGGCAACGGATGCAACGAGTGGGGTGGACAAGATGATGCTCTCGGAGAGCAGCACATTTACAGGGGCAGTCTGGGAGAATTATGCATCTGGGAGGGACTGGATATTATCGTCTGGGGATGGGAGTAAGACGATATATGTGAAGTTCAAGGACAGGGCGGGGAATGAGAATGCCTCATCCTGTGGGAGTGTAGGTATAACACTGGATACAACGGCACCTATTGGGAGTTTTAGTATAAACAATGGGGCGCAGTATGCGACGAGTGGGAGTGTAAATCTTACGAACATATCGGCAACAGACAATCTGGGAGGAGCGGTGCAGATGCGGATAAGCAACTGCAGTGATTTTGGAGCAACGGGATGTAGTACAACGAGCTGGATAAATATAAGCACACCATACAGTTGGACATTGACGAGTGGAGATGGGCAAAAGAGTGTATATATGCAGTTTAGGGACAATGCGGGGAACATATCGGATACAGTGATAAGGAGCATAGTACTTGACACCGCTGTACCAGTGTTGGGGAGCTTTGCAATAAATGGAGGGTCAGAGTACACGAATAGTGAGAATGTGGTAGTGAACATAAGTGTAACGGGTGCAGATGAGATGAGGATAGCGTGTGATGGAGTAAACTACAGCAGTTGGGGAGCGTATAGTTCCACATACAACTGTGTACTGCCATCTGGAGATGGAACAAAGACAGTGAAGGCAGAGTTCAGGGACTTAGCAGGGAATGTATTGACGGGAGTGAGTGATAGTATAACACTGGACAAGACAGCCCCACAGAACCCTGCGATATCGATAAAGGGATACAGGAAGGACCCAACGACCGGTAATGATATTGATGATGTGAATGTAACATACAAGACCGATGTGGTATTGAGTTTACAGGCAACTGGTGCAGACTATGTAGCAATAAGCAATGAGAGCACCCTTGACTGTTCGACAGCTATTTATATACCCGTTACATTTGTGGGAAATCCACCCACAGCCACGATGAATTATCAGTTGAGCGGAGGAACGGGGACGAAGACAGTATATGCCTGTTTCAAAGATGCGGCTGGAAATTATACTGCACGGTTAAGTGATAATATAGATCTCGATCAGACATCACCTTATGGATTATCCTTCTCGATAAATTCGGGAGCAACTTATGCAACCAGTAGTACAGTCAATCTTACCTCTATAAGTGTGACGGACAACAGGGATACAACGGCGAATATGTATATGAAGTTGAGTAACTGTGCAGATTTTGGAGCAGTTGGATGCAACACGACAGGGTGGATAAACCCGGTTACATCGACATATAGCAATTGGGCATTACTATCTGGAGAGGGTCAGAAATATGTATATATGAAGGTGAGAGATTATGCAGGAAATGAGAGTAGTATTGCCTACGACGATATATATTATGACTCGACCAATCCAACGGGAGATTATATATCTATCAGTTCAGGAGCCGCATATACAACGACATTGACAGTAAGTCTGCAGATGAGTGCATCTGATGGAGGGAGTGGATTATCACAGGTGAAGATATACAATAATCAGGATTGTAGTGGTTCACCTGCGAGTGTGCAGGGGTATAGTAGTTATGTGAGCAGCTGGAATCTATCTGCTGGAGGGAATGGGACGAGGTATGTGTGCGTGATATTTGTGGACAGGGCGGGTAGGGAGTCCACACCGATATACGATTCGATAGTGTATGATAATGTAGCACCTGCAGGTTGTAGTATAAGTCTTGGGAGTGGTGTAAGTAATCCAACTAATACGAGGGTGATAAACTTCGATATATCGGCAACGGATGCAACGAGTGGGGTGGATAAGATGATGCTCTCGGAGAGCAGCACATTTACAGGGGCCGTCTGGGAGAACTATGCAACGAATAAGATCTGGACGCTTTCGAATGGAGATGGGAATAAGACAATATATATAAAGTTCAGAGATGCAGCCGGGAATGAGAATGCGGCGTCTTGTAGCAGTATAAGTATAACGCTCGACACAACAGCACCAGTGGGAAGTTTTAGTATAAACAATGGGGATCAGTATGCAAAGAGTACGAGTGTAAATCTTACAAACATATCGGCTACAGACAATCTGGGAGGAGCGGTGCAGATGCGGATAAGCAACTGCAGTGATTTTGGTAGTAGTGGATGTAGTACAACTAACTGGATAAGCATAAGCACACCATACAGTTGGACATTGACGAGTGGAGATGGGTTAAAGAATGTATATATGCAGTTCAGGGACAATGCGGGGAACATATCACAGACAGTTATGAGGTCGATAATACTGGATACAACAGTCCCAACAACACCAACAGTGTCTATAAACAATGGTGCAGAATATACCGATACAGATACTGTCAATTTGACTATATCAGGAGGGGATGGGCTATCGGGAGTATCGGATATGTATATATCCAGAAATGGTTTATTTAACGATGGTGTATGGGAGGCATTTGCTACTACGAAGAGCTGGGATATAAATGGGTCGGGGAGTAATATAAGTGAGACGAGGTATGTATATGTAAGGTTGAGGGATGTGGCAGGTAATGTGAGTTCAACGGGGAGCGCCAGTATAAAAGTAGATTTTGACAATCCAGTCTTGACATCTATAGTAATAAACAGTGGGGATCCGGCAACAACTACAAGTACAAATGTCAATATATACTTTACAGCGAGTGATGTATCGCCGGGTTCGATCAGATATATGATGGTCTCGGAGGATCCCGCCTTTGCAGGGGCGACCTGGTTGACATATACCAATCCATATTCATTTATACTCAGTTCGGCTAACGGAACCAAGACAGTATATGCAAAGGTAAAGGATGGTGCGGGTAGGGAGAGTGTTACAAGGAGTGACTCGATTATACTTGACAATGTAAAGCCAACCCCGATTGCCATAGATATCTATGATAGTACCTGTACAAACAAGATCGAATACACGAATAATGCATCTGTATGTCTGAGAGTTATGGCTGAAGACAATGTGGCTTATGGTGCCAATCTGCTTGCTGCATTTTCGAATAGTTCCACATTGAATTGCAGTACGGCTAACTATTTTCCCAATTTTGCAGGTTGTACAGAATCCCCCTGTACTAAAAATTTCAACTGGACACTCACTTCTACAAGTGGGTATAAGTATGTGAGTGTATGTGTAAAAGATCAGGCGGGGAATGTAAGTGCATATAGTATTAATAGTTCTGTTTATTTTGATAATACAGCACCGACTGCACCGGCGAATATTACTGTAACGCCTAAGAGTCGTTCAGCCATTGTAGCGTGGACCGCATCTACAGATACGGGAGGTTTTGGTATTAAGAAATATGTTGTCGAGTATAGTACTGACAGTAATTTCTCCACTTATAATTCAGTTGAGGTAGATGGGAATACTACCACTGCAGATATTCAGGGATTGGACAATGGCCTTATATACAATTTCAGGGTAAAGGCAGTAGATTATGCGGATAATGAGAGCGGATATATTGCTAAGTATAATGTCTTAATAGGCTTTACCAGAGCAAATATCAATGTTCCGGAGTTTATTACAGAAAAAATATATTCACCCAACTTGTCATATATAAATGGAGATTTATATATATCTGGAAGAGGATTGAAATCTTCTATATCCCCACATACAATAGAAATTTATAAGTGTCCTATAGATACAAAAGATTGTAAGGATGAAGGAAACTGGACCTATGGCCAGATATCATTACCTAACTCTCCTGGTTCGGAGCCATATATTATATCTGATGGCAAGAATATTTATATCTCTGTTATTTATTTCTCATTTATTCCACCAAGCTATAGATACACCTTGGAGGTATTAAAGTGCTCTCTTGATACTGATTGTATGAATAGTGCAAACTGGACTGGTGTATATATCGAATCAGGCATTTCCAGTACTATTAATATGTATGGGCATTCGTATCTGACGGATGGGAAGAAGATATATGTATCGTACTGGTATGGGAATACCCCTCGAATAGCCTCCTGCTTCCTGAATACAGACTGTACACAGGCAGCCAATTGGGCAAAAGTAGATCTCGGTGTTGCTGTAAATTCAACAAATGATCGTAGCATAGTTATGGCGGCCAGTGATAACAGGGTATGGGTTGCATTTGCGGGCGACCCATCGGGAGGGAATACATCTATATATGTTAGTACCTGTAGTACCTCTACCGGTTGTGATGTATCTGCTGAATGGGGTACTCCTTATGTTATTTACAATACCACCGCCAGTGCAAACTACCTTGATATTGCGAGCACGGGTACACAACTATATCTTGTATGGTCTTATGTAAATGACCCTGTCTATAATCTCAAAATTGCAAAGTGCAGTATTACCTCGTCTTGCGATGCAAATACAGACTGGACAGTAGGTAATGTATGGGCAAGTGGTTCAATTCCTTCTTCTAAATTCTTTTCGAATATTGGCTATGCATATAGGAAACTGACGATAGCTGCCACAACTGAAAATAGTGGAATGTTATACTATATGGTATGTCCCAAACCATCAGTAACAGATTGTACAAATGAAAACAACTGGGTAAGAACGGATACAGGGGAGATGCAGGAATATCCTGCAAGACCCGGACTTGCATTATTTGATTCTAATACTGTAATGGCGATAACAGGTACTAACTACTCTTTTGTGAGGCTGTTATTGCCATCCCTGATGTCGCCTGTTGCAGCAGTGGCAGCACCTTCCAATGCGCCATCTTCCAGTCCTTCTGCAACATATATCTGGAAACCACTTACTTATGTAGATGGATATGAGAATCTATATGATGATAATTCATCCACAGTATGGGACAATAGTATTTATGTATCTGATCCATCTATAAATAAAAATTCAGTTTCATTATCGGCTGGGACTACTTATTATACCTCTACAAGGAGCGTAAGGGGTACCGAGATTAGCGATGATGCACCCGTCGTCCGGGTAAGGCCTTTTCAAAATGGAGATTCCGGTATAACAAATATGAAATATGATTTTCTATTTGAGCAATACTCCTCTACTGTAGCAAATAACACTCTGTATGTTACCTATAAAGGCGTTGATAACAATATTTATTTCAGATACTGCAATATGAGTAACGACTGTTCGTCGAGTTCTAACTGGTCAGGACTTACGCTTGTCGAGAATGTTGCTGCGGAGGCTTCTTATCCTCAGATATCGGTTACTTCAAATAATGCGTATATTGCTTTTGAAAGCAACAATAACTTATATGTCTCCAGATGCGTACTCTCTACAGGTTGTGCTTCAAATGCCAATTGGACAACAACCCTGATATCGAGCGGTAATGGTAAAGAACCATCTATGGTCTTTGCAGACAACAGGATAGCTATTGCTACAAGAGACTCTACAAACCAATTGAGATTCCATTATTGTTATGATGCAAATGATTGTACTAATATTGCCAACTGGACAAGAGATGTTGTAATAAGTGCAGATACAAGCTCATCTGGACACTCCCTCGGAAATTCAGCAGGCTCATTCTATATAGTAAGAAAGACAAATACAATTCTCAAAAAATACCATTGTTATTATTCAAATGGTTGCGAATCGACTACGGATTGGTCATCGATGGATATGTTTTCTGTCTCCTCCGATTACCTTCTTTCTGACCAAAGGAATATGGCGGCGTCCTATAATGTAAGTTTAAATCAGTACATTACCACTATTGTAGATAATGTTTTAAGGGTTGGTATTTGTGCAGCAGGTTCAACTTTAGATTGTTACAGCCCAACTAACTGGGAATATGTAGATATACAGAATGTCAGTAGTGCATATGGTTCGGATTATCAGGCTGATATTGCTGTCTATAACAATAATATCTTCGTAACTTATATTAGCAACAATGAGTTGAAAATAGCCCGTTGTGATATGAGTAAGACCAGTTGTTATAACAGGGATAACTGGAAAATAGGCTCCATATATAAATCACCCGCTTTAAGGTCATCGGATAAAAATCTCAAGAATCTATCTTTAGTGTATTCTGGTGGAAATACATTTGTTTATCAGGCTTATGGCTATTACCAAATGTTGTATTTCTTCTATGGTGGTCTAATGGAACCCGAGTGGTGATAGGCTGAGAGTTATAAGCTTAAATAAAGGGTTAATACATTTTTTCTGCTATATATGAGTTCCTGAAGTTGTATTAAAGATTAGATATATGTAGATGTGCGTGTTATGAGGCTAATTTTGGGTATTCTTTTAATAATTGCGATTATCTGGTGTATTCGAACTCTGTCTCTTCCTTGCTATTACGAGGATATTGTTTGCTACCTCTTTTATATCCCCGATTGAGAGAGCATAGGCGAAAACAAATAGGGGTGGCAATAGTATCAGTTTGATCGGAAAGGTGAGGTAGAATAATAAGCCTCTCTTGATAGTAGTATCTCTGTAGAGTCTGTGATTGAATATATATAGGGGGAGGTGAAACAGGTGTGAGGCTATCGTCTGAAAGGCTCCACCGAGCATTTTCGTATCTTCTATCTCGAACCCATTCTCATTGAGAGCCCTTTCTATAAAATATTTTGTAAAATTGTAGTAATGATAGGGGATGTCGTGTGGTATCGAGGTCTGCGGAATCAGAAATATTGCAACCCCGTCCTCTCTAAGTACCCTCTTTATTTCTGATATTACATCGAGGGGTTTGAGTGTATGCTCGAGCATATGAATACAGAAGACAGTATCGAAGGAGTCATTCCCGAATGTCAACTTTTCTGCATCCTGATTTATGAACCTTACCCTCGAATCAATAAATTTTATCTCATCGAGGTTTTTTTTATCGATTATGGTGTAAGATTTGTATTCGAGGTTGAGCCTTTCTATATAGGTATAGAATCTGCCTCCACCTATATCTAATATGTCTCCACGGGCATACTTTTTTATGGCAGAAAAGACATCTCTATATATTAGGTTTCGAAGTGCATACAAAAAAGCCTTTACTATATCTGTCATATTCTCCTGTATAGCAGGTTTATCTACTTATGTCCAACAGAAGTTATTGACTAAAAATTATTATGTGAAGAATTTTCTTGCCATTAAATTGAGTTTGTGTCAGGATTTTCTCCTGAATCTCTGGAGGGACAACAATGAGCCAATTTGCACACCTGCATTTACATACACAATACTCTTTTCTGGATGGTGCTATAAAGATAAAGGAGTTGATGAAGAAGGTAAAGGAGAAGGGGATGAATGCCGTGGCTATCACTGACCACGGGAATCTGCACGGTGTGATAGAGTTTTATGAGACAGCGCGTAAAAATGATGTCAAACCTATCATAGGTTGTGAACTCTATTTGAATCCCGATGGGTCTTATACTGATAAAGATCCGAATTCGGAGCGAAGTCATATTCTTCTCATAGCAAAAAATGAAGAGGGCTACAGGAATCTCATTTATCTTGTCTCAAAGGCACATCTTGAAGGGTTCTACTATGTCCCGAGGATAGACAGGAGGCTTTTGAAGGAGCACAGCAGGGGTTTGATAGGTGCATCTGCCTGTCTGGCAGGGGAGTTGAATAGATTGATATCGAAGGGTCAGGTAGAGGAGGCTGAGAAAAGGGCGCTGGAGTATAGAGAGATCTTCGAACCCGATAGCTTTTTTATAGAGATTATGAGGACGGGGCTCCCAGAACAGGAGAGGAATAATCCTGTGTTGATTGATATTGCTCGAAGGCACGATATACCTCTACTGGCTACCAATGACTGCCACTATCTTGAGAGGGATGATGCCAGGGCTCACGATATACTCCTTTGTATTCAGACGGATACTACTGTGGAGGATTCAAATCGATTGCATCACGATACAGACCAGTATTATCTGAGGACACCGGAGGAGATGAATGCCCTCTTTTCTGATATCCCCGATGCAGTTGAGAATGCCGCAAGAATTGCAGATATGGTAAATCTGGAACTCGAACTCAACAAACCGATGTTGCCTGATTATGAGGTGCCTGAAGGTTTTACGAGAGAGCAGTATCTCGAGAAGATCGCAAAGGAGGGACTGGCTGAGAGGTTAAAGAAGATAAAGCCCGTAGCTCCCGAGAAGACTTACTATGAGAGGCTTGAGTACGAACTTAAGATAATAAACGAAAAGGGGTTTGCAGGATACTTTCTGATAGTTCAGGATTTTATAAATTATGCAAAGAGGAATGGTATCCCTGTAGGCCCGGGGAGAGGTTCTGGTGCAGGCTCTCTTGTGGCTTATTCTATTGGTATAACTGACCTTGACCCATTGAGATATGGGCTTCTGTTTGAGAGATTTTTGAATCCAGAGAGGAAGAGCCTTCCTGATATAGATACGGATTTTTGCAAGAACAGGAGGGATGAGGTCATCAACTATGTGCGGAGCAAGTACGGGGATGACAGGGTATGTCAGATAGCCACTTTCTCCGAACTCAAGGCAAAATCTATTATAAAGGATGTAGCCCGTGTGCTCTCAATCCCCTATGCCGAGATAAATTCGCTCACAAAGAGGCTACCCAATAGGGTAGGGGAGGAGGAGTTGACTGTTGATATGGCTGTGAAATTGGAGCCGAGGCTTGCCGAGAAGAAGGAGTTAATAGAGATATCCCGGAAGCTGGAGGGCTTGAATAGACAGACGGGTATACACGCAGCGGGTGTGGTTATAAGTAACAAGCCCCTTATTGAGGTGGCACCTCTGACCCTTGCAAAAAACTCTGCCAGACAGAATGGTAATGGTGAGAATCAGGAGGGGAAGGAGGAGAAAGAGGTTGTAATCCAGTTTATGAAGGATGATGCAGAGAAGGCAGGTCTGGTGAAGTTCGATTTTTTAGGGCTCAAGACACTCACTGTTATTCAAGACGCCGTAAATCTTATTAGAGAGAATGAACCTAACTATGAGGAGTTTGATATAAATACAATACCTATGGATGACCCGGCGGTATTTGACCTCCTCTCAGAGGGGGATACAAATGGGGTTTTCCAGTGTGAGTCTCCCGGCTTCAAGAATATGTTAAAAAGGCTCAAGCCTCGAAAGATTGAGGAGTTGATTGCAGCCCTTGCCCTGTATAGACCCGGTCCTCTGGAAGCAGGGCTTGTAGATCAGTATATAAATAGAAAGAATGGTGTGGAGAAGATTACCTATCCTCACAAAAAGGTAGAACCCATATTGAGAGAGACCTATGGAGTTATTGTCTATCAAGAGCAGGTTATGAATATCTGTGTGGAACTCTGTGGCTGGAGTATGGGCAAGGCAGACTCCATCAGGAAGGCGATGGGGAAGAAGGACCGGGAGACGATGCAGAAACTCTCTGAAGACTTTATTAAGAGTGCAATCTCTGTCTCTAAGATGAAGGAGGATGATGCAAGGCGTCTCTGGGAACAGATTGAGAAGTTTGCGGGGTATGCCTTCAACAAATCTCACTCTGCAGCCTACGCTGTCATATCCTATCAGACCGCATATCTCAGGACTCACTTTTATAAGTATTTTATGTGTGCTACACTCTCTAATGAGATAGGTGATCTGGAGAAGATATCAGACTATCTGCTGGATCTGAGAAAGAAGGGCGTGAAGGTATTACCGCCGGATATAAACGAGTCCGAGAAGGTATTCTCGATTTCTGGAGATAGTATAAGAATAGGGCTGCTGAGTATTAAAGGGATTGGGCAGAGTCTGGCAGAGGATATAATAAGGGAGCGGCAGAGGTGCAGATTTGTATCTTTTGATGACTTTGTCAGGAGGGTAAAGCCTAATCGTAAGGCACTGGAGTCTCTTATATACGCTGGTGCCCTTGACTTTCTTGGTGTATCGAGACCCGTTCTAATCGGTAACATAGACAGGGTTCTGAAACAGGTACAGACCTCGGAAAAGAAGAAGAATTCCCTTACCCTTTCGTTTAATTGTGCCGAGAGTGAGGGATTTGAGTTTGATAAGGTGGAGTCAAGTATCTCTGAGGCGGAGCTGCTGAAACTTGAAAAGGATGTGATAGGCTTTTATGTATCTAAAAATCCTATTGCAGAGTTTATTGAAGATATAAGACAGGTTGCTGATACTAAATTATCGGATATCCAGACCAAAAGCAACGGCGAGGAGGTCACGGTAGGTGGTATGATACTCAGGCATAGCGTCAAGACAGGGAAGAATAAGGAGAGATATGCCACACTGTTCATAGAAGATGATACAGGCTCAGCTAATGTATATCTGCCCTCCAGATTGCTCGGCGACAATGAAGGCTTATTGAATTTGGAATACCCTGTTATAGTGACCGGGACGGTTAGTGTAATTGAGACGGATACGGAAGAGGGGAGTGTTGACCGCACTGTCAGGATAAATGCAAGGGAGATAAAGCCACTAAATGAGATCAGGAGGCAGAGGATAAAGGGCGTATTTATTGATATACCTATTGAGAGATTTGAACTCAAGAATATCTTTGATGTGAAGAAGGTTATATCAATGTTTTCTGGTAAAATTCCTGTCTATATTAATTTTCTGAGTGAGAGGGGGAATATCATCTGCTTGAAATTAGACAGGGACTACTGGATAGACTATTCGGAGCAGTTCGACAATTCAATAAAGAGACTCAACCCCTATGTAAATGTGAGGCGGGTTTAATACCTAAGGACTAAAACTTTATTAACCTGTGTGATAGTGTAATCCCTTGATATCATTGTGTTTTTTGTAATTGGTGCCAGTTAGGAAATTGGTGCCAGTTAGGAATTCTGTGCCGGCTATAACCCCACTGGTATGATGGATTCCCCCTTAAATAGTCAATTTTCCTGCACCATCTAATTTTCTGTTGACAGTCTTACCAGTAATGGTAGTATATGCGGCGTCAAGGTTAGTTTTGTGTATGTTTTTGTTATTTTTTGAAAAATCTTTACGAAGGGAGTAGAGATGAGCAAAAGAAGATTTTTTGTTTCAATTGTCTCTGTCCTTATTTCAATGGGTCTTATCTTTTCCTGTGTGAGTGACAAGGAGGCAAACAAGTTTGTGGAGAAGCTGGAGAAGAAGCCAGGTGAGGGTAAGCCCGCCTCTTACTGGGTGAAGAAGCTCACTGACCCACAGTTGAAGTCTGATGCGGTCAAGGCACTCCTTGAACTCAAGGATAAGTCGGTAGTCCCACAGCTGGTAGAACTCTTCAAGAAAGATAAATCCCTCAGAGCGGACATTGCTGAGATAATCGGTGCGATCGGGGATAAGAGTGCAGCCCCGACCCTCCTTGAAGGCCTTGTCTTTGAGGTCTCCACTAATATTCAGGAGCAGAGGGAGAATGACAGGATAAATGAGAAGATCCTCGGTTCCCTTGCGGCGATGCAGGAGGAGTCAGCAAAACCAGCAGTAATAAAACTCTTAAGCTCCACCTCAGCCCCGGTCCTGGCGGCAGCCGTTAAGGCGGAGAGGACCTTCAAGGATAAAGCGGCAGTGGATGCCCTGATTGCAATTGTGAGGAATGACAACCTCTCCAAGGCTATTAGATCTGATGCTATCTATGTTCTTGGTGAGATCGGTGATCCAAAGGCAGTACCTGCTCTGATAAGGGCTATGTATGTGGAGAAGCAGGGAACCGTCTATCCAGAGGCGAATGAGGCCCTTCAGAAGATAGGAAAGCCTGCAGTACCGGAGCTTATAAAGACCTTGTTAGGGAAGAACGAGGAGGTAAATCAACTTGCCGAGAAGTCTAATTTTGTAGTGGGCGCTGTAGAGGGTAAGGCGGCTGAGACCCTCGGGGATATATGTGACCCATCAGCCGAGGATGCCCTGATTAAGATGATCAAGTCAAATGAAGACAACCCGATTGCCAAGTCCAAGGCGGCATTTGCCCTTGGTAGAATGCAATCTAAAAAGGCGGCTCCGATTATGGCAAAACTCGCAGAGGATGAAGAGGACCCATCAGTTAGAGCCCACTATCTCCTTGCAATAAATCTTATCGGAGATACCTCTGTTATACCGCAGCTTCTGAAGGCAGAGAAGAAGCCTGACCTTGAGAAGTATAAGAAGGAGGGTGCTACTCCTCAGGAACTGGATATACTCCGGAAGGGGAGAGAAGAGGTTGTAAAGACTATAGCAAGGCTGGCTACTGAGAAGGATGCCCCTCACTATGATAAGATGATGAAGGAGGAGAAGAATCCAGAGATAAGCAAGGTGATTAAGGATTATGCAGTAATGATAGATGTGGCGAAGGAGTGCAAATCTGACCTCGCCTGCTACAAAGGAAAGTTGTCTGATGCGAACAAGATTGTCAGAGAGAAGGCGGCTTATATGATTGGCAGGATCGACTCAGAGGAGGCAGTGAATACTCTGATAGGACTTTTAGGAGTTGAGAAAGACAATGATGTAAAGTTTGCTGTACTCCAGGGTTTATTTAACTTCTCTGGGAAGTATTATAAACAGATGCTCCCGCAGATAGAGAAAAAGGTAGCTGACCTCAAGGACGATATATTGAAGAACGACCTGAATAGACTCCTTTTGAGGTTAAAAAGCTTGAATAAACAATAAAAATGGTATAAAAATTTTTAGTGCCTGCAGCTATATGCGCGGGACACAGAAAGGATTTGAGATATGTTCTTGAAGATGTTGAAGTCCAAGATCCACAGGGCTGTTGTCTCTGAGACCAATCTGCACTATGAGGGGAGTATGACGATAGACTCTACCCTTATGGAGGCAGCAGGTATCCTCCCTTATGAAGAGATTGCGGTCTGGAATATTACGAACGGCGAGAGATTTACTACTTACGCAGTTCCCGGGAAACCCGATTCTGGAGAACTGATAGTGAATGGTGCCGCCGCTCACAGGGCACGCAAGGGAGATATCATCATTATCGCCACTTTTGCCTATGTGGAAGAGACAGCTGCCGCCAGACACAAACCGACTATCATCCTTGTGGATAAGAAAAACAGGATAAAGAGTAAGTATAATGAGGTCTCTTACAGGTCTCAGGTTGTTTGAGGGTTACTCACATATTCAAATCTCATCTTGAAATTTGCAAAATTATTTTTGTTATAGAGTGAGTTGATGTTGACTCTTTTTTGCTTTTATGATAACAAAAAAGCCATTGTTTTTATCGAGGAGTCATATAATGAAAAGATTGAGCTTTTTGACAACAATGATGGTTGGCCTTATCCTCTCTACAGTAGCAGTGGGCGCCCAATTTAACAAGGTTTTAATATTCCCCTATCAGCCGGTCTATCAGTCCGTCACACAGGATGTGGCAAATCAATTCAATGACCTCCTTGTAAATGAGATGAAGAATGCCGATAGTCTGCAGGCTATAGAAGGACCAAAGGTTGTGTCTAAGAAGAAAACTCAGATATCAGAGCCGAATATTGACAGAGATGCCATCGCGAGGGGGATTGAGAAGGCTAAAATAGGGATTGAGGAGATAAAGAATCAGGAGTTCGAGAAGGCTATTAAGCCGCTCAAAGATGGTATTGCTATACTTGAGAAGAATATACTCTACCTCGATGATATGAATATCCTGACAGATGCATACTTGGCCCTGTCTGTTGCATATTTCGGAACGGGTATGGAAGACGAGGGTGAGACCTATATTAGAAGGTGTGTAAGGCTTGACCCATTTAAAGAGATAAGTCCAGAGCAGTATCCGCCTCTCTATCTGAGGATTTATGATGGTATAAGGAAGCAAACCTACAATCTCCCGAGGGGTGTGATTAGAGTTACAACCAATCCCTCTGGTGCTACTATTTATGTGGATGGTAAGCAAGTTGGGACCAGTCCTGCCCTGTTGAAGGAGGCTATAAAGGGCGAGCATTATCTGAAGATAGAGAGGGCTGGGGAGGTTCCTGTATATAAAGTGGTAAATGTAATTCCCAATCAGACTGTTGAAGTGAACATTGACTTTACTGGGGAGGAAGAGGGTGGATCTGGCCCGGAGTATGTAGCGGCGAATGCCTTAAAGAATAATCGTATTGATAGTGCAGCGAGAGAGGCTTTAGTTCAGATTGCAAATAAACAGCAGGCAGACTTCGTCCTATTTGGTGGTATAATAAGGGAGGACAATAACTATAAAATAAACTCCTTCTTCTTAAAGGTGAAGACCACAGAGGTGGTTCAGACTATGTCCCTTTCAATAGACATTGATATGCTTGGTGCCTCCATTGAGATTTATAAACTCGTAGAAGAGCTCACAAAGAAGATCGAGAGCTTCCCCGAAAGCATAAAACAGAGCGTCATACTGGTATTCCCTGGCATAATGAAGAAGACTGAGAAGCCTCAGGAGATTGTGATAGGGCCTGTGGGTATGCCTCAGCCTTTATATAAGGCTCCCGCAAGAGAAGAGGAGCAGCCACCGGCCCCGCAGCAGGTAAAGGAGGAGCCGAAAAAGGAGGAGAAGAAGACAGCGGGAGTGGTTGAGGTAAAAAAGCAGCCCGATACAACTGGAGGAGGGATAGATATAGGGAAAGGCAGGACATTAAGACAGAAGGGACAGATTGACTCATCGGTGGTAATTGTGGAGAAGCCTGTGATGTGGTATGAGAGCCCCTGGTTCTGGACGGCTGTAGGTGTGGTGCTGGTAGGGGCAGGGGTCGGGACCTATTTGTACATATCTAATATTGAGCCCGACAGAGGACGGATTTCATTCACACTTCCATAGTAAGGAGTATTAATTATGCAAAGAGCGAAATCATTATTGCTGATTTTTGGTCTATGTGTAATCATTGCAGGCTGTCCTGCAGACAAGATATCTATAAATGTAAATCTTATACCGCCCTGTGCCTCTGATAGCAAGAATTTTAAGAACCCACTTGATGGCATATCCAGTATCTCATTTATAGCCGTGCAGGAGAACCCCAATTCGGAGCCTCAGGTAATCAGCAGCGCCAGCTTTTCTTATGAGAGTGGCGGGAAGGGTTTGTTCGATATACCGCTGTCAAAGAATGTGCGAATTGTAGTGGAGGGGTATGATGATTCTAATAAGATGATTCTGCGAGGGGCTTCTCAACTCTTTGATGTAACTGTAAACTCTCCTACCACTATAAATGTCCCGATCTTTATTGCCCACTCTGATGCATTCTCTCAGACCACAGATTATGCCAGTCAAGAGTGTTCTCAACTTTTAGATGAAATGCAGGGGGCAACAGTCACCCCACTCCCGAATGGGGATGTACTTATTGCGGGAGGTGTTAAGATAGAGGGTGGAGCGAGATATTACTCTGCCAATCTATACCTCTATAACTCCAGTACAGGTACTTTCGAGGAGATACCGATCGATGACACTATCAAAGAATACGGTACAAGGGCCTATCATACAGCCACACTCTACAACAAAGGCACTGATGATAAACCCGAGTGGAAGGTTTTGATAGTCGGAGGGGAGACCTATATCAATGGTAAGGCTTCTTCCATATCTACTGCAGAGATATATGATGTTGCAACTAAGCGAGTGGAGTTTTTGTCGAGTATGCTCGAAGAGGGGAGAATGAATCATACGGCGACACTGATGCAGAATGGAAAGATTGTGATTATAGGTGGTGAGAATAAAGTGGACGGTAAGGTCGAGGCATATCTGGATACTGTAGAGCTGTTCGATATCTATGATGAGACATTCACAAAGCTATCCGGCAAAGATTATTATCATATGGCCTACGGGAGGTCGAGACATACTGCCACATACCTTCCGTTGAAGTATAATACATCAGAGGGTAAGCCTGTGCCAGGGTTTGATAAGATATTTGTTGCGGGTGGAATAAGAAAGACCGGGAATTCTCTATACATAAACGATGAGATAGAGGTATTTGGGTGTGCCAATACCAGTTGTACTGATTATCGGTTTGATATAGTGAGAAAGAACGATAAGACCTCGCTCAAGATGATTCAGAAGAGATATGGACATCAGGCGGTACCTGTAATGATTGGTACAGAACCTATTAGTGGTAGCGATGATGAGTTTCGTAATTTTTATGTTATATTTATCGGTGGATATACCTGTATAGGGATGGACAGGTGTGCCGGTACTACCCTATCTACTGATTGTACCTGCCCAAATAATAATGTCTTCGGGAGCATAACTAAGAGTATAGAGGTATTTGAGCCTACAAACTCCCAGGGACCGCAGATTAAATACAACACAGAGATGCAAACTCCAAGGGCTGACTTCGGGGCTGTTTACATATCGAGAGATACAAATAATCTCCTTATCTTTGGTGGTTATAACTCCAATGGTGCAGTAATTGATCTGGTTGAGGCGATGACAGTGCTCAATAACAAGGTTACTATGCCCGCCCCCTTTAGCAGCAAACTGCTCTTCCCGAGGGCTGATTTTTCATTCGGTGTAATGCCTGATGGCTCGGTATTTATTGCTGGGGGTGATAATGGGAAGAAGGGTTCTCTATCAACGGCCGAGATATTCGTCCCATCACTTCCATCTCTTCTGTCCGAGTAATCTCTTCTATCCGTAATCGATAACACTGATGCTGGTATGAAGAGGTGAACTGGAGGTCAGATGAAGACTATATATGAAATGATCGGTAATACCCCCCTTGTGAGGTTTCTATCTCCGCAGAGGAGGTATATATTTGCAAAGGCTGAGTTTTTGAATCCCGGAGGTTCTATAAAAGACAGGGTTGCCCTCTCAATGATAGAGGATGCAGAGAAGAGTGGTGTGCTGAAACCCGATTCTATTATTGCTGAGGCTACCTCGGGGAATACGGGTATAGGGATAGCCCTTGTGGGCAGGATAAAGGGGTACAGGGTTATTATCGTGATGCCAGAGAATATGAGTGAGGAGCGAAAGAAGATAATAAGGGCACTCGGGGCAGAACTCATACTCACACCTGCTGAGAAGAGTATTCAGGGGGCTGTAGACTATCTGAATGGCTTGAAGAGCTCTGATGAGAGGATATGGGTGGCAGGGCAGTTTACAAACCCATCAAACCCCCTCTGTCACTACAATCACACAGCAAGGGAGATATGGGCACAGACAGGGGGGAAGGTCGATGCCTTTGTGGCGGGCGTAGGCTCTGGGGGTACTCTGCAGGGGGTGGGAAAGTTCTTGAAGGAGAAGAATAAGAGAATCAAGATTGTTGCAGTGGAGCCCGCAAATGCCTCTGCCCTCCTTGGACACGAGCCTGGGCTGCATCAGATTCAGGGGATTGGAGATGGTTTCATCCCGGCCGTTCTCGATACAAAGATAATCGATGAGGTTATTACTGTAACAGACGAAGAGGCTATAGAGACAACAAGGATGCTGGCAAGAGAAGAGGGACTGTTGGTCGGAACCTCTTCAGGAGCCAATGTGTTTGCTGCGACGCGCATATCAAGGGGTTATGGGGAGGGGTTCAGTGTTGTTACCGTCCTGCCCGATAGGGCTGAGAGGTATTTTAGTACCGCTCTCATATAGACTTTTTTGTGTCTGTAGATTCTTTATTTCAAGGCAGAGTAATTCGAATTACCATTGATTTCCCCGGGATCAGGGTTGATAGACCCAATATCTATCTCATAAAGTCCAGAGATGGCTATTCGATGATAGACTGTGGCGGGTATGATCTTGAGAGCGATCTCCCCCTGCTTGGTAGTCTCATAAGAGAAGCAGGGATAGACATAGGTGATATAAAGGAGATATTTCTTACTCATACACACAAAGATCACGCATTTCTGGTGTCAAAGGTACAGTCTATAACAGGGGCAAGGGTCTATATGGGTAGAGATGACTATTATAGACTATCTGACGATTTAACCGCCTATCAAGAATTCTTCAGTCGAATAGAGGCCTATCTCTCTTATTGGGGATTCAGACAGGATATGGTGGATAGGTTCTTCAGATCCTTTAATCGTCAGTACTACAATGCCGGGCTTGATGTCACTACAATTATATTTGTGGCACGGGATATGAGGTTGAGTGAATTTGATATCCTCTTTACACCCGGACACACCAGGGGCTCAATATGTCTTTATCATCGTGAAAGCGGGCTTTTATTTACTGGAGATACTCTTATGAAGAAGATTGTCTCCGTCCCGATTATTGAATACTCAGGTAGTTCCACTACATCTATGCTCACTGAACACACAGAGACGCTCAGGAAATTGAGAGAGATTAGATGTACCGCCATCCTGCCCGGGCACGGGGATGTGATTACGGATGAGAAGGGGGTGATCGATGCAATCTTTGCATATATTGAGAGGCGTGCAAAGAGGGTGGAGTCTCTCATAAGGGAGGGGCTAAATGATGTTTATTCTCTGGCACACTCTCTATATGGGAGAGATGTGCTTTATGATGTAGTCTGCAAGGAAGAACCCACTGTCTATGTCTCAGATCTTATGATGCCCCTTGAGTATCTCTTCGGACAGAACCGCATAAGGGTTGAAGATGGGAGGATAAAACTGCTGGATTAGATCCGGGAAAGAACCAGCCTATAAGTAAAATAAAACCTGAATATGCTTTTGTCTTTTTGTCCAAAAAAAGTAATTACTTGTCTTGTCTGAATTTCCTGTTTATGAATTCTGCAGAATCTTTTTGACAGCAGTATCTCCGGGATTTATCTATAAAATGTCCGAAATCAATACGGCTCATTTGTTGTTGAAGGGAGTATGAGTTTTTGATAATAAGGCTGAGTATGTATGAGTATTTCGATTTTATATTTCCGCCCAGATGTATAGTCTGTAAGCGTCTTATAGAGGGGGAGGTTGAGGATTCTCTGTCTCTGTGTGAGGTGTGCAGGGAGTCTGTTGAGGAGAGGGGGGAGAACTTCTGCCCATCCTGTGGTGTCAGGCATGAGGGGGTTACAGGGGAGTCAAGATGTTCTGAATGCATAAAGACTCCCCATCCGTTCGAGAGGGTGATATATCGATATGTATATGGCGGGGCGGTGAGTGATATTATAACATCCTTTAAGTATCACCATAATTTGAGGGCGGGGAGGTTGATTGTAAATTCCTCTCTGAGTTTTCTGAGGGATGAGATAATGAATAATGGTGTGGATCTGATCGTACCTGTTCCGATCCATTTCATAAAGTATTTTATCAGGGGGTTTTCACCTACTGCTTTTATAGCCTCAGCCATCTCTAAATATACAGGTATCCCTGTAAGATATGATATACTTAAGAAGACTCATTATACGAAGGCTCAGGTGGGGCTCAGCAGGACTGATAGGCTCAAGAATTTGAGGGGATCGATAGGGATTAGAGAATCCCGTTTGAAATGTATTGCCGATAAGAAGGTATTGCTCGTGGATGATGTCTATACAACGGGGGCTACTGCCTCCATATGTGCCGAGTTGATACTTGAAGGTGGCTCAAAGGGGGTGAGTGTATTTGTCCTCGCAAGGGGAGAGTAGATACAGTCTGATGTTTATTCCTTCATTTTGTATGCCCCCACCACTGGTTCGAAAAATTCTTTGGTCCCCTTGTTTTTTTCTCTTTGATGATTAAATTGTATCTAAGAAAATTTGAGGGGAAAGGAGATGTAAGGTTATGAATATTAACAGGTTTACTATTAAGACTCAGGAGGCCCTATACAGTGCTCAGGAACTGGCAAAGGAGAGGGGCAACTCGGAACTGGAGGTAGAGCACCTGTTATTGAGCCTCTTGAAGCAGGAGGATAGTGTGATAGTGCCTATCCTTCAGAAGGCGGGTGTGAGTGTGGATGCGGTGAAACTGTATCTGGAAAGGAGGATTGCGGCTCTGCCGGTGGTTCAGGGGAGTGTTGACCTGTATCTCTCGAGGAGGTTGAACAGGCTATTCGACATCGCTGCAAAGGAGATGAGAGGGCTTAAGGATGAGTATATCTCCTCAGAGCACATAATTCTTGCGGTCTTAAATGACGAGTTCAAGGATGAACTCTCGGATGGCCTGAAGAAGATGGGGTTAAACAGAGATGTTATCCTGAAGTCCCTCGTGGAGATAAGGGGGAATCAGAGGGTTATTGATCAGGATGCAGAGTCCAAATACAATGTCCTCAAGAAGTTTACGAGGGATCTGACCGAGGAGGCCAGGAAGGGGAGGCTTGACCCTGTCATAGGGCGGGACGATGAGATTCGGAGGGTGATGCAGGTTCTGTCGAGGCGAACAAAGAACAACCCTGTGCTGATTGGAGAGCCAGGTGTTGGTAAGACGGCTATTGTGGAGGGGCTTGCTCAGAGGATCGTAAATGGTGATGTGCCAGATACATTGAAGGACCGAACACTACTTGCCCTTGATCTGGGATCACTCATTGCCGGGACGAAGTATAGGGGGGAATTCGAGGAAAGGATGAAGGCATTGTTGAAGGAGGTTCAGGCCAGGGAGGGGGAGATTATCCTCTTTATCGATGAACTCCATACCCTCGTCGGGGCAGGTGCCGCAGAGGGGGCGATGGATGCCTCCAATATGTTGAAGCCTATGCTTGCGAGGGGTGAACTGCACTGTATAGGGGCCACTACATTGAATGAATACAGGAAGCACATAGAGAAGGACGCCGCCTTAGAGAGGAGATTTCAACCGGTGATTGTAAATCCTCCCGATGTGGAACAGACCATTGCCATACTGAGGGGACTCAAGGAGAGGTACGAGATACACCACGGTGTAAAGATTCAGGATTCGGCTCTGATTGCCGCGGCGACCCTGTCAAACAGATATATCACCGACAGGTTCCTGCCTGATAAGGCGATAGACCTTGTAGATGAGGCGATGAGCAGGAGGAAGATAGAGATTGAGTCTATGCCCTTCGACATTGACTATGTAGAGCGGAAGATAATCCAGTTGAAGATTGAGAGGCAGGCGCTCATAAAGGACGATTCAAAAGAGGCAAAGGAGAGGCTATCAGAACTGGATAAAGAGATTGCAGAGCTCACAGAGAAGTCCAACTCCCTGAAGGCTAAGTGGATGGTAGAGAAGGATCTCATACAGTCCATCTCGAAGGCGAAGGAGGAGTATGAGAGGTTGAAGATCGAGGAGCAGGATGCATTAAGGAGGGGGGATCTGAATAGGGCGGCCGAGATAAAATATGGGAAGATAATCGAACAACAGAAGAAGATAGAGGAGCTCTCAAAGAGGCTGGCGGAGGTTCAGAAGGATGGTGCCATATTGAGAGAGGAGGTGGGGTATGAGGACATCGCAAAGGTGGTCTCGAGCTGGACAGGGATTCCTATCACGAGACTGATGGAGAGTGAGTCTAAGAAACTTATGCAGATGGAGGAGAGGCTCAAACAGAGGGTGGTGGGACAGGATGCGGCGGTCGAGGCAGTGTCAAATGCGATTAGAAGGGGGAGATCCGGGCTTTCGGATCCTAATAGACCCATCGGTTCATTCATATTCCTGGGACCAACAGGTGTGGGTAAGACAGAGCTCACCCGCTCCCTCGCAGAGTTTATGTTTGACTCAGAGAATGCGATGATCAGGATTGATATGAGCGAATATATGGAGAAGCACTCTGTATCCCGCCTGATCGGGGCGCCCCCGGGGTATGTAGGGTATGATGAGGGAGGGTTTCTGACTGAGGCCGTCAGGAGGAAACCCTATTCCGTTATACTCTTTGACGAAATTGAAAAGGCCCATCAGGATGTATTTAACATACTCCTTCAGATTCTTGAGGATGGAAGGTTGACTGACTCTCACGGGAGGACTGTGGATTTCAGGAATACTGTAATAATAATGACATCCAACCTGGGCTCTCAGTATTTTATGGAGGAGTCTCTGAGACGGGAGGAGGTGGAGAAGAGGGTGCTCGAAGAGGTGAAGAGGTTCTTCAAGCCCGAATTGCTGAACCGAATCGATGAGATCATAGTCTTCAACAAACTGGGCTCTGAAGAGATAAAGAAGATTGTAAAGATCCAGCTATCAAGGCTTGAGAATATGCTCAAGGAGAAGAGTATATTTGCCAAGTTTACAGGTAAGGCTGAGGATCTTGTTGCCACTTTAGGGTATGAGCCTTCATTCGGTGCAAGGCCGATAAAGAGGGTTATTGCAAAGTACATCACCAATGAGATCTCCAAATTGATAATAGCCCAGGAGTTGAAAGAGGGTCAGACTGTCATAGTCGATGCTCAGGATAATAAGTTTACCTTCAGAGTGAAATAATCCCTTTTGAGGTATTATTATGCAAATTAGGAAGGAGAAGTTTATAGATCTATTTCAATAGAATTGGTGATGCAGTTTTCGGTCTGATGGATAAAATCTCTGAAGTGTTTGCCACTCTCGGGGTCTGTAAGCAGGGCATTTATGTCCAGAAGGGGTATCAGGAAGAAGTCCCTCTTTTTTATCTCAGGGTGGGGTATAGTGAGTGTGTTTGACCTGTATATGAGATTCTCGTAAAGGAGGATGTCTATGTCGATGATTCGGGGTCCCCACCTGTATGTGGATTCCCTGCCCATATCCCTCTCTATCTGTTTGATGACTCTCAAAAGTTCCTCTGGTTCTTTGTCCGTTGCTGCCCTGACCGCTATATTTAAAAAATTGGGCTGTTCCCTCACCCCGTATGGAGTCGTTTCGAATAATCTTGAATTGGAGATGATTGTTATACCATTTTGAATGAGCAGTCTCTTTGCCTGTCTCAGATTCTCGAATCTATTACCTAAATTGCTCCCCAGGGATAGGTATACAGATGCCATCTTATTTGTCTTCCCTGTTCTGCTCTAGATATCGCAATATTATCTTATCGAGGGTCTCCTCTGTTACAACCTTCTCTCCAAAGATTGTGAAGTTGGAGTTTGTAGAGATGGGTTTGAAGGGGGAGCTTTGAGTATCCTCTTGAGTACTTTTTGGGGCAGCATCCCTCGGGACGGCCTGTGCCTCTAAATCTCTCTTCTGTGTGACCTCTGTATTATCAGTTCCGCTTACAAGGGGGTGAGAGTCGAACTTCCCTGTTATGAGTTCTTTTATCAGTTCTTTGTGCTGTCTCTCCATTATCTCCTTAAGTTCAATGTAGAGGTTCTCTTTCCCTAAGAGATGGGAGTAGTCTGTCTTTCTGGTTGCGATTATATTCCCCCCGATGAATATGTGGGAGATGATTAAGGGATTGTCCTCTCCGTTGTCCTCCGTCTGGATGTGGAAGATTCGGTCTTTGTACTTTATATTGTGGTTGAATCCCGGCAGCATTTCTAACTTACTCTTTTGTCAGCCTTGCGATCGCATCTTTTTTGAGTATCAATTTCTGATTGAGGGAGTTGTTGGGAGATTGCTCGTACCTCCTGTGAGACTCTACATCAGTGATTACAAAATCTGTCAGGGCAAATATAGTATAACCGAGCTTCTCTGCAGTCTCGTCATCTACATCTATCCCGAGGGTTTTCAGATCGATGGGTATATCCACCCTCATATATATATGGTCGGGGAGTGTGTCTGATTGTGGTATCTCCCTCACAAACTGGTATATCTCAATCTTTCTGGAGTATTCATCAGTGGACTTGAGAAGATTCAGGAGGTCTATATAGTTGTGGCTGGAGTTCCCAGGCACTACATAATTGAAGGGGAATACATTTGTTACAAGGTGTTTGAGTACAAAGAGTACATCCTCCTTCTTCTCGGTGATTATATTGAATGAAGCCTTTTCGTAGAGCTGGGCGGCTATTATCTCCTTTCTGGCGGTCAGTCGAGTAATCCTGTCAAATATATTATCCCTGCTGGTAGAATAGTGATATATGGGTATCCCGTTTCTATTCAGTTCGGATATGCCACGACTCACCTTCTCCTCACAGGCGGAGAAGAGTCTCTCAATGGAGATGCTCGTCCTGTACATAAGCTCCCTGGACTCAAGGTGGTGTATTATGTGCATAACCTTCAGGATGCTACAGGATATCTTTGAAAAGAGCCTACTGCCTTTGATAAAAGAGGCATATCTGAAGACATCCTTGATGTCGATGGGTTCTTTGAATTCCTGAGGTATTTCCATATCGAGGGATAAAAGGTATCTGATGGCGTCGTTGTAAATGTGATATATTCTCCTGTAGGACCTTGGTTCGGTCAGGACAAAATTGTTGAGCCTCAAAAAGTTTTCTATCTCACTATCGCTCTTGAAGTTGAGCCTTGTATAGTCTATAACAGAATTGCCGTGAAGGATAAGTCCGATGGCATCTATGAGGGCATCAGTTGCATCAAGTCTGTTCAACACACCAGACAGGCTTGAATCTATCTTTACTTCATTGCTCATATATATCTCCCTTCAAAAAGCCCATATAAACTAACCCATAAATTCAAAAATGACAATCTAATTTTTCGCTTTGCTATTTAAACTTCAAAACTGGACTAAAAATAAAAATGGAGAAAAAGGGGAGCGCGGGGGAATTTATTCCTATAGCCTATGTTCAATATCAACACAATGAGGAGGCAAAAGGTTCACGATAAGAAGGTGGTGGGGTAATGGGGTGAGGGGAGTATATCAGGTGGTTGTAAATGGGAGGGAAGAAGGTATGGGATGGGGTGAAATATATCCCTCTGTGGTGATGGGCTATATAGTGGAAGGGGGTGGTAGAAGGGTTGAGGAAGGGTTTTAGAGGAAGGGGTTAGATAGGGAGTAAAATTGGTTGTACCTAACTGTTGTACCTGGCACTTATGAGTATTGGATAGATACATCGGTCGACCTCTACATTCACATAATTACAAGATCATTCAAAGCTCTACAAACACAAGGAACAATAATGATAATTTGCATCTTTAACTGAATGATTACACTAAGATAATCTATTTTCCTTGAATGCGAAATGAGTTATTGATATAAACATAAGTATTATGAGTCTAAGCAAATCGAGATGTATAAACCTCATTATCACAGGAATTTTTTCTTTTATCTTCTACGGATGTTTTACAGTGGCCTCTCTTCAATCGCCAAAAGTACTCGAAAGAGATAAGGTTGAGTTTGTAATGGCTCCCACAATTATATATTCTAACGACTCCATAAAATTGTATGAGGTTCTTTTTGGTATGAGAGAAGGCATAGGCTCTAACACAGATTATGGACTCAGATTCTACTCCAAACCTCCTGTCGGATATCGCAAAAGTCCCTGTCCGGATGGTTGTTGGGTCGGAGTATATGGAGATGTAAAGCACCAATTTACGAATGAATCGCCATTCATCTCATCTTCTCTGGGTTTATCATATACCACACCATTCATTTTGACACTCTACCCATCATTAATCATCGGTTCAGAGAGGGCATTTGTTACAGGCAAACTCATTATAGTCGGAGGTTTAGTACCTTATTACTTTGGACTATATCCAGATCTATCTATTGGTTTTTCGATAGGAAACAAACTACGAATATATCCCGAGATGGGTATTTTAGGAGAAATAGATCTAACTGAAGGAATCTCAGATAACCATTATAACCAGTTTTTGCCCAACTTAACTACATTTTACATATCAATAGGTTATCTTATCGCCCATAATATCGGTTCGTTGTCTAATAAAGATAGGTAGTAAATGGGGTAAATGTACCTGGCACTTTTGGATAAGTCTCCAATGATATCAATAGGTTAGGTAGCATAATGGGCTTTGGTGGTAACTGGCACCTGATTGTCACCTGATGGGTTGGGTAACTGGCACCAGATAGGGATTTTGGTCGACTATGATTTTCACCCGTAACTGAATCTTTACTATATTTCTGTATTTTTATTTTGATAATGGTTCAAACTTGTGTAATAAAAGTGAGGGGATTTGGGTATGGATTATGTAAATAATACAATCTCGAAGAAGAA
>Ga0078972_1006405_pt1 | contig 28017 bp, 24 predicted proteins | sample YelNatPaOPGAMG01_FD_67568 | JGI IMG/M metagenome (GOLD analysis project Ga0078972, IMG submission 67568) | Hot spring thermophilic microbial communities from Obsidian Pool, Yellowstone National Park, USA - OP-RAMG-01 (SPADES assembly) (version 2) | ecosystem: Environmental > Aquatic > Thermal...
CTTAACAAAGGCACGTACAAGATGGCAGGGGAAACAATATCCACACTGCCCTCTGCACTTGTGCAGACTGCTAGGGATACAGCATCAGAAGCATTGAAATCAACAAAGCTTGAAAGGAAAATACACAGGAAATCTCTAACCGTCAGATAAGATAATGCGATCTTACTGGACCGGGGAAAGCCACTTCCTGTACTTCTCTATCTTACCGGTCACAGCATCGTTGTATAGCTTTGCAATACTTTCTGTGGCCTTCCCGGGTTTCCCTCCGGATATGACTATTCCGTCCACCTCAAGGATAGGAGTGATTTCTGCTGCAGTTCCGCCGAAGAAAAGTTCGTCGGCCGTATAAAGTTCCTCCCTGTGCACAAACCGTTCCGTAACGTGTAGCCCCATGTCTGAAGATATGTTCATTATGGTATCCCTCGTTATGCCAATCAGTATGTCGGAATCCTTTCCCGGCGTGATAAGATCATTTCCTGCCACCATGAAGATATTTTCACCGGGTCCCTCGGTTACATATCCGGATGGACTTGTAAGTATGGCCTCATCATAACCAGCCGAAACAGCCTCCCTGTTCGCAAGAACTGAATTAAGGTAATTTCCGCTGGCCTTGGCTTCAATGGGAAGGAAAGCCGATCCCGGTCTGTGCCATGAAGATACTTTGCAGCGCAGCCCCCTGGACTTTGACTGTGAAAAATAGCTCTTGAATGGCACGGCCGCAATGTATATACTTATTTTCTTGTCCTTTGTCCCGAGGCCTATTCTGTCATCGTTGTAAAATGCAAATGGACGGATGTATGCGTCTGTCAGTTTGTTTATCGATAAGACGTCCTTTATTCCCTTTACTATTTCCTCTTTCGTGAAGTTGGATTTCATGGAATAAATTTTCATTGATCTGAAAAAACGATCAACGTGTTCCCCGAGCCTGAATATTGAAGCTGAAGTTCCCGTATTATAGCTTCTGATACCCTCGAAAATACCACTCCCATACTGCAGAGAATGCGTGAGAATTGGAACCGTTGCCTCGCTGTATTTTACTATTTTCCCGTCAAGCCAAACCCTGGTTTCATTATCCATACTGATCCTGCATAATATCACGTTGGAGTATATCTGATTTCACGACAGAAATTGCGAATTTAATTATAGAGGGATTAGAATATGGAAATGTGTCCTTCACAATAGGAAACAGCGTCAGGTTTACGGTTTTCGGAGAGTCGCACGGCGCAGCAATTGGCGGTGTGCTGGATGGTCTGCCTTCGGGTTTTGAGATAAATACCGCAGAGATAGCAAAGTGGATGGACAGGAGAAGACCGGGCCAGAGTGAGATAACCACCAGGCGCAGTGAGTCTGACACGGTGAAGATAATCTCCGGCTTGACAGATGGATATACCAACGGGGGGCCGGTCGCCTTTTACATCGAGAACACAGACACCATGAGTGAGCATTATTCCGATCTGGAATACAAGCCAAGACCCGGACATGCGGACCTAACCATGTATGAAAAATTCGGTAAACACAGACCATTTGCCGGAGGTGGATTTTCATCTGGCAGACTGACGGCCCCACTGGTTGCAGCTGGATCCATATGCATGCAGGTGTTGTTTAGTCATGGCGTCAGCATAGTCTCGTACATTGACAGGATAGGCGATGTATTTATGGAGAATACTCCGGATTGCGATCAGGATCGCCCGTATTCCTTCAAAACAAGGATACCCGACACAGCCCTGGATGCTAGGGCTCATGCAGCCATAATCCGTGCCATGGGTGAAGGTGACAGCCTTGGATCATCCATACAGACCATCGTTACGGGAATAAACCCAGGAGTAGGGGAACCCTTCTTCGATTCAGTGGAGAGCGGTATAGCAAAGATGATGTTTTCCATCCCGGGCATAAAGGGCATAGAATTTGGGAAGGGATTTGGTTTTTCCGCTTCTTCAGGAAGCAGTGTAAAGGATGAGATGTACGTGGAAGATGGCAGTATTCGGTTCAGCGCAAATAACAATGGTGGAGTACTTGGAGGAATATCGAACGGCATGCCCATAACCTTCAGGGTCGCCGTGAAACCCACCTCATCCATAAGGAAAGAGGAAAATACCGTAGATTTAAGGAGCATGACAAACTCCACCATCATAATTCAGGGGCGGCACGATCCCTGCATTGGCATAAGGGCGCTACCCGTTGTGCAGACATCTACGGCAATAGTCCTGCTCGACCTGATGTTCGCAGGCGGTTACCTTGAAAGAATTCATTCCTAGACAATTCTGGTAAAAGGCACAAGGAAGATCAGGTATGAAATTATCAGAGCCATGGGCAGGGTACCCGCAATGGCATATTTTGCCTTGCGTACCGTTGACAAAACGTTCTCCGTGAGCTTGTGATAGCTGTTCTCCTCGCCCATCTTGATCCTGACATCTGCGGATGCCATTCCTACCTTGGAATGGCTGATGTCTCTTACCGCGTCCTTGATAGTTCCAACTATCAGTTCTGATATTATATCCACATCTCCATTCATCCCCAGGGGAAAGACGTCCAGGGTACTGGCGTTCACGATGTGGTTGTCCGTGGTGTATATTTCCACGTTCGATACTATGTGCCTTGATTTCTCCCTTACCATTTCTATGGTCTCAGTTGTTATGTTGTTTGAATCTGTGAGAACAATTGCGTCTATCCTGTCTCCTGTCCGGAAAGCCAGCGTCTGAATACCCATGGACGCCAATCCGGGAAATTCAGTCCTGAGACTGGAAAAGCCTATCATTGCTGGTGAGTTGGGTATGCTTCTCGTGAACTCCCTTGTAAATGGCTTTATCAGGTCATCACATTCACGCAGTTCCTTGGCTCCCTTGGTAAAGTTGTTCTGTGCATCTATCAGTGCAAAGTCGGTTGCACCATGCGTCTTTATGGATTCCATTATCCGCATTCCCTCTCCAAGCTCTACGTCATCAAATGGTTCCCTTTCCGGAATGATGCTCCCAAATCCAAAATTACCGAACCGGAGCAGTGCTATGGAGTACTTTCCAGCATTCAGTTTCCTGAATCTTGACATGGTCTCAACATACTTTATTTTCTCAAGCGCAGCCTTTATTCCTGAAGCCAGTCTGTCGATGTCCTCATCACCCTGGCAATTGTTGGCGTGCGTGGTTGTGGTGTGGAATACCATCATCTCTCTGCCAAGATCCGGCAACCGGTCCTTAAGCCTGATAGGTAGGTCACTGCAACCCAGCCTCCCGAAAGGACCCGGGTGTACGTATGGAAAGACCAGCGTGACAAGAGGCTTCTCCTCTCTTCTTATATCTATGACCTTCACCGGCACCGTCACTTCTTTCCTGTAAATTCTCTCAAAGAACTCCTTACCCACTTCGTCCCTGTCTCCAACGGTCTTGAAATTCAGGAAAAACTGCAGCAATTTTGTCGCGCTCACTCCATAATTTCTCGAGAAACCCGAAAGGACTATCTTGGTGAAAACCACTGCGATTATGGCACTTGCCAGGGAGGCAAGGATGAATGGGATTATAAGCGGATATCCACCATACAGATAAGCGAAGGACAATATTCCAGCATAGGTGTAATTCAGTGAGGGGGGAAGCAGGTAACTTATCTTTTCTGAATAGTAAACATAGAAGATAAGCAACCTGAAGAAAGACACAAATGCAATGGAAAAGAATACCTGTTCCTCAGTGCCGCTAAAGAGATTAAATATGTGCACTATCCAGAATATTATAGTCCACATTCCGAAGCTGACAAAATCCAGGTACGCAATCCTCCTCATGGGAAAGAGAAATTTTCCCATTCTTATGAAGACCCAATCAAATAAAAGCACAAACACGAATGAAAGAAATATACCTATGAGGGCGTCTCTGATGGAATGAATTAAGAGGTAATCGACCCCCATTATGACCATGAGCGGAACTATGTAAAATTTCCATCCTGGTGCGCCCCTGACAAACCTTGTAAGGTCTTCTATTGATCTGTGCTTCCTGGAATCTCCGGCCAATGTCGATGATGATGCCAAAAGCAGTTATAATAATTATTGATGCGTTCGAGATATCAGTCCAGCTAGGCGGAACGATACTTGTGTCTGCTTATTAGTTCTGAATAATGCTCCTCCAGCATCATGGCATGATCCGAGGCGTTATAGTTCCCGGATACGTATTTTCTTGCCTTTCCACATAGGTTCCTGTGTTCTGAGCTGTTTTGTTTGAGTTCCAGTATTTTTTTTGCTACTCCACTCGGGTCGGAAAAATCCACCCCTATCATGCCGTTCATAGAAGAGTCTTGATTGAGAAGAGGAAATCTGTTGGATACAACAGCAGGTTTACCGCACGACATAGCTTCCAGTACGGCTATGCCGAAGGTGTCCGTATCTGATGGGTGCAGGAATATGGATGCATTGGCCAGGGCGTTCATCTTGCCTGCCTCGTCCAAATATCCGGTCATTTCAACTATGCTCTGAAGATCCATTTTTTTAATCATTCGCTTGACCTGTTCTTCCTCTGGACCTGTCCCTGAGATGACAAATTTCACTCCGTCGTTCCGTGGGAAATTGTCGGCAACGTCCAGTATGTTGTATATTCCCTTATCCTTGGTTATCCTCCCTATGTACTGCACAATGAACTTGTTCTCCCTGCTCACGCTTGGCTTGAACTTATCAGTATGTACGAACAGTGGCAATTCAACGACGTTTGACACCTTGTTCTTCCTGAGAAATTCTACTGCAGAAGGGCTTGGCGCAGTGACGAGGTCGCAGCGATTGTAAAGGTAGATATTATACCTCCAGGACAGATCAAACAGCTGCTTCCTGAATGGAAGTCTAATGGAGTCCTTCATCCTTATAAAGTCCGTGTGAAAAGTGGCCATGACCGGGACTTTCTTGTGCTTTGCAACCATGAATCCGACCGATCCCATGTAGAACGGATCATGTATGTGTACTACGTCCAGTGGGATGGATTTAACCTTCTGGTACAGTAAAAATGGTATGGGATTCAGTGGCCACCTGTACTGTGAATAAATAAACATAGGAACAGAAGGACTGAGAAGAACGTTAGCTTCGCTCTTGTCACCGCTCAGTGAAAACACAAATACTTTGTGACCACGATTCTCCAGCTCCTTCTTCACATCGTGAAGGTAGTGCGATACCCCATCCGGTGTTGGATAGTATGTTTCTGTGAAGAAACCAATTCTCATCTTTTTTTCAGCCTTCTAGTTTTACGATCTTGAACATGCCGTATCCTATGATGACCCTTATATATCCTGGTATGTCAACTTTCTCCTTAGTACTGAGATCAATATATAACTTTTTTGTATATGTCAGTTTGTCCTGAGCAGACAGCACTATGATGTTATGGAATCCGATGGCCTGAACAACACGGGCTGAAATCTGCTTATTGCCACGTCCCAGAAGGAAATTCTGCCCTCCGATTGGTGATATTACCAGTTTGCATTTGCCGGTTGTCGCAACTTCAAATATCCTCTGTTCGCTGATGTCTGTTTCCATTAACCTTCCAGACCTCACTAAATCGAATCCCAGCAGGTTCGTTTCATGACCCATTCTTGCAATTATGGACTTACACGTGGACCCTGGCCCGATTACATAATACGTATCCTTATCCATGGTTTCAATGAAATAGTCAACTATGCCTTCGGTGTCACCCTGATAAAAATCAAGCTTCGGCGAGGACACTATCCCCTGGTTTGCCGGCGTGACCAGTTCTCCATAGAACCTTGGATGGGGATGAATGGTGTCCAGATCTTCTTCCGGAATGTCCACTATCTCTGCCTTTTCAGTCTCGCCTATTCCCTTTCCGACAATTTCTCTGGTGACATTAATGGCATGCTGTACGCTTATGGCAAAAACAGAACTCTCCATCTTTATCCCGGCAGGAACTCCTATTACGGGTATATTGGTGAAGCCCGCAGCTAGAATATCTCTTGCTGTTCCATCCCCGCCGCAGAAAATCAGCAATTGGGGTTTCCTGTCCATGATAGTTTTAACAAATGAGATAGTATCGCTTGCTTCCGTGGGATCCTTTGGCAAATAGACAATTTCATAATCCCCTATTCCAGCCTCCTCCATGGCATCCGCCCCCATTATGCCGCCAGGGACGAGAAAGTGAACACCAAGATCTCTGATTCCCTCTAGAAATTTTCTCCCGGAACTGAATGATGTGCTGGAGGCCCGGTCAATGCTCTCGACCAAATCTGATCCCTTCCTGTTCAATGAAGCTCCGAAACCTGCCAGTGGATTAATGAAAAACCCTATCTTCACTTAGGCATGATTCAATTTAGCCATAAGTATTTCACCCATCCCGAAAAAGGGGGTTTAAGAAAAAGAGATATATTCAACCGCTGCGTTGTATTTCTGGTCCATTGCTATTACGGTCATCTCCCCATATACTCTTATGGGGGTTATGGAAAAGGAAACAGTTCCTGCTGGGCCTAAGGTACCCGGGGGAATGATCTGGCCGGAACCCATGGCAGATCGGGAGAGGTTTTGGTAGCTGTAGTTGTAGGAATTATTTGCATTGGTGAAGATCCACGTGCTTATGAACAGGTTCGAATCTCCTGTATTGACAATGGAGATATTTACGGTTTCGTTGTTACTGGCTCTCTGATGTTTGGGATTTTGGTTGTTAGGGCCCAGCGTTATGAGTCCGGAATACTGCTGTATTACAAGGACGGAAAGTTTTGAGTCTGAACTGCTGCCGCCATAGTATGTCCTGAGTGTGTAATTATGATATCCGGTGGAGTTCAGAGTCCATGTGTCCAGCGTTACATTGTACCAGCCCGTACTCCCGGGAGATATGGGGGAATCTGATGAAGCGTAGAAAGTATATCCGATTGATGGAGTGACTATGAATGCAGGAACGATAGAGGATATACCCATATCTGTCACGGACAGTTCAAAGGTCGCATTTACCGCAGTTCCGTTCACTATGAGGTAATTAGGATCCGCCACACTGGCGGCTATCTGGTTCTCGCTGAGATGGAACGGAAACGGAACAATGCCTATGAAAAGCACAAGAATGGCCAGGACTGCCACGGCCCGGGAAAGAGGTAGCGGGCGATACACATTGTTAAGAGGTTCCGGTCCCCTTATGCCCAGAACGAGGACAAAGACTGCAAGAATTATCCACGGAGGGTATGTTATGCCAAGAATGACCAGTGCTATTATGGAAATGTATGAGATGTAGCGTGAATGCTTACCAAAGAGCCCCACGGAAACAAGTCCTCCATCAAGGAACCCAGCAGGAACCGCGTTGAATGAGTTTATTACCAGCGCAACCCATCCGCTGTATGCTATAATGTTTGGAACTGCAGAGACCGGATATATCAGGTTCAGCAAAAGCGGATATATCAGAGGAAGGCTCACAGTGTTTATGGGGGAATTGACCGTCGGTGTGAAGGCAGTGGAGGATGGGAGCACAAAATTGCCAACGAGGATCAGCACAATCGACCCAATGAAACCGGCTAATATGGGAAAGGAACCGACTTCCAGCAACGACCTTCTTGTCTTGAACGGATGTGAGGGGAGATTGATTACACCCATGGTCCCTATTCCAAGCGGATCGGGAATGAACATCGGCAGTTCGTATCCCATCCGGTTTCTCCTGAAGGCAGCAAACCTGGCCAGTTCCCTGAATCCGAGCACTGCCAGTATCGGGACGACAAACAGCACCAGAGCTGCGACTAGATTCTTTGCATAGTCTAGAGATCCAGTATACTGAGTCTGATACGAATAACCTGCATACCACAGACTTGCCACTGTAAGGGCAAGCATCGTTATCTTTATGGCCCTGCGGCCCTGGTGCCTGGATATCCTCTTTATGACAAAGAGTTCCTCACCAAGAATGCCGGATGTGAATACAACATAACCCAGATCTGAAAGTTTGTCCACCAGAAGGGAGAACTTTTCCTCTGGATAGGATGATAATTCAGGTATCCTGAAATAGAAAGAACTTCCCCTGTTTTTTGTCTCGGAAAACTCGTATAGAGAGGATATGATCTCCTTTATCCTCTCATATTCTTCATCCATGGTGGCAACCCGTTAGAGCTTATTATGGAAAACCTCTCTTATTAAGTTTTCATCTATTTCCTTTGTTGACTCTGCACGGAAAAATCTCTCACTGCCGGATTGGTCGGTTGCAGGCAGTCCAAGCATTTTCCCAAGCTTTGAAGCACTGACCTTTCCACGCGAAAACAGCAGGAAATTATTTGTTCCCCGACCCAGCAGCATAACGATCACCACATCTGCATCCATTCCATAGGCTGCCCTGGCCAGGTCTTTCTCTGCTTCTTCCTCAAGTGAACCCCTGATAAACCTTACCCTGAATCCCGCGACATCAAGATCAGTCCCCGAGTCCAGGAGTGCCTTTACTGCCTGTTTTAGGTTCTTTTCGTGCTGCTTCCTCATCTCGACATTTTCCTCAACAAGTTGCTTGACATTACCCAGTAAGCTTCCTTCATGTTTGCCTATAACTGAACTTATTTCATTTGATTCGTTGTAAACTGCACTGAAGAGGTTAACCGCTGCAGGGCCTGCTACAAAGGTAACGCGCTGTATGCCCTCCTGTATATTCTCAATGCTCTTTATCTTCAACACCCCGATCTGGGATGTTAGGGATAAATGTGTGCCTCCGCAACCTTCTGCATCAACCCCGTCGATTTCCACAACCCTGAGCTTGTCTGACAGTGGAACTCCACCCTGAAATAACCTGAATCCATATTTCCCTATTGCGTTATTCCACTCTATGTTCTTTACGGTGATCTTCCTGCTCTCCGTGATTATCCTGTGGCACTCCATTTCGATCTTAAGGACAAGATCCCTGTCGATTTTCTTGTAGTTCGTGATATCTATCCTTGACTCACCAACTTCCTTCTGGACTCCATTCTGCCAGACGTGATCTCCCAAGATCTTCCTAATCACCCCGAGAAGAAGGTGGGTTGCGGAGTGATGGACCATAAGCTGCCATCTCCGTTCGTAGTCTATTATGCCTTTCACCCTTGACTTTTCCGGGATGTTTCCCTCTATATAGTGAACAATCGCCCTGCCGTGTTTTTCCACCCTGGTGACTTTGATTTCCCTGCCTCCATGGATAATTACCCCCAGATCATAGGGTTGTCCTCCACCTTCCGGGTAGAACGCCGTCTGGTCAAGGATAACGTAATTCTTCCCGGAATGGATAACCGAAGCCGTGAACTCTCGCATGCTAACGTCGTCATAGTAAAGTGGTCTTGTGAACACGTCAGGGAATTTCTCCATGAGCTGGTCTTTCCTCTTCTTCACATCGTGCCTGGACACAACCAGGGCTTGGAAGTTATGAGGTATTGCTAAGTCCCTGCCAGTTATCTCCTGGTAGATATGGGCAGCAAATTCAGGGTAAATGCCATATGAATCGTACATTTCCAGGAGACTTTTCTCGTCGATCTTCCCCTCCTTTTCTATGATCCTCCTCAGCACCGACTCCCCCCTCCTTAGGGCAGCTGTGTATTTTTCCATCTCTTGGGCTATTACTTCGTCGATGAAAACGGACGGATAATTGAGTTTCAGTTCCCCTATGTTCTCCATCTGCAACCTGATCAGGTCGGAGAGTGAGAGGCTAAGGCCCAGTTCCGCCATGAATCTCAGGGATCTTCTGATGAGCAACCGGGCTAAATACCCGACCTTGACATTGGAAGGTATGACGTAATCGCTGAACATGAATAGCAGGGTCCTGCTATGATCTGAAAGGATGAAGGCGGCCATGAGTTTTTCCATATCCTTCATAATTTCCTCTGCATTGCCTCCATTTCCCAGAGAGTGCCCCTCAACCACCTTCTTTATCACTTCCCTTGGAATGGCCAATTCGTCCGAAGCAAGGCCGGTGACTATCCGTGCTATCATGCCATCATCCGGCCGCTTTATGCCTGCACTCCGGATTATGCCTGACAGTATATTGGGGAAGATTGCATCGTATACCGTTGGAGTACCCTTGGAGAGCCAAACAAGTCTTTCAAGGCCATATCCTGTATCCACGATTCTCTGTGGCATTGGCGAGTATTTCTTGCCCTCAACCTCAAAGATTCCGTTCTCGTCTTCGGACATATCCATGAAAACCAGGGTAGCAACTTCAAGCCCGAGCACGAACACTTCAAGTGCGTTTCCAGCGTTTCCTCCGCCAGACCACGGTTTCTCCTTGTACGTTATGAGATCCTGGCTGATGCCTAGAGGTCCGGTAAGAAATGAGTTGCAGTATCTTACTGTGTCATCCTTCCAGTAAATTTCCCTGCCCTCCCTGTTGAATGAATCGTGGCAGAGCATCTCGAAGCTTGTAAGATGCCTCCCCGTTACGCCAACCTGATCAATGTCATTCATCCTGATGCACGGCTGGGACATGGCGATTGGATTTCCCGGAGGAGATACCACCCCTGACGTAACCTGTGGCTGGAAATCATAGATGGAGGCGTTAACCAGAAGCACATCGTCCCTCCATCTCGGTACCACGGGATAGGGTTGGACAATGGTGTGTGTTCCACTGAAGAACCCAAGGAATTCTTTCCTCATCTCGTCAAGGCTGTACTTCCTGGTTGTGGGGGGCTTCCCTATGAATCCATATTGATCGCACGGGGGATCGCCGCACGTCTTCCTCTTGGGGTCAGTCGTCCAGAAAAAGGACGAACATGAAGTGCATTTCTTTCTTTCCATTGATTGTTTCTTGAAAAAATCAAGATCTAGTGGATTTGCGCCAGCTGACATCTTCGGAACCTCTTTTAATGTTTCAGAGCTAAAATATTACGGCGATATTATAAGGTATCCTATTTTCCCAAACGCTATTTCCGTTCCAGATAGAGCATGTAGTTTGCCTTGTCGTAAGGTATGAGATTCACCTTCTGTACCACCCTGAAGTCATCTATCTCCGAGATTGCCTTATTCAGGATTTCCTCCTCGTTCTGCCTGGACGAAATCGCCCTGATCTTTATGACAAGTAATGCTTTTCTGGCTTCGCGGAAAACATCTGCATTATTGTTGAATATCTGGATCTGGTTTCTCTGAGATATATCCTGGTAAATGATGTCGACGTTCTCCACGAAGAATGAGTAGCGATCAACAAGGTTCGCGTCCTCAAGGATCGGGTAAATATTGGATCTGTTCTCTGCCAGAGTGAGCAACTTCGTGAAGGGTTCATAGGAGAGTTCCACCGCATATATTTTCCCCTGGATGCATATATCTGACAAGTGGCTCACCGTTGTACCCGTGGATGCCCCGAGGTATAGCACATTGCTTGTTTCCGTAAAGGGGAAAAATTTTAATCCCTTTATAAATGCGGCAGAAAGTTTGCTCCTCTTTGGATTCCAGTATCGGTAGTTACTGCCGGAAATTTTCTTAGTAACTTCTCCGTATACACTTCTAGCTGTTTCGGATTTGGTATACAGCTTTTTTCCCTCTATGTAAATCCTTCTGGAATCCAGCGTAGGCAGATTCAAAAACCTCCAGCTTTAATTTTGTTCAAGATGCTGAAAGCAGTAAAAGATATTTAGTCTTTTAGAAATACAGGCACATGGCCAGCATTGAATGCGAAATGTGCGGAAAGAAAACTGCGAAAACCACAAAGATCAGAGTAGACGGCGCGATCCTCAATGTGTGCGATGACTGTGCCAGATTTGGGAAGCCCGTCGATGCCGTGAGGAGCTTCAATTCACTTTCATCAGAACATATGGAGAAGCCGAAGCCGGTGACAATGCCGGAGAAACCCAGGACGTACAGTGCACCAATGAGATCTAAGCCGATCTACAGGAAACCAAAGGAAGACCTGGAATCCTTGGATGTAGACCCGGACTATGCCATAATTATTAAGGAGGCGAGAGAAAAACTCTCGTGGACACAGGAGGAGCTTGCTAAGAAACTTCAGGAGAGAAAAAATGTATTGTCCAGCATCGAGAGGGGTGAGCTGATGCCTGACATCAGAATTGCAAGGAAAATGGAGAAGTTGCTTGAGGTGAAACTTATACAAAAAGCCTGAATAGCGGACTCCGTGCGCAATCGTAGATTTTTTAATAGTATGATAATGTATCACATACCTATGAAAAAAGGTTAAATAACTATCTTTTTATTTGTCTGGTAGGTACCAGAATTGAAAATAGAAATAGGTCAAAGACTGGAATTTGAAGTGGACCGCGAGGACATTCTTGGCACTAACAACACATCTATAATAGCGACATGGTATCACCTGGGAACACCTATATTCGTTGAACTGGCGGTAAGCAAGACCCTGATGGCTGAACTGAGCAAACTCTTCGAGGGCAATGACAGGAAGACTGCCCTTGTTTCTATCTCAAGAGTTTCTAAGGCAAAATATGTTGTTGAACCAACAATGGTTCTCATTAACAGCCAGAGAAAGAACATCACTCCATTGAAGTGATGACCAGATTATTTTCATTTCATTGGCTGATGCCTTAACAATTTACTTATATTTATAGAACCCGGTTCCGGACTTCCTTCCAAGCATGCCGGCGGATACCATTCTCTTCAGTAAATTTGATGGACGGTATTTTGGGTCTCCATACTCTTCATACAAAACCCTGGCTACATCGTAAGTGATATCCAGCCCAACCATGTCTGCAAGCTCCAGTGGACCCATGGGGAGACCAGCACCGGTCTTCATAGCGAGGTCTATATCTTCAGCCTTGGCAACTCCTTCATCCAGAATGAACACAGCCTCGTTCATCATGGGGACAAGCATCCTGTTCACTAAAAATCCTGGCACCTCCTTGACCCTTATGGGCACCATATGGGTTCTGTGGTTTCTCAGGGTTGCAATGAATTTTTGCACAGTTTCAAGAGTGTTTTCAGATGTCTGCAAGGCAGGAACTATCTCTACAAGAGGCAGAGTGTACGGTGGGTTGAAGAAATGAGTTATCACCACCCGGTCCGGGCCAGAAACGCTCCCGGCCATTGCACTTATGCTCAGTGAGGATGTGTTGGACGCTATTACTGTATCTTCACGAGAGTGGCTCGAGATGTCCGAGAATATCTCCTTCTTAACTGACATGTTCTCGAAAGCAGCCTCTATGACAATGTCAGCATCTCCAAAGTCATTGAAAGATTCGGTGCCGTGGATGAGCTTCATGGTCTGATCGACAAAGTCCTGGTCGTAACGGGGTTTTAGCTTTGCAAGGATTGTCTCTTTCTGATCAGCTGTAAGTTGGAGTCCCATTGCTTCTATGCGAGCAATTTCCTTCGTTGCCCTTGACCCCTCATAGGAGACAAGGTCTGTGAGTATCTTTCTGATACGAGACTTACCCTTTTCTACTAGTTCCTGCCTGACATCCTTGAGAAGAACCTCATATCCGTTGAAAGCCATAACTTCAGCAATAGCAGATCCCATACTCCCTGCCCCGACAACCGCAATCTTCTTTCCAGCCATGAACACCTACCGGCCGTAAATCGCCCCGGATTTAATGAACATTCTTCTTTGCCGGGAACTGAGAAGGCTGAATTCCTGATCCCATCAGCTTAAAAGGTCATCCAGTGCCGTACCGAGGTCGGGGAACCTGAACCTAAAACCGTTATCCAGAGCGGCTTTTGGATATACTTTTCTACCTCTTGATATGACTGAGGAACCCTTTCCTATGAGTAGCCTGATCAAAAACGGCGGAATGGCCATGTTTCCGCGCTTTTTCATTGTCCTGCCAAGTTCTAAGGCAAACTGCTTCATGTTCGGTATATTCGGCGAAGACGCGTTTACCGGACCCCTGACGAAATCATTTTCCATGGCAAATTTTATGAGAGAAATCTCATCCGCCACGTGTATCCAGGGGAACCACTGAGTACCAGGCTTCACGTAACCCCCCAAATTTCTCCTGAATACAGGCTCCAGCTTTCCTAGTGCCCCCTCCCCCCTCGATAATATCACACTGGTTCTGATCATAACTACACGAACCTTCATTTCCTCAGCTTTCTTCGCTTGGGCTTCCCACTCTGTAACGAGTTTTCCCCAGAAATCATTTCCTGGAGGCGTCGCTTCCGTTACCACATTATCATCTGATATCTCGTAGCCATAATACCCGGAAGCTGATGCATTGATGAGAAATCGTGGTCTGTTTTTGGCGGATCGGATGCCATCTACCAGTGCCTTGGTCGACTGGACTCTGCTGTCAATGATTTCCCTGACATATTTCTTTGTCCATCTTTTGAAAACAGGAGCACCTGAAAGATTTATGACACCCATGCTTCCATCAATCTCCTTCGACCAATCTCCAGGTTTCTCATAGTTAAATTCCACATATCTGGAAGCATAGGGAACCTTCAGTCTGGCGTTTTCAGGATTCCTGGAAAAGACTGTGACCTCATAGCCAGATTCCTTCAGGAGCTTGCATAGTTTATTTCCTATGGATCCCGTCGCACCTGCAACAACCACTTTCCTGTTTTGATACATTCATGTGGAAATATAATTCTACCTTAATAAAGTGCCTAGCATCTTTAAACCTATCCCGAATTTCAGTCCTGAATTACGGGAAGGCAACCATTAAGATTCCATAGAAAGCCATATGATGTCTTATATTATTTCTGTGCTGCAAAATGGTAAACCACAGCAGAGAGAAATCCCCTTCCGTGACTTCCGGGAACGGAAAGACGGCACTTTCGGAAGAAGCTATCTCCATTATGAACGAAAAGTTGGCCGGGATGATCAACCAGACAGATATCCTGATCCTTAGAAGGTCCGCCATGGAGCTTCTCGAACTGATGTACAAAGCACCTTCATCTGGATCAGAACCAGCCAACCCCAGCAGACTGATATCAAGGGAAGTTGTAATGGATGAACTTAATCAGGTGGCTGCTTCAAGAACTGCTGAGAGAGCGGCTTACTATGCCAAGCGGCTGTATAGAAGCTTGAACCATACAAGGACGGGCAAGGTAAACGACATTGATCTCTCCAGGTGGAAGGAATATGATGACATAGTCACAGACAGCCTCTGGATAGAAAGGGGGAGAGACCGGAGCTCCGGGCACAGTGCGTGGTACTGGGGAAATTTCATACCAATGATACCAAGACAGATGATGCAACGGTATACAAAGAAAGGAGATTGGGTACTTGACCCTTTCATGGGAAGCGGAACTACCCTCATTGAGTCCCGTAGACTGGGTAGGAACGCAATAGGCGTGGATCTTAACCCTGAAACTGTAACCAGGGCGGCCGAAATTGTTGATGCCACTGAAAACCCCTTTAATGTTTCAACAAAGTCCTATACCGGAAATTCCCTTGCAATTGATTACCAGAGAATAATGAAGGAAAATGGCATTGAAAATTTCCAGCTTGTAATATTGCACCCACCTTATCAGGACATAATCAGTTTCTCGAAATCACCTGATGATCTCTCGAACATTCAGGATACTGGAACGTTCATTAGAAAGATTGGAGAACTGGCGGAGAAAATGCGGCTGATTCTGGAGGAAGGCAGATACCTTGTACTGGTCATTGGGGACAAGTACTCAAAGAGCGTTCATATCCCTCTGGGATTTTACTGCATGAATGAGATCATGCAGAGGGGTTTTCTGCTAAGGAGTATGGTGGTCAAAAACTTTGAAACGACCAAGGGTAAGAGGAACAGTGAGCAACTTTGGAGATACCGGGCCCTGAGTGGTGGATTCTACGTCTTCAAACATGAATATATATTCATCTTCAGCAGGGATTAGGCTCATTTTTGCGTCAATCAAGACATTTTTGGAGCGCGGTTCCAATGTTCTCATATACAGTAAGAGAAATCCTGTGCCCAACATCCGTCAACCTGCCGCCAAATTCCATATCCTTACCCCGGCTTGCCACGAATATGGAAACCGTATCGGTTGATGTGCCCGGAGAAACCTTTCCTGTAGTCCTGTCCATGATGCCAAGATCGTTGAATGCCTGTGCCTTCGCCTCGACTATTGTCTGATAAAGATTCATGGTTCCCGAATCACTCAGAGGGAAGTCTGTCAAGACGCATATGTTTACAGTTCCGCTACCTTGACTTCCCTTGCTTCCCATACTAAGGGCGTTTCCTGATCCTGCTGTGATTGCCGTTGTGAGAAAGCGATCCCCTACATTATCCTCGATGAGCACAAAATCCCAAACTGGACAGGCGGTAATGGTGACTGTTATTCCTTTGGCATCAATATTATGCCTGCCAAGGAACTGAGGGATCTCCACTCCGGGATCTGAACAGTAATTCCTTTCCACTTGCCTGTTTGCGTATGCTATTGACTCACCGATTCCGCCGTTGTAAGGGGCAGAACTGAATCTTCTCATTGATCTAAAAAATCTGATGATATAATAGTCCGCATGCCTCTCGATTGTGTAATACCCGGTTACCATGCCCTCGTCCATGCGCTGAAATGTGCAGTAGCTAATTATGCTATGTAAGAAGTTGCTGAAGAGTCAAATTTACTGACGATCCTGAGGGAGCTGCCATTGCCCGATCCGGCATACTTTAACTGCGGATACATTGTCCATACGTCACCCGCACTCATCCTTGCAGCGTGATGCTTTTCTCCGAAAGCAACACGGGCAACTCTTGCGGTCATTTCCCTGGCCTCCATTTCGTCAATGTAACCCAGTGAATGGATGTATTCGTGAGCCAAAATCATATAGACGAATGAATTGAATTCCCGCTCCGATCCGGAGAGTTTTAACATGGCCCTGACCAGGTTTTCATTCATCACAATGTAGTTTCCTCCAACCTGCCAGTATGCACCAAGAGTAGAGGGCAGATCGGATAGTGCCAAACCGATACCGGATCTTTCCTTCCCGGTGACGTACCTGACTGATTCCTTTACAACCTCAAAGATGCTGTCGTAGTCCATTCTCGAGTCAAGTGAATTAACAAAAAGACCCTCATCTCCGGTCTTACCACTAAACTTCCCAGCGACAGGGATGGGATAATTTTTCCCCGGACCAATGGGTGAAGATGAAAAACCTGTATAAAATCCATTTATCATAGAATCAATTCCTGAAAAATAATTTTGAACTTCTATAAAAACATACTGTATGCAGTTTACATAACATAGCTTTTACAATCTCCTGATCAAGAAAGCCCCAACCTTCAGGGAGGAGTGGATGTCAGTCGGTTCTAATCAGAACCAAACCATCTTATCTGCTGTTCCTGTGGATGCAATGAGTATTAATATTCAAGTGATTATATAGCTTTGCAGAAAAAGCAAAGGTCCGTTGAAATAAAATGATAGTTATAAGTCTCACCAACCTATTTTATTTCCTCCCTGAGTATGTCATTGCAACTGCTCTATCTCTCATCGCCTTTGAGCTTGTGGATCGTATCAGGAAACCTAAAGTATTCGTAAAGACACGAAACGAGGGGACAATGGATAGCTGGATTGGATTCTGCGCTGGATTTTTTTCCTATGCAGATGACAGACCGGATATCTTCCTTGACAATGCTTTTGATCTGAAGATTGTATCCTCCACACCCACGCTTTCAACAAGCTGGCTAAGATCTTACGTGGCTGACTGCTATCCTTCATTCAGGCCTGTAATTCAGCGGACAACCCCGTTTGACAGAAGAGCAATGTATCCCATTGAAAAGAAGCAGTCTTCTCAACCCTTTGTAAACGGACCGGTGTTTTACCTGTACAGGACTGCAATTTCTGTGACCGTTTGGAGCGGAGCATTCCTTCTGATAACCCCATTCAGGTACTTGCGTTTCTTTTTGCCAAACTTTGGATCCAGCATAGACATACTGGTAGATGTTATCATTGGGGTAACAGTATTTGAATCAGTTATCACTGCAATCGCAACCAAAACAGGACGAAACAGCACTTGGATACTAGTAACAGAATTTCTCGTTGTACTTGTTGCATCGGCTGCCCTATTCTCTCCTGCCATGGCGTGGTTCAGGACCGAGGCAGGATTCATGCAGCTGGAGATTTACACACTGCTGATATTTTTTATATCTGCCATCACTATTCTTGCTTTCCTTATAGGTAAAAAATCCTATACTTTCACCATCTCTTTCATTTTCGCAATGATCGCATATTCCCTCTTTATTGCCACGACCGTTATCAATATATTAACCTTCATTATGATAAATGCCTGAAATTCGGGCCAATTATACTTGAAGTGCACTCTTTCAAAGTTTCTTTACCGGCACTCGTCCCTAAAAACATAGCATCCAGGTCAAGATGAAGTGGCCTGTATGCCATCTTCTTTGCCATCGACTTCAGCATATCAAGAGCCTGAATGTTCCTGAATCCTTCTTATATAAGCCTCACAAGTGCTGCTGCCTGACTTATTTTAGAAGGGAAAATTACTGTTTCCCTGGGATGAATTCAAGTTACTTCCGGTGCCTTTCTTTCTTATTGCATTCCTGATATCTACCTCGTTGAATCCTTCGGGTAGGCCCTTTCCGTTTATATAATCAAAAAGTACCAGCTTCAGTACATTCAGATATGTGTAGTTGAGTATTACACCGAAAGCCATTATTACCAAACCAACAGCAATTCCAGAAATCATTATCAGCAGTGAGGCAACGCTGGAAATGAGGAAAATGGAGAGGAGTATGATCAGTAAACCACCAAGCGTGAAAATGAGTGTATAGAGATCCACATAGGCAACGCCCCCGAAGGTTGAACCAAAGTTTTTCTTTATGGCTGAAACACTTTCTTCCACTGCCTTTATGGGACCAACCTTATTATCAAGTATAGCGGGAACCGCAAAGAAAGTCGCTATGGCAATAAGGATAGATCCTGCAGACGCTACAATCAACTGAACTATCCCTCTAAATCTTGACTCAATAACTCTGAGTATCATTACAAGTATTGTGTAGAAGACTGCCCATTCAAGAATCTGGAGCTTGAATTCCCAACCCTGTGACATGGCCGATCTGAACGAAATGGGATTGCCGCTTGCATATGCCCTGTAGGCAATAAGCATTGACATAAGGAAATAAGTGGAGAAGAAACCAACTAGGATATAGGCAAGTATAAATCCCAACAGGTAAAGATAATCACCACCTGAGCTTCCAAGAGGGAATGCTAGAAACAACGCCAAAAAGGTCATTGCAAACAAGAAAACACCAACAAATCCAGAGAGTATCGGAAACAGATAAAGTGTCCTGTCCTTTGAGACGCTATGGCGAACCTGCCTTGCAAGTCGCCACCCCGCTTTCATCCTTTCAAACGTATTTTCGACATATGCTTCAAATATTAAGCGTTTTTTAATCGCAAATTAAGCTATCTCAAGTGCTACAACTCCTATCTTTCAAGTTTAAAAATCATTGGATTGTTGCTTTGTGTGAACAGAGGGCGAAAAAATATCTTGCAATGTCATGATAGACAATCTCTTTTATAGTGACGCCCGAGCCGGGATTTGAACCCGAATCTGAGGCTCCGCAGGCCCCTAGGATATCCAGATTACCCCACTCGGGCAGGGTCGAAGTCCTATATTTTAGCATCTAATGTATTTTTGCCCAGCGGAATGAACACTTATCAAATCTGTGCCAACAAAAGATAAGAAAGCATTAAAATTCCCTTTAAAATACACAGCAATGAATAATGGCCTCAAAGCCCTTACCTTTACATCTCTAGCGCACTTTGCAAATGATGGTACAGCCTTCATGTTCCCTGTTCTGATAGTGTATTACACTGAGCTCGTACCGGTAACTGTTTTAGGTTCTCTGGCCATTATTTATGAAGTTATTTCCGGCCTGCTCAGTATGCGCGTTGGTTCCATAGCTGATGCTGGAGACAGGGACAGTTCCCTTATTTCACTTGGAATAGGCATCCTGGCTGGTTCAGTTGTTGCATTTGCCCTATCCTTCATGTTCCGTCAATTCCTGTATGAATTCCTCCTTCTTGGAATTGTCATGCTTGGCATCGGTCAGGCATTTTACCACCCCCTTGGAGCCACTGTTCTATCACAATCCTTCGGCCGTGAGAGAGCTCCATCGGCTCTGGGCCTTAATGGGGCCATAGCGAGTTCTGGCAGGGCTGTAATGCCCTTTGTAATGGTCTCCTTGTTTGCCATAATTGGCATAGGAACTGGTCTGGGCGTCATTTCTATCTATATGTTCGCTGCGGCTCTTGCCATTTATTTTGGATTGAAATTCTTCCACCGTGAAAAATCGAAACCCGCTTCAGAAAGGGCTATTCCAGAGAAAAGGGCGCAAATTGGCGCGTACAGGAGTTTTCTGCTTATTCTTACCATAATAGTATTCATAAGATCTATGTTCATGATGGGAGTGACTACATTTGCTCCGACCTACCTGACCAGTGTCCTGAGCTCAAAAAGCCTGATGAGCATACTACTCTCGGTAAGCCTGTTAACTTCAGTATTCGGACAGCCGATCTTTGGATACCTTACTTCCTTGAAAGGCGGAAAATTCACTATTTCCGTTAGCTCTCTCTTTTCTGTGATAGGATTTTTTGTATTCCTTTTCACGAAGAGCTTCATCGTGATATTCTTCGGATATGCACTGTTTACGTTCATGGCTTTCACCGGTTTTCCAGTGCTCCTTGGATATGTTGGGCAGGTAGTCCCTCGTGAATTTTCTACAAGGTCCAATTCCATGGTGTGGGGGATCGGAAACACGGTTGGCGGCGCCGCTGGAATTGCGGTTTACACTGTTTTGTATCCATATATTGGACTTGCTGATGCTATGTGGGTCATGCTGCTATTCGCCATAGTATCCGGTCTGATGCTTCCGCTCCTCCCGGCAAAGGATAAGAAATATGAAACCGTGACCTGAGGATTGGGGATTTGGAATAACCTTCCAACAAAAGCTTCTAAGGCTTAAAATGAATTAAGCAATGTTGCATCAATTGAGGTACAAAGGTAGGTAAAAAAATGAGAAAGCTAATCAGCTCCGGTGGTGAAGAGGTAACTATTCCTGAAGACCCGGAACGAATAATCAGCTTCAGTCCATCAGTGACTGAAATTCTGTACCAGCTTGGCATGGCGGATAAAATCGTAGGCGTCTCCGCTTTCTGCGCCAGACCAGAAGCAACCAGGTCGAAAAGACGAGTAGGAAGCTATGGATCTGCAAGGAGGGAACTGCTTGAGGAATTGAGGCCTGATCTCGTGCTGACCATTTCTGGATTTCAGCGAAAATTCTCAGATTCCGTGGCCGAAAGATTCCCGGTCTACATGTTTGAGTTACCCTCAACTGTAGCTGGAATCCTTGACCTGATCATACGTGTTGGAATAGTAGTGAATAGAATTGATGAAGCTAGGGAGCTTTCCCGTGAACTGCTGACAAAGGTGCCGGTGCAAACTAGCGCGCGTAGGCTTCGGGGATACCTTGAGATCGACCTTGGCGGATCTGTATCTTTTGGTTCAATGAGCTACATCACAGACGCACTGTACCTGATGGGTGTCAATAGTATTTACAGGGATTCTAACAGTGAATGGCTGATGCCGGATGATGACTTCATTCTGCGTAATGACCCCCAGATAATTTTCTATGAACATAAAATGTATACAAAATTATCTGATGCCGATCTGCAGAAAATAGTGATCAAACGAAAGTGGGATGGAACTTCTGCCGGAAAAGCGAATGCAATTTTTAAGACCCCAGGCACTCTGGATTACTTTGCACATCATGGTCCATCTTTTATAACAGAGGTAATGCCATGGGCAATGAAGCAGATAGAAAGCACAGTCCTTGGATGACGTGCAAAGCCTTTGCGCCGTGGAAAATAACGATTCGATAGCATTATATACCAATATTAGATAAGCACCTGTCTTTTTTAGACAAAAGGAAGTAATAGAATGGAAGGAACTACCAAAATAAAAGACCTAACACCTTCTTCAAGACGTGTTAACGTTCTTGCGAAGGTTGTATCAGTAGGCGAGCCAAAATCGATCCAGACAAGATTTGGAGAGGAAAAGTCGGTAACGGAAGTAATCATTGCAGACGAAACCGGAAAGATTATACTTTCACTTTGGGGAGACCAGGCAGCTCAAGCTACTGACGGTGCGACGCTCTATATTGACAATGGATACGTTTCCCTGGTCAGGGGCCACATGAGACTTAACGTCGGAAAATATGGCACATTGAGCGAGGGTACTGAAGAGGTCCCGAGCACAAACGAAGAGCTTGACATGAGCGAAAAGGAATACGAAAACCAGTACAGAAGCGGTAGTGGCGGTGGCTTCAGAGGCGGTAGCAGCGGAGGATCAGGTTCCTATCGCAGATACGGCGGCGGAAGCGGCGGCGGCAACAGAAGCTACGGCGGAAGAGGAAGAAGAGATTCCGATAACAACGAGGATTAAATTAATCCTCACTCATTTTTAAAAGATTTTTAGCATTACTAAGATACTGTTTTTCTCTGACTTAGAAACATTTCCAGAATTTCAGATGTGGTTGTGGCATCTTCAGGTTTTTTGTCTCTCCTTATCCTGCCATTGAATCTCGGAAATCTTATGGCGAGCCCAGATTCTTTTTCGACTGTTCCATAGGCGCAGGTGTGTATAGGGCTGACGGTTATCTCTGCGCCTATTATCTCCATAACCATTGTTGGATCGAGCCATATGTCCGGTTCCATCTTTGAAACAACACGGGCAGGCTTGGTCTCGACCCTCTCTTCGGAAAGTTCCTTTGACATTGAAATCAGGAATTCATCCGTGAAACCTGATCCAAGTTTGCATGTTGTCTCGAAGGTGTCATTGGCCTGATTGTAGCATGCCATTAAAAGAGCCCCGTATTTCCCCTTCCTTCTGCCCTGCCCTCCGAAGGCTCCAACAACCACAAGATCCAGCGTGTCGGATAATTCCGCCTGGTAATCCTTCTTCAGTTTGATCCACAACCATCCTCTTGCCCCTGCACGATAAATTGAGTTTTCGGCAAGACTCTTAGCAACAACACCCTCACAACCATCTGCTATGGACTGGTTGAAAAATGCCCGTATCACGTCCTCGTCACTGGATACGAGCCTCCTGGCCAGTTTGAATGATTGCCCTTCAACAAATGCCTTCTCCAGAATTGATCTCCTTTGTACATATGATCTTCCCGCAAGCGACTCACCATTTAGGTAAAGGATATCAAACAGGAATACTGTTATGGGTATTTCGCTCTGCATCTCACCAAGTCGATATTTTCTGCCCCTTCGTTGAGAGACAAACTGGAAGGGATATAGTTCTCCGGTTTCAGGGTTATAAGGGACAGATTCCCCATCAAGTATGCAAGAATCACAGAAGAAGGTCTCTAAAACCGCTTTAACTATGTCTGGAAATTGATCCGTGACATCCTCCGTACCACGAGAGAATATTCTGACTTTCCCACCGGATTTGTGTATTTGCGTCCTGAGCCCATCGTATTTATATTCGAATGCGGCCCCCTTATCCATCTTTCCCATTATGGATTTTATGTCCTGAAGCCTTTCGGCGAGCATGACCTTGAATGGAATTAGCGGTTCCGGTCCTATTGCCCGAATAGCTTCGATGTCACCCTTCTTCAACAGTTCGGCTATGTGCCCGATGTCTGGATGAAAATTGTACGCGTTGTCAACCGCTTCGTGGTCTTCCTTTGTTGCAAATGCAAGGGTAAGTGCATCTATTATTGTGGAATCAGCTATTCCCAGACGCAATTTTCCCTCGATGATTCTTGATATGTATTTGGAATCTGCGGGACTGCCACTTATGAAAATGTTCCTGAGAGTGTTGATTTTCATTGCGATGCTCCCCGGTCCCTTTGATTCAGAGAGCTTCAACAGAGATTCATGTACCGATCTCACAGTAAGCTCCTGGGTTTCCAGGGAGGCCTGCCGCTTGTTGCTCATTATTGATTCGACCAGTTCTCCAATGTCCCCCTCCTTCACCAGGCGTGATCCTATATCTTCCTCGGAAAGTCCGGATACTGAAGAAAGTGCCTTTATAATGATCTTCTCAGATACCCCCGTTTCGATACCAAGATAATCCGGTGCAAGTTTCCCCTGCAAAAGGTAAACAAGTGTTTTGAGGTCATCCCCTGACTCCTTCATCAGCTCAACAAGGATAGAGCTCAGTTCAAGCCTCTTCGTAGTTTTCGAGAGTTCCTCGAAACTCTTCGTGACCTCTGAGAATTTCACGACCTATGATCCCATGGATGGTTAAAAGTATAACTCAGGCCAGGGTCCTTTCCTGTCACCCGATCAAGCAGCAATTTCTCCCTGATGATCTTAACCTCTGTGTGATGGATTTCCTCTCTGAGTACCTTGGAAAACTTAGGGGACGGAATACTTTTAAATTCCACCCCAGCGTAAAATATGTCCATGAGTACAAGGGAGTATGGATCAGCAAGCCCGGAAAATCTGGATTTGAGATCGAATGGATCGCCATGTGGATTTGCTTCCTGATTCAGGAGAGAATAGGCAATAATGCTGCGTATCTGGTTCCACAGAAAACTCTGACCGTAGAAATCAACATAAACCACGTTTCCGAATTGTCTTGTGTCGATGCGCTCTATGGTTCTTATGGGCCTCCTGCCATCTGTTCTTGAAAAACAGGAAAAATCATGGGTACCTTCGAAACGGTGCAGGATTGATGAAAATATGTCAAGCTGCACAAACTCTGATGCGAGTATGTAGCGGTACATTTTCATGTCGCAATGTCTAGGCCTGAAAGTGCTGTCAACAGCAGCATATGAATGTAGAACTAAATTTTTCCCGCTCGAGTTCACAATTCCGGAGATTTTCTCAGGCCTTTCCTCCGAGTCTATATAAACTGCGTTTCCAACAGCCGATACGCCTCTGTCAGTTCTCGCAGCTGACCTTATCCCGCAATCGATCCCTGCGGCCATTAACCGTCTGATAATTGTATCCTCAACACTGTTCTCACCGTTTCCCTTCTGGTAACCGGAGAACTCGGAACCATCATATGCAAACTTGAAGACATAACCCATTTTATTTTACCCCAGCGAGATTATTTATGCACCTCGATATTTTGCCTTGATGATAAATGTTGCTGGACTCGGGGTCGCAGGTTCTTACCTCCTGAGGAGACTGAACCAGGAAGGTTTCGATTCCATTGGATTTGACCCAAAACGCCCGGACTATTATATTCCATGTGGATATGCCACCAACCTTGACAGAATTAAAATCTTTGCCGGTCGCGCCGGATTGGACATGGAAAATTATTCCACAGTGCGATCAAGTTCAGTTACTTTCTCGGGTAACGAGTTCGGGCCGGTCCAATTCGCAGGGCGTGGAATCGGTACCTTTGACAAGAATCATTTTGAAAGAGACCTGGTATCAGGTCTCACTACGAAAATGGCACCGTTCAGGCAAGCTGAGGATGGAACTTTTACAATAGATGCTACTGGTGTTTCAAGACAGATTCTTGGAAAAGCAGAAGATGATCGCCTGATGTATGCCAGAGAGATTGTCTCAAAGAAGGCTGATCACAACGATTTTTATTTTCACTTCTTTAAGAGAGGAGCTGGTTATTATTGGGAATTCCCGATTGCAGGAGGGTATCATATTGGCGCCGGAGCTCTGACGCTTGATATGGTTGATGAGGCGCTTCGATCAGTGCCGGCTGGTTTCACGGTTGGTAGGAAGATAAGGATGAAACCGCTCTTTGAAAGCATGGCCAGAGGCAGAGTTATCGGCGTGGGTGAAGCCATAGGACTGGTCTCTCCCATAACCGGAGAGGGAATAATGCCTGCACTGGAATCAGCAGAAATTCTTATCCAGATCATGAAAAGGCATGATGATATCGAGATGATCAAGACGGCCTACCAGAAGCAAATAATGAAGGCCTATGGCTACTATGAGCAGCTGTACGACCTCGTTTCGGCAATACAGAACGACAGGACGCTTGGTTTCTCAGCTCTGCCTACTTCATTGCTGGCAAGAAAAGATCTCATAGGCTTCGGTATCGATTTCAGCATAAGGAAGGTTATCCGGCACTTCATGTGACCGTCAGATTACGCCGCCGTCAACCGGAATCATTGCATCTGTGGTTGCACCAAACACTTCCTCGTCAATCAATGAAAGGAGCACATTTGCAACATGATCTGGAAGAACCTCGCGCCTGAGCAGGTTCTGGGTCTTATACTCCTCAACCGTCTGTCCCTTTGCCTTGGCCCTTGCTTCCAGCACCCCGTTCTCCCAGATCCGTGAGCCGCGGAAGATCTTATCAGGATTTATGATATTGGCCCTGACTCCAAAAGGGCCACCCTCCTTTGCAGCATAATGGCAGACGTGTGCTGCGAATGCCTTGGACGCCCCGTAGGCTGTCATTCCAGCACCTGGATGCAGAAGATTCTTTGTAATGTTGTAAACCAGATTTCCACCAATCCCCTGTGCTTTCATTATTCTCAGAGCCTCCTGCGTTATGATGAAACTGGCACGCCCTATGACGGCATAATGCAAGTCCAGATCTTCGATCTTAACGTCCTCTATCTTGGCACTTTTCAGGATGCCTGCATTGTTGAACACCACATCGATCCCCCCATAGGTTCTTATTATTTCCCGGAACATGCCCCTTATCTGATCCTCCCTGGAAAGATCGACTACCACAGGAAGGCTTGAGATACCTGTTTGTGCTGAAATTTCCTCTGCGATTTCACTGATTTTGACATCCAGATCGCACGCAATGACCGTAGAACCGTTTTGTGATAGCTTTCGGAATGCTTCAAGTCCTATTCCGTTAGCTGCCCCTGTTACAAGGGATATGCTACCCTGAAGTTTCTTTGGCTGGAATTTCTTGAGTTTTGCCTCCTCCAGCGGCCAGTATTCCATGTTGTAGGCTTCCTGCCTGGAGATAAACTCATGATGCGATATTGCGTCAGCGTTTGCGTTGACCATGAATGTGTGAAGGGCAAGGTCGTGAATGATCCTGGCCTCCTTTTCCGTTATTCCTGCAGTTATGACCCCGTATCCCCTTACCACTATGATTGATGGATATGGATCGTGCATTGGGTAGCCTTTAACGTACTTCCCATAGTCCTCCGCATATTTTTTGGCGAAATTTTCAATAGACCCCTGAATGTTGTCAAGGTTCTCCAGGTAAAGATAGTCATATTTCGTCCTGATTAGCATGTCAGGAGTCGCGGGACCATATTCGGCAAATTTCTGGCCTTCGACAGAATGCGCTATCTCCCTGGAAATGCCAGAGGAGTCTATGTTCAGTATCTTCTTTCTGCGTCTCGATAAGCTCCCGCGAATGACGGGGATTGCCCTTTCCACTTCTGCCGCAGGAATCGATTCAAATTTTTTCCTGAACCTGGACCTTACTCTTTCTCCTATGTACTTGTCCGCAGAAGATACGATTTTCTGGTGATTGTTCCAGGCCTCGTCGGCCCTGTCCGAAAATGTGAACAGTCCATGCCTGGAAAGCACGATTCCGTCAGCCTTTCCAATCGCTTCCCTTCCGAGGGAAAGGATCGCCCTTGCCAGAGTGAATCCGGGCGGGATGTAGGGTAGAACAATCACGTTGCCCAGTATATCCTTGACTGCATCTGCAGAAAGGTCCGTATTGGTTATGGACAGAATTGCATCTGCGTGGGAGTGCAAAACAAAGGTGTAGGGAATGAACGCATGAAGAAATGACTCCACCGAAGGGGATGGTTCTGACGGATCCACCATGCTTTTTCTCAGGTAGTCAGCCATTGCTTCATCGGTCATACTCTGGATTTTTTCTGCGGCTAACAAGTCGTCGAGCCTTAGTCCTGTGAATCCCTTTTCCTGTATGGTAGAGAGATCTGATCCGCTTCCCTTTACCCTGAGAACTGTAAGACCCTTTCCGGTATGATCAACCTCGTGCGTCTTTGCCGAAGTGTTTCCCCCTCCGTGCAGGACGAGATTTTCATTCGAGCCTAGCATTTTTGAATAGTTTACCAGATCGACCATGGTTTCTGATCGTGAACCATTGGATTGCATTGGCATGGAATAACCTTTAACTTTATAAGAGCGTTGGGAGTTTGAGGGAAGCAGTAAAACTCCGATCTTCAGGGAGGAGATACACGGACTTCCCTCCATAGGAAAGCTCACTAATTTGCTTTGTATTCTAATAATGAATGTTTAGAACTATTAAACTAAAGCTCCCCTATGACAGATCAGTCATCGAGACAGCC
>Ga0078972_1006407_pt1 | contig 27988 bp, 28 predicted proteins | sample YelNatPaOPGAMG01_FD_67568 | JGI IMG/M metagenome (GOLD analysis project Ga0078972, IMG submission 67568) | Hot spring thermophilic microbial communities from Obsidian Pool, Yellowstone National Park, USA - OP-RAMG-01 (SPADES assembly) (version 2) | ecosystem: Environmental > Aquatic > Thermal...
TGCTTTGAAGTATTTCTTTAGCACTTCTTCAATAGCTTCCTCTTTAATTCTATCAAAAGTCTCTTGATCCATCTTCTCTTCCTCCTTTACCTTTTCCCCATGGACACAATATTAGTCTAACGTCCGAATCTGGCCATAAACCTTATAAGGCTTAAAAGAGAGTTCAGATATATCCCATCTGCCTTAAGGTACTTCAGTATGCATATAGACAAAGCTATGATGCTTTTAGGGATTTGAATCAGAGGGATTTCCTCCTTACCTTTTTTCTCTCCATCTCTGAAAGAGGGGTACGCTCTGTCAAAGAATGCCCTAATTTCGCCAAATGTGAGCCTTTCTGGGTTAGGAGGACCCAATCTCTCCAATGTACCATGCCAATATTTTTAACTTTCTCTTAAAGATCCTCAAAAGGGACCCTAATCGAATATGAGTTTGGCGTATCCCCGAGGGAAAGGCCCAAGGGCAGGTCAGAAAAGAGAAGACCTTTTACACTTTGATCGCCGGGATAAGGCCCCGTTGAGGGAACTTCCTCCTAGCGAACAGCATTTGTTACGCAAAAATAGCTCATTTTGCCATCTCAGTTTCCACTTCTTTAACTGCCCTCAAAACCTTATCGATCCAGGCTCTCCCTATCTGTTTCTCGAGATATTCTATGACCGGTTTCTGCGAAGCTTCCCTAAACATCTTCTTCTCTGCCGGCGTCGGTGCATAGATTTCCATCCCCTTTTCCTTTAGCTGTGGTAACCCAATTACAGAATTCAGTTGCTCAACAGATCTGCCAATATTGCCTGCTATGACCCCCGCGGTCTTCAGAATCTGCTGCGTATCCCTGGGGAGGCTCTGGAAAAATTTCTCGTTAATGAGGAGAAAATCCACACCATACGTATGCCCATCGAGGGTAAGATACTTCTGGACCTCATAGATTTTGAATGAGAGAATTGGAGCCACAGGATTTTCCTGGCCATCAACAGCCCTTTGCTGCAAGGCGGTGTAGGTTTCAGGCCACGCAATTGGGGTGGGAGATGCACCCAGGGCTTTTACCATGGTGATATAAACTGGGCTTTCCATCACCCTTATCTTGAGCCCCTTTAGATCTGCAGGCGTTCTTATTGGACGGACTGAGTTCGTAAAGTTTCTGAAGCCTGTTTCTCCATACGCAAGAACCCTCATTCCAGTCTTTTTTAGAATATCCGCTGCCATTTCCCTGCCAAACCAACCATCCATCACTCTCGAGGCAACTGCGGCAGAAGAAAAAAGGTATGGTATGTCAAGAACCTGGGCCTCTTTATAGAACCCAGCTATTGCCGCGGAAACCATGCACATTTGAATTATTCCTGTTTTGGTACCTTCGATCAGCTCTCTCTCGCCGCCAAGTTGGCTAGCCGGAAATATTTTTACTTCAACCTTGCCTCCCGTTTCTGTTTCTACGACGTTTTTGAAGGCAACGGCTGCTCCTCCCTTTCCTGTCACGTATGGGTCAGGGGGGTTTACGTGTCCGAATTTTATCTCAATAGGGGCCGACAGGACAGGAAAGAAGGTCAGAACAATCAAAAAAAAAAAGCAAATGGTGGCCATAATAAACGGTATTCTTTTCATTCTATAAACCTCCTTTCTCTTCGTTTGTTGCGATCTGTTATTCTATACTTCTTAAAGCCGGGGGCGTATTCAGGCTCTTGTTAACCTTTATCTCCCCGTCAATTATCACCATAGCTATACCGGGTATGTTGCCACTTTCGATAGCGCTTTTCGCATCAATCCCGTGTGAACCAGACGGAAGGTCAATAATTTGTATATCCGCCGGCATTCCTTCTTTTACCTTTCCGTGACGAAGACCAAATACACGCTGTGTATTTCCCGTGGCGCAGCAAATTGCGATTTCAGCTGGTATCCCACACATGGCGGACATGTAGGTGACCATTCTCCAGATGGCGAGAGGGATAACACCCACACCGGAAGGCGCATCACTCCCTATAATTAACCTGTGCAGGAGCAGGCTGTTTCTCATGAATTTTGCTATCTCAAAGGCGGTCAAAAAGTTGCCACAATAAACAATCTCAATAGCGCTATCCGTTTTCTCTATAATCCTTTTCCCCTCATCCGGAGGGAAACTCGTTGGCGCACTGTTCAGGTGGCATGCCACATCAGGATTTATGGCAAGAACATCATCGGTGGTAAATCTCAGGCTTCCCAAAGCGGATGTTCCTCCCACGTGCATCAAGACCTTCATTCCACATTTCCTTGCCCACTGAACCATCTGTTTTGTCTCCATAATATCACTTACACTTCCAAGCCCTATCTCGGCGACGAGCCATACTCCCTGCTCTGACACCTCCCTAAAATCCTCTTCGCAAAGCCCTTTCTCAAGTATTAGTGCTCCGCCATATACCTTGACGCCGCTCGGTCTGAACCTTTCAAAGGATTTGTGGGCGAGGATAGCAAGGGCCTTTGCACCTGATGGGTCCTCAGGTCTTCCCGGAAGATGCACTTCTCCAGCCGATATCATCGAGGTCACCCCACCATGGAGCCCATTCTCAACGAAACCAATCTGACTCTGTCTCGGTGTGAAATCTCCAAAAACCGGGTGAGAATGAGAGTCTATAAATCCGGGGCATACGGTCATTCCCTTGGCATCTATCGTAGGTCCATTGAAGGGAATATTCCCCTTTTGGATTGCTGTTATTTGTCCATCCTCCATAAGAATGGTTGCAGGCCCCTCAATTAGAGGTTCGTCCACGTCTCCTGTAAAAATCATCCCAATGTTTTTTATTGCTGTTACAGGTCTCTTTTTGAATTTCTCCATGTTCTTTTGAAAGAGGACCGGGCCTTCCTTTTCGAAAAGGCCCGGCTGTCCTAAAGGACCTGCCTACTTTACCTTTACAGTAAACGTATACGTACTTGTCGTAACCGCATCTGGCGCAACCACCTCTATGGTGATTACGCTGCCATCTGAAACAGGTACTTTAGTCTTCTGTCGATATCGAACGCTTTGGCCATTGATTTTTATGGAAGTTACCTTTGTGGACATGGTTGTTGGAATAACCGTTATGTCTGTCGTTCCAGGTGCGATATTCACCGTGTAATTATAGGTCCAGGGATCGAACAAGTTGGGTAGGCAGTTCTCAACTGTTATATCCGCACCAGCCCATGTAAACGTCGAAGGAGATGCCCAACATACTTTCGTCCCGACGAGTTCTGCGCTTTCGAACTCGATGTTTGAAAGCACCGAGTACTTTTTGAAGCCGGTTGCACCATTATAGTTAAACTGATCGTTATGGGTCAAGTATTCGGTTGAATCGCCCATTATTCCTGCAAGCTTCAGAGCTATCCAGTTTGTGTTATCGTACCACATATCTCCGATCATAGTAGTTCTGCTCTGAGGGGCATCGCGACCTCCGCGCAATGTCGGCGTGCATCCAGCTTCACCATTGTCAACCACTTGCTGAAGAGCTGCTTCGAAGAGCCTGAGGTTCGCATCAGCGAGCGGAGTTTCATCATGACCTGTGAATAGCATAAGTCGTCTTACCCCATCTTTCTTGTAGCCGGAATAAACTTGCTGGGCAAACGAAAGCAAAAGGTCCGCTTTTACGCCTGAGACTGCTACGTTGTCCGCGGAACCAGCACGGGTGCAGCCGTATATGTCCGATGAGAATATAAGCCCGTTTTCCTTATCCTGAATAATAACGTTGCCATTAGAATGACCAGGTAAGGCGTAAACGTGAAATACGCAACCCCCGAGGTCAAACCTGTCGCCCCAGTCAATATTTAGGACCTTCGCTTGGTCTGCTGGGGAAGACAGGACACTTCTAAGGCCTGCCCAGTCACGCTTGTTACAGTAAACCTTGTGTCCAGCGTTGATAAAATTGGGCACCTGGGCCATATGATCTCCGTGCGAGTGTCCAACGATTACATCGTAAGGTTTTGTCGCAATGTGGGTGTCAATGTAATTCTTCAGATTCTTGATAGAGGCGCTTGTCTGCCCGGCGTCGAAAAGAATGCCACGCTCTTGCCCCTCGATATACCAAATCATTGGCCGCACGGAATCAGAATCGTTCCAAATTTCGTATACAGCAGGCCGAGTGGCTGTCTTCTCAAGTATCTTCTGGTGGCCAAATTCCGCTTCCTCTGGAGCCGGTCGATATAGGTGCCAAACAAAGGTCTGGACCTGGCTCGGGATCAAACCCCTTTTGTAGGAGTATGCCTTGAATGTCACATACCTGTCTATTTTACCTGGTGCCAACTGCTCTATTGATATGTACCCATTTACCGCCACGTTCCATATCCGTGCAGTTGAAGAAGTTAAGGGGTCCGTCCCGTCCGTCGTGTAGATTATAGTCGCCTCCGGGTCAGGGCAATAAAGTTTCACGTATCGACGAGGAGCGGGATAGTTTTGCCTCGGGAGGGCATAAACAGGAGGAGTTATGGTATTTGTTATGGAATTGAATATCTCGTCGACTTCTTTCCTTGTTATGAGTGCTTTCGGCATGAACATCTCTGCTGTTCTACCCTTCATGCAGCCTAACTCGACGAGAGCATAGACGCTGCCTCTTGCCTTTTCGCCTATCTCAGAGTCATCCTTATAGGACGTTGGTTTCTTGGACTCTGGAATCCTAAATGCCCTTGCAAAGATTACAGCTGCATCCTCACGAGTAATGCCACTTGCAGGATTAAAATTGCCGTTTGCGTCGGGCTCTATGATCCCTTCCTCGTAGGCAGCCTCTATCTCTCGACCGTAGGGATCCTCCGTCTTCACATCGTTGAATTTTTTTGCTGGAACCTGATACTTCCATATGTCGTTATACTGATCACGATGAGGCCACCCGAAGTAGTTCGTAAGCTTGGCAACAAGCTCTGCTTTGCTTATGGGATCCTGGACTACATATTCGCTTTCTTTGGTGCAGCTTACACATACAACCGATATAAAGACGAGAGTAAAAATGATCCAGACAGAACTTTTTACGTCACGCATCTAAATCCCTCCTTTCCGTTCTTTAAACCGATACATCGGCGATGTATCGTCGAAATAACGTCTATATAATTCTGATATACCGAGCCTGTACAAATTGTCAAGTTTTTTTAAAAGGCTTGCTATTTACACTGTACTAGCCCCCGTTTAGACCGGACACCCTCCTAACCAAAGCAAGTCGGCTCACCAGCAGAAAAAGGCCACGCTTGAGGAAGCTTAAACAGCCAGGTAATAGCATCTCTTCTGTGGCAAGAAAGTATGAGGTTCGTCCAAATCAACTCTTCAGGTGGAGGCGTCTTATCCATGAAGGTGCTCTTCAAGATGCCCAAAGTCAAGAGCCCCTTGTACCTCTTTCTTAAGGTGAAGAATCTTCAGAAACAAGTTCGTGAGTTACAGCGTTTATTGGGAAAGAAGACCATGGAGGTAGAGATATTAAGGGAGGCTTTATAGAACTGATATCGCGCATGTCCTTATTAGAAAAGGAGTCTACCCCATGAAGAGAATAACAGATACATTACAGATATCCAGATCAAATCAATACGCAAGAGGTATAGAAAAAAAAGAGATATAAACCACATCCAGATGATAGAAAATATCTTCCCCTTATGAGGCAGATTATAGATTAGAGGCCTACGTATGGTTATAGACGTGCGACTGCCCTTCTCAACCGCTCTCTCAGAGCTAATGGGCAACCATCGGTTATCACACTGAGAAGCAATATGCGCTGGTGTTCCGATGTCTTTCGGTAAAGTAGAAAGACTACCTCACAGGATCCAGTGGTTAAGTGATAAAGCCCCTTCCTATACAGCAAGGGGTACAATAGAATTTGCCCACATGATGGGTCTTGAGGTATGTACGACCCCATACTACAGTCCCGAATCGATATACATGATCTCCCTGATGTAAAAACTGTTATGGAACTTCTGCCTTGTGGTTTGAAGATTATAATATAAATCATCCCCATAAGGGGCTTAAGATGAGATCACCAAAGGAATACAGGACGAGAGAGAATAAGTTAGAGGAGTGTCCGGTTTGAGGGGGCAACTCCAGGATACCTATTGGCAGCAAAGGCGAAAGGATTTATCCGACATGCAGCCTGAATACTATCACGGAAAAAGAGATGCTTACTTGTAACATCTTTTGTTGACTCTCGAGCCCCAAGTGGAATATCATAGAACGGTGTGAATCAGAACCAAGGAACATGTGAAACACTCGTAATAAGCACATAATTATTACGTCCACGAGCATCAAGAGGAATTCTCGATGAGACAAGCACAAATGATGAGCGAAAAAATGAGTACGGGGACCTTTGCCTCTTTTCGCATCAAAAATTTTCGCTACTTACTTGGCAGTACGGTTCTTTCGAATGCTGCACAGTGGATACAGATGGTCGCCCTAAGCTGGATTGTGTACGATATAACCGGTTCTGGTACTATGTTAGGAGCTATCAACCTTGCCCGTTCTTTTGCATCTTTCCTTGTGATTCCCATTGCCGGTCCGTTAATGGACAGGATGAGCCGTCGAAAGCTGGCTTTGTTAGAAAATGGTTTTCTTTTCTTAATCACTCTTTTCCTTGCAACTGCTCTACTTACGGGTTATTCCCGTCTCTGGTGCCTTTTTCTGTTCTCATTCTCTGCCGGTATGGTTCAAACGGTTGATATGGCTATCCGGCAGGTTCTTGTTTTCGATCTTGTCCCGCGGAACTTAACTCCAAATGCTCTGGCACTGATTCAGACTGGATGGGGTGTGATGCGCTCGCTCGGTCCCGCTCTCGGAGGTTTCCTTATTCTCTGGTTCGGGCCTCACGGGAATTTTTTTGTTCAGGCCGGGATATATGTGCTGATAGCGATTACCCTCCTACAGATCGAATTTCCTCCGAAAAAGACAGTAGATCGGGACTACTCATTATTGAAGGATCTGGTAGAAGCGACCCGTTACGTTGTTAAGGAACGAACTACTAGAACGTTCATGCTACTGGGAGTACTTCTCCCTCTACTCATAGTGCCTATCTTCGCTGTGCTCCCCCCTGTCTATGCCAAAGACATATTCGGAGGCGGTCCTGATACTTTAGGCTATCTGATGTCTACGGTAGGTTTAGGGGGTGTGGTAGGCGGTCTTCTCTCCGCTTCTTTCAGGAGGGTCGAGAGAAGAGGCCTGCTCCAAGTTGTAGCCCTTCTTCTTCTCAGCGTATCCCTTTCCTGTTTCGCCTTAAGTCAAAAGCTTTCAAGTGCTCTCTTCTTTCTCGTTTTATCAGGCTTGTTCGAAATGATATTCCTTGTCACAAATCAGGTACTTCTTCAGCTTACCATTCCCGACAGGCTAAGAGGCCGCGTTACAGCGCTTGTTAACCTTAATATTGCCTTAGCCCCTTTTGGAGGGCTAATCGCAGGCTTTGGTTCTGATCTTCTTGGAGGTCCGCGCCAGATCACTCTCCTTTTCACTTTCACAACCTTCATTATTTCCGTGTTGTTCCTATTATGCTCCTCCACAGTACGAGAGTACAGAATTAGCCAAGCAATTGCTTCATGTTCCACGCATGAAACCCCGGGGCCTAAGTGCAAGTAAATTAAAACTTACGTATGATGCATGACCCGACCGGGTCTATTTAGCTTAGACGGGGTTTGTTGCTTTATAACGTCTCTATGTGCCTGAGAGGGTAAATACGTTTTCGTTAAGATCATGTCTCCATAGTCTGTTGCATCTCAAAAACAGTTCCTCAGAGTAGAGCATGCGAAAAATCGATTGATTCAGGATCTTTTCTGTTGTAAACCTTTTGCAAATCTATCTTATGCATTACGGCTTGGTGATCGTAATCTCAAGTGCTTTCATTGCGTTTCTCGTGGGAGGGTTTGTTTTTTACGGATTTACCGCTTTTTTCGAGGCCATAGTGGCTGAGATGGGGTTCAGTTACGCGAAGGTTTCGTTCGCCGGCTCTCTTAGGGGCTTGGAGATGAGCATTCTTGCCCCTTTCGCAGGCTATCTTGTCGACCGTTTTGGTGCCAGAAAACTTGCTATCTTTGGTGTAATGGTCTCCGGGTTAGGCATCATGCTCCTCGGTTTCACAAGATCCCTTCCCACTTTCTATTTGGCTTTTTTGTTACTCGCCTTTGGGGCGGGAGGTTGCTCGGGCATAGTCCTTACCACATCAGTTGTCAATTGGTTTAAAGATAAACAAGGTCTGGCGATAGGCGCTGTATCATCTGGCTTTGCTCTGAGTGGCCTGCTCATACCTGTTATTGTGCACCTCATTGATAAGTTCGGCTGGCGAGAAACACTTTACATAGCAGGTATGGCTATGTGGGTAATTGGCATTCCTCTTTCTATCCTTATAAAAGAAAATCCAGAGGCAGTTTCCCTGAGAGGGAACGACCAAATATTAGGGCTCTGGGGGTTTAAACCGATTATGGGAGAAAAAAGCTTTTTTGTCCTCTCGCTTTCTGAATTCCTAAGATATATGATTGTTTCTACAGTTGTTATTCACATCATGCCCTGCCTCAGTAGCTTGGGTATTGAAAGATCGAGAGCCTCATTTATTGCCTCTCTAATCCCAGTTACAAGCATACTTGGACGGTTCGGTTTTGGACTTTTAGCGGACATTTTTGACCGAAAGCACACAATGGCTGTCACGGGGCTATTCGTTATGGTCAGCATGCTATTTCTGCTTGAGGGTGCGATTTTCCCCTTTATTCTTTTCTTTTCCGTAGGATATGGAGGCGGCATAAGCGTAAGGGGAGCTCTTTTGGCGGAATATTTTGACGCACGCACGTACGGAAAAGCCTTGGGCCTTTTGATGGCCCTCGCATCTGTTGGCGGGGTAATTGGTCCCCCCTTGGCCGGGATGATCTTCGACAAAATGGGAAGCTACAAGTTCGTCTGGCTCATTTATTTCTTCTGTGCAGGCTTGTCGACAGCGGCAATTTTGATATTAAAGAAGAAACATGGGGCAAAAGAAAACCGTATAAGCGAATGATGCGATTTCGCGTCCTCCACTCACTAAGACTCCCGAACCTCGGGTACGTCGTATAAATCTCGTAGCAGCTTGCCATTTGCGTCCTTCACTGAAGCGCGCTTACACATTAAGCAAGGAGGAACTTGCATGGTCCGTCGCTTTCCGCTCCCACCGATCTCTTAGTCGTTTCCTACTCGGATATATTCCTCCAGACACTAGCTCCAGCATGTACTTGAGGTCAAACTCTCTGAGCTTTTTTATTTTTGGAAGTAGAAACCTAATTTGTGTCCGTAAATGCGTTCTTGTTTTGGCAGTAATACAGTCCGGGCGAGAGAACCAACGTTCTTTTGCGTAACAAGGCAAAGCTTTTCCCAACGTACAACTTATTGCAGCCGTGCTCATGAACTGTATATCCCTTTTCCCGGGGCAATAAAGAAAATGGTTACACACACGACCCAGGTTACAGTCAGACCTTGCGCCAAACAATCGTTAAGCTTGAGCCTTTGAGGCTCAATAATTGACATTTCTATCCCGTCCTTTTTTTCTCAATCTCTGTATATGATAATCTACGGCTCTTTTTTGCCAAAAAAACTGAGGCAATTGTTTGGGCGAAAGCGATGATTTTTTTTCATTTTCTTGATTCCAATGGCAACTTTCGTTTTTATCTAAGCCACCTTTGGAATCTTTTTTATGTGACGCCCCCGCGGTTAGTGTGTTAAATAACGGTGATTGTATCCACTAAAAGCAGCATAGCCCATGAAGAAACAATTGAGGTGAGCAAGATAGAGGATCTCTTAAACTCCCAGTAGTACTGAACTGCGTGAAAAGGACCATAACCTCACCAAAAACGAGAATGACGTTTTTAAGAAGCCGCGAACTCTGGACTAGGCTTCGACTTTTTATCTATTTAGCATACTGTTTTATAAGCCTTTGGGCCTCATTCAGTATCTTACTCCCCGGAAGACCCATTTTGTCCAATTCTTCGGCTTTCTTCCTTGCAATTTCTCTCAGTGGAGCATAAAACTTATCGAGATCCTCTTTGGAAAGTTGTATAAATTGGACACCCTGCTGCTTGGCAAATTCTATGCCCTCTTTATGGGCTCTTTCGAATGCTTTATCAGTTTCCAAACCCCAAACCGGGATACTGGATTCGAAAACCCTTTTCACATCTTCTGGAAGCCTGTTCCAAGTGTCAATATTCATAGCTCTATTACCACCGTGCGTTCTGTAAAAGTCAAGTACAACAACGTATTTCCCAACTTCCGCGAATTTAAAGGTTTTTAAACCTTCATAGGATATCAATGCTCCGTCAAGTATCCCCTTCTGCATTTGTTCGTAAGTCTCAGTCATTGGAACTACAACCCCTTCTGCTCCCAAGGTTTTAAATACATGTGCGAGCTCCGAAGTAACTTTTATTCTCATACCCTTCACGTCCTCTATCTTCTTTATGGGCTTCCTTAACAGCAACTGGTAATCCACACCAGATGCCCATGAAAGAACTTTCAGACCCTGGTACTCTTTCTCTATCTCCGGTACTTTTTTTAGAACCTCAAAAAATACTTTTCTTCCTATGTCCTGATTTGCACCATAGAAAAAGTAGTAGCTTGCCTTGTGAATATGGTACCCTGCCCGCGTATAAGAAGGAAGAACAGTGCCCATATTTACGACCCCTTTCGCTACTTCCTCAACCCCTTCCCTACTACTTATTAGGGTGCCGGCCCAGTAAGGCTTTATTTTTACTTTCCCGCCCGTTTCTTTTTCTATCTTAGCGAACATTCGTTTGTCCACTTGGCTAAACGGATGGTCTGGAGAGTACATGCTCCCATATGTAAGTTCTAAAGGTTTCTCCTGTCCAATGGTCCAATTGCATAATACTAAACCGAAGACTGCAAATAAGAAGCAAAAAAGCACTATTGAACGAAACATAGCCCTAACCTCCCCTGTGTAGGAATTTATGGGTAAAATAGCATCTGTGCCCCTCGATTTCAAGTATTTTTTCAGAACATGTGGTTTCAATTTTGAGATGTCACACTTAATTTTTGGAGTTGCCCCCCTCAAACCGGACATCCTCTAACTTATTCTCTCTCATCCTGTATTCCCTTGGTCATCTCATCTTAAGCCCCTTATGGGGATGATTTATATTATAAGCTTCAAACCACAAAGGCAGAAGTTCCACAGGGATACGGCAAAGTCATATTCGATTAGGGGTCCCTTTTGAGGATCTTTAAGAGAAAGTAAAAAATATTGGCATGGTACATTGGAGAGATTGGGTCCTCCTAACCCAGAAAGGCTCACATTTGGCGAAATTAGGGCATTCTTTGACAGAGCGTACCCGTCTTTCAGAGATGGAGAGAAAAAAGGGTAAGGAGGAAATCCCTCTGACTCAAATCCCCAAAAGCATCATAGCCTTGTCTATATGCATACTGAAGTACCTTAAGGCAGATGGGATATATCTGAACTCTCCTTTAATCCTGATAAGGCTTATGGCCAGATTCCTTAGAGATGACATTATCTCTGCCCCGTGTAGTGCACCCCATTTTTCTCCGCATTTAACTCTTCACCGACTTTCTTCCTTTCTTTTGAAACCTTTGATACATTGTCAAGGGTTGCAGCAACCTTTTCCGATGTCTTTGATTGCTGTTCTACAGTTATATGGATTATCTGTTCCTTCGCCTTGCTCACAGAGATCAAAATTTCGCCAAAGTTACTGTCGAGCACATTAAGAGATTCGTGGGCCGTCTCTACCTTTTGAGATGAGCAATCATCTTCTTTTTACTGTGGGTTATCTCCTCCTGAATTGATTTCCTGAGATATCCGCTTTGGCCCCTATAGTCCTTTCCGCCAGTTTTCTCACCTCCTCTGCAACAACGGCAAAGCCTCTCCCCTACTCCCCAGCTCTTGCTGCCTCTATGGAGGCGTTTAGAGCGAGTAAATTTGTTTGATCTGCAATGTCATTTATTATGTTTACAATATCTCATATCTCGTCCGATCTTTTTTTGAGCTGCTCGATCGTGTCCTCTGTGTTGCGACATCAGTACTTTCAGAGGCTTTCTGCGCTCCCTTTGCCATGTCTGAGTTGGGCTGGCTCATTTCTTCGGTCGCCCGCGATGCTTGCCATCCTTTCGGTAAAAGCTTTTGCCTTCTCCTCTTCTTTTTTGACCTTCTCTTCGACCTTTTTCTATTACCTCGCCAACTCCAGAACTGGAGGAATGGATAGTTTTGACCAGCTCTCTCAGCCCCCAATCATATTTTTGAAGTTTTCCATCATATTTCCTGTCTCGTCTTGCCTTGATTTTTTCGGCTATAATGAGATAGTAAGATCCTTTTTTGCGATGCGGTTTTGAGCTTCTACAATCCTGTTTATTGGGTCCGTAAGGTTTTTCGAAATGAAAAGTCCGACAAAAATGAACACAAGTATAATAAAACCATTCTGCAAAAGGATCTGTGCGACTGTGGAACGAAAGGCAGAATCCACATCGTCTATGTATATACCACTCCTATGACCCACTGCCAGGGTTCAAACTGCTTTTATTTCTTTTCCTTTCGTCCCCGCCTGCATGCTTCTTGCGCAGTTATATTTACGGTCATCGAGAGTCTCCCCGTTGAGCGAGCTAACCCTCGGATGCGTAACCATCCGGGGATAAGGCAGTTCGGCAATTCTCTAAAAAAAATTAAGATTTTCTGTAACTTGACATTCTATCTCCACTACGAGTATTATCAAAGACAGAAAATCGATGTTTGGTAGGGCGCTTATCATAAACCTGACGGACAAGACTTACGAGGTGGAGGAGATAAAAAGAGACCTTTACGGTCAGATTTTAGGAGGAAAAGGACTTGGAACCTATCTTCTCCTAAAAAAGAATCCTCAAAAAGTGGATCCCCTCTCCGCTCAGAACAATCTCATAATCTCCCTCGGACCTGTAACCGATACGCCCATATGGGGATCGAGTAGATATGGGGTCTATACTAAGTCTCCCCTTACAGGGCTTTACTCAGAATCTTATTCTGGTGGAAAAGCTGCGGAACCGATGAGCAGGACAGGATACGATGCTTTTGTTATAAAGGGTTCGTCACCTACCCCTATTTTCCTCGAGATAACAGAGAATGGCGTTTATTTCAGGGATGCGAAAGAAATATGGGGTTTAGACACGTACAAGGCAGCGGATGAAATAAAAAAGAGAGTAAATAGAAAAGATGCGGGCATCATCGTGATAGGACCAGCGGGAGAAAATCTCGTTAGATTTGCCGCGATTGTGAACGATTACTGGAGATGCGCGGGAAGGACAGGTACAGGATGCGTTTTAGGTTCAAAAAAGGTAAAGGGTCTCGTATTTTACGGCTCAAAGAAGAGACCCCTATGCGACCCTGAGAAGGTCCAGGCATTGAAGAAAAACTGGTTAAAAAAAGGGAAAGATACGCCAACTTATAGAGCTTTTAGGACATTCGGGACTCCCGGGCTTGTCTCTATAATAAACACTGTGAAAGCTTTCCCATGCTATTACTGGAAAAGGGGACAGTTGGAAGACTGGGAAAAGATCTCTGCTGAGTCCCTTCATATGAATTTCAAAGTGAGAGCTCGCGCGTGCAGAAGGTGTTTTCTTGCGTGCGGAAGGTATACCGAAGTTCCGGAGGGTAGATACGAGGGGCTAAAGATAGAGGGTCCAGAATATGAAACCATATATGCCTTCGGCGGATTGTGTGGAATAAAAAACTTAGAGGAAATAATCTACCTTAATGACATATGTGACAGGCTTGGGGTAGATACGATATCCGCCGGTAACCTTGTCGCATTCGCAGTAGAGGCATCGAAGTTGGGGAAAATAGAGGAAAAAATAGACTACGGAGATACTGAAAAGATCAAAGATCTTTTGTTTAAGATCTCCATGAGAGAAGGGATAGGAGAAATTTTAGCCGACGGCATAATACGTGCAGCAAAAGAATGGGGCATGGAGGATATGGCCATACATGTGAAGGGACTTGAACCTGCAGGCTATGATCCGCGCTATTTCAAGGGGATGGCTCTTACTTACGCAACCTCTGATAGAGGTGCGTGCCATATGAGATCGACGGTTTTCAGGGCCGAACTCCAGGGGATAATCCCTCCTCATGAAGTAAAAAACAAGGCAGAGCTCATGGCTGATTATGAAGACAGGCACACCATCCAGGATTCTTTGATCATCTGCAGGTTTTACAGAGATCTTTACCTCTGGGAAGAGCTATCGGAAATCGTAGAGGCCGTACTTGGATTTTCATTTGGAAAGGATGGGCTAAAAAGAATCGCCTCAAACATAAGGGACATGGTTAGGATCTATAATCTGAGAGAAGGGATGAGTCATGAAAGCGACACACTCCCAAGAAGGTTCTTTGACGAACCTATAGAAAATGAAGGATTCATCATCAGTAGGGAGGAGTTCGAAACGCTAAAAAAGGACTATTACAGAATAAGAGGATGGGATGAAAAAGGAAAGCCCACTAATCCTCTTCCCTTTCTCGATATATAACGTTTAGGTCCACAATGTGGTAGACTTTCCATCCCTTCTTTTCCAATATTTTAGCGATGAACCTCCTGTGGCACCTAAAAAAAGTCTTTCGCAGCAGAAAAAGGCTACTTTTGAAGTTGAAGCTACACTTTCGAGCCTCTCTATCCCTTCTCGGAATTCCTTACTATTCGTGTACCTTTCGTACCCGCTTTTTCTCAGTCCTCCTAATTCGTTACCGATTTATATAGTTGACAAATCGCGTATAAATGCTTAAAAAATGAAAAAAACGAAAGGAGCCTATAACATGGGAAAAGCAAAAGCGGTAACTGACAGTGAATTTAAAAGGGAGGTCTTAGAGTCCGATTTACCGGTCCTTGTAGATTTCTGGGCAGCCTGGTGCGGTCCCTGCCAGATTGTAGGCCCCCTCGTTGACAAGATCGCAGAAGAGTACGAGGGAAAGCTAAAGGTATTAAAATTAAATGTGGACGAAAATCCCCAAACCCCCGCAAATTACGGAATTAGGGCTATTCCCACTCTCATCCTCTTCAATAAGGGAGAAGTTGTTGAAAAGATAGTCGGAGTTCAGCCAAAGACCACTATAGAGAACATGATAAGGAGGGTTCTCCCCTGATGAGGGAAGAAAAAAAGAGGCTTTACTTTAAAAAGGTCGAGGATGAGCCGTATGCGAGGTTTCTAAACATCAAGCTCAAGGATGTGGACGAGGGATACGCTTTGTGTGAGATGGAATACAAAGATAATTTTGACAACCTTTACGGCATAGCCCATGGTGGTGCCATCTTCTCGCTTATAGACGAGGCCTTCGAAATTTCCTCTAACAGTTATGAGAATGTGGCAGTTGCCCTCAATATGAACGTGACTTATATAAGACCACCTAAGAAGAACACGATTCTTAAAGCAGAATCAAGGGAGATCCACAGGACAAAAAAAACCGCTTCCTACTACATAACGGTGAGAGACGACGAAAATTTGCTTGCCGTGTGTCAGGCGATCGTTTACATAAAGGACAGAAAAATACCTTTCCTCGAGGAAGCTTAGGGATTATTTCCTACTTTGGGAATATCGTTACCTTCGCTTTTTTACTCTTTTCGCCTTCTACGATTACCTTATCCTCGTTCAAGTAATATATAACCCTCTCCCCTTTGAGTCTATCCGAATCTGAAATAACGTCCACATCACCTTTGAGTATTATTTTGCCAGCAAGGCTATCAAATTCTGCCTCTTTACAAATGGCTGTCCTCGTACCCTTCAGTATTCTCACATTCCCTCTCGCATAAACCTTCTCTATCTCCTTTTTGTCCTCACTCAGGAAGGCCTCAAGCGATTCGGAGAGAATTGTTAGATCCTCCTGTCTTAAAACAACATTCCCTTCAAAAAAAACACGTTTTTCCTTTTCGAAACCTTCCATCTTCTCAGCAACTATGTCCACCCCTTTTTTCGAGTCGAAAAATGTGAACTTCTCCTCTCCCTTCTTTTCTGGTTCATCTATCCTCGGCGGGAGATTCCGTTCCTTCTTTTCTTTTTTTACCTCCCTTTCAGGTAATTCCTTTGGTTCTTCTTTGATCTGCCTAAGTCTCTTCCTTTCACTTAGTACTTGTGCTGCAAAAGGACTCCTTGGATAATCATTCCTTAACCTATCCTTGTAATACTCAGCCTTTTCAAAATTACCAAGTTCCTCGTAAGCCTTACTCAGTAAGAAAAGTGCCTTATCTATCCCCTTTGAATCTGGATAGTTTTTAAGGAGATACTCAAGCCTTAAAATGGAGGCGTTGTACTCATAGGTCCTGAAGTAAAACTCACCAACATAAAGCTCCCTGTCTGCCAGCTTCTGTTCAAGCCTCCTTCTTTTTTCTTCCGCTTCTTTTACATACTGGGATTTGGGAAAACGGCTCATAACGAGGCCGTACTTTTCAATGGCTTTATGCGTGTACTCCTGATCTCTTTCGAAGGAGAGGGAGAGTTTATCGTAGCACTCTCCAGATTTAAGGAGAACATAGGGGATATTTTCATCATTTGGGTAGCTACTCAAAAACTCCTCATAGAGCTTTGAAGCCGATACGTACTCCTTCTTGAAAAAATAGCAATCAGCCATCTTTACCATCGCATAGGGAGCGACAGGATCAAATGGGAAATCCTCCCGTATTCTTGAAAAGTTCTTTATGGCGTTGTCGTATTTTTTCATATTCATCAGTTTTACGCCTTCCACGTAAAGATCACCAGGTGACCTCACAGGCTTGGTCTTCTTAGGTAAACAGGATACGAGGACCAAAAGAGAGAGCAAAGAAGCAAGAAGGACCTTCATTTCCATCCGATTATAACAGAAACGGGAAAAATATGCTATGCTTAAAATGTGGATTTGGGAGTACTCATAGATAGGGGAATGGAATTTTTTGGCATTAGAGAAAGAGGCTCGATAAAAGATAAACTCTCAAAGTACGTGGATGAACTTTTCAGGTGGCAGAGACACATAAACCTAACGGGCTTTAAGGAACCCGAATCGTTAGTGAAGAACCTTATCTATGAAGCCTTATTCACCATTAAATACCTGAAAGGTAAAGAGCGGGTAATCGATTTTGGGTCAGGCTCTGGAACCACATCTATCGTCTTTTCGCTACTCCTTGAGTCCCAAATAATATCAGTTGAGAGGAACATGAAAAAGGTTTCCTTCCAGAAACACATAAAGAGGATGCTCAAGATCCCAAACCTCCATGTACTTTGCGGATCAATCGAAGAAATTGAGCCATTAGGAGCTTGTGCGGTTTTTGCAAAGGCTGTGGGAAAAGTGGAAAAAATAGTTAGAAAAGTGGATAAGCACCTAATAAGCCCAGGAACCTTACTAATACCTAAGGGTCGAGAAGAGGAACCGTCTTTAATATCCGGTTATGTTTTGGAAATGGTGGAGCCTTTAATTACCCCGCTCAATGAAAAAAAGAGGAAGTTATTCGTGTATAGAAAACTTTGAGGAGGCCATTTTGAAGATACGTATAACTATAGGAGACTTACGAGTGGAGGCCGAGCTTTTTGACACCGAATGCGCAAAAGGCATATATGATTTGCTGCCATTAGAATCGAGGGTCAACGAATGGGGCGACGAATTCTACTTCAAGATTCCAAAAAAGATGCCTCTCGATGAAACAGCAACGGAAGATGTAGATATAGGCGACATTGGATACTGGCCTCCAGGAACAGCTTTATGCATCTTTTTTGGCCCCACCCCAATAAGCGAAGGAGAAAAACCCCGGCCTGTGAGCAAAGTGAACGTGGTAGGAAAAGTGATTGGAGAACCGAGGATCCTAAAAATGGCAAAAGGTTCAAAAAAAGTTACTCTCGAGAAAATATGATCATAGCGATTGCAAATCAAAAAGGGGGTGTGGGGAAGACAACTACAGCTATAAATCTTGCCGCCTCAATAGCGGTCTCCGAGAGAAAAACTCTCTTAGTCGACATGGACTCGCAATCAAACGCAACTCAAGGTCTTGGAGTATCCTATAGTGAGCTATCCTCCCACATCTACCACGTGCTTATAGGGAAAAGGAGTATAAGGGATGTGATAGTAAAAACTCAGGTCCCATACCTGGACATAGTTCCTTCCCATCCTGACCTTATAGGAGCTGAAGTTGAACTACTGGACATGGACGAAAAAGAATCGGTACTCAAAAGCCATCTGTCCGGGATATGTAAGGAGTACTCGTATGTGATCATAGATTGTCCCCCTTCCCTTGGACTTCTTACGATCAATGCTCTCGTCAGTTCTGACAGAGTCCTCATCCCCCTTCAGTGTGAGTACTTTGCCTTAGAGGGTCTCGCTCTCCTTTTGAGAACAATAGCGATCATAAAAAAGAGGTTGAACCCTGATCTTGACATCTTAGGGGTTTTACTGACCATGTTCGACAAGAGAAATGCCCTCTCCTTCAGGGTACTTGAGGAAGTGAAAAAATATTTTTCAAAACTTATATTCTCAACAATAATTCCGAGAAACGTGAGACTCAGTGAGGCGAGTAGCTATGGCAAACCTGCCCTCCTTTATGATATAAACTCCAGGGGAGCGGAGAGTTATCTCGATCTTGCAGCGGAAGTGATAGAGAGGACGTAAAATGAAGAAAAAAGATCCTTTAGGAAGAGGACTACAGGCTATACTTAAGGACATCGATGAGAAGGGAAAGATCTCCCTTGTCCCAGTCGATAGGATAGTTCCAAATTCGAACCAGCCGAGGGAATCTTTTGATGAAAAGAGCCTTTTTGGGCTCGCCCAGTCCATAAAGGAAAAAGGGGTGCTCCAACCTCTTATAGTGAGAAAAAGGGATGACCATTATGAGCTTATTGCTGGCGAAAGAAGGCTTAGGGCATCGATAATAGCAGGGCTAAAAGAAGTCCCTGTAATGATAAGGGATGTTGATGAAAGAGAATCTTTAGAGATTGCTCTTATAGAAAACCTTCAAAGGGAAGATCTTAACCCAATAGAGATAGCAAATATTTACAGGAGATTCGTAGATGATCTCGGATATACTCATGAGGAACTTGCAAAAAAAATAGGGATTGAGAGAAGCTCCGTCACAAACACTTTAAGGCTACTCAAACTTCCCGAGTGGATAAAGGAAAAGATAAAGGAAGGGAAGCTATCCTCTGGCCATGGAAGAATACTTCTTACTCTAAAAGATGAGGAAGAGCAGAGAAGATTCGTTGAAAAGATTTTGAAAGAGGGGATCCCGGTAAGAGAGGCGGAAAGGGAGACGAGAAGGAAAAGGAAGGAGAATGCAGAATTTCTCGCCATTGAAGAGGATCTCGCTAAAAACCTGAAAACGAAGGTTCAGATAACGTACAGGAAGAATAAGGGGAAGATCATTATAGAGTTTTTCACGAGAGACGACTTACTGAGGATTATTGAACTTTTAATACCCTCTCGTAGATGATCCCGTACCTCGCCCCTTTTGTACTGACCCTTACATATCGGGATTCAAAAAAATCGATTATTTCCTTAAGAATAGTAATCCCGCAAAATATTATATCCTCCCTTCCTGCTTCCAGACTTGGGAACTCCCTTCTCATATTCTCCTTATCCAGCTTCTCCATTTTCTCCCATACAGAAAGGATTTCTTCTTTAAGAAGTTTCATCCCGTGAACCGCCTTACGCTCAAAACGCTTTTTTCCTGAAAGGATCCCCCCAAGATTCGTAATTGTTCCACCTATCCCTATAAGGTCTATTTTTTCTTTTCTCAACCCTTTTTTCAGGACATCTTCTATATAATCAATAGTAGCTGAAATCTCCTTTTCTTCAGGAGGCTCGTTCCTAATGAAAGCCTCCTTAAGCTTTAAAGCACCTAAGGGCAAGGAGACCATCCGATTTGAGCTTCTTTCTTCCGGATATATGAACTCAGTACTTCCTCCGCCAATATCGATAATTACTTCTCCTTCATACTCGAAATCGGGATCTCGTAGTACAGAAAGGGAGCTGTAATAAGCCTCTTTTTCCTCGCTTAAGATCTCAGTCTCAAACCCAAGCCTTTCCTTTACACGCTCCACAAAAATCTGGCTATTTTTTGCCTCCCTCAGTGCCCATGTTCCGAAAACAAAGACCTTTTCCGCCCCTTCCCTTTCTATCAACTTCTTATAGCTCTCGAGACATAAGAGCGTCCTATCCATAGCTTCCTCTCTTAAGACCCCAGTTCTATTTAGCTCCTGACCGAGTCTTGGAGACCTGGAAATGTCGATTATTTCCTTCACCTTCGATCCGACTTCAACGACTAAGAGGAGCGTGGTATTCGTCCCAATATCGATGGAGGCGCATCTCATCCCACTTACTCTTTTTGTAAAGTCTCTTGTGCTTGGTCCTTGAATGTCTCCTTAAACCGCTTTATTATCCTGTTCTCTATCTGCCTTACCCTCTCCCTCGAGATGTTGAACCTTTCCCCTATCTCCTGGAGAGTAAGGGGCTCCTCAGCTATTACCCTATTCTCAAAGATGAACCTCTCCTTATCGGTGAGTTGCATTTTAAACGCTTCTATCTTTTTCTCGAAAAGCTCTCTCTCTTCTTTTTCAGCGACCTTTTCCTCTATGTTATCTTCCACTCCCATAAGGTCCATTACAGTGTCAGTCCCCTCCTCGTTTATCGGGGTTTCGAGGGAGATATCAGCATGGGAAAGTCTCTTTTCCATATCCTCAACTTCCTCTTCTTTGACGTCTAGTGTGCTCGCCAAAAGCTTAGGCGCTGGGAAAATCCCAAGTGCTTCAAGCCTCTGCCTCTCTTTGTTCAGCTTGTAAAAAAGCCTTCTCTGGCTCTGGGTAGTTCCCACCTTAACGAGGCTCCAGGACTCCATAATGTATTTCAAAATGTAGGCCCGGATCCAGAAAGAAGCATACGTTGAGAACTTCGTTCCCCTGTATGGGTTGTACTTCTTAACCGCATGAAGAAGCCCCACATTTCCTTCCTGGATTAGATCGAGTATGTTCTGGTATGTACTATAATACTCGAGTGCTATTTTCACAACAAGCCTTAGATTAGATATTACAAGCTTTTGCGCCGCCTCTTTGTCCTTGTACTTATAGACCCTCTCTGCTAACTTGAACTCCTCTTCTTTCGATAAGACAGGGTATCTTGATATCTCTTGTAAGTACTTCTTTAGAGGGTCAAAAGGTATGGGAAGTTTTTCTTCCCCTTTAATTCCGCTTTCTCCCACTCCCTCTTCAATCAGATCATCTAACATTCTTCAAATACTCTCCTCTCTCTTTTATCAGTTCAGCCACTATGCTTATGGCAACTTCCTGAGGTGTCTCAGAGTTTATTTCAATCCCTATTGGCGCATGAACCTTATTTAGTAAGGACTCTTCATAACCTTTATTTTTCAAATATTCAAAGACCGCTTTTACCTTTCTCTTTGAACCTATCATACCGACGTACTTAAAAGGCCTTTTTAATACCTCCTCGAGACAGAGAGCATCAGATTTGTGGCCTCTCGTAACGATAACAACGTATTCTTCTCCAGTAAAGTTGAGGAAGCTAAAAGATTCCTCAAATGGCACTGCAAAAACAGCCTCCGCATCTGGAAAATTCTCCTTTCTTGCAAAATCCTCCGAATCGTCTATCACGGTCACTGAGAAATCGACAAGATTGGCGAGTGTGGCAAGATAACGCGATACATGTCCCGCACCAAATATATATAGAGTAGACCTTGTATTAAGCGGGATCAGAGCTTTTTCATCATCGAGAAAGAGAGGCTTTTTTATTCCCAGGTTACTTAAAAGCAATACTTTTTCCTTTTCATCTATGTCATCGCCGTAGGTTTCCCCGTCTCTCCCAAAAAGAGTCTTAAAATATCCCCACCTTCCAAATCTGACAAAAAAGACCCCTCCTTTTCTTCTCAGTATCCATTCCTTTGCCTCCTCATAGAGGGTGAGATGTCTTGGTAAAACTGGTTCAACAAGTACATCCACATTACCCCCACAAAGCATCCCCTCCTCTTCCACGGATTTTGCGTCCATCCTGTATTCAAAAATGAGGGGTTCCTCTTTTTCTAAAATTTCCAAAGCTCTTTCTCTGACTTCTTTTTCAAGGCTTCCCCCGCCTATTGTCCCGAATATCTTCCCATCCTCAGAGACAAACATACTTGTGCCCTCTTCTCTGGGAGAGGAACCGATCCTTCTTACGATCGTTGCAATGCATCCTTTTTTTCCCTCCTTCAAATGTTCAACAATTGCTCCATAAACTTGGACGCTCATAAATCGCCTCCCTTTATCTCAGGTAGGAAGTGGAGTATTGCCTCTAAAACCCCTCCGCCTATAGCCCTCGCCTTGTCCGAAATCGTGTAACAATAGCTTTTGTCCATCCTGGGGTCAACATCTCCTATTTTTTCGTTTTCCGAAACCTCTATCTCCCTTATGAGGCCTCTTAAAACACCGTCTATCTTTGAAAATACGGGAATATCATCCACGTAAAGAACGGTATCGCCCTTTTTTATGAAATCCCCTATTTTTCTTATGTGCCTCACCATACCTCTCCTTGGTGCCCTAAGAACCCTCTCTTCCGTGTATCCCATTGTGGGAGCTGGAATTCCCGTGTGGGGCTCTGCCTCACCCTCGTAAATGACCCTTCCCAGATTGTGGCCCCTTTGACTCTCAATCACCGCATGGCAATCTTCCGGTGCCCTAAAGCCAGGTCCCACACAAATAACTATGGGTGCCTCATCTTTCTTCGTCCCCGTGTGTCTTTTCGCCATAATTGCATCAACTATGACATGAGGAGAAAGCCCTTTAGCAGAATTGGAACTAGGGTCGACTATAACTCCTATTGCCCCATCTTTCCAGACTTTTTCTATCTCAATGAGAGAATCTATCCTTTTCCCTTTTACACCCTCAACCAAGCATTCACCCTCGTATACCGATTCCGCAAAAGAAACGGGCCTCCTTATACACAGGGGTTTTTCTATCTCCGTCATAAGAATTTTCCTCATTCCGGACATAAAAAGCCTATGGGCAATGCCCGATGCCATCTCCCCCGCACCCTTTATAATGATCCTCACCTCTCTAAAGTCAATCATCCCCATCACATGCCCTTTCCAAAGAAACATCTGGGGAAATGGCAGACCTCACAACCAAGACAGAGTCCACCGTAAGAAAGAGAAGCTATCTCCTTTTTCCCAATCCCTTCTAAGCTCTCACCCGCGAGTATCCTAAAAAGGATTAAATCAAAGACAGTGTACCTGTTGTAGTAGACACAGGCAGGAGCACCAAGAATGTACTTACCCTCATATATTGCAAGAAGGAACATCGCTCCAGGAAAAACTGGGGTTCCATAGAAGAGTATACGCGCTCCAGTCCACTCTATCCCCTCTTTTGTCACATCATCGGGATCAACGGACAAACCTCCTGTCGTAACAACGATTTCTGCACCTTTTTCGAAAAGCTCGATTACAGAATCCCTTATCGTTGACGCATCATCCGGGGAGACTTTCTTCCCTACGATTTCGCAACCGAGAGATTTGAGCTTATCTTCTATCATTGAGGACCCATCTTTCACTCTTTGTTCGAAAATCTCCGAGCCTGTAACAACTATTCCAACTTTTCGCCTAAAAAAAGGTCTAATCCAGATGACCTTTTTATTTCCCAGCCTTTCAACCTTTTTCAAAAATTTCTCCTCTATGTAAAGCGGTACGATCCTTGTTGCTGCAACAGTATCTCCTTTTTTTACAGGGTACCTGTTAGGAAGGGTGGAGAATAAGACGTCCCTTACCATGTTTACCTTAAGGAGGTTTTTTTTGTCCACATAAAACAATCCATCAACCTTACTCACAATCGAAACTTTCCCCTCCTTAGGGGGTAGGTAGTCCATATTTTCATCCATCAGTGCCTTTGCGATTCTAATTGCGGCCTCCTCCTCATGGATCCCTTCTTTTCCATCATCGAGAACGTAAACGTGGGCTTTTCCTAAATTCAGAAGCCTTTCAACATCTTCCCTCTCTATTCTTTTTCCCCTTGGAAAAGCAACACCCTTTTTCTTTCCCGGGATGATCTCTGTTATGTCATGGGCGAGAATCATCCCTATGGCCTCTTCAACTTTAACTTTCCTCAACATTCACCCCCATCTTTCTAAGATTCTCCAAATCCTCCTCTGAGTCTATATCGATCAGGATACTCTCATCTGCAGCTAAATATATAACATTTTCTTTTTCCCTTTCTATAACCCACTTAAGACCCACATCCCCCTCTATATCCGAGATATTTTTTAAGTAACCACCAGGGCCAATGAGAACGGGATGCCCCTTCCTTCCCTCCCATACGGGAACTACTATATGTGGCCATTTTTTGACGGAAGCATCGATCATTTCTCGGATTAGGCCCTCTCTTATAAATGGCTTGTCAGCGAGATGGATAAAGACCTCATCATCATCTTCTACCATTAGAACCCCAGCTTTTATCGAAGAGGACATCCCCTCATTGTAAGAGGGGTTGTATATGGGGATAACCGGATAGGATTTGACTATTTTTTCGACCCTTTCCTTTTCGTGCCCTAAGATCACAAGGATCCTCTCTATCTCATTGACGAGTAAAAATGTTCTGAGCACTCTTTCTATGATTGTAAGTCCGTCGATTTTACATAGGAGTTTTTGAGAGCCAAATCTCTCTGAGCGTCCTGCGGCCAAGATAATCGCAACGTATCTTTTTTTCATCTAACGGGTATTTAAAAGACCTCTGCGGAGAATATATATATGTTCGCATCCTTCGATTTCCAGGCATCCTTAGGTAGTCCTGCCTTGTAGCATGTATGTTCGAGAAATTCTATCCTATCCCAGCCGTATTCGACTGCCACCTGAGGTAAAAGAAGGCCGGAATTTCCCCACATCTCTATGTATAAACCGTGTTTCCCAACCTCTATCTCCTCTATGCTTCTTATCTTTCTTAAGGGAGTAAGAACGGAAATCTCTATTTCTATCTCCTCCCATTCACTCTTTGAAAGTGGGGGGAATCTGGGGTCATGGAAAGCTGCCTCTTTCGCGACCTCCTCGACTGTTTCGTATAGTGGGAGATAGCCTTTTACATATCCTATGCAACCCCTGAGTTCTCCTTTCTTCTTTATAGTAACAAAGGCGCCTTTTTTCTCTTTCAGAGATTCAGGCACAGGGATTTCCGTTCCCTCCTTGTTAAAGAGTTTCTTCTCAATAGCGGATCTCGCTATCTCTTTCAAAATTCTTTTTTCCTCATCGGATAACCTTTTTTCCTCCATCTTCACTCCAGAAAGACAGCAGAGAGATAGCCAACTACCTGGCTTCTGTCACCTGAAGTATCTCCAGAATTTGCATACTTCAAAACGACCCCTTTTTTCGCACCCCTCATCTTAGAAAGTATCATAACTGCGATCATCGGACCACCGCCGCAGGCCTCGAAAGCTTCAGACTCGTAGTCCCTCTCCATCCCTTCAATGTCGAATGCCTCAGCATGCTTGATGACTAAACTGTCAAGTTTTACCGCCTTTTCATATGGGTAGTAGTGGGATAGATCTGTGCTCCCAAGAAAGAGTATCCTTTTTCTTGCTCCCTCGCATACTTTACCTATGACTGAGGCAGCTTCCCTCCAGGTAGCCCTATTTTGGGCACCCATGAGTATGGGGAGGATCTTAAACTCCCTAAGGACAACCTGTAAAAAAGGGAGCTGAACCTCAAGGGAGTGTTCCCCAAGATGCGCTCTAAAATTAGAGATAAAAATATGGCTCCCAAGCCTTAGAATCTCTGATGCCATATCCTCATCTACTTTTACTACCCCTAATGGCGTTTTATATCCCCCTTTTTCCATAAGGGCGAGCCCATCAAAATAGGCCCTGTGGCTTGGTCCTATGATTATAACTGTATCATACTCCCTCCCAATGAGAGTCTTGTATCCGTACGCTGCAACCTGGCCAGAGTACATGTAGCCCGCATGGGGAGAGAGAATCCCCACTGGGTCAGACTCAATGTGAGGGATCTCCGCATTCTCAAGATAACTCTCAATTGTCCTTCTAAGTACTTTCGGATTATCCGGGTAAAATGACCCACTTACTGCCGGTTCTCTTACGAGGCTCACTTGCCTTACTAATTATACCACATGATGGATAGGGTAAAAAGAGAAAATGGCTATTTCAATAGAGGAGCTTCTTTACGGTCTCACCCACTTTCGCAATCGATTCAACTACGTGAATCCCCTTTTCCTTCAGGAATCTTATCTTCGATTTCGCATCTTCCTTCTCTCCTGAGATTATGGCACCCGCGTGTCCCATTCTTTTCTCTTTTGGAGCTCCCATTCCGGCTATGTATGCACAAATAGGTTTTTTCATGTTACTGCGACAGTATATAGCAGCCTCTTCCTCCATGTCTCCGCCTATTTCTCCTATCATCACGATAAATTCTGTCTCAGGATCCTCCTCAAAGAGTTTTAATACGTCCACGAATTTAAGACCCACTATGGGATCACCCCCTATCCCCACGCATGTAGATTGACCGATTCCGAGCTCAGTTAGTTGACTTACAACCTCGTATGTTAGAGTTCCACTTCTCGATACAACTCCCACATTTCCCCTTCTGTGGATATGATCAGCCATAACTCCCACCTTCGATTTCCCAGGAGAAATAACACCAGGACTATTCGGACCTATGAGGATAGCTCCTTTTTCCTTCAAGAATCTCTTAACTACCATAATGTCATGGATCGGTACGCCTTCTGTGATGCAGACGATAGTTTCTATGCCTGAATCTATTGACTCAATAATCGCATCCTTAACATGGGGAGGGGAAAGGAAGATGCATGAGGTATTGGCATTTGTCTCTTTGACCGCCTCACAAACAGTCCCGAATACAGGAATCCCCATTACATTGGCCCCTTTCTTCTTTGGTGAGACTCCCGCAACTATTTTTGTTCCGTATTTTAGCATCCTCTCAGTATGGAACATCCCCTCCCTGCCAGTTATTCCCTGGACAACAACCCTTGTATTTTCGTCAACGAGTATGCTCATTAGTACTTTAATTCTCTCAATTTTTCCAAAGCTTCTTTCAGATTACGGACAAGGATTAAGGGGGCACTCAACTCCTTTATGATACTCAATCCTTCTTCTGAATTCGTCCCGGAAAGTCTCATAACTATAGGTTTATGAAGATAATGAACCGATTCTTTAAAACCTAAGGCAAAAGTGTCGCATCTTAGTATGCCGCCGAAAATATTTATAAAGATAGCCTTAACATCAGGATCGGAGTGGACAATCCTTATGCCCTCTTTTACCATATCCTTCGTTGCCCCTCCTCCCACATCGAGAAAATTTGCGGGTTCTCTTCCCGCCTCTTTAACAAGATCCATTGTCGCCATAGCAAGTCCTGCGCCGTTTGCAATGCAACCTATGTCTCCACTCAGTTTTACATAATTGAGCCCATATTTTTTTGCCTCAATTTCCCTATGATCATCCTGAAGTGGATCGTATAGTTCAAGGATATCCCTATGTCTAAAGAGGGCATTGTCGTCGAAAACCATCTTCGCATCAAGGGCAGAGAACTTATCATTATCATTGATGGCAAGGGGGTTTATCTCGCAGAGGGTACATTCCATATTGATGAAGATCCTATAGAGCCTTTCGCAGATGAGCGAAAAATCCCCAAGTAACGCAGGATCAAGGTCGAGAAAATAAAAGAGTCTCCTTATCTGATAAGGTAAAAGCCCGTACCTGACATCTACAATCTGGCTAAAAATCGAATATGGTTTCTCTTTTGCCACATCCTCTACCTCTATTCCCCCCTCTTTGCCTACTATGATCCGTGGACTTTCGACCTTTCTGTCAATTATTAGAGCCAAATAGAGTTCTTTTTTAACATTTTCGCATTCCTCAAGAAGGAGTTTATGCGAGATCTTTCCGACGAGGAGATGGATGGCAGATTCGAGTTCCCCGTACGATCTCACGATCTTCACAAGTCCTGCCTTTCCCCTTCCTCCAGAATGTACCTGGGCTTTTACGACTATGGGGAAGCCGAATCTCTCTAAAAAATTATACGCCTCTTCTTCTTTCTCGATTACAAGACCTTCTGGTACAGGGATTCCTTGTTTCTTCAGAATCTCCTTCGCCTGATACTCATGTAT
>Ga0078972_1006408_pt1 | contig 27985 bp, 22 predicted proteins | sample YelNatPaOPGAMG01_FD_67568 | JGI IMG/M metagenome (GOLD analysis project Ga0078972, IMG submission 67568) | Hot spring thermophilic microbial communities from Obsidian Pool, Yellowstone National Park, USA - OP-RAMG-01 (SPADES assembly) (version 2) | ecosystem: Environmental > Aquatic > Thermal...
TAAGAAGTGGAAGCTCGTCAACCGCTCATTGTCAAAAGGGAACGTTTACATAACCAGAAATGAGGCTGCAAGACTATTAAGCGAAGAGGTTCGCAGATACATCGAGAAACGCTTGGAGGCGAGTGGAAAATTTCCAACAAAGATAGTTGAGATCGCTGAGAAAATAAAGAAATTATCCATCGAAAAAGTAGGTGAAACAGAAATGGAAGGCTTACCAAAAACCATTGCCAACGAAGCTTTTCCACCATGCATCAAAGCACTCTATGAAGCAATAACCGTTGGGCGACACCTATCGCATGTGGGCAGATTTACCCTAACCTCTTTCCTCGTAAATATTGGCATGTCACCAGAAACTGTTATTGACTTGTTTAGAAATTTCTCCGACTTTAACGAGCGAATGACCAATTATCAAGTTGAGCATATCGCCGGCGAAAGAGGCTCAAGAACACGTTATACTTCACCAAAATGCGAAACGCTTCAGACGCACGGAGTTTGCGTAAATCCAGACGAGATCTGCCAAACAATTCGCCACCCGCTAAGCTATTATAGGAAGAAACTGCGAATAACCCAGAAAGTGTAAGTGTGCTTTTATGATAGATTTATATACGAAGTCTAGTCTTAAATAGAAAACTATTCTGGTGATGAGTGTACAATGATCCTTCAAAAGCTTTCCTCGGCGAGCACTGAAAACTTGGTGGAACATGTGGAGGGGGACGTAAGCCAGTTTTTCGAAATCGGCGTTATCCTCCCAACATACTGCGAAGCATCAAACATAAAGAGGCTAATAGAGGAAATTGAGAATCTAAACCTAAAAGTTTCCATACTCGTAATAGACGATTCAAGTCCCGATGGGACAGCGGACATTATCAGAGAGCTCCAGAAGAAATACGGGAACATTCTCTTATATGTGAGACCACAGAAACTGGGGCTTGGATCGGCAATAACAGATGGCTTTAAAATTTTTCTTTCACTTAAAAAATCGCCAAGATATATAGTTACAATGGATGCTGACTATTCGCATAATCCAAAAGACATTCCCCGTTTAATTTCGGTTGCAAGAAACGGAAATGATCTGGTTATAGGAAGCAGATATAACACTGGTGGAAGGATACTAAAATGGAGTTTTTTCCGGTTGACTGTTAGTAAAGTAGCCAATAAGCTGGCATCCTTTATTGTGCGGGCAAGGATAAATGATTACACAAGCGGTTTGCGGTGTTATTCAACAGTGCTTGTTCGTGAAATTATCCACGATTTGCATAGCCATACATACGAGATACAAATAGAAACAATAAAGCAAGCTCATAGAAGAAAATTTAGTATAACGGAAATTCCTATAACATTTGTTAACAGAAAGCGCGGCAAATCTAAACTTTCCATCAATGAAATCAGAGACTTCGTATTTTACATGTTGAAAACTATGCTTTAACGGCGTAGCTTTGCCAGAGTGATCATTGGTATATGTCTTTAGGCAGGATGATTGTCGGCATATGTGCTTATAACGAAGAAGGAAATATAGGTAATCTCCTTCAGAATTTAATCTCGGAACAAAATTTGCCTGAAGATTGCGTGATTTTCGTTGTCTGTTCTGGGTGTACAGATAATACTCCTAGGATAGTTATGGACTTTTCAGAGAGAGACGCGAGAATTAAGCTTGTAACTGAAAAAGTTCGAAGAGGAAAGGCAAGTGCTCTTAACAAGGTCTTCAAGTTAGCTAAAATGTCCGCAGAAGTGTTAGTTCTTGTGAATGCGGATACTCTTCCAGAACCTGGGAGCATAACCAGTTTAACTCATAAATTAGAAAGCGAAAATGATGTTGGCGCCGTTTTTGCACAACCAGTTCCTATGAAACTGTCCAGAGGGGTTTGTTATAAAATTGTTTACGTTATATGGAAATTACATCATTTAATTTCAATGTATCAAGAGCCTAAGCTGTCCGGAGAATTATGCGTAATACGTGTTTCCAGTCTCCATGAGATTCCAGAAAACGTTGCTACTGATGAGCCTTACATTGAATTTTTTATTCGTAGGCAAGGCTACCGTATACTTTACGCGCCTAAAGCTTTGGTATATATAAGGTGTCCAACAAATATTTTTGATTTACTAAAACAAAGAAAGAGAATATGGATTGGTCATTTACAATTTAAAAATGTGACACAGTTCCAAGTTTCTACCTCTAGCTTTAAAAATATTCTAAAAGTGATTCCAAAATTAAAAACTTCTGAATTTTTATATCTGTTTCTGGGAGGATTTATAGAAATGGTCGCTTACATTCAAGCTATAAAAGCCTTTAAGGAAAAAACGATTCCTTATATGTGGGATCCGATAGAAAGCACGAAGACGCAATTAAAACTGAACTATTTTAGAAGGTTGTAATTGTGCATATTTTACAAATTACGCCAAGATATTACCCGAGCATTGGAGGCGTAGAGGAACTTGTTAAAAGAATAAGTGAGATGCTTGTTGTGAATAAGTTTAGCGTTACAGTTTATACTGTTGACTTAAATCCAGCGTGGCCTAGGGTGCAAGAGATTAACGGGGTGCTAGTTAAGCGTTTTAACCATGTTGTAAGTGATCCTCTCTATTTTCCAGAGCCTAATTTTTTCAATGCAATTAGACAAGAGGATGCGGAAATTATTCATGTACATAATTTGCATACGCTTTTACCTCTTGTTGCAGCCTTGTTTAAGAGGAAAGAGCAAAAGTTTGTGTTGCATCCGCATTATCATCGTTTTGCTCAGTCGTCTTTTCGTGATTGTTTATTTAAAATTTACAAATGGTGGCTTAAAAGTGTGGTTTTTCCTCGTGCAAACATTGTAATTGCGAATTCTTTGTATGAAAAGCGAATACTTTGTGAGGACTTCCATTTAAACGGAAGGATTCTTTTAATTTCAGAAGGTGTTGATGTCGAAGAGTGCAGGAGCGTTAAGCGTAATTCTGTTGAGCCTAAAAGGATACTTTATGTCGGAGCTTTGAGGGGTTACAAGAATGTTGATAGAATCATTGAAGGTTTTGCTCAATTAGTGAAAAATAGCGAAGGAAGCTTCAGGCTGGTTATTGTAGGTGAGGGGCCGGAGCGTCCATTTTTAGTTAACTTGGCTTATAAATTAGGTGTTAATGAACTGGTTGAGTGGAAGTCTAGGCTGACTCGGCGACAACTGCTGGATGAATATGCTAAGGCTAGTGTTTTTGTTCATTTGTCCCCACTGGAAAGTTTTAGCCGCGTTGTTTATGAAGCACTTTTAATTGGAGTTCCGGCTGTTGTTTTAAATATTGGCGCAACGGAGCACTTGGTCAAGAAAGGATTCGCGGAGGGGGTTAACTCTCTTAATTCAAAAGAAATTGCAGAGACAATGTTGAAAGCTTTGAGGAAAACTCGCACTAAAATTGATGGTTCAGATTTTTTCTCAAGTTGGAAAGAGTATTTAAACAAACTTGTTGAACTTTATCATAGTTTGGTGCAGTTAACCAACCACGTACAAGTTGATTAGATATGAATGAAAAAGTTAAGGAAAATCTAAAAATGTTTTATGAGGAAGAGGCAAGACGTTTATCTTCGCATCAAGCCCTTATGTATTTGAAAGGGGATAAGCATGAATTATGGTGGCATAGGAAAAGACTGCGTTATATATTATCTTTTCTCTGTGAAATTTTTGGGCAAAGTAGGATCATAACGTTTGTTGATGCGGGTTGTGCAGAGGGTTATTACGTTAAGATAGTGGCTGAAGCGCAAAAAGAAACATTTTGCGTTGGCGTTGATATAGCTAGGACATATGTGGAGAAGGCGAAGAAAATTTGTAATCTTTTAAATGTTGACTATGTAGTTTGTGATATTGAAAATTTGCCATTCAAAACTGAATCTATTGATGTTGTGCTTTGTTCTGAAGTTTTAGAGCATGTGTTCAACTATCAAAATGCAATTTTTGAGCTGTTTAGAATTAGCGGAAAGTATTTTGTAGCGTCCTTTCCTGGGCATACATGTGCATATGGGTTTATCCGAAAAATAAAGCCCCTAAAGAGGTTTTCCGAAAAAATGGCGGCGGACGTGGGACACGTATCTGAGGTAAAAATTGAAGATCTGCAAAAAGCGTGTGAAGGTGCGTCTTTTAAGGTAAAGATCGGAGGTTCGCTTCCATTGCAATTGGTTAAGCTAATTCCATCAATCAGGTTAGTTGAAGTGATCGATGAGATAATCTGTAGAGTTTTAATACGCTTTAACATGTTAGAGTATGTAACTATACATGTTGTGAAAGTAACAAAAAAGCAGTTAAACTTTTAATATTTTGTTTGTCATTAAATGGATTAAAGTTATCTGGGCGGGAACAATGCTAATCGTGCTAGTGCGGTTGCTTCTTGTAGGTTTTCTTTTAGTAGCTGATGGTGAACCATTTAGATTTTTTATTTTGCGTCGGCTTAAACTTTTTTCGAATCTAGATATGGTGCAAGCGTGTATTCTTGACATTTATCTTAGCGGAATGTTTTTTTATGCAATTGCTCTGTTACCATTTAGACTGTTTAACTGGATTTTCATTCTCAGCTGGTCATTAATTAGCGTTATTCTCTTATTCATCATTCATTTTAGTTCTCTTAAAAAAATTGTGTACACACTTAAAACAAGAACTCTTATTACTGAAGGCAGCATAAATGTTTTCTTCAGTTATATATTTGTTCTTGCGATGTTCATAATTTTTCTTGGCATCAACCTTTTTTCCGTTTCAAGTCTAGTTTTTGGTAGTGCACTTGACGAATCTATTCATTCACTTCATGTTCAAGTAATCTTAGAAAATAACTGTGTGCCGTTAACTTTGCAGCCTTATCTGTCGGAAGGAATTATTTACCCTCAAGCGTCACATGTAATTTTTGCGTTTGCATTTTATTTTTTAGATATGGAGGTTCCTAAGGTTGTTTTATACATGACTATACTCTTTAAGGCGCTCTCCGTATTGGCTGCGTATTTTTTGGGGTTGAAGATGGGTTTTAATAGGACTTATGGTATTGGTTTAAGCTTTATTTTCACTTTTATTTCGATGTATCCGTTGTTTATTACATGGGGGGGGAATCCTTTCGCAACTGGTTTTCCATTGTTCCTTGTTTGTTTAGGACTGCTTTTTTCTCTTCTCCACTCTAAAGTGGAAAACGGTTATGTTGAACTTTTAATTGTTGGACTGATTTTTGGCTATGCGGGTGCAATTATTGTATCGTATCTTCAAGCATTAATGGGCATTACTTTTTTGGTTCTGGTTTACTATGTTTTTCGAAAACGTAGGGTGCATCGTCTTTTTCTTGAATGTGCTATAGTTTTTATCGCAAGTTTAATTCCGGTTAGTCCATTTCTTTATAGATTTTTTGTTTTTTATCGATATCCTGGGCATAATATTGGTCTTCCACAAGACTTTACGGGATGGACGCTTTACCAATCTTACATGAATATCGCTCCACAGTTTCGTGTCTCGCAAGCTTTAGAATGGGCTTTTGAAAATTTAGCCCCTTGTTTTCCGCTTAGAGTGTGGATTATATTTATTTTGGCGGTTTTTATTTTATTACTCTGGAAAACAAAGAATCATGAAAGTATTGAGCCAATTATTTCTTTTGCACTAGCGATTTTTGTTGGCGCAGCAGTGTTGTCATTTATTGCGTTCTTTCTTCCAGCAGATTTCGGCATTATATCGTGGGGGCATCAAGGTATTATAATGTCCATTTCCCTAAATATACTGATAGTTGCTTTTTACGCAAAAGTGGCAATACTGTGCAGTGCATGGGTGAAGAAGCGTTTATCTAGGGTATTTTCCCCAAAGTGCTTATACGTATCGTCTATTCTAACTGTCATTGTTTTAGCGCTGATAACTGGTCCATTTGTGTATTACAGATTTTCAGGCGATCCTGACTTACTTAGGAGCAATTATTGGATATATGCTATCACGACTGCCGATGATTACAACTTAATGTTATGGATGAAAGAGAATCTTTCTTCTAACGCCGTAATTTTGGTTCATCCATTTGAGGCTGGCTTATTTATTCCGTCTATTTCTCATCATAGAATTGTCTATCCCTATTCAGGTAGCACCTTAAGCGAGTCTTATCAAACACTTGTTAGTTTGATAGAAAATGCTACGTTAAATCTGAAAACTTGCAAGTTGAATAAAACAGCTTATGAGTTAATGCAGAGCCTTAGTATTTCTCATGTTTTTATCGGCTCGTATGTTGCTTACTACGATATACCTTCCAATTGGGTTCCTGAACTTTTTCTTGGTAATCCCAATTTTAAGCTTGTTAAGAACTTTGGTATGGCTTACCTTTTTGAGTTAAATTACACCGACCCAAACGTTGTTTTTTGGGATGATTTTGAATATGAAGTTTGGAATAGAAACTTGTGGCGGGTGTTTTCTGTTGGACAGGGCTTGGGAAATGTCAGTATTGCGGAAGCATATGGGTATAACGGCTCTAAATGTTTAAAAATCGCTTCGGAAATGCAGCCGACTGTTTTGGATTGGTACTATGCTTACGGTGTTAGCCGCGAAATTTTTGTTTCGAACGCATCTGAAGTAAGGCTTTCATTTTATTTGAATGCCACTCAAGGGTTTAGCCGGAAAGACACGTTCGCTGTTCTAATTTCTAATGTATACCGTAACCAATCATTGGTTGTCGCTACCACCAACCCTTATGGAGTTTATGAAAATTATGTGGGTGCCGTTGTACTGAATGGCGCTGAAGGGTTTTTTGAGTTTAAGGGTAACCAAAGCCTAAGCGCACTGTGGCAGGAGCGATTTAACTCAACGTTGCCAAACCAATTTATTTTAGAATTTGTAAGCTGGGATTTAGATGGGATAGAAAACATCGCGTATATAGACAATGTGCAAATCACTTTAATACCTTTATCCGCGCAAAAAGAAGTTGGATAAAAATGAGCAAAAAAGGGGAGAAGCCAAAAGTCTCGATAATCATCCCCACGTATAATTCTGGGAAAACTCTCTCAGAGTGTCTTAAGAGCATCTATAGTCAGAGTTACCTTTTTTTTGAGGTTATAATTGTTGACAACTACAGTGATGATAATACCCTTGAAATTGCAAAACAATTTGGCGCAAAAATAATGCAAGCAAAATCAAATCCCGCCACGGCTAGAAACATTGGTATACGCAACTCCACCGGAAAATATCTATTGTTTCTCGACTCTGATCAATTGTTGTCTCCCTTTGCTCTTGAAGAATGTGTTGAAAAATGTGAGAAAGAAAAGGCGTGTATGGTTACAATCCCTGAAAAGTTTATTGGGAAGAGCTTTTGGGGTCTTTGCTCTGCTGTTTGGAAAAACTGTTATGAGAAAATAGGGCAAATTTACAGTGAATGTGGCGATGAAAACACAATCCGAGGTGAACCACGATTTTTTACCAAGAAAGAATTAACCCAGGTAGGTTTGTTTAATAGTGCTCTGTTCTGGGGAGAAGATTATGATCTTCACGAAAAATTAAGGAGGATGAACATTAAAGAAGTTATTTGTAAATCAAAAATTTATCATAATGAACCAGATTCTCTAAAAAAAATATTAAGCAAGAATTTTTTGTACGGCAAATCTTTACCGATTTTCTTTAAAAGCACAAGAAAAAGCATGCTTGCCGCACTTGCAAAACAAGCGTTTTTCACCTTCAAATATGTTCTCACAACTTTTAGGAAAAGGCCAGCAATAGTGGCGGGCTGCGCTTTTCTACTTTTTTTGAAATCATGCTTTTTGATCACTGGACTTTTTACTGGATACATTACTGAGAATCTTTAATTTCCATTCGAAAATTCCTCTGTGCCATTTTGCCTTTAATTTTGTGCCATAGAGCGTGGCTTCCCGTAATTATTAATGGGTAGGCAACAATCCATGTGACCGTGTATAACATGCCATAATAATCATGGAACCGTTGCCATGGTGGAGAACCTACACCATACTCTATTGCAAGCAAGAAGAGCATAACAATCCTAAAAATGTTAATGAAATATGTGACTATTGCGCCTATTGCAAAATAAGCAGCCTTAATTTTCAATAATGTATCCATCTTCCTTAAGAATAATACAATTGTTACCGTATATATGGTTAGGCTTTCAATGCCTGAACATACCCAAGCAATGCCGAGTCCAACAGAAACTCCTTGCGGATTAGTCACTGTTAGATACGGAAATGAACCATTGGCGGAACTGTTTACAAAGAGTATGCTTGTTGTATACCCCATTAAATTGAAGATGTATGCAACGATCACCGTTGTTGCTGGTGCAAGAGCCTGTAATGGTGTAAACTTTCCGTAAGGATACACGTTGTCAATTACGAATAGAGTTCCAATAGTGCCTGCAAAAAGTATGGAAACAGAAAATTCTGATAAACCGCTTACTCCGTACAAAAGCAGAACTATTAAAATCAAAAAAACCATAAAAACCAAATACTCAACTGAAACATCAGGCCAAGAAGTTTCCACAACACCCATCACCTTTGCCGCGTTCTCGATAATTGCCTTTAACCCGCAATAATTTTCAACGATAACATAGGTTGTGGGAAGCAAAAGAGCTATGGCTAGCAGAACAACCCTTACAGATTTAAGTTTCTTTAATTTTATGGCGTGGGGTTCATCCCAACCCATTATCATCTCCAGTGAAACTAGCCACACGAAGAAAAGAAGAAAAGTTCTTCCGTGAAGCGTCTGTTCAAAAGACCACGCATACAAAGAATATAATATGACAATTGGTGGTATGAATGCGAAGAGCGGCAACAACCTTATGAGCGTGTTAAGATTGCGCTTAATCATCATCTGTATAATCTGCCACATGTGTTATTACTCTTTTGTCAAATTTCGATAATAAGACTAACTATTCGCATATGTCTTCATAATTGGAGGCTGTCACACAACGGTATTTTCGTAGTCCCCTTTTAACGAAGAAAAGGCATATTCCTAATAAGGCAAATATCAAAAATATTTTAGCCCATAGTGGGAAAATTTCCTTAATCATTTCGTTGTTTACATAGTAAAATGCGGGGAAATTTTCCAGATTTTCCGTGTAAAAGTAGGGTGATGTGTGCGGTTTGTCTCGCAAGTATCCCCCGCCTAAAGCGTCAATTTTGTAATCAAGGCTTATGTCAATGCAGTTAACATCTAAATTGGAAGATAAGCCCCAATTTATGGATTTGGTTTGTGTTATGTATTTGTCGGGGCTTTGATTAGCATAGTTAATATAGGAAACCACATATTGACCTATGCGGGCTATTCTTGTTTGATTATTCCATAGCCATTCAATTCGTGTATTGCTATACGGAGAGACAAAATTAACCGTATATGTGGGATTTTGGGGGTAGTTTTGTTTAAACCATTGTGCGGTTTCTCCATAAGTCATAAAAGTGTAAGGTCTTGTCGTGATTAAGGTTTGAATCTAATTTTTAACGATGTCTTTCCATCCAATGTTTAAAAGCCATTGCCATTCAAATTGTATGCTTACATAACCAAAGGGGTTAGAAGCGTCAAGCGAATAGCCAATGAGTTTAAACCAATAATCACGGGCTAATGTTTCATTACCAAAGAATTTCCATAAATTTATTGGATGCGTGTTTAAATCATGCGATATTTTTAAGCTATCAACCCAATCCCACGTGTTATGTGGAAAAACTATTATGCCTTTGGATTGCGAAGGGATTAAAGCGTGCAAATCTGAAGCGTAATAAGGCAATTGAAAACCACCCTTCATACTCATATAATCTATAGCCCATTGCTCAAAACAGTAACCTTGCACATAATCAAAGCCCTTAACATAAAGATAAGTTAGAGTGTAAGCATCGGGGATAAACATCATAACCCCTTTAGGAGTATAGCCCAATTTCGTGTTATATTTTGCTATCATATTGTCAATTATGGTTAAGCGGTCTTGAGGGCTAAATTGCTGAAGGTAATCCCTACGGGGGATTATTTCCCCAAATAGTTTAAGTTTGTTTAAGCGCGTATTGTTATACAAAATGCTATCTTCGATTTGCTCCCACAAAACAAAGGTGAAGTGGGTATAGTTTAAGCTATCCAACCATGATGATAAAACATCAAAGTTAGTCGAGTTTTCAATTATGATGCTTATGTTTACTATTTGGGGCTTTTCAGCCTTAACATGGGGAGTCAATAAAGGAGAAATGACTAAAAAGGCAAACAGAGAAAGGAAGAAAAACAAGTAAGCTTTCATAATTCTTCACCTATTGAAATTTCCTTAAAAGGCTTATCGCTAATCCGAGCATGGCAATTGATATTATTACTGGAAAGATTATTTATTGTCTCGTGTTTATCTGAAACGCTTTGCATGTGTTCTAACATTTACAATGAGAGTCGTGCCTCCAGGTGGTGCAAGTAAAGCATGTCGTGCACTTCTCCATGTTTGTGTAGCAGTCAAAAAGAAAGTTTAAAACGCAATGCGCCCTCTTTAAAACTGAGCGAATTGAAGTCAACTGAATTTATACAACGCGTGTTCCGTGATTATTACAGCAGAAATGCCCTTCTAAACCGTTCAGTTTCTATGGTTGAAAAGCGTGAATTCGGTTTCCTATCATTTGAGGGACAGATGCTTCGCCATAAAAGTTTCCAAAACATAGATGAACTAAAGCATTTTTTGAGGGATTTCGTTCCCAAAGATGCGTATTTCTCATGTGCCTATTACGAGAATCCTGAAGCTGAAATGGAAATGAAAGGCTGGTTAGGCGCGGACTTAATTTTTGACATAGACGCCGACCACATTCCAACGTCATGTGACAAAGTCCACGATGAATGGAAATGTGGCAACTGTGGCTTTGTTGGGAAGGGGATTACCCCGGAAAAATGCCCTGTCTGCGGCAGCGAAAAATTTGATGTGAACACTTGGCCATGTGAGGTTTGTTTGGCTTCTGCGAAAGCGGAAACAATAAAGCTTCTAGAAATTCTAATGGAGGATTTTGGCTTTTCAGAAAGTGAGATTCACACGTTCTTTTCTGGGCACAGAGGTTACCATGTTCATGTTGAGAGTGAGGCTGTTAAAGCACTTAATGCAATGGAGCGTAAAGAAATTGTGGATTATGTCTCTGCGTTGGGTTTAAACATTGAAAGCCACGTTTTAGGAGAAGCTTCTGCAAAGAAAGGTGCGACGTTTCAGAGGGGGGTTATCCGCGAATGTGGTTGGTCTAAGCGTCTGATGATTGGCATACAAGATTTTATTGCAAATGCCGGCGAAAAGAATTTTTTGGATGCCGGACTTGAGAAGCGCTTTATTGGGGCAGTAACACGCAACAGAGGTGCGATCCTGAAGAACCTTCAGAGTGCTGGGTCACTTGGCTTCGTAAAGGGCGTTGGCCCCCAAACATGGGCTAAAATAGTTAAGCATGTTGTAAAGCTGAAGGTTGCTAACATTGACACCGTTGTCACAACAGATATACATCGCCTAATTAGGTTAAGTGACACTTTAAACAGTAAAACAGGCTTTAAAAAAATCGAGTTTCCAGTTTCCGCTATAGACGGTTTTGACCCGTTTAATATGGCGGTAGCCTTTAAAGAAGGCTTCGTTGATGTAAAAGTTTATGATGCGCCGAAGTTTAGGTTAGGCGAGGAAACATTTGGGCCATATAAGAATCAGAGAGTTGAGCTGCCAACTGCTGCAGCTGTTTTGCTTATCTGCAGAAATAGGGCAGAGGTGATAACGTAAATGTATAGAAGTTTGTATGAGACTTGGGAGCGGGAAATTGAAAATTCAGAGCTTCAAAGTCTTCCTCTGGATTTTTACGGTATGGTTGCGGATTACATGCGGAGGCTTAGAGAAGAAGGTAGAATGCTTGATAAAAAGACGGTTAAGGCGAGTCTCCTAAAGCGGGAGTTACTGAACGTTAGAAGGATGGTTAACGAAATAATTATGGCACGTTATCGAAAAGTGGTTAAAATTTTAGCAACGGGTGGAAAAATTCCGTCAGATGCTTTGACGGCCGAGGAAAAGAAGATTTATAGTGACGTTGCACCTTTCGCGGATGCCGTTCAAAGTTTTGCCAAAAATGTTCTTCGCGGGTTTTTGCCCAAAACAGATGTTGAAGTGAAACATAAGAGGGCTGTTTTGCGTTTTTTGGCTGATGTTCCAGCGGTAATTGGCTCTGACATGAAGCCCTATGGGCCATTTAAGGCTGAGGATGTGGCGTCTGTACCAGTGGAAAATGCTAATGTTCTCGTTAAGCAGGGGCTAGCTGAAAAAGTTGAACTCGGTTAGGGAATTTGCAGCTAAAAAAGTATAAGAGTGAGTGTGTTTTCTTTATGCAAAGCTGGATGTGGTTTGGTTGAATGTTCCGAAAGAGATTAGAACTTACTGTCCAAAATGTAAAAGTCATCAGCTACATGCTGTAACGCTGTATAAAGCTGGGAAGCGAAGGGCTCTTGCGAAGGGTGAACGTCATCACGAGCGAGAAAAGAAGGGTTATGGTGGGCAAAAGTATCCCCTTCAGAGAGAATTTGCAAAAACCACGAAAAAGCAAACTTTGAAGTTGAAGTGTAAGGTTTGCGGTTACACGAGGCATAAAGAAGGTATGCGCTTAAGAAAATTAGTAATTACTTGATTTGGAGGACAAGATTGTGAGCGAGTGGGAGAAGCTTATTCCAAAACCGCGAAGCAGTTTCATAAGGGTTAAGTGCCTCAAGTGTGGTAATGAGCAGATAGTTTTTAGCCATGCTACAAATAGAGTTAACTGCAACGTTTGCGGAACGGAACTCGCTGAACCTTCCGGCGGGAAAGCAATAATAAAAGGCGAGATAATCTTGGTTTTCGAATAGAAGGGATGAACAACTCGATGTCTTTTAGAAAACAGGAGTGGCCGGAAGTTGGAGATTTAGTAATCGCAACTGTCGAATCTGTTACTGATTACGGCGCTTATGTAAAGCTCGATGAGTACGACAAGAAGGGTTTGCTGCATATTTCTGAAATTTCATCCGCTTGGATTCGAAACATCCGCGATTTTGTTCGCGAGAACCAGAAAGTTGTCCTAAAAGTTTTGCGAGTTGATACTGAAAAGGGACACATTGACCTTTCCCTTAGGAGAGTCACGAAAAGGGAGAAAATTGATAAAATTATGTCTTGGAAACGGGAGCGGAAAGCAGAAAATCTTCTCCGAAGCGTAGCAGAAAAAGTCGGCTTGACATTGGAGGAAGTTTATGAGAAAGCTGGATTGGTGATGGAGAAGGAGTATGGCTTATATGAGAGCTTTGAAAAAGCTGCGAAGGACGGGGCTAGTTTTCTGGTTAAGCTCGGAGTGCCTGAACAGATTGCTGACGCTATTGTTGAGATTGGGAAGGAAAGAATGCCTGTTCCAATGGTTAAAGTGAAGGGTATAGTTGAGCTTCACTGCATGAAGCCTAATGGCGTTAGAGTTATCAAAGAGGCTTTTTTGGAGGCTAAGAAAGCAGAAAAGATTCGCGATGCAAAGTTAAGGTTTTATGTTGTTGCTGCGCCGAAGTACTGTATTGAGGTTATGGCTGAAAATTACAAGCTTGCAGAAGGTACACTTCAAAGGGTTGCCGAAAGCGTTGTTTCAAACGTTGCCAGGGCTGGTGGACAAGGGGTCTTTAAGAGGGAAAAGTGATGGTTTGGCTTTTAAGAAAATGCGAAAAATGCGGAGCCTACACTTTAAAGAATAAAACATGCCCATATTGTGGCGGAAAGGTTCGTGTACCCCATCCACCCAAGTTTTCGCCAGACGACAAATACCTCAGGTATAGGATGATTCTGAAGGAGGGGCGTGAGCAATGAAGGAAACCTTTGTAAAGGAACTCGTGAAAATTGAACCTAACAATCCGATTTTAATAGAGGGTCTTCCTGGCCTCGGGTTAGTTGGCAAGATCGCCACGCGCCATCTTGTAAAGCATTTAAAGGCTGAAAGATTTGCGTATCTTTATTCCCCTCATTTTCCATACTTTGTGATTGTCAATAAGAAAGGAAGTGTTCGACTTTTACGTGGAACATTTTACTTCTGGAAAAACAACAAAGGCAACAGCGACTTAATCCTTTTCACGGGGGACAGCCAAGCGCAGACAATTGAGGGGCAATACGAAATTTCTGACGCAATCTTAAATTTCGCTAAAAAACACAATACAAAAATAATCATTACAGTCGGCGGATACCGCATGGAGGTGAAAGATAAACCTAAAGTTATCGCCTCCGCCACAGACACACAGCTTCTGAATAGGGCTGTGCAAGCTGGAGCTATTGTAAGTCCAGCTGGAAACCCAATTGTTGGAACCGCAGGCTTAATATTAGGTATGGCGCGTTTCAAAAAGATTGATGCACTTTGCCTTCTTGGCGAAACGCGAGGCTACCTGCCTGACCCTAAGGCTGCGAAAAGCATTTTGGAAGTCCTGCAATCGCTCATCGGCATCGATTTGAATCTGGCTGGTTTGGATGAGGAGATTGCAAAGGCGGAGAAAATGGTTACGCGTTTGCAGAAAATTGAGGAAAAACGGATTTTGCAGGCTGAGGAGACGCGGAAGGAAGAGGATAAGAAGATAACATACATTTCCTAACCTTTTAAAGAGCTAACTCCCCTTAATTATCTATGTAATGTTTTCAGCTGCTTTGCCATCTTCGTATGGCGATTCTTTTGGCAGTACCACAACAAGAGTTCAGGAGGGAAACATCCGATTTAATTTTTAAATTATGTCTTCTTTAGATAGCCTTCTCTAGGCTCGTAAATCGTCCCTTCGCGTAATAATTGTCCTATTAGACGTTCTGCTTCGGCTCTTTGAATTTTGTATTTATTTTCTAATTCGTCGATAAGCGCTTGTCTTTCAACGATTCCAGTTTCCTTCTCCATCTCCATCAACTTTGAAATTACCAGCTGCAGCTTATCCCGCGCGCTTTTCGGTTTTCCCGTCATTATTATGTCTATATCCATCTTAAAGGAGGAGACATCTATTCCAACTTCCTCAAGAGACCTTTTCATTATGGCGATAGCGGCTTCGGCATCTTCAGCTGAAACCTCCTTTCTTAAGGCGGCTCTTGCTCTTGCTTCGGCTATGCGTACAAGAGATTCAAGTTGGCGGGCAGTGATTGCCACTGGTGAGCTTTCTGATTCGCTTACAGCACGCATTGCTAAATAGAAGTCTTTTAGTCTTTGTAACGCTTCTGGGGTCAAAACTGGCTTAATTCCTCTCGCATAGCTTACGTATTTTCGCAGCAGCTCCATCGGTATGGGCGGCTCTGCAGGGCTTGAGCTTTTTCTATGCATTTCCAAGATGTGTTCTGACATTTTTCCGTCCATTTCCTTGTTTGGCACATCCCTCAAAACGAAGATTAAGTCGAATCTGGAAAGTATCGTGACTGGCAGTGAAATGTTTTCTGTTACTGTGCGATGCGGCACGTATCTCCCTAATGTGGGATTGGCGGCTGCAAGGATGGCTGTTCTTGCGTTTAATGTTGCCACGATTCCGCCTTTTGCAACCGAAACCGTGTGCTGCTCCATCGCCTCGTGAATTGCAACTCTATCTTCTGGGCGCATCTTGTCCATCTCGTCGATGCATGCAATTCCCTTGTCTGCCAAAACCAGCGCGCCAGCTTCAAGGCTCATTCCTCCGCCTTTCTCTCGGATAACGGCTGCTGTTAAGCCAGCGGCTGTTGTGCCACGTCCAGAAGTGTACAGTCCACGCGGTGCAACCCGCGCAACATACTGTAGAAGCTGCGATTTCGCCGTTCCCGGGTCGCCGATTAAAAGGGTGTTTATCTCCCCTCTTATCGTTATGTCTGGTAGATTTTTGGGTACTCCGCCAAAAAGTAGGTACATTATTGCCTCTTTTATGTGCTCGTAACCATAAATTGAAGGTGCTATTGAATTTATTATCTTCCTATGTATCCACGGGTCTTTTGCAAGCTCCAGGATTTTTTCCTCTTCCTCAGGCGATGGAAGAGCTGTTTCCGGCTCTTTCCCCAAGACTTCAATGGAGTTAGCGTCCAGATGCAGTCGAAAAGCACGAAGTTTTCCAACCCTCGGAAGTGAGGGTGCAACAACACGAACAAGGCCTGCTATTGAGACATGGTCGCCTGGTCTTGCGACGTCGACGATTTCAGTTCCAACGAGCTTTATTTGAAGGGTTCTTGGAAGCTGACCTGGCGGGAGGTCTTCTGGTCTTTCTTGGACGCGTAGTTCTTGTGAGTCTATGAATGTGGATTCTTCTTGGATGAAGTCGAAGGGTCCTTTTGCTCCGCATTCTGGGTTTCTGCATTTGAATGGCGCTTTTAGAAATTGTCCTGTTTGGTCTTCAAATGAAAGCTCTCCACATCTTCTACATTTGAATGCTGCTCGCATGACCATGGGGCGAACTGGTGTTGAGCGAACAACTATGCCTTCTATCATTACAAGCTTTCCAATGTGGTCCGAGCCGAGTTTCCTTAGCGGGGTTGCCTCCAGAAGCCTAACGACTCTAACTGTTAGCGTCTCCCTCTTTTTTGCAAGTCTTTCTGCATATTCTGGGTCTTCATTTTCGAGTTGCGCATAAGCTGCATTATTTGCGTGTCTTAAGTATTCATCCGGTTTTTCAAGGAGTTTTTCTGCGAGCTTATTGTCAAAAACTAGAAGGTCTTCAAAATCCAGAATTAATGATGTTTTGCCTGAAACTGCTAGTTGTGCGATTCTCTGTCTGTACTTTTCTGTTTTGAAGAATTCTTGAAACTGCTCCTGCGGGTCAACAGCTTCTAACTCTTCAGTCATTCTTCTTCATGCTCCTCATGCTCTAATATTTGAGATTTCCACCAGTGAATGAGTTTACTTAAGCGTTCATAGATGAGTCTTTCCTCATCTGCAAGGTTCTTTAAAAGCTGTTCGGTTTGTCCAAAGTTCGCTGTTGCCAATGAAACAATCTTCTTTAACCGTGCATTAACCATGTCGCGCACAACCTGTCTGCCTTTTTCATATTCCCTTAATTTTTCAGGCGATTTTGCCGACGCTCCCTTCAACTCCGCCAAGTATCTTCTGAGCTTCGGATAGAAGTTTTCCGGCAGCTTTGATATTTGACTTGCAGTTTGAACTCGTTCAGTCCATTGAATCCTGTAAATCCTTTTTGTATCTAACCGTTCCTCTTCACGGAAACGTGTAACTCCCGTTTTTTCTAGTTCTTGAGCAACCCAAAATTGAACTTCATACTCATTTCCCTCCTCAAAGGGTCCAATGTCGAGTCCTACAAGTTTGATTTCTGGGCAATTTCTGTTTGCAATTATCCTTGCTGGGTAATGTTCAAATTTAAAGTCTAAAGTTTTGATGCTTTTTGAAGTTTTTTCGTGCATTTCTCCTTTTCCCTTTTCTTAGAATCTCTGTTAGATAGGAGGATATAAGAGCAGTAGTTTAAAAATTTAAACTGCAGAGTTGAAGAGATGTGAAGAAAATATGAGAAAATTGAGTTTTTGCTACGGCCATAGACCTAGTATCTTTATCGCTTCACTCACCCTTCCAATGCCGAGCATTAGTGCTGCTGTGCGCATGTCCTCTTTTTCTCTTTCCATCAAACTGTAAACGTCGTTAAACGCCCTCATCATAATATTCTCTAGTTTTCTGTTCACCTCTTCAAGCGTCCAATGTTCGCGTGTTAGGTTTTGAACCCATTCAAAATAGCTTACTGTCACTCCTCCAGCGTTTGCAAGTATATCTGGAACCAGAAAAATTCCTTTTTCGTGTAGTATTTTGTCTGCTTCTGGTGTTGTTGGTCCGTTTGCGCCTTCTGCGACGATTTTTGCTTTTATTTTATCTGCGTTTGCCCCTGTTATCTGATTTTCCAATGCTGCTGGGATAAGTATGTCACATTCTGTTTCCAGCAATTCCTCATTTGATATGTCCTTGCATTTCGGATAGTTAACCACTGAACCAGTTTTTAACTTGTGCTCGTAAACCTTGTATGGGTTTAAGCCTTCTTGGCAGTAGATTCCTCCAACAGAGTCGCTGACTGCAACGATTTTGCATCCCATGTCGTGCGCAATTTTTGCAGCGTTCCACCCGACATTGCCGTAGCCTTGAACTGCAACTGTTGCATCCTTAAAGCTTAAGCCTACTCTTTTAGCTGCTTCTCTAGCGCAGATTATTACTCCTCTTGAAGTTGCTTCCTCTCTCCCTTCAGAACCGCCAACACTTATTGGTTTTCCAGTTACACATTCTGGGACGCTGTAACCTTTAAATTGGCTGTAAGTGTCCATTATCCACGCCATTGTTTGTGCGTCTGTGTAGACGTCCGGCGCCGGCACATCGCGGTAAGGTCCAATATAGTCTAGAATTAGGCTCGTGTATCTGCGCGTGAGCCTTTCAAGTTCGTTTTTCGACATTTCCTTTGGGTTGCAGCATATTCCGCCTTTTGCACCACCATATGGGATGTTCACGACGGCGCATTTCCACGTCATCCACATCGCAAGCGCTGTTACTTCTTCCAATGTGACGTTTGGGTGGTAGCGGATGCCGCCCTTAAATGGTCCTCTTGCATCCCAGTGTTGGACGCGACATCCTTTGAATACACCTATGCTCCCGTCGTCCATTCTGATTGTGATGGAAACGATAAGTGACCGTTTAGGATACTTAAGCATTTCATGTATTCCCGAGTCGAGTTTCAGTTTTTCAGCAGCGATTTTTAGTTGTTCTAGTGCTACGTCTAATGCTGTTTGTTGTCCTTTCATATTCTCCACTTTTACAATGGTTCTTTGTTGTTGAATTTAAAACTTTAGCATGATTTGAAGGTTAAAAAAGGAGGAGGATAATGGCGGCTAGTCTAATATTTTTTCTATAGCGTCAGCTTCCACTTCGTGTGGCAATGGTATACCCGTAACTTTTGCGGCGATTTCTGATAGACTCATTAAGTCGTTTCTGTTTATCAGTTCCAGTTTCCATTTTCTGTTTCCAGCTAGAAGCTGTTTTAAGCCGACGCCTATGCGGTCCGTTAAGTAAGTATAAAGTGCCACTGCCTCCCATGGTATTTCTTTGAAGCGTTCTCCATATTTCGCTTTAAGCTCTGGCACTGCTATAAAGAACTTGTCTGGAGTGTTGCCAAATCTATCTGCGAACGCCTTCGGCAATTTTCCTTCTTCTGCTAATTGTTTGAAGTAGCTTGCCTTCATTACAGCGGTTAGTGGCGAGCGTCCCATCAAAACTGCTTTTACGAGTGGGCCTTCTCCAAAGTTGCTCATGGCTATTGCCTTGAAAATTTGTGTTTCGTTTATGAAGCCTCCAGCCATTATTAAATCTGGAACATATCTGCCTTTTTTCTTTAACAGCTGTGCGCATTTTAGAACTATTGCTTCTAAGTATACTGTCGGTATGCTCATTTCGTCCATCATTGGGACGGGGCTCATTCCAGTTCCGCCGCCAGCGCCGTCGAAGTATACTGCGTCTATTTTTGCCTCTGAGGCTATCTTCAGCGTATATGCCACAGCTGTTGGTCTGTAGGCGCCAGTTTTTAATGTAACGCGCTTTGCACCCTGCTCGCGTAGCCATTCTATGTCTTCTATCATGTTCTTTTCTTTTGGTATGCCGACTCTGCTGTGTCTTTCGAAGGATTTGAATACGCCATCTTTGAAGGCTTGCTGTACTGTTGGGTCTTCTGGATCTGGAATTACTATGTAGCCTCTTTTCTTTAGCATTATCGCCTTTTCCAAGTCTCTTACTCGTACTTCGCCTCCGATTGCTTTTGCGCCTTGCCCCCACTTTCTTTCTATAATGTTTACTTCTAACTTTGAAATTGCGTAGACGTCAACGCCTAATCTTTGGTCCTCAACGTTAGTTTGTACGGCTATGTCTCCGTATTTTCCATCCCAGAACTTTCTGAAAAGGTCAACTCTGCGTTTTAACTCTTTGGAGTGTGTGACTTTGCCATTTGTGAACCGTGCCTCCGGGTCCATGCCGCAGACGTTTTCTCCAACTATTACTATGGTGCCTGATAACGCTGTGCCTGTGGCTAAGCCTTCCCAGTTTAACCTTGCAACGTCGGTTGAGCCGAAAGCGCCGCATAATACCGGGATTTTTAATGGTACACCTGCGACAACGGTTTTCGTGCTTGCATTTGGAAACAGCGCAACTTCCGAGTTTTCCTCTATTCCCAAGGCTTCAAAGAGTCCTGCCTGTATGTTAAAATGCGACCAGTCTAACCCGAAATCTTTGAGGGCTCCAGCTGTGCTATATCCAAATTGCACTGGTTCTGGATAGAGAGCTTCTCTTCCTCTGAAAGCTGATAAGCCTATTTCGCACAGTATTGGACAGTCGCGGATGCATATTGGGCACATTCCACTTGTTGGGCTTGTATCTTTGACGCGGGTCATTGTTCCAGTTGTTGATTTCCCATTTAAATATGCACTATTTCTTTGAACTCGTTCAGTCATTTTATTCACCTTTACATTTGCAAACTTTCAGATATGAGGGGTAATTTGCGTATACATTTAAACGTTACTTTAAAAGAGTGATAAAATGAACATTTATGTACGCGATTTCTTTAGCCCTTGCCCGTAACTAGGCATTTAGGAAATATCTATCTGCAACCCGTTAACCGTATACTCACGCCTTTGGTACGTTTGAGGGGTATACCTTCCACCAGCCTTTTTAACTCTTAAAAAGTTCTTTTCGTCTTGTTTGGAGAGGTCTATGACCACCTGTGTCATATGCTCAATTATGGCGCAAAACTCTTTCGGGTGGGCATTCTTTGCCATTGTCCAATAGGCGAGGGTTTGATAAGCATACAATGCTGGGCACACATGTCCAAAGAAGGCTTTAACGGCGTCTCTTCCCCAGTTATGCTCCATAATAGATAAACTGTTAAAAACAAGTCTTGTTCCAGGAGTTACGAATTCTCTTTCGATTCTTCCGAAAAAGTGGTGGAAACGGTCTGGGTCTTTTGAGCTTGGAACCTTTCTAATCCACGATGGAGCCTTATCATAAAAGTCACTGAATATGAGTTCGCCTTGTCCAGCTGATTCTGAGAAGCAATCAAGAACCAAAAGTTTCTTTTCCCATCCTTCTGGCAATATTTTGGTCAAAGGTGCAAGTTGAAGCATTAAGGCTTGTGGGGGATATATAAAATCCAAATAGATAACTTGTTTTCCTTCTGCTAAGCCTTGTCGCATAAATGAGTATAAGAATTCTCTTGCAAAGGTTCCGGATTCAACTTCCCACAGCACATTTTCTCCAAGTAGCAACCCGCCTCCCAAGAGTTGGTCTAAACTTTTTATTCCTGTTGAATGAAACTCTGTTTTTTCGTCGAGCAATGAGCGTGCACCACGTTTAAGGTTCGTGGGGATTGTTAAAAATGTTATGTTAAGCTTTGGGATATTTTATTGGTCTGTACACGAGTGTACATAATGGACATAACCCTTCTATAGTTGAACATAGCCTTGTTATTCTTCAGGAGAGTGATAAAAAATGTTGAACTCTGTGGAACTAACTGCACGCGAATTGGGAATGATGAAGCTTATGGTGGACTTCTTCGCCGAAAAACCAGAGCTAACTGCAAAAATAGAAAGCTACACAACCGCTCACTATGCCCTCTTAACAACATACTCTGAAAACTTCGGCATACCAATAGAAGACTCTTTAAAAGTCTTCGAAGAACTTCAAAGAAAACTGACAGAAGCTGAATATGTTCACGTGAAGGCACCGGAACCGATAAAGAAGCTTTTGCCATTAACAAGAGAAGAACTTAACATGCTTCGGGTTTTAGTTGATTACTTCTCCGAAAGCCCAAAAATGGCTCCAGCTGGTTCGTTTCTGTCGAAAAAGGAAGATGCCTTGGCTGAAGCATACCTGTGGTTTTATGGAAGCAACGAAGGCAACGGCGAAGTGGCAAGAGAAACTCTCAAAAACTTAGTTGAAAAGCTTCAAACAGCAGTTTTCATTAAAGTGGACACGCTGGCTCCTGTGGCTGTTGCACCAAACCCTTACGAAGCCGCCCTCAAACAGCTGGATTTAGCTGCCGAGAAACTGAAACTTGACCCTGGAATACATGAAATATTGAAGCGTCCCATGCGCACCCTCATAGTCAATATTCCCGTAGTTATGGACGACGGCAGCATCCAAGTTTTCACCGGCTACAGAGTCCAATACAACGATGCATTAGGTCCAACAAAAGGCGGAATACGCTATCATCCAGACCTTTCACTGGATGAAGTAACCGCCCTAGCTGCTTGGATGACATGGAAGACCGCTGTAACTGGACTGCCTCTCGGCGGGGGTAAGGGCGGCATCCGATGCAATCCCAAAGAAATGTCGAAGGCTGAACTTGAACGTCTGACAAGAGGATATGTGCGGGCCATAGCAAAATTCATAGGACCATTCACTGACGTGCCAGCGCCAGACGTGTATACAACGGCTGAGATGATGGCTTGGATCATGGATGAATACAGCGAGATAATAGGCTATCCAGTCTTCGGAGTTGTAACTGGCAAACCAATCAATGTTGGAGGTTCCCGCGGAAGAAGCGAAGCCACTTCAAGGGGCTTAATGTACACTGTTATTGAAGCAGCCAAACATTTGGGTATAAACCTAAAAGGTGCCACAGTTGCGGTGCAAGGCTATGGAAATGTTGGTTATCATGCTGCAAGATTGCTTCATGAGGTTGGCTGTAAAATCATTGCAGTTTCAGATTCTAAAGGAGGAGCCTGCAATCCAGAAGGTTTAGACCCAGAAAAGGTATTAGCTCACAAGGACAAGACAGGTTCTGTGGTTGACTATCCGGGCAGCACTTTCATAACAAATGAGCAATTGTTAGAATTAGAATGCGATATTCTAGTTCCCGCAGCCTTGGAGAATCAGATTACGAAGGCTAATGCGGACAAGATAAAAGCAAAAATAGTGGCTGAGGGCGCCAATGGGCCTGTGACTCCAGATGCGGACGAAATCCTATTCAAGAAAGGGATTTTCGTCATTCCCGACATTCTCGCCAATTCTGGAGGCGTTATTGTCAGCTATTTTGAACAAGTGCAGAACCAAATGAACTATTATTGGACCGAAGAAGAAGTGCGAAACAAACTAAAAGAAACAATAACGAAAGCTTTCCATGATGTTCTTAATATGTCAAAGCAACATAACGTGAACATGCGCACCGCCGCCTACATGCTAGCTGTTAAGAGGGTGGCAGATGCTCTATTGGCACGCAAAGGAACAGCCTTTTCTCTAGAATCTCCATTAACACCTCGTTAACTCCCCCATTTTTCTATTTTAATGTGTACATTCTTTGATTTTTATGAACATATTTAAAAGCAACGGCTAAAAAGATAAGCATGTGAAATGGCATGTCAGTCCACCTTCATACAACCATAACAAGAAAAACAAATGAAATCCTTGAAGAGTTAGCAAAAACCTACGGCACAAAAAGCCGTGTCCTTGAAAAGGCTGTAGAAACTCTGCTTAGAGTGGATAAAGTGGGTTCTTGTGATGACTGTGTTATAAAGGCGAAGGTTAACGAACAAACCAAGTTAAGAGAAGCCCTTGAGCTAACCTCAATTGGAAGAAGAAGTCTTGACGGGCTTTTGGATGTTGCTCTTGGCAATAAAACCGTTGAAGATTTAGTTAGAGAGCAGAAGGAAGAGGCAAAAAATATTATTGAAATTCTCAAAAGTTCTGTCGCATGGAAAACTCCATCCAGCTTTAAAGAATTTCTCTTAGTTTTAGAGGAGATTAGGGGGCTGACAAACCTCTTTGACATTCCATCATACAGCGAAATCGATAGTATGGCAGTTTTAAGACCTAAAGTCTTTAAGCGTTTGCCAGTATTGGTTGCTTTTCAAATTGCCACCATCTTAGAAGGCATCGGAGTTTGCTTCGACCTTCGCGTGATGGGTGAAGATATAGCTGTTAAAATGATTCGCCCCGAAGTTTACCCCCTAAAAAGGAAAGAATTCGGCGAGTTTCTGAACCAGCAAATTGAAAAAGAATTAATTAACGTAACTCCTGGTTTGTTTAAAAACACTTTGATGCTTGTTGGTCCAGCCTTTATGAGTTGGGCAGAAAAGCATTTAGAAGAACCTGTCACGGATTTGGGCAACTTTATAGAAGATGCGAGAACAGTTCTCGGCATGAGCGAGTTTCCAAGGGAACCCAAAGATTTTGTAAAAGCCATCCTTTCAGCCTTTGTCAAAATGAACTGGTTCAAACAAGCCAAAATTTTGGCAGAAAAGAAAGAAAACACTTTGGAGCTAATCTATCAAGTAACCGCAACCCCACTAGCCAGATTATCCGTAACGGTTCTTTCCGTTATGTTAGCGACCCGCGGATGGAAACTTCTGAACTACTCTATCGAACACACAACCGTAAACATGGCAATCCAATTTGTAGGCGCAGAAGACCAAAGCATTCTTGACCAACTAGCTGAATTAAACCTCTTCCAAATAATAGGAAAACAATTTTTAGATGTAGTCCCTGTTCCTCGGGACCTCTTTAACTCCTTCGCATCAAAAGTTTACGAAAGTGACAGGCAAAAATTTGAGGAAATATACCGTGCAACAGGAGTCCGCATTTCCAACGCTATCCGCATGCTTGCAAGAAATGATTCGGAAAAAATTAACAGGCTTTCCAAGAATTTTATTCTTAAAAGCATTGGTGTAACGCAGCCTGACGCAGAGGTAAGGTTTGTTGATGATGAACATTTTACCATAATATTCAAACGAATCGACCCTCTTGTAATGAACAGCCAGCGAGTTTTAATAGAATCCATGTTTAAAGAGTTAGGCTACGAAATTACAACAACCACCTTTCAAAACCTCCTCAGTTTTAAATTGAAACTTTTGGAAAAACCCATTTTAGAACCACTACCAAGGAAAAAGATGATGCAAACACTTATTGAAGGTATGTCCTGCAACTCTGTTGAAGAGGCTTTCGCCGTCGAAAAAGAACAATTAGACGAAATATTCCCTGAAGACTATCCATGGACAATAAGGGATGTGGGCGAAAGACTCATGAGCATGTATAGAGAACTCGGCATAGAAGTTGAAATAGAATATTTTGAAGGCGGATTCACCTTAAAATACAAGAGTTGCCCCTACTACAAGCTTGTTAAGACTAATCAGAAAACATGGCTATGCGGTCTTCGCAAAAAAACACTCGAATATGTCATTTCGCGTGTCAGCCACGGCAAGAAAGGAAAAATAAAAATTATAAAATCATTGCTTCAGAATGAACATCCATGTGAATACGCCATATTCCTCACAGGTTTTCTGGAAAAAGAAGAGAAAAGCCTTGAAATATAAAGCATAATTTTTCTTTTTCCACCGTCAAGGCTTAAATGTTCAGCGTTAGAATAGTTTTAACCACTTTGAGTTGACAAATTATGAGTTTGCAGATAGAGGATTTAATGGATAAGGCAATCAAACATGCATTAAAGTTAGGAGCTTATTTTGCTGAAGTGAAAGGCGAGGATACAAAAACACTCAACATTGAAGCCATAAACAACGAAATACGCACTGTTTCGGAAATTCGCAACATTGGAATCGGTGTTAGAGTTTTCTATGGAAAAAGTAGCGGTTTCTCATTTTCCAACGTTCTTGACGAAACAAACGTTTTTCATGCAGTTGACACAGCCATGCAAATTGCGAAGGCTTCTACGAAGAAAACTTTAATCAAATTCAACCTTGCAGCCGTTAATGCCATTGAAGAGAAAAAATTGACAAACGTGAGCAAACATCCGAAAGACGTATCGTTAGACGAGAAAAAAGACCTATGCCTAAGACAATGTAAAACCGCCATGGCAATAAGCAAAAGCATAGCCAATACAACAAGCGGCTTCGGAGAATATCATGGAACAATTTATTATGCAAACACTGAAGGAACAAGAGTCTCCTACGAACCTTTACTCGTAGGGTTAAGAGTCTCTTGTGTCGCCAAAAAAGACGCAAACATAGTTGATGCAAGAGATTCCCATGGCGGAAGCTTTGGCTTAGACGAGTTTGAAAAAGGTGAGCAAACCCCAGAAAAAATGGCTGAAAACGCAGCAAATTGGGCAATTGAAAAACTCAAAGCTAAACCCGCACCAGCAGGAAAATTCGACGCCCTTATAGACCCAAAACTTGCTGGAGTGCTTGCCCATGAATCTTTTGGGCACTTGTCTGAAGCAGACTTTGTTGTGATAGGTGGTTCTCCTTTGACTGGCAGAATAGGCCAAACACTAGGAACAAAACATGTATCAATAGTTGATGAAGGTTTACCAGATAAAGGTGGTTATAAAATATTTTTCGATGATGAAGGAGTTCCTTGTACTCGTGTTGAAATTCTCAAAAAAGGAGTTTTAAGAAATTACTTGCAAAGTAGAGTTACTGCCAAAGCATTAAAAATGGAACCCACCGGAAACGCTAGAAGCCAAGATTACTCTTTTGAACCCATCGTAAGAATGAGAAACACATATTTCGATATTGGAGACTGGAAAACCGACGAAGCCTTAAGAGAGCTTAAGCAAGGGATATATGCCATAGACACTGCGGGCGGACAAGTTGAAGACACAGGCACCTTTCTCTTTAAGGCTGTAAGGGGATATTGGGTTGAAAATGGTGAACCAAAATATCCTTTAAGAGATGTGGCATTAACTGGAAACATTCTTGAACTTCTCAAAAATGTTGATGCCGTTTGTAATGACTTGCTCATATCTTCTAATCCCTTTGGAGGTTGCGGAAAAATGAACCAAAGAGCTTTCGTTGGCACTGGTGGTCCTCACTTGAGGGTGAAAAATGTTCTTTTCGGAGGAGTAGCATAACAATGGATGAACATGAATTTTTAGAAATTGGAAACAAAGCGTTAAAGCATGCAGAGAAACTAGGGGCCGATGAAGCAGAAATTTTCCTATACATCGAAAATCAGACGCTTGTACAGTTTGTAGGTGGAATATTTGCCTCAAGAAGTGGCGCTGTAAAAGGGTTTAAGGGCACATTCGTGCGAATTGCAGAGCCATGGATAAAAAAGAAAGGTTTGCCAAAAATAACAAGCGGAATCAAGGCTGGCGTTGGCGTAAGAGCCATCGTTAAAAAGGCAACTGGTTTTTCCAGTGTTTCAAGCATTGAAGAAAAAAGAGTTTTAGAAGCAGCGGAAGAAGCCACAAGAACAGCCAAGATAAGACCGCTTGACCCCAATTGGGTTTCTTTGCCAGAAATGAAGAATCCCAGCGGAGAAGGCGGTGTTGTTGATAAGAAAATCCTAGAAGTTGATGTTGAAAAATTGTTAGAATCATGTGCTGATGGTTGCGTGAGTATAGGAGACTTCGATAAACGAATAGTTCAAGCAATGGGTTCTGTTTCTGCATCCTATTTTACAAAAGTCATAGTTAATACAAATGGCATTGAAGCCTTTGACAAAGGCACACTTTTCGGAGCTTATTTTTCTGCCAAAGCCAAATCTGGCACAGAAGAGGTATCCAGCTGGGATTTTCTTATTTCCAGAAACTACACAGAGAATTTACAGTCCATCGCACTCAGCGCATCCAAAAGGACAATTGAAAGCTTAGGCAAGAAAATGTTATCGCAAAAATATACTGGTCCAGTTATTTTCGAAAACCAAAGTTGGAATGAGCTTTTCTCTGTAATCTTCGCCTCTGGCATTTCAGCTCTCAACGTTCAAGAAAACCGCTCAGTCTATAAAGGAAAAATAAGAAGTCAGGTGGCAAAAGAAAGCCTCTCTATAGTGGATGATGGAACATTACCCGAAGGCATTGGCACCAGCAAATTTGATGATGAAGGAGTACCAAAACAGAAAACTCCCATAATTGAGAAGGGAGTGCTTACCAATTTTTTGTATGACAATTACGCTGCAAAACGTGAAAAACACGAAAGCACCGGGAACGCAAGCAGATTCGGTTGGGTGACGGCTGCTTATGCAAACCAACCAACAATAAGACCTTCAAACCTCATATTGCAACCAAATAAAGGCAACCTCCAAGATTTGATAAGTGAATTAAAGGATGGTGTACTAGTGAAAGGTTCTCTAATAGGAGCGTTGCATTCAAACGTTATAACTGGCGATTTCTCCGTGACTGCTGATAATGCCTTCAAAATAGAAAATGGAGAG
>Ga0078972_1006410_pt1 | contig 27969 bp, 22 predicted proteins | sample YelNatPaOPGAMG01_FD_67568 | JGI IMG/M metagenome (GOLD analysis project Ga0078972, IMG submission 67568) | Hot spring thermophilic microbial communities from Obsidian Pool, Yellowstone National Park, USA - OP-RAMG-01 (SPADES assembly) (version 2) | ecosystem: Environmental > Aquatic > Thermal...
GGTGTGAACCCCCCGGTTGTGCTACCGGGGGGTTCACACCCCCCGCTCGCCCAAAGGACGCTACCCCGCTCGCCGGGTTTGGAAACACCACCTGAAGTCTGTAGCATTGTATCGGATCAACCGGCAGCGCGGAAAGGAGTTGTCATGCGCGTGGCCCATTTCGTGCAGCGTTATCCGCCGGCGCTGGGCGGCTCGGAAGATTATTTCGCCCGTCTGAGCCGTTATCTCGCCGCAACCGGCGATCAGGTCACGGTCTTCACCACCACCGCTGTCGATTTGCCCGCCTTCTGGTCCACGTCCGGCCGTTGTCTGCGCCCCAGCCGGCGCATCGAAGATGGAGTGGAAATTCGCCGTTATCACCTCTGGCATATACCTTATCAAACACGCGTCCTCAAGGCGCTGTCGCTGGTGCCTTATCGCCCCTGGCAATGTTTGACCGTTTCTTGCAACCCGATTGCCTGGCACATGTGGGTTGAGGCGGGGCAGGCCCAGGAACAGTTCGATGTAGTTCACGCTACGGCTTTTCCCTACGGTTGGCCGCTGGCCTGCGCCCGCCGATTGGCAAAGCATCTCGGCGTCCCTTTTCTGTTGACGCCGTTTTTGCACCTCGGCGATCCCGATGATCCGCACGACCGCACTCGTCGCGCCTACACCCATCCCGCCCTCATGTCCCTGGCCCAGTCTGCGGATCGTCTCTTTGTGCAGACGGAAGGCGAACGCCAAGCCTTGCTCGATCACGACATTCCTGCCGAACGCTTGATCATGCAGGGCATGGGCCTGGACCGCACCTCTTGCACCGGCGGCGACCGCCGCCGCGCGCGGGCGGAATGGGGCATCGCAGCCGACGACGTGGTGATCGGCCATCTCGCCAACAACAGCCGCGAAAAAGGCAGCGTCGATCTCCTGCGCGCGGCGGAATGCGCCTGGCGTCAGGGCGGTCGGTTCGTCGTCGTCCTCGCCGGTCCCGAGATGCCGAATTTCCAGAGTTTTTGGCGCGGGCATCGTCCTAGCGGTCGTATCATCCGTCTCGGTGTTCTCGACGCCCGCCAGAAACGCGATTTCTTCGCCGCCATCGACGTGTTTGCGCTGCCGAGCCGATCGGATTCATTTGGCTTGGTGCTGCTCGAAGCATGGGCCAATGGCGTGCCGAACATCGGCTACCACGCCGGCGGCATCGGTTGGGTCATCCGTAATGAGAAAGACGGTCTGCTCGTGCGCTGCGGCGACGTACCGGGCTTGGCTGCGGCGTTGTTGCGACTTGTCGGCGATGCTCCGTTGCGACATCGCCTGGGTGCGGCCGGCCTGCAACGCACCCAACACGAGTTCGCCTGGACAGATAAGTTCGAGCTAGTGCGGCGGGTTTATCGGGAGGCAATAGCTGAGAAAAGACCGACAGACTTGGCGGCCCGTTGAAAAAAAGATGCTTCCGGCGTCAGGGGCCAACTCGGCCGGTTCCGTGTTTCAAACTGTAACCGGGCACGAGGGATCGGGAGGCTTTTCCCATCTCCCACACGCTTGCTCTTATATTTCAGGCGCCCACGCTAGGGCGCGAACCTCGCCGAACTCGCGTAGCAAGCGCTGCCAAGAGGCACCGCCATCAACCGAGCGATACACCTGCCCGCTGACACTGCTGGCATAGATCAGCTGCGGATCAGCGGGGTGGACGGCAAAGTTCCAGATAGTGCTATTGGCACGGCCGGGCATGTCCGCAAGTCGCCAAGTTAGTCCGCCATCAAGGGAACGGCCAATAACGCCGGCTGTACCCGGAGGAAAATCGCCGTTGCCCAATAAGATCTCTTCCGACCGGCCGTACGGTTGGATCAAAGTGCGGCAATACGACCAAGGCATCGCTTGGCCGATGTGCAACGGCCGCCACGTCATGCCGTCATCTTCGCTGAGGTTGAGATCGTTGTTCGTCGCGGCCAACAAGCGGCGCGGTCGGCCCCCCTGAGAGGGAACAACGGCCAGGGCATGAATGTCACGCGAACTGAGCCCGCTACCGATTGCCTGCCAAGTGCGACCGCCGTCCCGGCTCTGATGAACGCCATCGATTTCAACCCCTGCCCACAACACGTTCGGTTCATCGGGAGCACCGACGATACAGGTGACGCGCGTCCACAACAGACGTGGACATTCGCGCTCCAGCCGCGCTGTCGCTTCGCTCCAGGTACGGCCGCCGTCTTCGGAGCGAAACAGGTGCGAAGGACAAGTACCCACAATCAGGATCTCCGGCTGTTCCGGCACGATCCACAACGACCACACTTGCAGACCCTCCAACGGTGCTGGGAGTTTCGTCCAACTCTCGGCACCGTCGCGGCTGACGAATAGGCCCAATTCGCTGCCCAAATAAAGCGTGGCCGGCTCATTCGGGTGTACCGCCAAGGCGCGGACGTGGCACTCGACGAACATGCCCTCGCAGGCGCGGCGAAAACTTTCTCCGCCGTCGAGACTGCGAAACAATCCTTCGCCGATCGTGCCGACATAGAGTCGATGTACGATCATTTCGGTGTCTCCTCCACTGCGGGCGCTTGCTGACAGGGCAATGCTTGCAAGCTGTCTACTCCCTGCGGCAATATCGCTTCCTCAACAAGCAGGCACGGCAAACCTTCCTTGATGGGATATTTAAGCCGGCAGCGTTGGCAAATCAAACCATCGGCTTGTTGATCCAGTCGCGCGCTGCGCGTTGGATCAAGGGGGCACCGAAGAATCTCGAGAAGCTCTTTACTAATCATGCACCCACCGCGCGAATCCGCACTTGTTGGCCCATCTAGGGGTAACGGAGGCATTGTAGGGAATTGAGCGCGGTTGCCAGCCCGTCGCCGTCGCATGGCTGCCGTTTGGCCGCTCATCGGCCCTACGCTTGATGAAGGGCGGAATGCTTGAGGTGCGGCACCAATCATCATGCTTCCTTAGCACGGGATCGCGTTTTGCCGTAAGCGGAAGTCCTCAATCCTGGCGGGCTGCCGAGCTGGTCCAGCGGCGCAGTGCGGCGGTCCTTCGGCGATCGCTGGCCGTGTACCACAACGCATGAATCTCGCGCCAGCGCGGGTCCTCTGTCGACAGACCGGCGGCGCGCACGATTCGCTCGACGTGGGACCATTTCACCGCGTCGTCGCGGTCGATCTTTTGCATATCGCGGACGAGGACGGAATAATTAAACCCCAATCGGGGGCTGAAATCGCGCAGCGATTCGGCGATCTCACCGATGAGCAAACGTAGTTCGACCCCTAATGGCGACGGACATCTTCGCTGCAACTGCTCGCGATAGCGCTGTTGCCAGTCCTGATGCACCTCCTCCCAATCGGCTACCCCACAGGCGCGGGCAATGCGTTCCAGCACGCACCAGGGCGGTACTTCCTCCCCGCGGCTGATGGCCCGTAGCCGGGCCGTCCATAGTCCCTTCAGGCCCAACCGTTTGAGTTGCCGCGACAAGGGAATGAGTCCTCCCTCGCGGCGAACCAGAAGGGCAATGAGCGCCTGCACGGAGGACGGGCGCTGCCAGGCGATGCGTTCGGCCTCATGCACTTGCCGCTGTTGCAACAACACCTCAATGCGGCGTTGGCCGGCTGCGTGGATGGCGTCCAGGATGCGCTGCCGCGCTGTGTCGGTCAACGGCTGCACGCCGCGCTCAATTTTTTGATATTCCAGAGAGGAATAACCCAAAATCGGTTCCATGTCGCGCGTCTCAAAGCCGTACCACTCGCGGGCCAAGCGGAGATCGACACGTGTCTCGGGTCGATGGCGGCGATGAAACTGCGTGCGGCGTTGTTGCCAGGCGGCCCACAGAGCGGCGCGTTCTCTTTCGCCGCCGGCCAGCAAGGCAGCCAACCCGGCGGGATAAGCCTGGGCCGAATAGAAGCCGTCTTCCTCGATGTATTTGATGATGCGTGCCGGCTTTTTGCCGCCGATCCCGAAAAGGTCGGCCAATTCGCGGCGGGTGATGCCGTGCTTTTTGCGCAGCTGCCGCACCCGTGCGCCAAACTTGTTGGGCAGCCCAGCGGATTGGCTTTGTTCGTCGCGGCGCCACAACTGTTCAAGCTTCTGTACTTCCTCTTGCGTGCCTAGCTGCTGGATTACTCCGGCCACGTCGTTCCAGGAGGGCAGCTCTAAATAGCGCAGCCGGCGCACGGCGGCTGTCGTCAGGCCCAACGTGAGCAGCTGTTTTTCGGTGTAGCCGCGGCGGCCACACAAGACCCAGAACTCCACCAGCGCCTCCGGGTAGCCGCGCTGCTGCAACCGCTGTCGCTCCGCCTCGCGCCACAACTGTTCGGCCACCGTCGCCTCCTCGCCGACCGCGGCGCACATCTGCTGCAACAGCGCCAACGGCAGCGGAAAATGGCCGCGCCGATATTCCCAGAGCGTCGCCGCACTGATGCCGACGCGGCGGGCCAATTCGCGCGAAGAACCGGCACGCAACTCCAGACGCGCCAGGAAACGTTCCAGAGTGTCGCCAGGGCCGGCATAGAGGCAGCGCAGCTCCTCTAGATGTTCCTCAGCCACTCCTGCACGCTGGTAGAAAGCGAGGAGTTGCTGCAAGATCCGCCGCGTCGGGGTATGAATGCCCAATTCCAGGTCACGCAGGGTGCCCCGACTGATGCCGGAACGCCGCGCCAACTCCAGGCGCGTCAGACCGAGGTGCTGGGCCCGCAAGGCGACCAGAATGCGGGCCAACGGCGGCGCCGTCTCGGCGCGGCGGAGGGCGCGTTCACGCAGATGGGCATTGCGCAAGGCGTGGCCTCTCAACGGTTGCTCGGGAGAAGGCGGATGGAGCGGCATGGGGCTGCCTCTCGCTTGGCCGCGACGCCAGCTGGGTAAACGTAAACGAAAAATCACAAGGGCGACGGTTGGTGGGTATTTAGGGTAGGCAAATCGACGATGCCACAGGACGGCCCGAAAATGGCCCCTGGGCACCACATACCACTTGCATGGTATGCAGCCAGCGAGCGAAAGGCAAACAAAATTGTGAAAAAAAATGAAAAAAGAGGGCGGCCCCCATCTGGGCCTTGGCGGACAGGTTCATCCCGTTCGCTGATACCGATGTCGGCAGGGTTCCTTGGCTTACGAGCCGGAAAGGCGAGGGGTGCTTTTTTCACCCCTCGCCGTCTCGTAAAAACGGATCAGCGGCGCGGCCGGACGGGCAATTCGCTGGGGAACAATTTGACTTCATTGTTGTTGTTGTCGTAGCAGATGAATTCCAAGGTCTCTGGCGGGGCGCCGGCCGAACCGCGGATTTGGATTTGGATATTGCCCGCTTCTTCCAGCCGTACGATCTCGCGCCGCTTTTTATTGAGCAGATAATTGGCCACATCCTCGGCCACGCGGATTTCGACATGGTGAACATGATCGCGATGCGCCGCCAACTGGAGCATGCGCATCACGTCGATGCTCATGCTTTCGCAGGTCTTGACCTGGGCCATGCCGTGACAATAAGGACAGTCCTGATAGACGCTGCGTTTCAACGAGGGACGGATGCGTTGGCGCGTCATCTCGATCAAGCCGAAGGCGGAGATTTTCAGGATCTTCGTCCGCGCCCGATCGCGTTTGACGGCCTCGCGCATGGCTTTCTCGACGGCGCGGCGGTGTTTTTCCTCGCGCATGTCGATGAAGTCGTTCACAATGACGCCGCCGAGATCGCGTAGGCGGAGCTGGCGGGCAATTTCCTTGGCGGCCTGGAGATTGATCTGAAAGGCCGTCTCCTCAGCGTTGTTATCGGCGCGGAAACTGCCGCTGTTGACGTCGATGGCCACTAGCGCTTCGGTCTGTTCGATGACGATTGAGCCGCCGTGCGGTAGGGGCACCTTGCGCTGTTGGATGCGAGCGATCTCTTCCTCGATGCCGTATTTGTGGAAGAGCGGCTCCTTGCCGTCGTACAGTTTGATGCGGTTAGCGTAGCGCGGCATGACGATCTGCAAGAATTCCTGGGCGTGCTCGAAGGCGGCGGGTTCATCGACCCAAATGGTGTCGATGTCGCTGGTGAAAGTATCGCGGATAGTCCGCGTAATCATATCGCTTTCTTGATAGATCTCGGCCGGCGCCTTCGTCTTGCGGATGCGCCGCACCACGACTTGCCACAGGCGCGACAGATAGAGCAAATCGCGTTGCAACTCTTTCTTGTTCTTATCGATGCCGGCGGTGCGGATGATGAAGCCCAGGCCGCGCGGCGGCTTGAGTTCGTTGAAGATTTCACGGAGGCGGCGGCGTTGTTCTTCATCGGCGATTTTGCGCGACACCCCGACGCGATTCAGTCCGGGCATCAGCACGAGATAGCGGCCGGCGATGCTAATGTAGGTGCTTAGGGTCGGTCCCTTGGTGCCGATGCCCTCCTTGATGACCTGTACCAGCACTTCTTGACCGCGTTTGAAGATGTCCTGAATGAGCGGTTTGGGACGTCCATAACCGTTGCGACCCCGATCGCGCGAACCGTTGCGGCCCCGGTCGCGCCCCTGACCATTCCAGCGGCGTCGGCTGCCTTCGCGTGGCCCACGCTGTCCTTCGTAGGACCGCCCTTGCTCACGTTCTGGAGGAGGCGGTACCTCCCTTTCCAACTCGGGGCCGCTTGGCTCGCCGATAGCTTCGACCTCTTCACTTACGCTTGGGGTTTGCACCGTCTCCCCCGCGACTGGTGGGACTTCAGCAGCTTCCAGATCGGCAGCCAAGGCTTCTTCGATGCTATCTTGATGCTTCTCTAGCGGCGGCCGTACTCGTGGGGGAGGTGCCAGAGAAGCGCTGGGAGGACTGTATGATTCCCCGGCGGGGGGCGTTTGGGGGCCTTGGATCGGCCCGGGAGGGGAGGAGGGTACGGCGGCTTCTGACTCACGGGGAAAGAACAACAGCTCCTCGTCACGGGCGCCGGAATCGCTGCCAGAAGAGGTGGTCTCCGGTTCATTTTCCGTGGTGCGTCGTTCCGCCGATTCCATATAGGGAGGGGCCGGGAACTCCTGGGGTGGTTTCTCTTCAGCGGCGTATCGGCATTCCTCAGGCGGCGACGATTCCGCTTCTTCGCCTGGTATTTCCTCGGCAGCGCTGGCCTTGCGCGAACGCATGCGACCGCGCGGACGACGGCGCCGCTCTGGCCCTTCTTCGAGTTGCGGCTCCGACACGGTCGCCGTCTCGCTTTGGGGCATTTCCTGGTCCTCCGGGACTGTTTCGGAGGAAGCTGCCGTCGCTTCGCCCCCACATGCTTCGGTCGTCTCTCCTTCCGTGATTTCAACGACTTCTTCAGGCGATTGCACCTCCAAAGCAGCTTCATCGGGAAGCAGAGCTGCGGCATCATCCAGAGGCGCCAGCGATTCATCGAGTTCTTCGACCTCGTATTCCGTTGCCGCTCGGTGCTGCTCACGTTCTCGGCCGCGGCGGCCGCCCCGCTCCGGGCGGCGCGGCTCCAGCAGATGGCGGTAGTAGGTCGGCTCCACGTCGGAAACATGCAGGAAGCCGTTACGACCGACGCCGAAATCTACGAACGCCGCCTGAATGCTCGGCTCAATGTTCACGATGCGACCTTTGTAAATGTTGCCGACGTAGCTTTCGTGGCTCGTGCGTTCCACATACAATTCCTCGAGAACGCCGTCCTCCAGAATGGCGATCCGGCATTCTTCGGGCTGCAACACGTTAATCAGCATCTCTTTTTTCATGCGATCCCTTTTTTTAGGTTGTTGGGAGGTCCGTGTTCGGTGGTTGGCTGGTTATACGTGGCACCATGCCCTCACGGAACCACGGGCCCCTCTAAAGTTCCTCATGAAGCTCCAGCCGGCTGCGTTCGAGGATGGCACCGGCAGTAAGCAAATCTTCAAGTCCCAGGAGGCCCAGCACTTCTTCAGGGCGGGCCGTCCCGGTAGCCGTCAAACGAAAGATCATCTCCAACTTCGGCGTTGCCGAAGGCCCCCCGGGGGGGTGAACCAACAAGTCAACAAGGAAAGGGCGAATATCAACCCGGCGTCCGGGCTGCCCTGAATGGGGCCGACGGCGTTCGACCCAGCATTCGCGGGCGGCGAGCACTTCCGGGATGCGGCGGCTCAGCTCTGGCAGGCGCTCTCCGGGCACGGACAAAGCGTAGGCCAAGCGGCATACCTGAGCGCTGACCTGCACGGGAATGCGGCGGACGGAGAGGATTTCCAGCCCCGGCGGAGTTTGCTGGGCGAGTCGGGCATGAACTTCTTCCGGAGAGAGGACTTGACCGAGTTCCAATTCCACGACTTCCTCGCAGCCGACGACGCCTAACGGCAGCGACAGGGCGAAAATGAGGCGTGGTTTAGGATGGAAGCCTTGCGAGCGATGAAAAGGCAACTCGCTTCGGCGCAATAAGCGCTCGAAGGTGCGCATCAGGTCGTGGTGGCTGAGCAAGCGCAGAGCACCGCTCTTGCGGAAGCGGATGCGCATCTTATCTACAGGTGATTTCACTTCTGTCCGGGCAGCGCGCTCATTTGACCACGCGGCGCCGCAGGACCGTGTATCAGGCGCCCCAGGCACAGTTCGTTCCTATGCACGGGGAACAGACGCCTCCGTTTTCGCTTTTCCGCTTTCGGTCTTCATTCCTCCGTGTCGCCGTTTCCAATGTTCTGGGTACGGAAAACCAAAAACCGAAAGCCTACGAAAACACCTCAGGAAGAATCCGTCGGGTCCGTTCCCGCAAATAATTGTTTACATCACGGGCTGTTTCCAGCCGCATGGCTTCTTGGGCCACCGCGACGGACTCCTCGACCGTCACGGAGCGGATGACACGCTTGATGGCGGGGATGCTATGTGGTGTTACGGATAGCTGACGTATCCCCATACCCAGAAGCAACATCGTGTAAAGCGGGTCGCCGCTCATTTCGCCGCAAACATTGACAGCAATGTTGTGTTGGGCGGCGGCCCGCACCACATGCTCGATCAGGCGGAGGACAGCTGGATCACCAGGGCTGTACAGGGTGGACACGGTCTCGTTGTTCCGATCGGCGGCCAACGTATACTGAATCAAATCGTTGGTGCCGATGGAAAAAAAGTCCACTTCCCGAGCCAGCTGCTCGGCCAAAATCGCGGCCGAGGGCACTTCAATCATGGTGCCGACCGGGAGGCGGGGATTAAAGGCAAGCCCTTCTTCCTCCAGGTCTTCTTTGACCTCCGCCAGGATCATCTTGCACTGGCGCAGTTCCAGCAGCGTGCTAATCATGGGGAACATGATGCGCACGTCGCCGAAAGCACTCGCTCTCAGAATGGCACGCATTTGCGTTTTAAACAAGGTCAAATTTTGCAAACACAGCCGCACGCTTCGTAATCCCAAGAAGGGATTGTGTTCCGGCGCCGCTCGCCGTCCGCTGCCGCCAGGTAAAAACTTGTCCGCGCCTAAATCGAGGGTGCGGATGACCACCGGGCGCTGGGGCCCCATAGTCCGCAGCACAGTCAGATACGCTTCCAAATGTTCCGCCTCGGTGGGGTGCGTTTGTCGCCCCAGATAGAGGAACTCGGTGCGGTACAAGCCGACGCCTTCTGCGCCGTGTTCCAGACAGGGGCCGCTTTCTTGGGGAAACTCTATGTTGCCGAGCAAGAGGACGCGGACGCCGTCGCGCGTCTGGGCCGGCAGCGAGCGCAGTTCGGCCAGTTGACTTGCCTGGGAGCGGAAACTGGCCTGCACCTGTTCATAACGATGCAGCGTTTCCTCGTCGGGATCAATGATGAGCAAGCCGTGATGGCCGTCCACAATAACGCGATCGCCACCAGAAACGTCGGTGATGAACGGTCCCAGTCCCACCACGGCGGGAATATTGAGGACGCCGGCGACGATGGCGGTGTGGCTGGCCCGGCCGCCGGCTTCGGTAGCGAACGCGTGGACACGCTGGGGATCGAGGGCCGCAGTCTCGCTAGGCGTTAGATCATGGGCCAGCACGATGACTGGTTCGCGCAGGTCGCGCAGTTGTTCACGGCGTTGGCCGAGGAGATGGCGGAGGATGCGTTTTTCGATGTCGAACAAGTCGGCGACGCGATCGGCCAGATAGCCGCCTTCGATGCTCTCCAGCGCCTTGGCATAGCGGCGTATGACGCGGCTGACAGCATATTCGACCGCGAAATGATTGGTGCGGACCAGCGCCTCGATCTCTTGTACCAGGGTTGGGTCCGTAAGCATCAGGGCATGGGCGGCGAAGATAGCGCCGTATTGGGGGCCGAGTTTGGCACTGACCGCTTCTTGGTTGGCGCGTGTCTCCGCGGCAGCCTGAGCAAGGGCCTGGCGCAGCCGCTGGCACTCGTGGTCGATTTGGCTGGGCGGAATGACACGTTGGGGAATGCGGAACCACTCCGAATCCAGCACTAAGGCAGGACCGATAGCGACGCCGGGAGAGACAGCGATGCCGCGTTTGATTTCCATAGGCAGCGGGTTCGTCGGATGGGGCCTTTAGTCCTCAAGGGAGGCTTCGGATACTTCTTCCTCCGGGGGCGGCGACTTGAGCAACTTCACCAGGGCGTCGAGGGCGTCTTGAGCGTCCGGCCCGGCCACTTCCAGCGTTAGTTCCGTCCCCTGGGTGGCAGCCAAGAGCATGAGGTCGAGGATGCTTTTGCCGTTGACGCTTTGTCCTTCGCGGCTGACTTTCACGCTGCTCTTGAAGCGCGAAGCCAGCTGGGCAAAAGCTGCCATTGGGCGCATGTGGAACCCTTGCGGGTTAGTGATGACCACCTTTTGTAACAGAGGGGCCCCATTCATGGTAATCCATCATCAGTCCGCAGGCGGCGGGACGTAGCAAAACCTGGGGGGGCATTGCTAGGCCCACCGTCTACGACCTGCTATCAGTGTTCGGCCCTGTCGAGCAGGGCAATGATTTCTTCCCGTGTCGTAGCGCCGCGAAGGGCACGGACAAAATTGTCATCGCGCAAGGAACGGGAGACATTTTCTAAAGCACGCAGGTGATCGCCCGGGCGATCCTGCGGCGAGATGAGCAACACGAAGACATATACCGGCTCCCCATCGAGGCTGTCGAAGGCGATGCCTTTATGAGAGATGGCGATGGTGCCGATCAAGCGTTCGACACTGTTGTGCTTCGTATGAGGAATGGCGACGCCTCGGCCAATGCCGGTCGAGCCGAGGAACTCGCGCTTGAGAATGGCCCGGATGATGTCTTCCACATCGGCGCCGCGGAATTGCCCGGCAGCGCGCAAGCTCTCGACCATGGCGCGGATGACGCCTTCCTTGTTGGTGGCGGGGAGTTCCGGGACAATGGCCTCGCGCACCACGAAGTCGGACATTCGCATGCCAGTTCCTCCGTCATTCCTCGCTGGACGGTTCCGCCGCAGGCGCACCGGCCACTTTGCCGGCCGAGGGGGTCCGGCGATGGTCCTGAATCTTTTCCTTATAGCGACGCAGCTGCAGCGCCAACTTATCCAGCACTAAATCTACGGCCGCTATCAGGTCGGGATGGGTCTCGCGGGCCACGAAATCGTGCTTATGTTCCGCCTGCACGACAAACTCGACCTGTTTTTGGTCTTTCTTCAGGTCTACCGTCACCTCAATCATGGTGAGGCGCTCGAAGTAGTGCAGGAGTTTCTCGGCTTTATCGCGGATGAACCGTTGCATGTCCTCACTGAGGTGTCCATGCCGCACGGAGATTTTGATCTGCACAGACTGCTCCTTCTATCCGCCGGCCCGTCGGCGGGCACGGCCTCGCGGAAGGCCACTTGGTCCAATCAACGCAATTCTAGCTCCCGGCGAAGGTTTCTTCAATGCCCCGGCAAAAGCACTCGGTTTTTGTCGCAACCCGAAGGGGAGCGCGAACCTGCCCCCCTTCGGGTTGCGGCCAACTGCGGTCACCCGTTCACGAACGGCACAGCGGATGTTTTAACGATTTCCAGGCCCCGTTCTCTGCTGAACTGGCGACGCATTGGGTGATAAAATTCATGCCGTCGACGCCGTCGGCGACGTTCGGGTAGAGACTGCGAGCGGCATCAAACTTCTGCCCGCTAGCGCGTGCTATCATATCTTGATATGCCGCTGTGTAAATGTTGGCAAAGGCTTCCAGGAACGCCTCCGGATGGCCGCTGGGAAGGCGCGTCGAGCGACTGGCCAACTCGCCCAGATAAGGACCGCCGGCGCGGGTGTAAATCTGATGCGGTTTGCCATTGATACGCAGCAGCATCTTATTCGGCTCTTCCTGGTGCCATTCCAACGCTCCTTTGGTGCCGTCGATCTCGATCCACAGGTCGTTTTCTCGACCGTGTGAAATCTGCGAGGCGGTAACTGTACCCAACGCGCCGTTGTGATAGCGGATAATGGCCGTGCCGTAATCGTCGAGCGCTCGACCTGGCTCAAACACCTTTAACTGACAGGAAATCTGCTCGGGCATCAGTCCGGTGATGAAGCGCCCGAGGTTGTAGGCATGCGTACCGATGTCACCGAAACAACCGGCCGCTCCGGACTTTTTCGGGTCGGTGCGCCAGCCGGCCTGTTTCTGCCCAGTGGCTTCCAGCCGCGTTCGCAGCCAGCCTTGAATGTAGAAAGCGCGGAGGGCGTTGATCTCGCCCAACTCGCCGGCTTGAATCATCTCACGGGCCTGACGAACCAGAGGGTAGCCGGTGTAGTTGTGGCTGACGGCGAAGACTACGCCCGTCTTCTGCACGACCTTGGCCAGCTCCTCGGCTTGGGTGAGATCGAAAGTCATCGGCTTGTCACAAACGACGTTGAAACCCGCCTCGGCGAATGCCTTGGCGATCTCGAAATGTGTGTGATTGGGCGTGGCGATGGATACGAAATCGATGCGCTGATCGGCGGGCAATTTCAGCTCCCCCTCGATCATCTCACGGTAGGAACCGTAGGCGCGGTCGGCTGGAATGTCGTAATCGGGGGCTGAGGCTTTGGCTTTGGCCGGGTCGGAGGAGAGGGCCCCGGCGACGAGGACGGCACGATTGTCCAGGCATGCGGCGATGCTATGAACTTTGCCGATGAAAGCGCCTTGGCCGCCGCCGACCAGGCCCATGCGGAGTTTGCGGTTAAGCGGTGCATTGATACCCATGCGATCGTCTCCCTTGGTTATCGCGTCACAGATGCTTGTACGCTCTGAGGAGACAATAGCAAGAGAAGGCCGACGCGGCATCTTGAATTCGACGCGCAGGGCGCTTAGATACCCCGCTTGCCGCAGCCGCGCGCCCAATCGAGAGACACCCCTAAAAAAGGTTGATTTTCGGGCCGGCTGATGGTATTGTCGGCGGCGCCAGCGGCACGCCGTTCAACATGACTCTGCTCAGTATTACGGACGGCACCAGTAACACCATTATGATCGGCGAACGCGATAGTTATCGCACCTTCGCCGCCGTCTGGGTTGCCAAGGCTTGGGGATATGACGACAGCACAGCCAGCTTCGAGGGTCGGCCGGGACGGGGGATGAGCGTACCGTGGACAGCGGCCGGGCCGTTTCCGCCGCCGCCGACTACGCATGTCTTCTCCTATGCCCAACGCCTGGAATGGTCGAGCACACATACCAATGTGGTGGGATTCACTTTTGCCGATGCCTCCGTCCATTTTCTCTCCACATCGGTTGATGCGGACCCGGCAGACCGTTGGGACAACTCTCAATGGGCCACGCACAGAAACTTTACTCTGCAAAATCTGTACTGGCCGCAAGACGGCTTTGTTGTGAATCAAGGTCTCATCAATTAATCGATCTCCGTGAGGAGCAAGCGGTCATGGGGCTTTGCCGTACCTTTTCCTGCCCTCTCTTGCTGACGGTCACCGTCGCTGCCTTGGTCAGTTGGGGCTGCTCGTCGAGTTCGGATCGCAGCCGTGTGCATGGTGCGGTTCGTTACAACGGTGAGCCGGTGGATGATGGAGGCATCGCTTTCATCCCCGAAGAGGGAAATACAACCGAGGTACGCGCTACCGGCATAATCCAGGACGGGTATTACGACCTGGACAATAAACATGGGCCGTATCCAGGTAAGTACCGCGTCGAGATCTACTGGAACAAGAAGACCGGCCGGACGATCACGGGCAAGTCGGGCGCTACCAAGGATGAGAGAAGGCAAGCCCTGCCCGCCAAATATAACGAGCGTACCGAACTGAAAGTCGAGGTCAAGCCAGGCTCTAACAGGCTGGACTTTGACCTTAAACCGTAGAAACGACTTATCCTGCTCCAGCGCAGACAAGAGGTGCTTCGCCTCTTGTCTGCGCGGCGGCATGATCGTTCATTCAGACAGGATTGGGAGACTCCGAACGGACGGCAGGCGTCGGCAGCCCCAGATAACGGCGGCATTCCAGGCAGGTCTGCATCAGATAGCGTCGGGTGGCGTGTTGATCGGCAAGAAGGGCCGGATCAAGGACGCGCGGCGTCTCGAACGCGATATCGATGCGTCGCCACCAATCGAGACGTTTGCCGCGCAGCGGTGGGCCATTGTAATAGGAGGTGAAGCTGCCCCAGCCGCCCTCGATCCAGCACACCAGCACCGGCGTTTGCGGCATCTCCTGCAAAATGCGCCAGACGCCTTGACCGAACATCCGCAACAGTTGGTCCTCGCGGCGGCGCAGCTGTCCCTCTGGGAAAATCAGCACACATCCGCCGCGGCGTAATACGGCGACGGCCTCGCGCAGCTCCGGCGCTTCGCGGCGGAAGTGGGCCTCCGGCACACGAATGGCGCCGACGATGTGGACCATCGACCAGCGAACCAACGGCAGGTCGTAGAACACACTGGTCATCATCGGCGTCACCTTGCGCGGCACGACTTTACACAGCCAAAACGGATCGAGATAGGCGGCATGATTGGCGACGATGAGCAGCGGCCCGCTGCGCGGTATCTGATCGCAGCCGGGACCATGCGTCCGTACGCGATACAGGGGCGTCAGCAGGACCTCCAGGATTTGCTCGACCGCCTGGGGAAACAGCTGCCACCATGCCACGATGGCGCCGGCGGCTGTCAGCCCTGCCAATAACCACAGCTGGGCCGCAGGCGTGGGCAATATGCCACCGCGGATCAGTGCAGCCAGCAAGAGGGCGAGCGCAGTCGTCAGAACGTAGATGGCGGTATTCATGATGGCCATGGCATTGCCGCGTGCGTCGGCGGGCACCGCCGCTTGATAGGCTGCTCGCAGCGGCACATTGGTCAGTCCGCCCATGAAGCCCAGTACGAAACCTGACCCATTCGCAGCGTCCGCAAAGGAGTGCATGGCCAATGCCAGTAACAGTCCCGTCGCGCCGAGCGGCACCAAGCCGAGACTACGGCGCGGGTGTCCCTGCCATGCCGCCGTCAAGCAGCCCAGTCCCGCGCCTATGCCCATCAACACCATCACGTGCAGCAACCCCCCGCCTACTTCCCCTCCGTGTCCGGGAGAAGGGAGGCAGGGGCGATCCCAAGTGTGTTGTACGACTGCTCCCGCGCCGGCAGTGACGATGGCCTGGAAGCAGGCCAGGCCGAGGAGACTGCCTAAGGCCGCTGGTTCCCGCCCGATGCGGACACAATCGCGGAAGAAGCCGACAAGCGCTTGCCCCGGCGGTTCCGGCCGCGGCACGTCGGAAGGAAAGGCGGCGGGAAACGCCGTCACCCAACTCAGCACGTTCAGCCCTAGCAAGACGGCGATAGTGTGTCCGGCCAACGGTGTACCGGAACCGGCATCGACCGCCCAGCCGAGCGCCGCGCCCCCGACGATGGCTGCCGCTCCCCCCATCTCGATCCAGCCATTGACGCGCGGCAGCGGCAGGTGCGCCTCCTCGGCCGCGGCCGGCAGCATAGCATAGCGCGCCGGACTATAAAGCGCCGAACCCAGAGCAACCACGCCCAAACAGACCATCCACGGCCAGTGACCTACCGCAAAGAGGGCTACGACCACCAGCGTAAACGCCGCCGAACCGACTAATACCCAACGCCGCGGCAAGCCGTTGTTGATGCAGCCATTGAGGGGAGCTAGCAATACGAATGGGGCAATAAAAACGGCTGTGGCAACGTGCCAAGCCGCGCCGTTCGCCCCGGCAGCACGAGACTCGGCCAGAAAAGCGGTGATCCGCAAGCACCAATCGGCCAAGACGCGAGCGACTTGCGATAGCCACAACGACGCCAGGCGAATGCGTGCGCCAAGCACAGAGTACTCCTTTCTCCACTTATTTCTGCCCGTTGGGCGCCGGCGCGCCTGTGCGGAACACATCAGCCAGCATGTTCTTGGCGCCCTCGGGCAACGGACTGGCTTGGACGGCGGCAATCGTGTCGTCGATGGGATATTCGATCCTTTTGAGATCGATCGTGTAGTCTTCGATAACGGCGACGGAGGCGCGGGGGTCGCCGTCGCGGGGTTGGCCGACGCTGCCGGGATTGAGGACCAACTTGTCGCCGACTTCCAGGACGTAAGGCTGATGCGTGTGACCGACGCAGACGACGTCGGCTTCGACGTTTTGCAACCGCCGCGCCCAGAAATCGACGTCCGGCGGCGCGTACTCGTCGAGCGGATCGCGCGGCGTGGCGTGGACCAGCAGGTAGCGTGTATTGTCCAGGGTCACCAGGCGCGACACGGGCAAGCGCGATAAATAGCGCAAGTCGTGCTCGCTCAGCCGTTCGCGTGTTAAAGGCCGGGTCACGCCGGTCAGATATTTGAAGCCGGAGCGGCCGTGGATGACGACGTTCTGGGCGACGCCGTGATCGTGATTGCCCCGTACCACGTAATGGGCCTTGTCCCGCACCCAGGCCAGGCACGGCGCCGGCTCTACGCCGTAATCCACCAAGTCGCCCAGGCACAAGCATACGTCAAACGGTTCGGCAGCTACCGCTTGCAGGGCCGGCCAATTGCCATGAATGTCGGCAAGGACGAGAATGCGCATAAGAAATTCATTAAAAAAAAGAAAGACGGCGCTTGACGCCAAGACCCTACGTAGAGTATACACAAGGAGATGGGTCGAGGAAAACTCGCGCTGCATTTTGCCTTCGACTGCTCGCGAACTTAATTGCGCCGCGACCGTCAAGGAAATAGCGACGTCAACGGCTTTACGGTCACGGCCCTGGCAACTTCAGGTGATGCGATGGTTACAGAACGCTCCTTTCGCCGCTTGCCCCTGCGCGATCTGCTGACCGATGCCGAAAAGCGGACGCGCGACCTGGTGGAGCACTTAAACATCACTCTGCTAGCGCGCCTCGCCGATTTGCACGACCTTAGCCGACCTATCCGCAGGCGCAGTCATTATCCCACTTTGCATGCCTTGCAAAACGCCTTGTTGAAAACCATTGAAACAAACACAGAAGCCCGTCAACTCATTGATTACCTGGCCCAAGAACTCAACGAGATCCTTCAACATGCCCAGCGCGAGCAGCTAGCGCGGCGGATTTAATACATCAGCGATATAATGAGGTGTCTATTTGTCGGCCCTTCTCTACGGTAGGAGCAAAAAAGCCCTTCTCCTGAGCTAAGAGTGCCTGTTTGCGTTTCTGGCCCCAGCGGTAACCGCCCAGGCTGCCATCGGTACGCACCACGCGATGACAAGGAATGACGAGCGAGACCGGATTAGCGGCGCAGGCACGGGCCACGGCGCGGACAGCGTTGGGCCGGCCCAATGCACGAGCGATGTCGCGGTACGAGCGCGTGCTGCCGTAGGGGACAGCCCGCAGCTCTTGCCAGACCTGCCATTGAAACGCCGTCGCTCGTACATCCAGCGGCAAATCCAGACACGGCTGCCGACCCTTCAGGTGATTCACGAGTGCATTCGCCCAGGCGCTCAACTCTGCACTCTTGCGCCGCACCGCAGCAGGAAAGGTACGCATCAGCTCGGCCTCAAGCTGGTCCTCGCTATCGCCGAGGTATACTGCACAAAGGCCGCGCTCGGTCGCGGCCAGTAACAGATAGTCTTGCGACGCGCAAGGCGCCGGTCCTACCTGGCATCGTGTTATCGTGAAGCCGATCACGGTTTGCCCCTCCCCCAAAGGGGTGATAAACATTGTTTCGTCGGTAGAAGTCGGGTCAGCTAGCCATCGAGAACTCAGCGCGTGTTTGCAAATGGACCTCCGCCGTATTATAACAGGCATAAGCAAGACGCAAACCTATCCCAGCGATTTCATGGATGCCCAGGGGGCTTTGATTCAGCTTCCCGCTCTCCTTCGGATTGCGACTAACCGAAACGCCATACCTTTCCTCAAGGCGCCCCTAAAGAGCATCTTTTAGGCGGCACGGCGGAGGGGACGGGCTGTAGGTTGCAGCACCTGATCGAGATAACCAAAAAGTTCCTCGGCGAAGCGTACTGTGTTGAAGCGCAGAGCGTGACGGCGGGCTGCGGAAGGAGAGAAGAGATCGCGGTTGTTCTCAAACTGGATTAGCGCGCGAACCAGCGCTTCGACCGTTTGTTCGGCGAACCATAACCCCGTGGGGTCGGCGTCGCGCTGCTCCGGTGGAATGACTGTTTCGGTAGCGCCGCCGCGGCCGAACGCGATCACCGGAGTACCGCAAGCCTGCGCCTCGACCGGTACGATGCCGAAGTCTTCTTCCCCCGGGAAAAGCAGCGCCCGACAACGGCGCAGATGATAGCGGATGACGGTGTCTGGCTGCCAGCCGAGAAAATGGATGGTCGGTCCCGCCAAGGCCCGGAGACGCGCCTCGTCCTGGCCGTTGCCGATGAGCAGCAAGGGCCGCCGCAGGGCATTGCACGCCTGGATGGCCAAGTCGAGCCGTTTGTACGGCGCAAAAGCCGACACCGCTAGATAAAACTCTTGGCGTGGCAGGGCAGCGGGGTGGTAGAAGTCCGTATCCACGGGCGGATAGATGACGGTACTGTCACGGCCATAGCATTCGGCGATGCGTCGCTGCACGGTTTGGCTGATGGCAATAAAGTGCGTTACGTTGGCAGCGGTGCGACGGTCCCAGCGCCGCAGCCAATCGAAAAAGCGCTCCAACAGGCGGGCTTTGACACCGCCGAAATACGCTTCTTGCATGTGCCAGATGTAGCGCATGGGTGTGAAGCAATAACAGACGTGGGGCGCGGGCTGGCGAGGCGGCGGTACGGCCTTGGCGACGCAATGGCTGAAGCTGACGATCAGGTCGCAGGGCGGTAGGCGCCAGCTAGCGGCGGCCGCCGGCATCAGGGGCAATAAATAGCGATAATAGCGATGGTTTTCCGGCAATAGATTGAGGAAAGTAGTGCGCGGCCGCAGGCGTTCGATGGCCGGACTGACGGAGCCGCGGCGGTGCAACAGGGTGAACAGATGGGCATGCGGCCAACGGCGACATACCACTTCCAGGCATTTTTCGCCGCCACGCATGCCGGTCAACCAATCGTGAACCAGCACTACTCGCGGTCTGCGCGCTTCCATACGTCCGCACCCTCCGCTTTGGTTAGCTGCGCTCCACGGGAGAACAGGTTCGCATGCCTCAGCGAGGCGCGACCAACCAAAGCGGAGCAAGTAGACCGAAAGAAGCGACTTCAAGTCAACAGCGCTTTCCACCAAGAAAGCAGCTCGGATCTTCACCGGGCGCGACGGCAATCACCTGAATCTCCGGAGACGTTTCTACGGCGTTCATTCGCCCCTTGTGGTGGAGATAGCGCAGCAGGCCAAACATCAGTACCACGACGGCAACCCCCAGCAGGATCAGCGAAGTTATTAGTACGATTCGCCCCCAGTCGCGCTCGATGTCGTGTCGTTGTTTCTGTCGTGGGCTGCGGGGACGTTTCTTTACAGGAGGCGGCGACGCTGTTGTCCCAGGCTTTTTCGCTGCTTTTGGCTCTTTTTTCGCTTCTACAGAGGTTTGCGGCGGCTCATCAAGGACTTCTCCCTCTATCTCCTCATCCGTGTCGCCGCGCTCGATGGCCTCGATTCGCTCCACGACCTCGCGGGCTGACTGCGGGCGCTCCTTGCGGTCCTTGGCCAGCAGGCGCATTACCAAAGCAGAAAACGCCGGCGGCAATTGCGGGTCGATCTTGTGGGGAGGCACAGGCGCCTTTGTCGCCAAGGCCATCAATACCGCCATCGTGTCCTTGCCGTCGAAGGGCAACCGGCCCGTACTGAGCCGATACAGCACCGAGCCGAGACTGAACAAGTCGCAGCGGCCGTCGACTTCCTCGCCATTAGCTTGCTCGGGGGCCATATAAGAAGGCGTGCCGATGACCGCCCCCGCCTGAGTGAAATGGGCATCGCCCCCGGCCCCGCGGGCCAAGCCGAAATCGACGATCTTGACGCGCTTGCGATCCTCTTCCAGCCAAATATTGGCTGGTTTGATGTCGCGATGTACAAGTCCCTTGGCATGGGCTGCGGCCAGTCCTTCGGCAATTTCGCGGCCGATACGCAGCGTCTCGGCCAAGGGCAGCCGACCGCCGCTTCGACCCAAATAGGTTTCCAGCGATTCGCCTTGCAACAGCTTCATGGCCAAAAAGGGGATGCCACGGTCCTCGCCGACCTGATAGATGGTAACGATGTGTTCGTGTTCAATGGCGGCAGCCAGCTGGGCCTCGCGCAGGAAACGCCGGTGAAAGTCTGCCTGCGCCGCCAAAGCCGGCTTCATTACCTTGAGGGCCACCAGACGTTTAAGATGGAGGTCTTGCGCCTCGAAGACGATGCCCATAGCGCCGCTTCCCAAGACCCGGCGGATGAGGTAATTGCCGAGTCGGCCCATCTCCGCCGGGCCTTCCGGCGGCGCCAGAAAGGAGTACTCCGGCGGCGGGGCCAGTTTGAAATCCGCGGGGAGCGTCTCCCGGGAGTCCGCACAGATAGGGACCGACGTCGGCTGCTTGGCGGCGCTGCGCTTGGCGGACCCGGAGGCGGAAGATGCGCCAGCCGGGGGCGCTTGCACAACACGGCTACAGCCGGGGCATGTGCTGGTTTTGCCGGCCATGCTCTCCTTGGCTTGGAGGGACACGCCGCAGTGAGGACAAGAGAAGGCTATCATGACGCCATCGTGATCGCAACAAGGCTCGGTTTATCTCGCGGCGCTGCAAGGGGCGGCGATAAGGAGACCTGCTCTTCATCTATCTTAGCATCATAGCGAATCCGCCGGTCAAAAGGCCCTCTTTTTTGCTTTCGATTCCCTAGGGTTCCTTGCCTGGCCAAGGGATCGCGTTGCCCTTCCGGAAGTCGGGGCCGTATACCCCTGGCCGATTCTAGCGTTTGGGCCTATCTATGGGGATGTCCTCCCCGCTTCAGGAGCAATATCATGAAACATTTCGCCATGCTTCTCACGCTGGTCGTGGCCTTCTTCGCTGCCCCGACCGTTCACCCCGAGGAAACGTCGGGCAAGAAAAACGTCCTCTTCATCGCCGTGGACGATCTCAACACCGCCCTGGGCTGTTACGGCCATCCGCTGGTGCAATCGCCGAACATTGACCGTCTGGCGGCGCGCGGCCTGCGCTTCGACCGCGCCTATTGCCAATTCCCGCTGTGCAGTCCCAGTCGAGTTTCCCTCCTGACCGGAATGCGCCCCGACTGGACGCGCATTTTCGATCTCCGCACAGATTTTCGCACAATCCATGCCGACGTCGTTACGCTGCCCCAGCTGTTCCGCAACAACGGCTACTTCTCGGCCCGCGTGGGCAAGATCTTTCATTACGGGGTGCCCGGCCAGATCGGCACCAACGGCCTGGATGATCCGCAATCGTGGGACAAACGCATCAATCCACGCGGCATCGATAAGGATGAGGAAAACAAGCTGCACATCCTCACTCCGCAGCTGAAGAATCTCGGCGCCTCGCTCTGCTACCTGGCCGACGCTAGCAAAGACGAAGAGCAGACCGATGGCATCGCTGCCGCCGAAGCGATCCAGCTGCTCGAAGCTAACCGTGATAAACCGTTCTTCCTCGGCGTCGGTTTCTACCGCCCCCACGTGCCGTGGATTGCGCCCAAGAAATATTTTGATATGTACCCTCTGGATAGCATCCGTGTGCCGAAGATCGTCCCCAACGACCGCGAGACGAAACCGCCGATTGCCCTGACCGGCCAGAGCGATCCCAAAAAACCCAACTATGGGTTGAGCGAGCAGCAGTGCCGCGAAGCCATCCGTGCGTATTACGCCGCCGCTTCTTTTGTGGATGCGCAGATTGGCAAAGTGCTCGACGCCCTCGATCGCCTCAAGCTAGCTGACAAAACCATCGTTGTCTTGTGGGGCGATCACGGCTGGCACCTGGGCGAACACGGCCTGTGGCAGAAGATGAGCCTCTATGAAGAGTCGCTGCGTGTGCCGCTGATTATCGCTGTGCCGGGAATGAAAACAGCCGGCAAGGGATGCCCGCGCCTGGTCGAGTGCATCGACGTGTATCCGACCCTGGCTGAGTTGTGCGGCCTCAAAGCGCCGGCGAACTTGCAGGGCAAGAGTCTCTGTCCTCTCTTCGAGGATCCGCAACGTAAATGGAAGGAAGCCGCTTTCAGTCAGGTGACACGCGGCAAGTTCATGGGACGCACGGTTCGCACCGAACGCTGGCGCTATACCGAATGGGATGACGGCAAGCAGGGCGTCGAGTTATACGATCACCAGCACGATCCCCGTGAAGAAACCAACCTCGCCGCCGAGCCTGCACAAGCCGAAACCATGAAGCACTTGAAAGAACTGCTCAAGCAGATGAAGGCCGCGCCGTGAAGCTCGGACAGAATGGGCCGCCATATGCATTCGTTAGAGTTGCTGGACAAAACTCTCCCCTTGTGGAGGAGGGTGAGGAGAAAGTGCCGGCAGGCGAAGGACTTCTACCCCTCCGTCCGAACCTTCCTCCACAGGGGGAAGGGGAAAGTCCACTAGCTCTTAGGTGGAAGTGGTCAGGATCAGCGACCAATTTTGCAGAGTACCGTAGTGGCTGCCGTAGTTGCGGATGGCCAGCCGCCAGTTGCCGCCAGCGCTGGCGCCTATCAGCCGGTTCAACGGCCACTCAGGCCGATAGCTCCCCGAAAACGGCGCTTTGGCATCGGCAATAGGCGTGCTAGCTTGGTCGGAAAAGAGAGTATTGCTGAGGTTGGCCGACCAGCCGCCGCGGTTGTAATCTAGGGCGATCGTCTTGCCCGCAGGCGAAATCAGATAGATGTACAAGTCTCGATCATAAGGATATTGCACATTCACACGCACTTCGACATTGCGTATTGTCCCGGCCGGCGCCTGGACTGTGGACACGAGGAAGGAATTCGGCTTAATGGTCTCTGTTGTGCCGTTCGTGTACGTCCTTGTTGTCGTGGTACTCGCGGCGGTGGTCGCCTGGAGAGTGCTGACGGAGACCGCAGGCGTGATCGTCAGCGACCAATTTTGCAGAGTACCGTAGTGGCTGCCGTAATTGCGGATGGCCAACCGCCAGTTGCCGCCAGCGCTGGCGCCGTTCAATTGGCTCAACGGGGCCTCGGGAAGATAGACGCCGGAAAAGGGTGCCTTGGCATCGGCGATAGGAGTGCTGGCCTGCTGCGAAAACACGGTGTTGCTGAGGTTGGCCGACCAGCCGCCGCGGTTGTAATCCAGCGCGATCGTCTTGCCCGCAGGCGAAATCAGATAGATGTACAGATCCTTATCGACGGGGTAATTGATGTTCAGACGCACCGTCACATCGCCGACGACGCCAGCTGGCACCGCAATCGTGGACATAGTTAAAGAATTCGCCTTGATGGTCGCTGGCGTGGTGTTGGTATAGGTCTTCGGCGCCTGAAGTGTGATAGCGCCCTGATACGGCGCCATGGGGTTGCCCATGAGGTCGCGGACGCTGGAATTGATAGACAGGTGGTAGGTCCCCACGATCGTCTGCTTGGCGAAGAACAGTTCAATTTGCCGATCGCCGGAATTGCTGACTACCCGGACGGCGACGGGGACCTTGGCGCCATAGGGATTGGTCAGGGTAACGGCGGAAGAGGAGAAGGAACTGACATCGATAGGTTCATTAAACGTCAGCACAATCTCCGTCATCGAATTGCTGGTCGGCCCTTCGAGGGTAACGCTGGTGACAGTCGGCGTAGTGCGAGTGGACAAATTCCAACCAACGGCGGCGGCGAGATCGAGCCGGCCGCCGGTCTCGACCTTGCCTTTCAAGCTCGGCAGCTTGTCGGTGGTGCTGAGCACCTGATTGATGACTTGGGTATAGTTCCAGGTGGGGTGCTCTCCCCAGACCAGGGCCATAGCACCGGCGACCTCCGGCGTGGCCATGGACGTGCCGCTCATGGCTTCGTATTTGCCGTCGGGCATGGTGCTAAGGATGTTGACGCCCGGGGCGGCCAAGGCGACGCTGTGCGGGCCATAATTGGAGAACGGGGCCAGTTGATCCGTGTTGGTGGTGGCGGCTACGGCCACAACGCTGTTGAGGCTGGTGCTGAGGCTGGCTGGATAGTTCGGCACGGCGTCGATGTTAGTGCCTTCGTTGCCGGCCGCAACTACGGAAAGGACGCCGTGCTCTTGGGCATTGAGGAAAGCATCGTAAAGGGCTTGGCTATAGGGCGCCCCTTCCCAACTGTTGTTGGTGATCTTGGCCCCGTGCGCGACGGCATAGCTAAGGGCTTCGATGAAATTGCTGACGCTGCCATAGCCATCGGCGCCGATGAACTTCAGGGGCATGATCTGCACGTTCCAATCGACGCCGGCCACCCCCAGGCCGTTGTTGCCGCTCGCCCCCAGGATGCCCGCCACGTTGGTGCCATGGCCGTTGTCATCCCAGGGATTGTTGTTGTTGCCGACGAAGTTCCAACCAATCAGGTCGTTGGTCTTACCCGGTTGCTCCCAGCCACCTTGGCTGAGGGGGCGGAGCAGGTCGCCGGCATCGACCAGGCTGTGACCGTCGCTCTTCCAGACCAGGCCGGCGTTGACAGGGTTATTGAGGTCGCGGAAGGTGATTATGCCGGGGGTCGCCGTCTTGATTTCCCACTTGTAGACGATCTTGTTGTAGCCGCTCGTCGGGCTGGACTTGGTGTACCAATAGTTGGGGATATCGGCCTGGTTGATCCAGATGTTCTCGGCCAGGTCGGGATTGTTATAATCGATGCCCGTGTCCAGGACGGCGACGACGACGTTGGGGCTGCCGGTGGTGACGCTCCAGGCCTGTTCCGCGTGGATATCTGCTCCCGGCGTCCCGCCATTCTGCCCGGTGTTGTTCAAGGCCCATTGCTGGCTCAACAGGGGATCATTGGGCACTGTGGAAACGGTTAGTTTGTAATCCGGCTCGGCGCTGAGGACGCCTTTCTCGGCTTTGTACTCGGCCAGCGCCTTGTCCACCGTCATGCCCTTGTCCAGGTTTATTTGGTAGTAGCCATTGGCCAACGGCAGAGGACTGCCAAGCGTGGTACCCGCGACGATGGCCGGCCCGTCCGGAGTTCCTGGCGTCTTCTGGAACTGCACCAGGATGTCTGTCGAACGGTATTGGCTGGGATTGACGGTGAGGCCGTTAAGATCAAGGACCGTAGGGGGGGTGGTGCTGAGCAGGGTGCGGTCTTCGAGCACTTCCAGCGTCAGCGGCGGCCGGCGCAGCCGGCACGGTCTCTTTTCCTGTCGGTTGCGGGGCAGAAACATGGGGCAGCATTCCTCGCTGAGGTTGTGGCGGACCTACACGGCAACATGACAGACACCGGCCAGACCTGGGGTCTACGGCGCGACGCCTCGGTTTTCACGGAGCGCGCGTTCCAAAAATGGAAGCACCAAAAAATTAGGCCGCGCAAAAAGAAGTTTGGGGGCGAAGCTCCTCAGAAGGAGCGGCGCGGCAAAGATACGTCATTCGTAATAAGGCCCATTACGCGGGCGGGGCATGGCGATCGGGTTCACAGCGCTGTCCCCCGGATGGAACATGGGTTGTTGCCCACGATCGATCGGCCCGCGCTAGAGAGCATCCGTGCCACTCGATCGAACGATCTCCCGACCATTTCTGCTAAGGAAACTGACAGGGAGCAATACTCCTATCGGCAAGTCTGAGGGCGGACTTTAGACGACTCACATTTTTTTTGTGGAATTTAGAGAAAATATCTCGAAGGCGTCCTTTAGCGAGCGCGAATTCAAGAAGGATGCGGACAGCAGAGGAGGCCCGGAAGATAGCAAATGGAACGGGAGAACGCCCCGTTGTTTCCACCAGAGTGGTCCTTCACCCCGCTCACCTAGTTATCATATTTTTCCTTTTCCCAGGGAGAAATCGATACGATATTCCTTGCATACAATCTTCGCTCTTTCTCCTGTAGGGCCGCCCTTACCGCAAGGATTTTTCTTATGCACCGCGCCTGCATGCTCCTTTTCACGAGTTTGACCCTGTTATTCACGGTATCGCTCGTCCTACTCGGCAGCATTGCCGAGCCGGCTCGGTCGCAACGACATGGGATCGTGGTCGCCGTCTCGCCGCCCGGCGCGGACGTGGGCTGCGGCATTCTGCAAAAGGGTGGCAACGCGGTGGATGCCGCAGTGGCTATGGCCTTCGCTATGGCTGTCACCTATCCGGCGGCCGGCAACATCGGCGGCGGCGGCTTCATGCTGATTTATCCCGCCGGAGGCAAACCCGAGCCGGTCGTCATCGATTACCGCGAGAAGGCCCCGCTGGCCGCCCACAAGACCATGTACACCAAAAGAGACAGCCGCTACAGCGCCAAAGCCGTTGGCGTCCCCGGCACGGTGCGCGGCCTGGCCCTGGCCCATGCTCGCTTCGGCACGCTGCCCTGGAAAGACCTGGTGATGCCGGCCGTCAAACTCGCCGAGGAGGGTTTTGTCATCGATGCGCCGTTGGCCCACTCCCTCAACTGGGTCGTCGCCGACTCGCCGGAGTTTCCCGAATTGCGGCGCGTCTTCGGCAAGAGCAACGGCGCCGCCTGGAAAGCCGGCGACCGTCTGGTCCAAAAAGACCTGGCCCAAACGCTGCGGCTGATCGCTGAGCAAGGCCCGAATGGTTTCTACCAAGGCACGGTGGCCGAGCTGCTCGCCGCCGAGATGAAGCGCGGCGGCGGACTCATCACCCTCAAAGATCTCGCCGCCTATGAGGCGAAGATACGCCGACCGATCCACGGCACCTATCGCGGCTACGACGTATACGCCCCGCCACCGCCCAGCTCCGGTGGAACTTGCCTTATTGAGATGCTCAATGTTCTTGAAAACTTCGACCTGCGCAGCCAAGGCCGTTTCTCCCCGGAAACACTGCACCTGATGATCGAGACCATGCGCCGCGCCTACTGCGATCGCGCCCGCTATCTCGGCGACGCTGATTTTGTCAAGGTGCCCGCCTTCCTCACCGACAAGGGCTATGCACGTAAGTTGGCCCAATCGATCGATCGCAACAAAGCGACCCGTAGCGAAGACCTGGCCAAGGACATCCCCCTCAAGGGCGAGGGCGACAGCACCACGCATTTCAGCATCCTCGACGGTGATGGCATGGCCGTGGCCAACACCTACACGCTGGAACACAGTTACGGCTCCCGTATCGTGGTCAAAGGTGCCGGCTTCGTGCTTAACAATGAGATGATGGACTTCAACTGGTTCCCTGGCGAAACGACACGCGAGGGAGGCATCGGCACCGAGCCGAACCAGATCGCCCCCGGCAAACGCATGTTATCATCGCAGACCCCGACGATCGTGACGAAAAATGGCCAGGTCGTCCTCATCACCGGCAGTCCCGGCAGTCGGACCATCATCAACACCGTGCTATGCATGATTGTCAACACGATCGATTTCGACATGGACCTGCAAGCAGCTGTGGACGCGCCGCGCCTGCACCATGCCTGGTTCCCTGATACGGTTCGTTTCGAGGGGATCTGCGAATACCCCGAGGCGGTGCGGCGTCTGGAGGCGATGGGCCATTCCATCCACGGTACGCGCCAGGGCGACGCCCATTCGATCGGCCTGGACCGCAAGACAGGCAAGTACATCGGGGCAGCCGATCATCGGATCGACGGCAAGGTGGCAGAGTTTTGAGAGTGGAGCGAGACCTTATACTGGACACGATAGAAACGGACGCAACCCCGCTGGTGAGCGGGGGGTATGAACCCCCCGGTAGAACCGAGGGCGAGCGGGGGGTGTCAACCCCCGGTAGAACCGAGGGCGAGCGGGGGGTGTCAACCCTCCGGTAGAACCGAGGGCGAGCGGGGGGGGTCAACCCTCCGGTAGAACCGAGGGCGAGCGGGGGGGGTCAACCCCCCGGTAGAACCACC
>Ga0078972_1006411_pt1 | contig 27962 bp, 18 predicted proteins | sample YelNatPaOPGAMG01_FD_67568 | JGI IMG/M metagenome (GOLD analysis project Ga0078972, IMG submission 67568) | Hot spring thermophilic microbial communities from Obsidian Pool, Yellowstone National Park, USA - OP-RAMG-01 (SPADES assembly) (version 2) | ecosystem: Environmental > Aquatic > Thermal...
GACAGCGCGGTGCGGCAGAATAGGGTGACAGACACGATATTCGATTCCTGAACCTTCCGATGGTTGTTTAGTGCGGTTGCGGGGTGTTTGGTGCTGGTGGCGCAAATAGAGGGACAGACACGATATTTGGGCCTGCGACCAAATATGGGGACAGACACGATATGCGATATGTCTGCAGGATCAGTCCCCGGGGACTACTTTGCTGCAGCCTTCCCCCCAATGCACCCGCCGGGCCCGTAAAACACCAAACGGGCGCAGCTCAGACCAGCCCGAGGGCCTCGTCAAACCCGTTCATCAGATTGAACGACTGCACCGCTTGGCCGCTGGCGCCTTTGACCAGGTTGTCCTCGGCGCTGATGACGATCAATCGGCGCGTCCGCGGATCAAATCGCCAGCCGATGTCGATGTAATTTGTCCCCACAACGTTTTTGGTGTCCGGGAGCCGCTTGTCGTCCATGAGCCGGACGAACGGTTCCCCCCCGTACGCCCGTTTGAAACAATCGGCTACTATTGCACCCGCTTCGGCCGCATTACCCACGCCTGACAGCGCTGACTCGGGCTCCATGCAAAGAGTCGTCAAAATCCCCCTGTTCACAGGAACCAGATGCGGTGTGAACTGGATTGCGATCCTGACGCCTGCTGCGATCGAAAGCTCCTGCTCGATTTCGGACAAATGCCTGTGTTTGGGTATTCCGTAGGCGCGAAGGCTCTCGTTGCACTCGACAAAAAGATAATCAAGCTCGGCTTTTCGGCCTGCACCGCTCACACCGCTCAGGGAGTTGGCTATTATGGACTGCGGTTTGATCAGCCGTTCGCGCAACAGCGGCAGCGCCGGCAGCAAAATGCTCGTAGGATAACACCCCGGCGACGCCACAAGCAGGGCCTCCTTGATTTCGCGCCGGTACACTTCCGGCAACCCGTACACCGCGGTTTGAAGCAGCTCAGGCGCAGGATGGTCGTGTGCGTAAAACTCCCGGTAAACCGCCGCATCCCGCAATCGAAAATCGGCGCTCAGATCAATGATGCGACAGCCTTGTTTAAGCAGTGGCACTGCAAATTCGGCTGCCACGCCGTGGGGCAGCGCCAAAAACACAAAACGCGAGTTCCGTGCCAGCAATTCAATGTTGGGCTCGACAAACCGCAGTTCATGCGCCGCACGATAACCGGCGAATTTCGGAAACACCTGCGCCAATGTCTGGCCCGCGAATTGTCTTGATGTTACAGCAACAAGCTCGACCTTCGGGTGCCTCAACAGCAGCCGAACAAGCTCCTCACCGGAATAACCCGATGCGCCAACGATCGCAACCGGGACAGCCCCGTTCGAATCGCCTGTAATTTCTCTGGAGTTGTCAGTATTCACAAGCCCCTATCCATGGGCATTTCCGCCCTTCTCCGCAAGCCTCTTCTTCCTCAGCGCGGCGCAGCCGCAACCGAACGACTGCAGCAAGGCAAAAGGGGTTGGTTGCAAGCTCGGCGCTCTGTCGCGCCGCGCTGAGGCATTTTGCCCTCAAATAGAGGGACAGACACGATATTTGGGCTGTGGCTCCGACAATTGCGTCCGCTTTTCCCTTCGGATGCTCAAATAGAGGGACAGACACGATATTTGGGCTGTGGCCTTGGGTGGATGCTGAATAATTTCGGCCGGCAAAAGTCTAAGCCAGTAAATAGGTCGAATCGAAAGCGATGAGTCCGAACAAGGCAATGAAAAGGCTGATTTTGACAGGTTGCATGGTGCTGGCCACGCTAACAGGCGCTCAGGCGGGTCACTGGTCGTTTTCGTTGTCGATCGGTGTTCCGCTGTGCGCCCCGCCACCGCCGGTGTATGTCCGACCGCATGTGGTCGTTGCTCCGCCACCTCCGGTGATTGTTGCTCCGCCCGTGGTGGTGGCCACGCCCCCTGCAGTGACGACTGTTGCGACGCAAACGACCGTAACAAACACCGTACAGACTGTGCAGTCGGTGGCACCCGCAACCGGCGTTGTTACTCTTGCCTCCCCGGCAGTCGTTGTGCCTGCGCCTGTTGTGCAGGTTGCACCGGTGTGTGTTGCGCCGCCGGTCTATTTTGCACCACCGGTTGTGACAGTGCGGCGGCCGATACTGGTGGCGCCGGCGGTTACTTTTCACTGCCATTAAGTTGGCGCACTTGCGTGCTGAATATACTTATACTGACAAATCGATCATATTTGCGCAGATTTTCAGACTGCGGGTTTGATCAATTTGTCATTGTCAGATTCTCTGGCATGGAGCAGTGCGGTTACAACAGCGCGGCCTTTGGAGCATAATATTGGATAATCTGCGCGGGAATCGCAGTTTGGGGGGCGAGACTTTTGCCTTCGAACTGGTCGTCCGCTGATCTCACTCACATTTCCCCCCACGCGCGACGAAGTCGCCCTTTTCGGCGTGGCGCGACACAGCAGCATTCCTGCAACCAGCGGAGTTGTCACAACACGAGCGTTCGGCTGCGGCTGCGCCGCGCTGAGCGTAACTGGCCGTCGTCATTCCATTGCCACACTCATTCGGCTGCGGCTGCGCCGGGCTGGGAATATGCGGGCTTTCAGAAATCTCACCGGAATGAAATCCCGGGTGGCTTTGTCCGGGGAACCGGGGAGATCCGACTGAAGGCGCGGCCCTGGCGACGATCGATTGGCCCGCTGGGAACCGAGGTCGAGCGCACGGTATGGCCTCTCAATGCGTTCGAACATTGATTAATTCTTGTCTTGAATCAGATCGCAGTTGTTGCGATAAAGCGCGGGTCACTGATGGCTTTCATATTGTAACAGAAACCGAATCAACTCAACCAACAAGCAAGAGGAGTTCAGAATGACGAACAACAAGGTGTCTGGCATTTACCCGAGGCTACAGTTGGCGTACCTGCTGCAATTTGCGATTTGGGGAAGTTGGTCTTTGGCTCTTGGGGGTTACCTGAACGGGAAGATGAGCGGTTCGCATATCGGGTACCTTTATATGGCAATCCCGTGGGGCGCAATCATCGCCCCAATGTTCATCGGTCCGATAGCGGACCGCTATTTTGCCGCACAAAGGATGCTCGGGTTGTTGCACCTGATTTCGGGGGCGGCTCTGCTGGCTTGTGGGTTTGTCTGTGCGAGTGCGGAAGCGCGGGCGGCTGGGGGCGCAGTGGTGGTCCCGTTTGGTCCCCTGATGGTTTTGATGCTTCTGTCGGGAATCTGCTACATGCCGTCAATCCCGCTGATCAACACGGTGGTTTTCAAGCACATTCCGGATTCGGCGTCAGCGCCTAAGGTTTTCATATTTGGCACACTGGGCTGGATTTTGGTTAATCTGGTGGTCGAGGTTTTCGCCGGCGGTGCTGCGAGGCCGACATTTTTCTTCATAGGGGGCGCGTGCGGCATTCTGCTGGGGCTTTATTCTTTCACGCTTCCTGACACACCGCCCAAAGGCGCGTCAAAGGAAGGCAAAACCGACGTTTTCGGGTTGGGCGCGTTGGCAATGTTCAAGTCGCCTGTGTTTACCATTTTCGTTCTTTCCGCGTTCATGGTGAGCATATTTGGCAGCAACTATTTCTTCCCCTCTGTGGTTGCCTACCTGAGCGAGTATGGTTACCCGGCGCCGGTGGCTCTGACCACGCTGAACCAGGTTTCGGAACTTTTCTTCATGGCCATCCTTGCATTTTGCGTTGCGCGCATCGGGCTGAAGTGGGTCCTTGTTATTGGGATGAGCGCGTGGGCGGTGCGGTATTTCATCTTCACGTTTGAGGGATTCCAGTTTGCGTTGATCGGGCTTCTTTGTCACGGGATGGCCTACGCGTTTCTCTATGCTGCGGCCTACATGTTTGGCGACAAAGTTGCGCCGTCGCATCTCAAGGCCAGCGTCCAGAGTTTGCTGGCGTTTCTTTTGCTCGGAATCGGCCAGGTGCTGAGCGGGGCTCTGTTCGGCTATCAAATTGAACGTTGCGCCCCTGCAGTGACCAAGACCGTCGTGGTCGAACCCGGTCAGGCACCCAAGGCTCTGCCGCCGTGGCACGTCCCTGAAATGGAGACCTCGGCGTGGCGATACCTCGATTTGGCAAAGTCCGTAAAATACCTGCTCGGTGACAAGACCGTTTTCAACCTTGGCGAGCACCTTGGCAAGTACACAAAGGCGGATGGCACTATTGACTTCGACAAGCTTCCAGAAGTGTGGGAAGCGGGCGGTGTGAAATACACCAAGGCCGAGTTGAAAGCCACCATCGAAAAGATCGGCACTGCTGTTACTCGCGACAAATATTTGCAGGCCCAGAGACACAACTGGAAAGGGTTCTTCATCCCGCCTGCGATATTCGTTTTGTTCTGGGTTGTTCTGTTCGCTCTGTTGGGCAAGGAACCTCCAAAAGCCGAACCCGAGCCTGCAAAACAACCAGCCGCAGCCTGATCAATCCGGCCCGGCGCGATACAGCCCTTGAATTGCTTCGCTGCCGATGGCGTAGCCGTAAATACGCACGTCGTCAATCCACCCGTTGAAATGGTGTTGGCGTTCGGACATGCTTTCGCCGATGACAATGTTGGCGGCTGGTGTTGACAAGATTCCGCCGGCCGCAGACACACTGTTCTCTTCAACGCCGTCCACGTAAAGCGCGGCACGCCGTCCGTCATACGCGGCAGCGATGTGATGCCACTGGCCGTCGCCCACGGGCCGTTTCGAAACCAGAACCACCTGGTTTGTCTTGCCGCCGGTCTCTTGCTTCGGCCCGGACAAAACGAACCGTATGACATCATTTTCACCATGACGTTCGATACGCCATGCGTTATCCGATCTGTTGATGATCGCCTGGTTTGGCTTGTCGAACTCGCGCACTTTGATCCATGCCGCAACTGTTATTTCACTGCGGCAATCCATCGCGGGTGAGGATTTGCAATCGACGTAACCCCTTGATCCATCCAGTTCGACTGCACCGCCGAACCGGCCTTTCCCTGGCGCCCACATTGCGGGTCCTCGAAGCTGTGCTGTATGCCGGCAACCCGACGCGTCGGGAACCTCAGTGCCTGTTGTTTCGTCGAATTTCCACCACGCCACCAATCCGGTCGTACGAAAAACCGCGACCCTGCCCGACACAACCCTGCCCCGAGCCGGTACTGCATCGACCCTCCAATAGTAGGTCGTGTCGGGTTTGAGCTCGGACAGTTCAAAGCGGCACTGATCTGTTGTTATGATGCGCCTGAGTCCATCGGCGCTGATTCCGAGATAAACACTGTACGTACTTGCATCCGGAGCGGCGGTCCATTCGAGCACTGACCGTCTTGTCGAAACGCCGGTTGAACCGTCTTCGGGTTTGATCGGTCCGGCACGCGCGGATACAGCTTCACGAAACACGACTTCGCTGAGCCCAACAGTTGAACTGGTGCCGAACGACGCAAGGTTTTCGAATCGGACTTTGCGTGCTTTGACCCCGTTCAATTGCAGAACAGTCGGCTGGTCATAATCCGGGTTGCCTTCGGCTTGGGCGAACTCGGCGCCGGCCAAGGCTGTCTGCCACGTCGAACCATCAGTCGAGACCTTGACGTCGGCACGGCGAACGCCATTTGTCATTTGCCACGGATCGTTCAAGTTCCAAATCTCGACACTGGCCAAAGACACGGTCTCGGGCAGCTCGAATTCGACGAACAAATCAGGCGCATGCTGCGTCATCCACATGTTTCTCTTCTCGCAATCATGCTCGAAGAACCCGTCGTTATCCATGTCGGCCAAACCAGAGCCGTCCGTAATCGCTGCCAGATTCACACCATGTTCATCTGCGTTGGCGCGAACGCTGGAAACTCGCACTTTCGGATTCACAGTTGCGGGTTTACGATCCCTCGCCTTTAGCAGAACCGGCTGTTTGAGCACAACAAAGGGCGTGTCGAACTCGAGAGTCGCCGTCACAGGACGTACGATGTTCTTCGGCTCTCGCCATGAGAGCGCACAAACACCACCTCACCCAAACTGGAACGAACTGACCTTGCGATAAGAACCATCAGCGCTTGCAAGGCAAAGCTTCGGTGGCTGTGGGCGTTGCTTGTTTCGCAGCACAGTGACCGATTCCCCGAGTCGGCCCTGCAACTTCAGGCCAACTGAAATGGGGTCTTTGGCACTTTTGGGTTCCGTGACATCAAGAATCGAAAGAACCGGTTCTCCGATGTCGAATCGAACGCTCTCATCCGCCCCAAGCGCGAATCTTCCTTTTGTGCCGAAACCATCGCCAACCAACTGCCACGCTGCCCCCTTGTTGTCCTTGCGTTCGATTGTCCAGGAAAGAATCTGGTAAGTTCCTGCGGGCAGTGTGCAACTGCCATTGGATGGCTTGCGAGTGAAGTGACCCGCCGGACCAGCAACGGCAAACTCGGTGATCGTTTCCGGCACATTGACGGTCCCAAACTTGACATCCCGAGCCCTCTCGACTTTGACGAAAGCGCCGTCCCGAGCAACTTCAATCTTGAACAATTGGCCATCGACCTCAACCAGCCGCCCCAGATAACGATCGATACTCTGATCAGTTTCGGCTGCTTTCTCGGGACTCAGAATCAACCTGTCTGTATCTGCGGTGTCCCACCCGATGTCATCAAAAGCACCGTTGACGTTGCTGTCCACCAACTTGATCAGGTATTTCTTGCCGCCAAAGTCAACGGTCCCTTCATACCAGCAAGCCGAACTGATATAGACACGGTCATGCTGGTAACAGCGGACGACAACATGGTACGTCACCGGACCCTCCTCGGTTTGGAAAACGACACGCGCCGGATCGAAAATGGCCGCGTAAGCGCTGATATCACCCGAAACTACCGGATCGTCATCGAGTCTTCCATTGCCATTCGAGTCTATGAACAGCTTGTTGGGGAGCCCGCGCCTGGTTGTTCTGTCAAGGCAAATCCAGCGGAACCCGGCCTTGTCCATGGGCGTTTTCCACCGCGCGAACACAGGCTTTCCTTGGAGTTGCGGCAAAGCCAAATTCGGCGGCTGGTTGGTCAGCGGAATGATCCACTGGTAAGCCTGAGCTTCGGCACTGGTGTGGTATTGCAACCATTGTTCCGGCTGGGCAAGAAGGGGAAATGCAAACATCAGTAAAACTGCACAACCCGCCACTGCCAATGCTGCTCGGCGCAAGTTCACGCTGAATTCTTACCATGGTCCGAGCCAATACGCAATAGGACCGGATAATTTTCCGACCGGGCGTGCCCCATGCAGGAGGAACCACCTGTTAGAACCGGCTCCGTGGCATGCTGCTCAGAAGCTTGAAAAGCAACCACGCCGCAGCCGCGAGAAACGCAAGCGCAATCACGCCCGCAATCCACTTGAACAATCGCGCTTGAAATCTAATTCGCTCGGCCTGCGCGTACTGTTCCTCCTGGAGGCGGGCGAGTTGGGCAGTCAGGTGTTCAGGCAATGCGGGCCCCTCGCGCAACACAAGCGTGAGCCATCTCCCCGAACCGTCACCGAAAGCCTTCGGCAAAGTCAGCAGTTCGTCGCTGCCCGGCGGCCGAAACCCTGCCGATTGCCAAAAACCGGTTCCAACACCCTTCATCCAGAGCCGTTCGCACCCGCGGTTCCGTGCCAAAACAAGAAGTTTCTCCCACAAAAACGGACGCACTTGTTCTTCTTGGTGCGCAGACGAAAAGGACTCGCCATAAATGAGCCCGTGCGACCCCGAGACTCGCAAACCCATCGTACCGACGAGAACCCCATCTGGTCGCACCACGACCTGAAAATCCGTCAGGTGCTTTTCAAGCTCCAGCACGGGCAGGCAAGCGATCTCCCACAAACCCCGCAGCACGGTCAGATCATCGAGATTTGCTCTGCGAATCGAATACTCGCTTTGCATCGATGCCTCTTGTTTGCAATGTCCGGCCCCGACACTACGGGAATATATCAGCACAACATGGATCTACGCGGCGCAGCGCAGCCACAACCGAATAATCGCGGCAAAACAAAGGCCTCGTTTCAAGCTCGACGCTCTGCCGCGACCGGCCGCCCAAAGCCGGCTTCGTCGGCCTCGGCGATGATGAGTCGAAGCGAATGAATTCACTGAGACAACGGTCTCGAACGATCCGCCAATGTGCGATTGCTGCGCCTATTTTCCAATATAGTACCACCAATTGACGTGAGAACGCGCTTTTCCATTCAGCGTCGCGCGCCCCGGAAATGCACCACTCCAGAATTAAAGACATATGGTGCTCAACACAACCACAGTCTTCAATTCTCCTGCTTGTTTTTCTTGAACGGGATTTTGATTGTGTCCAGCAACCTGCTGGCAAACGATTTGCGCCTGGGGGGCGCCACAACGCCTGTCACCGGTTGGCATGCGCCACTGCACGCCGGACAAAAGAGTCGCGATTTCCCGCCCACCAGGTGCAGCTCGCGCACACAAGCCTCACAATACATCCGCTCGCATTGACTGCACTTGAGCACAGCCTCGATCCCGGGATGGTTAATACAGGCCGGGCGGCCGTCATCGAGCGTTGTCTGGACAACTTCGGCAGGCTTCGGCAACGGCGGGATGGATATCTCGGCAGGCAGAACGGAAAGCCGCATTTCCATGCTGCCAAGCATCAACACCTGACCATTCCTGATCTCGGCATCCAGCACGCGCCGATTGTCGATCCATGTGCCGTTTGTTGAACCCAGGTCACGAACGCGAACAGAAAAGTCGGTTACAGTGATCTCGCAGTGCCTGGCCGAAACAGTGACATCGTTCAAAACAAAGTCATTGGCTTCTGCACGCCCAAGAAAATTGGACCCCCGTTGCAACTCGAGTTCATCGCCCTTTTGAGCGCCGTTTAATATGATCAGCCGGGCTGTGGCCATATAACTCACTTGTTTCGCTGCTCAGAATGATATTATCACGATGCGCTTTAACCGCAACTGAAGAAACTGCTGAGATTCGGACGTAAAACGGACCGGGCAATTGCCAATTGATACCGGCGAAGCTCAGCCAGACACTTTTTCGGAATAACTGCCACCAAGAACTAGAATTGAACTTGCGAGATGTTCTGCACGAAACAGCCTCTCTTGTTGGGATTTTAACCCGGAAATCACCCCTTACCAGACCAAGGCCCCAAAATTTGATTCCGGTGAGATTTCCGGGTTAAAGACATTTATTAAGCACAACTGGTGCTCGCCACTTTCGGGCCCTTGCCCGCCTCGTCGGAATGTGACCATTCCGCCGGCACCCGGCTCGCACACAATGGAATTAGTCGATCACCTCTCGCCCGCGTCAGCAGGCTCACACAAACTTAAGGCTGGCATAAACCAGACAGTGTCGGTATGGTCAATCAATGAAGTCGGCCAACAAAACTTCTTGGGCGAATATGACATGATTGCAGGAATGTGAATGCGCATGTGGTTGAAGTGGCGCCTCGTGTTCCAGTTCATGGTGTGGTTGTCTTGAAGACATGGCACTCGAACACCGTCCATTAACATGAGTATGGTTAGAGCAAACGGTTATGCGCGGGCGACTGCTGCGGTGGCGGCCTGCGCCATAGTCATTTCTTTGCTCACTTCGTGTCAGCACCAGGAAACCGCCGGCGGAGGCGGCGCCAAGCGTGCGCCGCGTCCGGCAGCAAAGGCTTCCGGCAGCCAATCGTCGCGCTCCAGCAAGAGCTCCGCAAAGGACCAGAAATCAAAACAGACGATTGCCAAATACAGCACAAGTTACGAAAACGAAATAAAAGAGATTTTCGACCTTGCTGAAAAAAAGGATTGGGATTCAGCCGAAAACCGGGCTAATGCCCTGTACGCAAGGGAACCGCAAGACCCCGCTGTCCAACGCCTTCGCGAATGGGTCAGAAAAAGGCGCGAGCAGACCCGTGAACGTGCAATCGAAGACCGCATAAGGACCCTTGACGCCCGCGATTCAGTTTTCAATCCAACACTCAAGAGTCTCGCGGCCGAAAAGAAGGATCGCGGGCTTCCCCCGAGAAAAGACGTTCGCGACGCGGTTCAACAAATAGAGGCCACGCCTTATATACCGCCGACCTATGGCAAGACGAACATATTGGCAGACACAGGGCTGCTTTTTGACTTCGAGTCCCGCCAAGGCCGAATGTCCAAAATCCTCGACAAGGAGATTTCCGTTCACCTCGACGACGCCACGCTCGAATCAATCATTTTCACAATCGGCCAGGCTGAAGGAATCAACTTTGTCGCAGACAAGTCCCTGCCCGCGTTCCAGACGAAAATGAGCGTCAACATGAAGCGGGTCAAGCTCTCCGAGTTCCTGAGCTATGTGTCGCGAAACCTCGACCTTCAGTTTCAAGTAGGTGACGATCTTGTTTGGATAGTCGATGCCAAGGATCCAAAGAAGGTAATGGAAGAAACAAGGTTTTATCGTTTGCGGAAAGGCTTCATCCTCCCGGCTCAGCTTGGACCGAGTGAAGTCGTCCGCACCGAAACAAGGGCGCAAAACGCTGTCACAGTCACAGAAGTCCAGAAGGTCGATAGATTCGTAAACGATCTGGCGCCTCCAACGCCGTCGATCGAGCGCGCAATCACAAACTTCTTCACCGGCAAGTACCAGATCGACTACGAACGGAACATCATAGTTGCCCGTGGCACACGTGAACAGTTGGATGTGCTCGAGCGCATAATCAAGGAATTCGATCAGCCAATCCAGCAGGTCCTCATCGAGGCAAGGTTCATTACCGTGACCCAGGGCGCATTCTTGCGTCTCGGAGTCATTTGGGGATCAAAGGGTGGCGACCTTGTCGTTGAATCACCCGCCGATCAACTTGGGATGGCGCGGCTGCCGGTTTCCTCCGCTTTCACTTGGAATTGGACGAACGTGTTTGGCGTGCCGGATTTGTCCGCCGTTCTTACAGCACTCGAACAGTCAGGGGAAAGCCAGGAACTCAGCGCCCCGCGCCTCACTGTCCTCAACAATCTGCCTGCAACCATCTCCGATGGCAAAGTGCAGTACTACTATGAAGAGTACCAGGTGAAAACCACCATACTCGAACGGCGTTCGTCATCCCAGCTCGTGCCGGCCGGGAAACCCACAAAGATCACCGCCGGTGCTTCGTTGGAAGTGCTGGCGAGCATAGGCGGTGACGGGAAAACCGTGCTTCTTGCCCTGAACCCGAAGGTGAACTCGGACGTGCAACTCACGCCTTTCATGACTATCACCGACACCGATGACACCGGCAGGGTTGTCAGCAAGGTGGATATTCGTCTTCCGGAGTACCGCACCCAGGACCTTGCAACTCGTGTGGCCGTGCAGTCCGGCCAAACGGTTGTCATGGGCGGTGTCCTCGAACGTCAGCAAAACACGTACGTCGAGTCGGTCCCTGTCCTCGGCAACCTGCCCGTAATAGGCGCAATCTTCAGACGGCGAACCGAGATTGACCGGCCCCGGTACCTTTTGATTTTCGTAACGGCCACCATTCTGTCCGAAACCGGCGAGTACGTGATTTACACACAGGAACCTTCGACCCAGAACCGTCAAACACCGCAACCGGACGAGCAGGCAACCCCGGCACAAACTCCGTAATGGCTCGCGTTCGCGTCTCCATTCTTCAGCACATTGTGCCACTGGCATGCCACCGCGTGCTGGTTATAGACCCGGGACGTCGTCAGCTAAAACTGCTCCTCGCTGAATCAAGGCTCGGCAAGTTCCGCGTTGTCCACCGCCAGGCAGTCGCCGTCCCAGAAGAGGGTGCACTCGACCCGGATGAAATGCGCCAGCACATGGCGTTGCTTGTTCCTGAACTTGGTGCGCACCAAACTGCTATTGTGCTTCCTCAGCACAAGGCCATCACCCAAACAATAGATGTCCCGCACAACCACGTTCAGGCGCCACGCGAGTACCTCATGGCAGAAGCACGCAAGTTGAGCGGCCTCCCCGACGACGAATTGGCCATCGCATTCACCCGACTTCAACCGTGGGCAACCCTGAGCCATCCGCATGTCCTTTCGTTCTGCAAACGTAAAGAACTCGATTTGTTAATCGACCAGTTCGCACCCGAAAGAAGCGAAGAGGCAGACGAAGATGATCAGTTGATCGAAATAACCACCACTGCCCAGGGATTGATCGCCGCCAGCAGAATGCTCAGCCCGCCTCCGCTCAACGCAGTGCTCGTGGACCTCGGCGCCCGGGAAACAACCGCGGTGATTCTCGTGGCCGGCCAGGGCGTCTTCGCCACCAGTTTCGAGGGGGGAAGTGACAACTTCACCCGCGCCCTGCTCGAAGCCGGTTGCACCACCGCCGAAGAAGCTGAATCCGTCCAGCGTTCAACAGATTTCTTCCAGGGACCGAACACTGTACAGGCCCTGGCCGGCGCAGTAACCAAGTGGCACACCGAGCTCAGCCGCTGCATCAGTGAATGGACAGACGACAACCCTGGCTTGAAGATCGCGCCCGGCGATTTGCCGGTGTATCTCGCAGGAGGCGGCGCTGCACAAAAAGGGTTGGTCGATTACCTGAACAAGCTCGGCCCGATGCGCTTCCAATGCTGGCCCGGTTTGCCCGGTGCTGGCCCCATGGACAGTTTCTGGGTCGCATGCGGAGTGGCAAGAGTCGCGCTCGGCAAAGAACCCGGTAGCTTGTCTTTTTTGCCTGATGAATTTCAGCAACGTCGTGCCAGCCGCACTTTCTGGGAATCCGTCCAAGCCGCCGTGTTTGTGCTCTTGGTAACCGTTGCTGCGCTGCTCGCGTTCGGCACGTGGCAGAACTCGAAGCTTCTCAACCTCAAACACGAACTCATAGCTCAAACGACAAGCGCCCTCGAGTCCACCCGCACCGTCGGCGAACTCATGCAACAGTTGGACGCCAAATACGCCGCGTTGCGTCCAATCATTCTGCGCCGTGGCCAAACCATCGCAACCCTGCAGAGTTGGACCGCCGTAAACCAGGTCCGCACAAACAACGATTACTGGATGGTTCTGTTCGCAGACAGCCTTGGTTATCTCGAGGGCGCCACAGCACCACAAGCTTCGACAAACCAGGCCGCCCCGGCACTTGCACAACCGTCCCTCAGTCCCGCCCGCCGCGCGGAATTCGTCACCGAGGTCTGCATACCGCAGCAAGGCGAACCCGCCCGCAGAATCTTGAGCCAGTTCGTTCTCTCCCTGAAAGGGCTCGGAGTATTCTCAAAAGTCGATGAACTGCCAGCGGAAAGAAAGCGCGAGATCGTCGATCCGCGAGTGATAATCAGCAACCAGGTCTATGGCGTGTCCATGGAAATTTCGCTTCCGTCGCCTCTGGGAGGTGAGGACTCCGAATCGCGGCGAAACAGTTCTCCAGGTGCGTTGCGGAGGTCACAGGCTTCAGTGTCCACAAACAACCAACCAGAGGCGCCAACGCCCGCCGCCACATCGACCAACCGCTGAACAGCGCCATGGCAATCACATCGCACATTAAATGGTTCCCCTCAGCAGCCTTCCTGGCGACAGTGCTCCTCGGTGCGTATTACAGGCTTGCGTACCAGCCCCTGGTGCGTGCATCAGCAGCGCAGGACAAGGAACTGTCCACCCTGTGGGCGAGATTGGTGTCCAGCAACGAACAGGTTCGCGCGTGCCGGGGGTTGTCAATAGAAAATCACAAAGAGCGGGTGATGGAATTGAAAGGTGCGCTGGCCAACCTCGAAGCAGCTCAAAAGCTTGTCAGAGAACGCATCGAAATAGGCGCCGCCACCCGCGCCAAAATGGAGCAACCGTGGCAGTTGATAGATTTTCAAATCGAGCGCCTCCAACAAGCAGGCGCGGTTCTGCGCATGGCCAAGGAGAATCATGTTGCCGTTGAAGCCGCCGCTCTGGCTGGCCTGCCAGAGTACTCGGTTGACCTTCCCGAGCCGCGTTTGCTCTGGCCGCGGCTTGACATGGCAACGCAGCTCCTGACCGCTGCGATTCAAAGCAAGGTAACTTCGATTCGAAATCTCAATCAGTTGAGCCCCATCACGCACCCGGGACCAACGCACGATGCACCTGCACTCGAAGAAGTCGCGATGCGAATCGAGTTGGTCGGCCCGACTGAATCTGCAACTCGTTTCCTGAAAAGCATTCCCGCAACCAGCGATCGGTTGGTGGCATTGGGATTCACTGGCACAGTGACAAACAAACCCGTCTTTTTCATCGACAAGATCTTGGTCCGCAAGTTTGCCCCCGACCGTCCCGGCGAGGTCCAGCTTGAAGCCCGTGTGTGCGGTTTCGTTCCGTGGCCGGCCGCACCGAATACCGGAGGTGCCCGTTGACGAGAATCGTCCTATGCTAAGGCTTTTCGAGCGCAAAACCTGGGTGTCAGTTGCAATAGCCTTCGCACTGTTCGTGCTCGCAGTGGCTGTCGTACTGAACCTGCGGGGCACCATGCCGGATTTGAAGCCGCTGCCCGCGAGAAACCCGCCGCCAGTCCACGCCTCCAGTGCGACGGAAGAACAGGGCTGGCAGGCCCTGGACGCTTCACTCCAGGTTCAACTGCCCACAAATGTCATCAACCCTTTCTTCACACTCCACTTCCAGCCGCCGCCCCCGCCTCCAACCAAAAAGGTCGCGCTCCAGTACCAGGGTTGTCTTGTGTCTTCAAAAGGCGTCGGACTCGCTTACGTCCGTGTGGACAAATCGCTCCTGATCCTGACCAACGGCGCGCGCGTGGTCGCCGATCATGCAATAAGCGAGATCGGCCTGACAAACCTCACCTTGACCAACAGCGCCGGAGTTACAAACGTCCTTAAGTTCAGAACAACAACGGTGCTCGAAGTCCCGGCCTCCTGAGCATGGAAACACAACCATCAAAAAAAGAAGTCGGAGACATCCTCCACGAACAAGGAAAGTTGACCGACGCTCAGTTGGACACAATCCGCCGACGCCAACAACGCTGGCACACCCCGCAACACGTCGCAATCCTCAATCTCGGTTACGCTTCCGAGGAAGATACTTACCGCGCCCTCGCCGAGCTTCACCAAATTGAGTTCCGTGACCTTTCCAAGTTCCAGTTCGCCGATTCTCTCAAGGAACTCGTGCCGGTCGCTGTCATTCTCAATTACAGAGTGCTGCCCCTTGGAACAGAACCCGACGCGCTCATTCTCGGTTTCACCGAACCACCCCGCCAGACAGAAATCAACAACCTCAGGCTTCTCCTCAACCGCAAAATCAAGCCCGTCCTGATCACCCCAAGCTGCCTGCGGGCAATCATCAGACAACACTTCGGCCTCGGCGCCGAAACAATACAGCGCCTCCGCGAAGACCGCGAACTCAAGGACGGCGCAAGAGAGATCGTCTTCGACATTGCAACCGGTGAGGGAACACCCGCTGTCGATGCGAGCATTTCACGGCTCGTCGAGCAGATTGTCTCCGAAGCCCTTCGCCTCTCCGCAAGTGACATCCATATCGAGCCCTATCCTTCGGCAATCCGGCTTCGTTATCGCATCGACGGCGTTCTGCAATCCGTGCCTGTGCCCGCTGATCTGCGCCAAATCTATGCTGCATTGGTTTCGCGGCTCAAAATCATGGCCGGCCTTGACATAACCGAGAAACGCGTCCCCCATGACGGACGCATATCAATGAAAACTGAGCGCGAGGAATATGACCTGCGCGTATCCATAATCCCAACCAAACACGGGGAAAGCATCTGCCTGCGTATTCTTGGGCGCCAAAGTCTGTTCCTGGACCTGAAAGAGTTGGGCCTCAATCCCTCACAGGAAGAGCTCATTCGTGAACTCACGCAGCTTCCCCAAGGGTTGGTCCTGTTGACCGGCCCAACAGGCAGTGGCAAAACCACAACCCTGTATGCCGCCCTCGCCCATGCCAACGACGAAGGCCGAAAAATCATCACCATCGAAGACCCCGTCGAGTACCAACTCGAAGGCGTCGTCCAAATACAGGTCTGGGAAGAAGTCGGCCTCACGTTCGCAAGTGGTCTCCGCTCGATCCTTCGGCATGACCCGGACGTTGTCCTGATCGGAGAGATTCGCGATCCTGAAACGGCAGAGATAGCTGTTCGCGCCGCCCAAACCGGCCATCTGGTCTTTTCCACGGTCCATACCAACGACAGTGTCAGCGTCGTAACCCGGCTGCTCGACATGGGAGTCGAACCATTCCTGCTCGGTTCTTCCCTTGTTTGCAGCATTGCACAGCGCCTCGCCCAGCGCATATGTCCACACTGCAAGGAACCTGACCCTTCCATCCCGGAACAGTTCCGCGAAGAGATGGCAACTGCATTGGCAATCAAACCCGCTGACCTTAGAGCCTTCCACGGCGCCGGATGCATCGAGTGCAACAACAAAGGTCACCGAGGCCGTGTGGCTCTTTATGAGTTCTTTGTCATGACGGAAGACATCGCCGATATGCTGACCTCGAGAGTCGCCACCGGCCAGTTGCGCGCCGCAGCGCGCACAAGAGGTTGGCGATGCCTGCGCGATGAAGGTTGGGCCAAGGTCCAAGCTGGTTTGATCCCCATTGCCGAACTCCAAAGGCTCACACGAAGAATCATCCCGCCACCCACCTTGATCACGTCGGCAAAATAGCCACATATCCCAGCAAGACGCTCTTTTTCACCCAGCCCGGCGTAGCCGGAACCAAAGTTGCCTGACACCCAAAGACGCCGTGCTTCCGCCCGTTGACCAGAAAGCTCTACGCCGCCGGGTTGGAAGATACCTGCTACGACTCCGTCGCCTGCAAAAAGCTCTCGCCTCAGGCCCCCTGAAAAAACACTGCCACTGCCAATAGCGACGCCACAGTAGCGCCATGAACAGCCCAGTGACAGGTGTCGCAGTAACTCCGTGTCTGTCCCCATATTCCGCCCCCCCCATGCGCCCTTTCGGTCACCCCGTTAAAAGTTGAGAGTTGAACGTTTCACGTTGAACGTTCCTGATCGGTATACCGGACATCGTGCCTGTCCCCATGTCTGGGTGGAATATCGTGTCTGTCCCTCTGTTTGCTCTGCCATCCCCCGAACACCGTGTCTGTCCCCATATCTGGTCACCACAGCCGGCCAGGACTGTCCGAGCGGCCGTTGGGGAGCGCCGACGGCACAAAACTCCGATCGCCCAAACACCGTGTCTGTCCCCATATCCCGCTCGCGCTGCGCCCTTTCGGTCACCCCGTTGAAAGTTGAGAGTTGAACGTTGGACGTTGAACGTTCTTGGCCGGTATACCGGGCACCGTGTCTGTCCCCATATCCCGCCCACCAGACGTCCTTTCGGTCACCCCGTTAAAAGTTGAGAGTTGAACGTTTCACGTTGAGCGTTCCTGATCGGTATACCGGACATCGTGCCTGTCCCCATGTCTGGGTGGAATATCGTGTCTGTCCCTCTGTTTGCTCTGCCATCCCCCGGACATCGTGTCTGTCCCCATATCTGGGCGCCCAGCCGGTTTGGATTGCCCGGCCGGCGCTTGGACAGGTCCGCCGGGTCAAAATTCCGGTCGCCCAAACATTGAGTCTGTCCCCATATTTGGTCCCGGGCAGATTATCCAATGTAATACTTCGAAGGCCGCACTGTTGTGAGCGCATTGCTCGCTGCCAGAAAAGCAGATACTGACAAATTGAGCAAACTCGCAGTCTGAAAATCTCTGCAAATATGATCGATTTGTGAGGATAACTATTCAGCGCGGCGCAGCCAAAAAATGATCGCGGCGCGATAGAGGTGTTTATTGCAAGTTCTGCGCTCTACCGCGCCGCGCTGCCCGGTGCGATTTCGGTGCCTCCGATCGCAGCGAGGCAAACATTGCCTGTTTTTGCCGCCTGCGCTATTGGGAGGACGCAGACTGGTCAGGCATGTACGTTGATTCCACGTTTTGTCTGGGTTGGATGTGCACCCATGTGGCCGTTGGGGGGATCGAATGCTTGTCCAGTGCCTCCAAGAACTCTTCCTTTGGTAACCCGTGATACTCGGCAAATCGGTACCCGAAAATATCCCGATAGGCATTTGCAATTATCGCAAACGAACTCTCGGGTTCGGGTTCGGAATATGATTCCAGAGATTCGGCCGAGTCTGAATCGTCGGGCACTTCATCCAATGAAGGTGGCATACCTGCTTTCTCCCAGCGCGCGATCCTTGATTGCATGCGCAATGTTTCTTCTCTGTCTTGTCGGAGATGGGTCATCGACATGGCATAGACGACCGCGTCATTGAACAGATCAGTGGAGAGCGGGTCATACCCGGCCAGCCCGCGGACCGTGGCCAGCAGGTTGCTGCAGGCCATGGTTTCTTCCGGGGCAAGCGTGCTCCGGAACGGGACTGCGTAGTGATCGTCCATTGGCGCCCGCGGTCTTTTGAGGTCGGCACTGTGATACGTCGCTTGCAGCACGTTGCTTGCCGCATTCATGAACTCGCCAACTTTCAGCGCAGCCAGTGCGTTCGTGTAAACCACGTCGGCAAGGTCAGGGTCCAGCTCCGGACAGATTCTGCATGCGTACGAATAGTCGCTCCTGAACAGAGTGGCCCCGTAACTCCCCAGCACTGTCAGAATGCTGCTGTTCGGGGAGCACTTTTCCCCGACGGATTCCACCACACGTGTGACGTTGTTCAGGCACATGAACGCCTGGCAGAGTGCACGCCGGGTTTGCGGATCAAGTGATGGATGGGACTGTCCCAGAAGCGCAGTGAAAAACCGTGCTTCTGCATCTTCCATCGAGCCATCACCTTGTCCTGATCCGGCTGCGCTTTGAAAGGCTGTCATGCTCCAGAACGGGTGAGATGATCTATCGGCGGCGAGCGGTGGTTTGGGCTCACCATGTGCTTGCACGGGTTTCTTCTGATGGATGCTCCTCGAGAGCAGGAACAGCAGAAACACTGTTCCGGCGAGTAAAACGAAGAATACCTTGGTCAATACATGCTTGTCGGTTTTCATGTTGTTGCCTCGATGAATTCCTGTTTTGTGAATTGGACGTAATGCAGCTCAATAGTCTTTCCAGTCGCCGACCCAGAGCAGCGGCGGGAAAGCATACTCGTACTGGACAATTGGCATTTTGACAGTCAGCGTTCCCGAGTCTCTCAACGGAATTGGCGTGGACCTGATCTTGGTCTGTTGCGGCGTGAAACTCAGTTGATCACAATTCTGCTGAAGGCTTGTTGCATCAGACTTCATATACGCGGTGTACGGTTCCTTGGGTGGGAAATAACCTGTTTTCTTGACGGATGCGGCCCATACTTGAAGTGAAAAATCCTCCAGCATGTTGTAGATGATCGGGCCACCAGGGGTCGGGACACAAGTGTATGTCATCCGCGCCAACCTCGGGATATCTATCTGCTCATTTCCAGCCAAGGACCACTGGCCTGTGTACTGGTCACGCAATTCCTTCTTGTAAAAGAACGCGCCAGTATATGGATTGCGAATGACCTGCAAATGACAACCGAAATAGTTCGGCTTTCCATCTTCCCTTTTCCCGTAAATCCCGTAAACATAACTATCCCATTTGGCCAATGCGCACGCCGGCGTGACCGTTGTTTCGCCAACGATCCCACCCCAGATCGACTTCAGCGTTTTGGCAAAACCAATATACGCATTGATAGTGCTTAAAGTCCCGGCGTGCAAGCCCGATGCGAACAAGATCGCAATCGCTCCTGCTGACATCTTTCGCAGTACGGAGAACGTCTTGTTCCGCTGCAAGCGATTTGTGTTGATAACATGATTTTGCTTTGTTTGTCCCTTTGCGAGACCGGGTTTCACTCCTTGTACTTCAGATAACTCTTTTGTCACACGATTCATTTTTTACCTCCTTGCGATCGAAAAGTTATTCAGACGTTTGAGCGTGTCAACAGCAAAAACAAAAATTTTGAATTGACACGCGCAGAAAAAACAAGTGGCGCCGTTCTCGCGAACGGCGCCACCGGAGCGTCAGTCAAGTGGCACAACATGGTGTGCCACGTTGGATGAGATTACTTCTTCTTGCTGCTTGTCTTTGCTGCGGCCTTGTCTTCGATTGCGGCCTGAGCAGCAGCGAGCCGGGCAATCGGGACGCGGAACGGCGAGCAACTGACGTAGTTCATGCCGACTCTGTGGCAGAACTTGACGCTGTCTGGATCGCCTCCGTGCTCGCCGCAGATGCCGACCTTGAGGTCCGGGCGGGTCTTCCGACCGCGCTCGATACCCAGTTGGATGAGCTCACCGATACCCTCTTGATCGATCGTCGCGAACGGATCGGCAGGCAGGATCTTCGCCGCAAGGTAATCCGGCAGGAAAGAGCCGATGTCGTCGCGGCTGAACCCAAATCCCATCTGGGTAAGGTCGTTTGTGCCGAAGCTGAAAAACTCGGCTGTTTCGGCCATTTTACCTGCCGTGAGTGCGGCACGCGGAATTTCGATCATGGTTCCGTACATGCACGGGAGACGTTTCAGACCGAACTTGGCGGTTGTCTCAGCCAGCACGCGGTCGAAAATGGTCTTCTGGTGATCCAGCTCAGCGCGCGTGCAAGTGACAGGTATCATGATTTCAGGCAAGGCTTTTTTGCCGGCTTTGATCAACTCGGCGGCAGCCTCGAGGATTGCGCGGATTTGCATCTCGGTGACTTCGGGGTAGGTGACGCCGAGGCGCACACCGCGGTGGCCAAGCATCGGGTTGTTTTCGCGCAGGTTCTCAGCGCGCTTTTCGAGTTCATCTCTGCTGACGCCCAACGCCTGTCCGAGCGCCGCCAGTTTGTCTTCGCTGTGCGGTACAAACTCGTGGAGTGGCGGGTCAAGCAGCCGGATCGTGACCGGGCGGCCCTCCATGACCTCGAGAGTGGCCTTAACGTCGTTCTTGACGAACGGGAAAAGTTCGTCGAGCGCTTTCCGCCGTTCGGCCTCGGTCTTCGACATGATCATTTTGCGGAGGAAGAACAGCGGCTGATCGCTGCCTTCGCCGTAGAACATATGCTCGGTGCGGAACAGGCCAATGCCTTCGGCGCCGAACTTGATTGCCTGGGCGGCGTCTTTCGGAGTGTCGGCGTTTGTGCGCACTTTGAGCACGCGGATTTTGTCCACGAGCTTCATCAGCTCCATGTAGTACTTGTTGTGTTCGAGGTCCACTGCGACGAGCGGGAGCTGGCCGAGGTAAACAAGTCCTTTTGTACCGTTAAGGCTGATCCAATCGCCTTCTTTGACAACGGCATTGCCTTTTTTGGTTGTGAACGATTTGTTGTCATCGGCGATCAAAATGTCCCCGCAACCAACGATGCAGCACTTGCCCCATCCACGTGCGACCAGAGCCGCATGGGATGTCATGCCGCCTTTGCTGGTCAGAATTGCCTGGGCTTTGTGCATGCCGTCAACGTCCTCGGGCGAGGTTTCTTCGCGAACGAGGATGACTTTCTCGCCACGAGCGGCCCATTCGACGGCGTCTTTGGAAGTGAACACTGCACGTCCGATTGCGCCACCCGGGCCGGCGGGCAGACCCTTGGCTATCGGCTGGGTGGTCATTTCGGCCTTCGGATCGAGCATCGGCAGAAGCAACTCGACCAACTGCGCAGGGGCAACGCGCATGACGGCAGTCTCGGCATCGATGAGTTTTTCCTTGTGCATTTCGACGGCCATGCGGACCGCGGCGGCGCCGTTGCGTTTGCCAATGCGGCATTGGAGCATGAAGAGCTTGCCCTTCTCGATGGTGAACTCGATATCCTGCATGTCCTTGTAATGGCGCTCGAGACGCTTGCGAATGTCGTCGAGTTCCTTGTAAACCTTGGGCATGAGCTTCTCGAGCGTTGGCAGGTGCCGGCTTTGGTCGTTTGCCGAAGCGTCATTGATCGGCGCCGGAGTGCGGATGCCGGCGACCACGTCTTCACCCTGCGCGTTGACGAGGTACTCGCCGTAGAATGTGTTTTCGCCCGTGGCGGGGTTGCGGCTGAAAGCGACGCCGGTTGCGCAGTCATCGCCCATGTTGCCGAAGACCATTGCCTGAACGTTGACTGCTGTGCCCCAGTCGTCCGGGATTTTCTCGATGCGCCTGTACTCGACGGCGCGTTTGCCCATCCAGCTTGCGAACACTGCACCGATCCCGCCCCAGAGCTGTTGCATTGGATCGTCGGGGAACGGTTTCCCCAGCGTTTCAAGAACCATCTTCTTGAATGTCACGACCAATTCCTTGAGGTCTTCGGCGGTCAATTGTGTGTCGGAGGTGTAACCTTTCTGATGCTTGACTGATTCGAGATGTTCATCGAGCAGCTTGCGAATGCCTTTGCCACCCTTGGGCTCGATTCCTTCGCCCTTTTCCATAACAACGTCGGAATACATCATGATGAGCCGACGGTAGGCGTCGTAGGCAAATCGCTCGTTCCCGCCCGTTTGCGCAATGAGACCGCCGATCGTTTTATCCGTCAAACCGACGTTCAGAACGGTTTCCATCATGCCGGGCATCGAGCGACGCGCCCCGGACCGGACGCTGACAAGGAGCGGGTTGTTGGGGTCGCCGAATTTCTTGCCGAGCAGCGACTCGACTTTGGCGAGGGCGGCAAGCACCTGGCCTTCGAGTTCTTTCGGGTAAGTGCGTTTGTGCGCGTAATAGTACGTGCAAACCTCGGTGGTGATTGTGAACCCTGGTGGGACGGGCAGGCGCAAATCCGGATGCCCGGCCATTTCGGCAAGGTTTGCGCCCTTGCCACCAAGCAGGTTCTTCATCGATTCGTTTCCGTCAGCTTTTCCGCCGCCGAAAAAATAAACGTATTTTGTGTTTTGAGTCTTTTCAGTTTTCGTCTTTGGCATAGTTGATACCTTCTAAAAATTCAGCCTTGTTGTTCTCAACTCAGCGAAAGTCCCCAACCCTAACAGACAAAACCGACCTGTCAACGGCTGACTTTCCATTTCCAAGGTCATACCCGGGCCCGATACATGGCGATGATGTTTTCCGGTGGGACGTCAGGTTGGAAGAAATGCGCAGGACCGAGTATGTAGCCGCCGCCGCGACCAAGAACCTCGCAGTAGCGTCGGGTTTCGGCGGCGACTTCGCCGGGAGTTGCGCGGGGGAGCAAATGCTGCATGTCAATGCCCCCATGAAAACATAGTCGAGCTCCGAAGGTTGATTTTAAGCCTTCAGGATGCATTCTTGGCGTCGCAGGTTGGATCGGATCCAGAACGTCCACTCCGAGCCGGATCAAACGTGGAACAAAGGGTGACACATCCCCGCACGAATGAAACAACACGCGTCCCCCCAGACTGTGAATGCGATTGATCATTTCGTTGAGATATGGCGCCACAAAGCGATCGAACATGTCCATCGAGATTAGCGGTCCCCGCTGGCTTGCGAGGTCGCTGATCAGCAGGTAAAGATCGATCCTGCCGCGGGTGACCTCTGCGGCACGGGTGTAATCTTCAAGGTAGAAATCAGTGAACTTGCGGCAAAGGAAATGGACCCAATCCGGTCGTTCGATCATGTCGAGAAAAAACTCTTCCCACCCGCGCACGAGTGCGGGTCGCTGCCAAACATCAGCAAAACCATAAACGAGAGCGTACTTGTCGTAGTGAAGGCACTGGCGTCGGAGAGTCGAGCGGTCAATGCAGTCGGGTGTTGGCCAGGGAAAGCCTTCCAAATCGGCCATGCTTCTTGCTTCGGCGAGCGCGCCCTTGACATCCTCGCGCATGGGCCCCCACGGCGTCGGTTGGAGAACGAATCTCTCGCCCCAGAAGTTCTGTAGCAGACCATCGGCAATCGGGCGGTCCGGAGGCCCCGGCGCTTCGAGATGACGCAAATCAACGCCAAGGTCGTCCAACAACCGGTCTTTATCTCCATGACCAACATGGGCGAGCAAGCGGTTCCACGTGGGCGTTTCAGCCCAGAAATCGCACGGGGTGCGATCCGGTTGCTTGTGGGCAAGAGCACTTAACACCCGTTCACGCGGGTCCATAACGGGTGCGAGCATAGCCGATTCAAGATCGAGAGAGGCAGAAAAATTTCGAGCGGGAATATCTGAGGCAGAAACAAGTTGGCTCCTGCAAATCTGATCGCAATGAAGCTTCGGGTGTATTTGGTCTGTTGGCTGGCGAGATCACCTCTGAGGTAATCCGTCAAGGGTTTTTTCTGCTGGGTCTTTCCAGGGGTTTTTGTCCAGTTCGATACGGGCCAACCAACTTGTGGGTAATTCCAAATGAGGTGCCGTCATAACCAAAGATGCTGATTTTTGCCTTGAACCAGAACGAAGGAATTCGTAGAGTATGCTTGTCATTGGGGAGAATTGTGATTGTGAGGAGCACAATGATCGACACAACTGATCATATCCACAATGCAGCGTTGTTTGGCCGTATTGGCTTCCGATCCTGCCGGCTGGTGCATTGGATTCCACCGAGTGACGATCAGCCGCATCCGCCGTTACGCTCTTGGCATGCCAACTGCCCCATTTTCACTTTCATCCAACAAGGTCTGGTCGTGCATGCCGGTGATCGGGCATCTGAAGGCCAAAGCCCGTCTTGTATCGATCGTAATGTGAGCCGCGTGTTATGGAGTACAGCGGTGTTATAGTCGTTAGCATTGTTGTTGCGATCTGCGCTTTCTTTGGCTTTCTGGCCGAACGCTTGAGCAAGCCCAATTGTCCGATAACGAGCAAAACTGGTTCCAGGACTCTGCATCTTGAGTTGCCATCAGCGGACGACGTTTTGGCTGGCCAATGTCGGCCCGACAAGACCGGCACGCAGCAGGCGAGACCGAAAGCTGGGGGCGATCCATAGTGGTCGTTGGCGACCCGACCGGGCCCGGTAAACCCGCGCTCAGACGAGAGAATCTCAATTCCCAGACCTCAAAACATGCTCCCAAACGCTTCGACATCAACCTTATCTGGCCGCGACCGTTCGGTTGCGGTTGCGCCGCGCTGAATTACTATGTTGAGAAATCGATCATATTTGCGAAGATTTTCAGACTGCGAGTTCCCTAAGTTCGTCACCAGAGTGCGGCCTGTGGAGTATAATATTGGATGATCTGCGCTGAAACTGCAGATCATCAGATCCTTCGTGACCTTTGCCTTCGAATTGTTGGGCGGCTGATCCGGCTTTTGCATCTCTGCCCCCGTTGGGCGACGAAGTCGCCCCTTTCAGCGCGGCGCGACAGAGCGCCCAACTTGGAACGAACGCCTTTACCTCGCCCAGATCATTCGGCTGCGGCTGCGCCGCGCTGAGAAATATGAGACCCGGGAATTGCCCTGCTATTGGGTAATCACAGCATGTCCCGGCGAGAGAGCCGGAAGATCAAACTCGAGCATCAAATCGTTGCCATCCAGTCGGTGTCGGCAACCAGCAACCTTTACCTTGCCAGCGAGGACAAGACCAATTTCTTTCAAGTTTATCCGCACCTCACGGCGGACGGCGGTATCGGTCAGGTTGAAGACGTTGAGAACGGCCTCGGGCCTCTTCGGATGCACGTGCAGGTGAGCTGTTTCGTCTATTCCGACAAATCGCCCGCGAGCATAAAACTCGCGCAGCCGATTGTATTCTGCGACGGCGTTCTTGTACGCGCGGTAGCGGGTTTCGTTTTCCTGCTGTGAGTTGAGACCTTTCTTGCCGCCGATGCCGAGGTGGCGAACAGTTGACGCGTACCACCAAAAAGCCAGACAGGCATCATTGTCGCCTTCCATGGTGATATGATTGTACAGTGGGATGTCGCAACCGAGGTTGTAATAGTAAAGACAAAGTGCTTTGCCGGATTTGAGGTCTTCGATCGGGTTCCACATGAATTCGAACGCCCAGTTTTCCTGGTATCGGCTGTGTGCGAATCCCTGGCGCCAGTAAGTCGGTGTATAACGCATCGTCCACGGCCAGACAGGATCGTGCGCTTCGACGAGCAGGTGCGGGTATTTGGCGCGAGTCGCCTCGATCAAACCGTAAACCGCGCGCACATGACCTTCAGGAGTTGATGGGACCGGATGCCCGTGATTCGGGTCGTAACAAGGCCCGCGCCAGTCAAATTCGTCGAACATCATGAAATCGGCGCCGCCTCCAGTGACGGCGAGGATACGCTCAAGTTTTTCCTTTTGCCACGCTTTGCACTGCGTGCACACCTCCCAAAACCCGATCGGGTTGCCGGGCGTCACAGGCGGCGCCTGCCGACGTCTTGCCGGCTGCACCGCATTGGCCGGCGCCGGAGCGGACTCATAGACTCCCAGCTCGTCAATTCGCGCCGCCCCACCCTCGGCTGCGTGAACAACAATTCGGACCCAACGCGCCCGGACCGGATCGAACTTGAACTTTCGGCCCGTGTGCAAGGGCGGTCCATCATACGCGAATACCTTTGTCCATTTCGACGAATCAGAGGCGGGATCATACTCGGAGGCCGCGAGCACATCGAACCTCGTTATTGCACGGTCACGGTAATGACCGGTTTGATCGCTGCCGATTGCGATTTCTGCGATGGTGTGAACGCCGCCGAGATCGATTTCGGCCCACGAAGGTTCGCCCGCGGATATCCAACTGCACGGGTTGCCGTAGTAACCATCGTTGAGATGCGAGATGGCATGGATGTCCGGGTATCCACTTATGACCGATGAAGCATTGGCTCTGGCTTCAGGCAGCAACGCGAGGTTGCGGCGCCCGTCTGACGCCGTCAGCGGCGCCGGTTTTGACGGTGCAGATGTGGCGTGGATCAGGGGGCGCGAGTACGCGCCTGCCTGGCCCGAACGGCGGATGTACCATGCGTTCGGGAACTCGTCCCGGTACACTCGCCCGATGGTGCGATACCCAAGCCGGAGATCGTACTTCTGTTTCAGCTCACGGGCGAAATCAGCCACCTTGCCAAGTCGTTGTTCGTCCCACAAGGCGGTGCCCTCACACACTTCCCAACCCGGGTCAAGGTACAGAAGGTCGCACCCGATGTCTCGTGCTTTGGCCGCTTCGTCGAACAGGGCCTGGCGGGTGTAATGTTTGAAAAGCTGCTCACGGTCCGAGTGGTACCAGCCGACATCAAACAGCTCATTCCAGTTCAATGGTGGATTGTAATCCGGCGGAAAGCCGTGACCGTGGTCGCGCAGCCATTGCCGATAAAGATCGTACGCTCGAGGCCAGCCGCCATCGAAAAGAGTGTATTTCGTGATGCCGAATGTGACGCTGGCATGAGGCCGAATAAATGTCGCCGGGCGCGGCTCGCGATACAGCGCCAGTCCGACACCACCAAAACGCAGCGACGCGCCGTCGCCGGCCTTTTCAACCGCAGCGATCGAATACTCGATCATTTCCCGGTTGTATTTCGCAATGAGAAGACCGTGTTGACCGTCTGTCCATGCCCACGCTTCCGACCTGAGTTTGCCATGATCAACGAGTTGTTGGTCTTCGACTGTGGCATCGTTTGCCCAATCAGAATTGCTGAAGCGCCCGGCCGTCAAATCCTCGACGCTGTAGTCGTGCAGTTTGCCGTCGGATTGTCTCCGGTACGGCACAGCCACCAGTCGCAAAGCAGTGGTGTCAGCCCCAAGTTTCTTCGCAAGTCCAAACTCGATGTCAGCAACTTTCAGTGGTTCGGTGCCACGATTGTACAGAGTAACGGTCTCTGAAACGGCGTCGCTGCCCGACCATAAAAACCGCTGAAGCACCCGAACAGGCGAGCCCCGAAGGTTCCCCACAACCTCAACCATGCCTTGTCGAGCTCTGACACGTGGATTCTCGATGCCTGATAAGACGCGACCGTCCTCGAGCTTGAGCCTGTAAACGTAAGGCAGGTCCGACCATACTCGTCCTGTCTGGCGGTCGTAAATCTGAAGTCGAACCCCGCTTTTGTCTTTTGCGACTTCGAAACCGACACGTGGGTCTCGAGGCCGGGCTGGGTCAAACGTAGGATTTGCACCTGCGATGGCCAAACCGCATGCGAAAACCGCCGACAACCACGTTGGTTGGCAGCGGCGAGAAATTGAAACGCTGTTACAGGACGACTCCTGAAAACGTATTCTTGCAAGGCAACTCATGCGTTGAAACACCTCTTTATATTGTTATATTGCGAAATCGATCATATTTGCGAAGATTTTCAGACTGCGAGTTTGCTCAACTTGTCACCAGAGTGCGGCCTTTGGAGTGGAGTATAATATTGCATAATCTGCTCGGAAATTGCAGATCAGCGCGTGCTTCGAGGCTTTTGCCTTCGAACTTTTCGGCCACCGATCCCACTCG
>Ga0078972_1006413_pt1 | contig 27953 bp, 24 predicted proteins | sample YelNatPaOPGAMG01_FD_67568 | JGI IMG/M metagenome (GOLD analysis project Ga0078972, IMG submission 67568) | Hot spring thermophilic microbial communities from Obsidian Pool, Yellowstone National Park, USA - OP-RAMG-01 (SPADES assembly) (version 2) | ecosystem: Environmental > Aquatic > Thermal...
GCCAGGTCTGCCCGCCCCCCGGCGGCGCGCCCCGCACATGCGGGACGCGCCCTACCGACTCTCTGCGTTTCTACTGTGAAGGATTGGAGGAGAAGTTTTCGGAGTGCTGTGGCGGCGCGAACGTCAGCGAGCGCAGACACCGCTTTGGGATCAGTCTAGATACAGACTGTGGTTGTAGTCTTGGGGAGCGCCGCCGGTTGGGATACAGTCGTGCGGCATCCTGCAGTTAAGTAGGAAACCTATTTTATCGCCCACGTGCGCCGCAGGCCCCGTGACAGGCAGGCCCTTCTCTGAGTCGGCAAGCTGTTTGCACCTGAGTAGCGTTTTGGGGTTTATCCCGCAGCAGTGGGATGTTACACAGCAGACTTGGAAATCTTGCTGGTATGGGAAACGTGGGGAATACCGGGGTTAGCCCATATCATGGGTTTTGGCGCGTGACGTATTTACGGATGCAGTGTCTAACTTCGTGGAAAGGACCGGACCGGTTCAGTCATGGGCTGAACCGACCTTGGCCGGGTGGCGGGATCGGTGCCTGTGACAGGGCCGAACAAACATTGGAGGTGAGTATGGCTGCTTATGCATACGAAGCTGTGGATCAAACAGGCCGAATAGTCCGCGGCATAATTGACGTTGCCAATCAAAGCGAGGCGCTCAGGCGGATCAAAGAGATGGGATTTTACCCGACCAATGTAACTCAGCGGCGCGGAGACACGCCCACGCGAACTGCACATGCTCGTGAACAATCGTTGCTTGCTCGGTTTTTGCGTCTTAGGAGACGGACAGGCTCGACGCGCGTCAAACCTTCCGTTACCGCGGCGCTGACGCGGCAACTGGCGACGTTGGTCGAAGCCGGCATGCCACTTTTACGCGGTCTTCGCCTGCTGCAGCAGGAGGAACGTAACCGCAGATTGCGCCGTGTAGTTGGTGAGATTGCCAACACAATTGAAGAAGGCGGCACGTTAACCGAGGCATTGTCGGCGCATCCGAAAGTGTTTAACCAGCTTTATATCAACATGGTCAGGGCAGGGGAAATCAGTGGTGCGTTGGACATTAGCTTGCGGAGGTTGGCTGAGCTGCTCGAAAAAGGCCAGAAACTCAAACGCAGGCTAAAGGCTGCCTTGGTTTACCCCGTTGCAGTGTTGGTTGTTGCACTAATGGTTTTGGCTGCCATGACACTTTTTGTTATCCCGCGGTTTCAGCAGGTGCTTGAAGGTCTTGTGCCGGGCGGTCAATTACCACCTCTGACAACTTTTGTGATTACAATATGCAATACGGTTAAACAACGCGTCTTGATTGTTGGCATCGCAATTTTGGTGTCGGTTCTCAGCATTAAATTCGCAATGCGTACTGCCAAAGGCAGGGAAATATTTGATCGGGTTAAGCTGTCTCTGCCGGGACTCGGACCTGTTTTACGCAGAGTGGCAATCGCGCGTCTGGCGCGCACACTTGGCACATTGCTTGCCAATGGCGTGCCAATTCTTCAGGCGCTGACAATTGCCAGGGACGCAGTGGGGAATCGTGCGTATGGCAGCATTGTTTCTGCTGCGCATGAAAACGTTAAGCAGGGTGGTTCAATTGCCGAATCGCTGCGGCACACGCGTCTTGTACCGCCGGTTATTGCGGGCATGGTTGATGTGGGCGAACAAACCGGTGCGTTACCGGACATGTTACTGAAGATAGCCGACACATGCGATGACGAAGTTGACAACGCGGTTGCAGGAATGACTTCGTTGCTTGAGCCGGTGCTGATTGTCTTTTTGGCGACTGTGGTGGGCGGAATAGTCATAGCCATGTTCCTGCCATTGATCACGATTCTGAACGCGCCGCCGGATGTGAACGGGTTTGGCTCGTAAACGCGACCTTCGCAACGCGCACCAAACATAGTCAGACGTTGTGCAGTCTGGCGCGAAATCAGTTTCTGTCGGTGCGTATTTGAATTTGTGAACAGCCCGCCTGTGTGCAGTGCCGTTTTTCAGCGTACCAGCTCGAATGCATAGCCCTTCAGGTATTCCGTCTCAGGTATCATTGGGATAACGGGGTGGTCAGGGCTTTGCGTATAGGCGGCAATCTGGCGCAAAATTTTGCGGCAATCCCACGCTGCCGACAGGATCACGTCCTTGAATGTGCGCGCGTCAACATGATGCGAGCAACAAAACGTTACTACGACACCACCTTGACGCAGCAGCTTGAGCGCACGCACGTGAATCTCTTTGTAACCACGGAGTGCGTTGGGCACGGCAGCCCGGTTCCGGGTGAATGGTGGTGGGTCAAGCACAATTAGATCGAACTTCGGTACGAGCTTTTCGTGCGGGCGGGTTTTGGCGTGCGTACTGAGCCAGTCAAACACATTCACAGCTTCAGCGGAACATTTGTCGGCAAGACCGTTCACTGCTGCATTGTGTAACGAAGCGGCAACGGCATCTGCACTTTGATCTAGCATGTGAACATGTGCCGCACCAGCCCGTGCACAGTGCAGTCCAAACCCACCCACAAAACTGAAACAATCGAGCACGTTTGGTTGGGGCAATTTGGACACAAGACCAGCGACGTGGGCATAGTTGACCTGCTGGTCGAGGTACAGGCCGGTTTTCTGGCCCTTGAGCAGGTCGGTCTCGAATATCAGGCCGTTGATGTTGGCGCGGACAGGGCCGGCCAGTTCACCTGTCAGCACGCCTTCCACAGGGTCTAATCCTTCGAACCTCCGCGATGCAACGTCGCTGCGCTCGATAATTGCACGCGGCGCGAACAGCTTTTGCAGCACGGTGATTATCTGGCTCTTTCGCAGCTCCATGCCAAGCGCTGAGATTTGGATCACGAGCACATCCTCGTACTTGTCAACGATCAACCCGCTTAAGAAATCGCTTTCAGCGTTAACGATTCTGAATGAAGTTGCATTTGGCATGTGGCGCTTACGCACATCGAGTGCTTGCCGGATGCGTTGTTCGAAGAACGTTTCGTTTATCTCGACCTGCTCGTGCGCAAGCACGCGTACTGCGATTTTGGATTTCGAGTTGTAAAACCCGGTGCCAATGAACCGACTGCGGTGGTCTTTGACGATTACAACGGCTCCATCAGCAGGGTTACCAGTCAACTTGCGGATTGCGCCCTGGTAAATCCATGGGTGACCGGCAATCACACGGTCGGCTTCGCCATGTTTCAGGACAACAGTTTGCGGTTCCATGTTTGTAAACAGATTTGTTGCAACACTTTTCGCCAATGCCGCTGCGGTCTGCAGCGCATGAGTACCCGATTAACACCGGCACGCAAGCATAAGCCGGTCCAGATCGGAAAGCAAAGTTTCCGATGCGTGTCTTGCGCAGTTGCATGTGGCCTCAGTAGGATACGGCGCGAGTTCAAATTTTGGGTATGAACACAATACTTTGCTTTGTCCGGAATGGGCTGGTGGTTTCAATAATCGTTACTGCAATGGTACAATCGGTTTTGCCCAATGCAGAGGTGGTCGCCTCGCCTGATGGTAACGTCAGAGCTACAGTTACGGTTCAGCCGTGCGCAGGTGTGAATAACACAATTGCACCTGCGAGTTTTTCAGTGCAATTCCGCGACCAAGATGTCATTGCCAATTCGCCGTTCAGCCTTGAGTTCAGGGGCGGCGCGCCTTTGACGAATCCGTGTGCGATTCTCAGTATCAGCCGGCAGACTATTAACGAGACATGGCAGCGGTACTACGGCAAGCGCAAGCTGGTCAAAAACCATTACAATGAACTTGCAGTTCATCTTCATGAAACTGTCGGACCCGGGCGCAGGTTTACGCTGGTTGTTCGTGCGTACGACGACGGTGTTGCATTTCGCTATGTGTTACCGGAGTCGTGGGGCAGATTCGAGCTTGCTGCGGAAAACACGGTTTTCTGTTTTCATGGCGATGCGACAGCGTGGGCGGCCGACTTTGGTGGGTTCAAGTCGCCGCAGGAAGCTGAGTTCAGACAAATCCGACTCAGCCAGCTTAACAAACAAGGTTTACGGTTGTCCGTTGCTGGTAAAGCTCGGTGAGACGCTCTGGGCTGCATTGACCGAGGCTGATCTGGCTGATTGGGCGGGCATGTATTTCAGTCCTGCACCGGGCATTTCTAATGCGGTTCGGACAGTTCTGGCGCCATTGCCGACCGACAAAGCTGTTGCTGTGAAATCGGTCGCACCGCGGCATTCGCCCTGGCGTGTGATCATGGTTGGTGAGCAGCCGGGCACGTTTATCGAGTCTGACATTTTGGAGAACCTTAATCCACCACCAGCGCAAGACTTTTCATGGGTCAAACCTGGCAAGGCAGCATGGAATTGGTGGTGTGCAGGTTACGCGCCCGAGCTTGATTTCAAGCTCGGCATGGACACACGCAGCATGAAGTATTTCGTTGATTTCGCTGCTGAGATGGGCTGGGAATACATGATTGTGGATGAGGGGTGGTACGGACCGGCATTTGCCGAAGGCACACAAATGCGCACCTGGGAACCGCATCCAACCAGCAGCATTACAAGGCCGATCCCAGCACTTGATTTGCAGGAACTGATTACCTACGCAAACCAGAAAGGTGTCGGGTTGATTTTATGGCTGCACTGGGGCCATGTGGACAGGGAAATGGACGTTGGATTTCCGCTGTATGAGAAATGGGGTATTGCAGGTGTGAAAGTTGATTTCATGGACCGTGATGACCAGGAAATGGTCAATTTCTACGAGCGCGTCGCCAAAAAGGCCGCCCAGCATCGTTTGCTGGTTAATTTTCACGGTGCGTTTAAGCCGACCGGTTGGCATCGCACCTACCCGAATGTGATCACGCGTGAAGGCGTGCTCGGTAACGAATACAACAAATGGAGTGCGCGCATCACACCCGAACATACTGTCACCATCCCGTTCACGCGGGGTATGTTGGGTGGAATGGACTTTACCCCGGGCGGGTTCAGGCAGAAAACCCAAAAGACATTTCAACCGGTGTCAAGTGACAGGGTCGGCCCGTTCGTTATGGGCACGCGTGTGCACCAGCTTGCGATGCTTGTGGTCTACGAGAGTGCATTGCAGGTGTTGTGCGACAGTCCATACAGCTACCGCAGTAGCCCGGCCGGGTTGGACTTTTTGAAGATTGTGCCGACGACCTGGGACGACACCAAAGTTCTTAATGGCGATGTGGGCAAATATATCACTGTTGCGCGCCGGGCCGGTGAGAATTGGTATATTGCGAGCATGACCGGCGCAGATGCGCGCACACTGGACATTCCACTGACATTTCTTGGTCCAGGCAAGTTCGAGGCTGAAATTTGGGCTGATGCATACGAGGTGGCTGATTACCCAGACAGGTTGATGAAGCTGAAACGCACCGTAACTGCGGCTGATATACTCAAGGCCAATATGGGCGAAGGCGGCGGGTACATCGCCGTGCTGAGACCTGTGCGCTGAGTGCGGGAGCAGAACCCATCTGGCGTTGGTCCAAGCTGATATTGTCGGCCCCCGAAAGTTCCGGTGGCAATTTCGGCGCGCGCATGCGCCATTATAAAGTTTTCTGGCAATGCCTCGTGACCGTCCGACTGGTTTTGTTTTGCGCAGCCGCAGGCCAATTACAATGGTGTAGGCTTGGACCTGCGTTGTTGGGGGAACTATGGATCCGCAGACCCGGCTGCAAAAGCGTTCGCGGTTCGCGCTTTTGCATGCGTTTGGTTTGTATTGCGCACACTTCAGCGTGTTTTTCCCGGTCCCGTCGAAGTGGCCCCATCCACGTGTGCCTCAAGTATTTCCGCTCCGTCAAAACCCGACCTCGGGTAGGGCGGACAATCGCCTGCCCGCCGAACGATTTGGGCGTAAGGATGGCGGCGCGCAGTCCCGTCCCGCGTTTTACGCGGGACGGAACACGCCTTACCAGCTCTCTGTACCTCTGTAGTTTGTGTAGCCGCGCTCGTAAGAGCGCGGAGCACCGGATTCAAGCCGGAAGACCGGGTCTGCGCGACCAACCCCGGCGCGCAGTGGACTGCGCGCCCTACCTTAACTCCGCGTCTTTGCGCCTTTGCGTTAAACGTGCTACTGAGTCATGGCTGTCATTACGCGAAGCTTTTTTGTGCTCTGGCGCGCGGCCACCGTGGTTGCAGGGCTCTCAAGGTGGGTCGAGTGTCGCAGGGGCTTTTTTCGCCCTAGAGGGTCGCGCCTCGTAGCCGCGCTCGTAAGAGCGCGGAATAACTCCGAGCTCATATCCGGAATGAAACACAAGTATTTAAGCGTACCCAGCACCTTGCCCCCCAACGTAAAACCACAAAATACCCAATAGCCCTTTTTAATCCGCCGTCTCACGACGGCGGCTACCATAACGGCTATTATTGCATTCCGGCGCGCGGCCATCTTGGCCGCAGGTCTTCTGCGACCGGGACGGTCGCGCGCCGGGATAGGTTGGAGCGCGGCCATCTTGGCCGCAGTTAACGCGGTTGACTAGGACTGGTTTGAGGTCTTTTTGGGGTGTACGAAAGTGGCGGACCAGGGAAAACGGTGAGGCAGCAGTGTTAAACGCAGTGTTGTTTCTGCGGGCGTGGACGCTCGCGCGCCTTTGGGCAGACCGGCGCGCGGCCATCTTGGCCGCAGTGCCCTCAAGGTGGGTGAAGCGTGGCAGGGGCCTTTTTCGACCGGGATGGCAACGCGCCGTAGCCGCGCTCGTAAGAGCGCGGAAAACAAGATTCAAACCCAGCAGCCGGTTCTGCATGACTAACCCACGGCGCACATCCCGCACATGCGGGAGCGCCCTACCTTACGCTGCGTTCCATGGGTTCTTTGCGGTGAAGAATTGGACGAGAGGTTTTTTGGAGTGCGTTGGCAAAGCGCGCGTCAGCGAACGCTGACACGGCGTTGGGTCAGCCTTGATATAGACTGTGGTTGATATCTTGTGCAGCTTGCCAGGGGGGGGGCGAAATGGCAGACCTGGAAGTCGGGCCTACAGTTGTACCGCATCCACGCAGCAGCGAGACGAGATTCAAAACCCGGCACGGTTTTGCAGCAGGTGTGGCGTATTATTGTCTGCCGTCCCTATCGTGACTTTAGAATGATTTGGGGCGACCAGCTTACCTACCGTGTGCACGGTGGGCTATTATCTGTTCCTCTGACAGGCTTGTGCTTCGGGTTGAGGTTTTTGGGGACGAGGCGTGTTTGCAAAGTGCCTCCCGGATTTGTCACGCCGAGACCGGGGGCCGACACCGCGGACTTGGCAGTCTGCGCGACGCAAAACGTGTGAAAATCCCAGTTAGTCTGTGTGTTTGTGAGGTTGTGTTCGCGGCGGAACCGTCATTCATGCACGCTGTTACAAGCTGAGCACAAATTCGAGGAACCACGGCTCAGGCGCAACGGTGTACGAATGATGTTTGTCCTGCCAGTCGAACTCGAGCTGCCACGCATGCAACGCGTGCCACGGCAGGCGCAACCGCGCCTGTTGTTCGGGTGTCAACTGGCCAGAAACGAATGCCAAATACGCGCCCTCAACGCTCCCGTACAATTTGTCGCCTACAATTGGATGTCCGATATGCGCAAGATGAATTCGGATTTGGTGTTTGCGGCCTGTCTGTGGGTGGACACGCAACAGGCTGAATTTGTCGCCTTTATTAAAGAACCGTTCCAGCACGTAACAGTCAGTGACAGCAGGTGCGCCATCGGGCCGAACGCAATCTTTTATGGCCACGTCACTGCCATTAGCAGGGCCAATTGGCGCGTCAATATGGACATGGTCACGGCTCACCCACCCTTCGACAATTGCAAGGTATGTACGTTTGATTGCGCGTGCCATGATCAATTTGCCCAGCGCTGACACTGTTTGTTTGTTTTTTGAGGCTAGCACAAGCCCACTTGTTTCTCTGTCCAACCGGTTGACCAAGTACGGCCCGCCACCGTTGGCGATGTAACTCCGTAACTGGGCGATCAAGCTGGACGCGTCGCCGTTTTTTGTCGGGTGACACGGCAGACCAGCCGGCTTGTTAACCACCAATATGTTTTGGTCCTCAAAAACGACCCTGAACGATTTGCCGTTTTCGTTGTGCTCTTTCATAAAATCTGTCTTAGATCGCGGATCGTGAACCTTGTCTCACGCCTGATTTAAACTGTTCATTCGCTTGCACAAAGCCTAAATCTGCTTGCTTGGCAGACCGAGAATTTTTTCAGCGCCGGACCGTTCTTGCAGCGCGGACCGGGTTGGGCTGACAGTGCGATGCCGATTCGTAACACGTCCGCAACGCATCGTGTTACCCGTGTGCCGCTGTATGCGACAACGCCGTTTGGTCGCGGCCTGCTTAGTCTGCGTTTCTCGACCATGTATTTATCTCGGTCAGGTTTTAATTTTTTAATCTAGCTGCGCGCCCTTGCTCATGCGTCAGGTGCTATGGTTGCCCATTTATACCGTATCACTGCACGCACCGACGGACACAACGGCGGCAGCTTGTCCGGATTATAAAAATTCACGTCGAAACTCCATTTTCGAGTTGGTGGATTATAGACCGAGCCGGTTCCCGGCCAACGATTGGTGGCAATTTGGCTCGGGAACATCACGACCATAGAACCGTTGTACGTGAAAGTTTTACCGCTCCAGTTTTCAAGAAAACGCGGGAAATTTTCCAGGCCACCACTGTAATAATCGCCTACTGTTTCGACTATACCCGCCATGAAAGCTGCATTTACGGTTACGTTCGTTGCCACGCGCGAAGAAATTCCTTTCGAACTGTTTGTGTCGTTCCAGTTCGGTGAAAGAATAGTTATTGCATCGCCGATCAATGCAGCCGGTTTCGTATTGGCTGTGTTTGTCGAGCCGAGCGATGCGCCGTATGCATTGTAATTGCCCTTGACATAGAGTGGATTGGGTGTTGCCACGGTCAACCCCGAAGGCGGCAGCACTGCGCCGTTGACAAGCCGCACAGCCGGTATTGTTGTTGAAGTACGCGGCCGCAGGTCAGCCACGTAAATCGAGTTAATCTCCCTGTTTTGTGTATTGCGGATGACGTTCCGGATTGGGTTATTCGCATTGTTAGTTGCCCATTGGCTGAACTTGCCGATATCAATTTCAGTAACAACAACAGTTTTGTTTTCGCGCAAATCGGTAAAGACCTTGTTTGTGCTTATCCAGTTGCTGGCAACGTTCCATCCGACAACCGGTCCTGACCCCTGACAGATCCCGCTGCCGCGAACCGACACTTCATTGTTAGTTACCAGTATCACAAGGTCGCAGTTATTGTAAAAGCGCTGTGAATAAAGCGGGTCATTTTGATTTTCTGTTGGTGGCGGTATTTCCAGAATCTGGTGGACGGCCTCAGGTGAGTTATTCGTGCCGATTGGCAGGTTAAGCGTCGAGACACCACTTTCTTTACCGCCATTGAAATTTACGGTGCCGTAGCGGGTATATGAGTACTTCCTGTACTCGTAGATATTGCCTACAGCAGTAACCCAGTCCCAAAAATCGAGCGTAACCCCGGACTCAGGTTTGGCGTAGATGTCCCTATTAGAATGGACTCTGCCCATGATGTCCATCTTTGCGCCCGGGTGCACCTCGAGGTCTATGTTATAGAAAACCGCAAATTGGAACACAGGCACAAACGCAAGTTGAACGTCCTGATACACTGCAGCTTCGGCGTTCTGCAGCACATCCAGTGCATTTGCCCGAATCCGAAATGTAGCTGCGTACCCTTTCAGGCCTCTGTACTGGGACAGTAGCGGTGTGTTCGGCGCCCAAGGCTGAATAATGTCCACAGAAATTTCGTCCTTGGCACCACGCCCGTTTTTAAATTTGTACCAACCCCATCGCGGATGCTCATCCGGCACAGGGATGCGACGCTTGTAAATTGGCATGTTATTGCCCACGGTTGGTGCGCCTTCTCTGGCAAAGTCAGTGGCCATTTTCGAGAGCGCTTTTTCCGTGGCTGCTTCAGCCGCAAACACAGCGTTTTGATACGCAATATTGCGGTCAATCAGCTTGGCGTTGCTGTTGGTCCAGCTCAGCACACCCGCCACAACTGCAATTGCAACACCGCCAAGCACCATCACGATCAACAGCGCGGTGGCGTTTTTTGACGTTGGCAAACGCAATTTCGGCAGTTTCATCGTGGCCCTCCTCTATTCAATTGTCCGGCGCGCGATCCTGGTGCGTACTCTGTAAAAATCGAACAAGCTGTCGCCGCCTATCGAGACACTCGGGAATACAAGTTTGGAATATTGTAATGTGACCCCGACAACACGTTTATCATTCGAGTTGGTGAGGATTTGACCGGTGTAATTCTCCACACTGAACACGTACTGGTTGGTGATTTCCTGGACAAGTATTTCGGGGGTCGGATTATCGCTTGTGACACGTTTGACGGTTAAGTCGGACGCATCCCAGTAATACCTGACCCACACATTTGTGTTTGTCTTGTTCGGATAGATCATGACTGCGTTACCGCGCAGCAACTGGTTCGTGCCCGGCTCAACGAAAGTTGTAGCGCTTCCCTGCCCGACTTTTACATCGCCGCTGTGCCGTATGTCGGTCATAAGCTTCGAGATAACCTCTCTGGCCTGGTCACTTGCACCCAGCTTGACTGCGGTGATGTGGTTCATTCGGATCGAAAAAAGGTGCAGCGTCAGAAACGCAGCCAAACAAAGCGTGAATATGGCCATGGTCACCATTACCTCGGGCAGTGTCATTGCGCACCGCCCGAACCGAGCATCGGAACCTGTAATGGACGCTTTCATTGGTCGGGTGATCGGTATGTTATGGCCGAATTTGTGTACAACTGCCCTTTGAACGACCATACTACGTTTGCAGTGATCATTTTCAAGGGTGGGTTTGACGAGATCATGGTTATGTCCACTTGGCTCGTCGCGTACAAGAAATTCGTCCCGATAAACGGTACGTCCAGCAGATCAACTACAGGCGGAAAGTTGCTCTGGACCACTTGGTCCACAGGCGGTGCAGACTGTGTATCCCATTTAGCTGCGCGGGTCTGCTCAACCCGCTGCCATGCCAAAGATTGTGCGGCAAAAGAAAGTGCCGACCACTCCGCCCTGTTCGCGCTTTGAATATAAGAAAGAATCACACCGCCAAACATCATCATCCCGATCGCAATTGACACCACAACCTCAGTAAGCGACATCGCAAGACAACTTGCCTTCGAGTCTGTCCTACCAAACATTCCCAGACACATACCAAATCTTGGAATGCTTCTCTTCAGTCGCATAGGTTAGAAATTTGTGTTTGGCTTCAATTTCCTCCTTGCTCCTCAGCGAAAAGCTAGGCTTGTTCCACCCCAGAGTCAACGCGCCGGCGATAAAAAATCGTCCCCAATTATTACCGACTTGTTTGTCGGGCCTTTTCCCTAAAAAATTGCGCCGGTTTTTTCGTAAGGCACACCTGTCCAAATGCATTTTTACCAACAAAAACGCGGCCTTTTTGCGTTGTTGTTGGCTTGGGCATAATACGGACAAGTGCAACTGCAACGCTCGTATCCCATGATGTACGAAATTTGGACTGGTGTCCTGGATTGATGGTATCTAAAGCGCATCCGTAGAATGGATTAACCCGGTCTTACGCATCTGTGCTGGCATGCCAGCGGTTCAGGCAAGGGTGGCGAGTACAGAATGGCAACTGCACGGTCCGGCAGACCTGAGAAACATTCATGGTTTAGCCATATCTTTCGTGGCGCTGAATTCCAAGCCCGTCGCCTGCCCTACCACTTATCGTTTCAACGCTTTAACGCATTACGCATCCCAAACACGCTCGGCTCGGGAGCAGGAGGGTATCTCGTCCCGCTGCGTCCGTGATGCACCACAATGGTTTCGCCGCGCCACAACTTCAAGTTTGGGAAAAATTTTGGTTTAGAACTCCAACTACTTCAAGGGGCTGTATGCCTCTGGTGCTGGGGCGGTTTTTGAGTTTTCATGTCTCACAAGGTTTCAGCACTCGGTTGTTTGGAGCTGGCCGGGCTTGGCGCATTGCGGGGTAGTGGCACAACCACACTTTCTTACCACCGACACAATGATTGAGATACTGATCGTCTGAAAAGTGTGTCGAATATTGCCTGCCAGCACAACTGGCCGTTACTACATTCGACCCGTTAAAACAGAAATTCTCTTATGCTCAAATTTGTCTATTGCGTTCGCCGGCGGCCGGACATCAGTCCGGCAGAATTTCGGAAGTACTGGCTTGAAAAGCACGGGCCACTGGTGCGCAAGTATGCATCGGCGTTGCGTGTAAAACGCTACGTCCAAAGCCATACACTCGATACACCGCTCAATGATGTGGCAGCGGGACCACGGGGCACAAAAGCCCCCTATGACGGCATAACCGAACTGTGGTGGGACAGCATCGAAGACCTGCTTCAAGCGGCAGCCACACCCGAGGGTCAGGAGGCAAATCGTGTCCTTGCCGAGGACGAAGCGCGCTTCTGTGACCTGCCGAATTGCTCTGTTTTTTTCACTGAAGAGCACGAGATTTTTCGCTTCTGAGGGCAGGGAAATAGGTGTCCACGCCGGGGTCATTCCGAAAGTAACCATTGCATTTTGAGGGGGCGAACCACGATTTTGCTCGTGTCACCCCGCGGTATAACAAGTAGCGCGGACGCCGTCAGGAACATTACAAAAACAAAACCGATCAGTGTGAAAATTGTTTCGAGGCAACACCCGCACACGCTTGTGCGTCAGGTGCAGTGGTTGGGCGGCATGGCCTGCGCCATAATCGCTGTGTTGGCGCCGGGCCACGTCTTTGGGCTTGGCTCGCGCATTCCGAACCAGGACGCAGCAGCCATCGCGCGCGGTAACGCCTTTGTGGCTACCGCAGACAACCCGTCGGCCATTTACTACAACCCAGCGGGCATTACACAACTGCACGGACACAATGTTCAGGCCGGCGCACTCTCGTATCTGAACGTTGACGTTGATTATGAATCCCCTGCAGGCGCGCATATTCAGAATCACAAGGACACAATTTACGTGCCTCAATTGCATTACATTTTCTCGCCTAAGGATAAACCCGTATCTTTTGGCCTCGGCATGTATGCCCCGTTCGGCCTGGGCGTGGAATGGCCGGACGATGCACCGTTCCGCGATGCGGGCATCGAAGTACGGCTAAATTACATTACTGTCAATGCTGTCCTTGCGTGGCGGCCGTTACCGACACTTTCTGTTGGGATCGGCCCGACCTTTGTGTACTCGGACATCAAACTGCGTCAGGGCGCTTTCCCGCTCCCGGTGCCGTATGAGTTCCGCTTCAAAGGGGATGGGTGGACGTACGGGTTCAACGCTGGTATCCTTTGGAAGCCACACGCCAAATGGTCGGTTGGTGTAAAATATTTCAGCGCAACCGATGTTGATTACGAAGGCACTGCATCGTTCGAGCCGGGATCGCCTTTCCTGCCCACGCCGAGCCACACCAAAGCCCATCTGAATTTTCCTCAAATTGTTGCGGCTGGCGTTTCATTCCGCCCGTCAACAAACTGGAACATCGAGGTTGATATTGATTGGACAGATTGGAATGTGGTGAAGGATGCGACAATAGAGGGTGTGGGGGTTATTCCATTAACGTGGAGTTCGAGTTTTTTCTACGAATTCGGTCTTACGCGTCAACTTGGCAACGGTTACTTCGTCAGCGTCGGATATTTCTTTAGCGAAGCCTCGATGCCGGACGAGAACTACACGCCCTTAGTACCGGACTCAGACCTGCACGTTGGAAGCCTCGGTGTGGGTTACAACGGTGTTCGCTGGACATGGGCCGTTGCCGCTCAGGCGATAGGCGGCAATTACCGCAATGTGGATGGCGCGGTCAACCCGACTGTCAATGGCCGTTACCGGTTGTTCACACCAACGCTTTCGATATCAGTGGGCTGTCGTTTTTAATTTTTTGCCTGGTGAAATGTGCTGTGAGCAGGGCGCGCCCACTGGCCGGAGGAGTAGCTTGTGTGGGTCTTACCCGGCACCGCTTGTGTAAGAGCTACTTCATTGCGGTGTCCTCGGGCTCGAGCAGACCGAGCTGCGGTGGAATAAAGCTGCAGTGCAACAAACAAGGGCGTCGGGGAGTTTGGACCGGCCCCCGCCACGCAAACAAAAAACTTTCGGCCAGGCGCTTGTTAGAGTCGGATCGAGCCGGCCCGGTGATTCGGGTATCTCCGGCAGTCTGAAGATCAAGGATAGCAAGTTGGGATAAGCCGGCTGACACATTGCCGCCCAGCTCAAAGATTGAGCGTTTTGCCGCCTATAACATAAGCCTAAGAAACACGGACGCATTTTGCCTGCGTCGAGTCCACAAATAGTGGCATCGGCACGGCAAGGTGCCCACCCACCTATGAAGCCCGACTCGAATTCCAACTCATTCTTGACACAAAATTCTTTGACGACAAACCGCCGCTGCACCAGTGGTTGAGATCGTTGTTTACAGCCCGGCGGCATCCGTGGTAGGCTGTCAATCGCATGACCGGCTCGATTCTTTCCGAGTGGTTCAATGTGAGCGGCTGGGCGGATTTGGTGTGGTTGATTCCAGTTGGCGGATTCCAGCTTTGGATGTTGGTCCATGCAATCCTGAATCGCGAGTGGGTGTGGGCGGCGTTGATCTTCTTTTTCCCGTTCTTTGGTGCGTTCTGGTATTTTTTGACTGAATTTCGCGGTTCAGGCTCGCTCACGCGCGGGTTCGAGTTGCCTGGTGCGCAAACACGGAAACGTATCAAGGAACTCGAAGCGCAGATTCATCACCTCGACAAAGCGCATCATTATTCGCAACTGGGCGACATCTATTTCCAGCGCGGCAAACTCGACAAGGCAGAATCGTGCTACCGCGCTGCACTCGAGCGTGATCCACAAGACATTGATACTCGGGCGCATCTTGGACAGTGCCTGCTGCGGCTGAACCGGCCTGCTGAAGCGCGTGCATTACTCGAGGCTGTGTGCGCCGAAAACCCGAACCATGATTATGGCCATTCGATGATGGCATATGCAGAGGCATTAAATGTACTGGGTGAGACCGACGCGGCACTCAAGGTTTGGCAACAGGTAACGACAAACCACTCGTATCCACGCGCAAAAGTGCAATTGGCCGAGCTTTACATTGCCAAAGGCCAAACCGAACAGGCCAAGGCCGAGCTGGAAGAGGTGTTGAATGATGACCCGCACGCGCCTGCGTTCCAGCGAAAACGCGACCGGCCCTGGGTACGCCGTGCAAGACGGCTGTTGCGCCAGCTCGAGCACTGAAACCATTTGTTCGGGGCAGGCCAAACCAGGGCGGTAACTGTATGGTGGTTTGTAGGGTGGTGTGGTTTGGGCGTTATTGGCTTGGCTGGGCAAGAACACTGCACCAGTGTTTTATCCGGCGCGACACAGTGTGACCCTCCTAAACCCGGTTGTTTACGCCCGGCGCATAATCGAACTTGCTGTCATTGAATTTATTTGCCCCCGACATTAATTTCGTCTCCGGTCAATGCCGGGTTTAATCGCCATAGTCGGGCGCCCAAATGTGGGTAAGTCAGCCCTGTTCAACCGGCTCGTCGGGCGGCGCATTGCAATTGTGCATGACGAACCGGGTGTTACACGCGACCGTGTCAGCGCCGAGGTCGAATGGCGCGGACACGCCTTTACGCTTGTTGACACCGGCGGGCTTGGCCTGCTGCGCGGTGAGAAAGCGCGTGATGTTATCGTTGCCGCCACGGTGCAACAGGTGAATCTGGCAATTGACGCCGCTGATGTTGTGATTTTTGTGGTTGACGTGCACGACGGCGTTGTGCCGCTCGACTGCGAAGTTGCGCAACGGCTGCGTGAAAGCGGCAAACCCGTGCTTGTAGCGGCAAACAAGGCGGATTCGAAACAAGCTGCGCTCAAGGCGATTGAATTTGCCGAGCTTGGGTTCGAGAAGGTCTTTCCCGTAAGCGCAATTCATGGGCATGGCATTGACGAACTGATGAAAGCTGCAGTGGCATTTCTGCCCGAATCAAACCGCCTGAGCCTGATCTCAGATGCTGCTGCTGAACCACCTGCACTCAAAATTGCAATTGTCGGCAGACCGAACGTAGGCAAGTCATCGCTCATAAACGCGTTGATCGGTTCCGAACGTGTGATTGTAACGCCTGTGCCGGGCACAACACGCGATGCAGTTGATGTACCGTTTGAAGTTGATGCTGACGGCATCCGGCAACGGTATGTGTTGATTGACACTGCGGGTATCCGGCGCAAACGCAGCATCGCAAGTTCAATCGAGTTTTTCAGCGTCACACGTGCTGAGGGGGCAATTGCCCGAAGTGACATTGCAGTGCTTGTGCTCGATGCCGACTCGGGCGTGGTTCAGCAGGATAAAAAAGTTGCAGGCTTGATCGTCGAGCACAACAAAGCATGCGTGATCGCAGTCAACAAGTGGGACCTGTTCGAGCAACAGGTTAAAACCGCTGCCAGACAACGACAAAAGCTAAAATCGTTAACTGCCGGCAAAATGCCGCTTACACTTGCCGAGTTCGCCAAATGGGTACAAGACCGGCTTTTCTTTTTGGATTACGCACCTGTGATTTTTATTTCAGCAGCTACAGGGTTCAACCTGGACAGGTTGCTCGAAGCCATCAGGTATGTTGCTGCTCAACTGCAACAAAAGATCCCAACTGCAATACTCAACCGCACGTTGCACGACGCGATCGAGCGCCGGCAACCACCAAGCTCACACGGGCACAGACTGAAATTCTTCTATGCAACGCAGATCAAACAGGCGCCGCCGACGTTTTTGTTGTTCGTGAACCGCGTCGAGCTGTTGACCGACCAATACAAAAAGTACCTGGCCGATCAGCTACGTCGCGCCTTCGGGTACGAGGGGTGTCCAATTGTGCTTGTGGCAAGGCCTCGGCCGCGTCCGGGTCAGGAGCAAGAGGACAAAACACGCTGACTGTGGGTCAGTTGGTGATTTGGGCTGGTGTCAACTTTGTATTCCCGCACATTGGGGCAAGACCAAAAGTGCGTAGTACCCTATGCGTCGGGATCGGTCGAAGTGAACTTCGACCTTGCACATTTATCCCGCTGCAAAGCGCCATTGGAGGGGTTTCGCTCCGTCGGAATGACACACTGTAGTGGTGGGCCATGACCGCCGAGCGTGATGCTCACGCAGTTGGGGAACCATCGCGCCGCACCATGCCCAGGGAGACGGACGGCGTTCGCAGAACGCCGCTACAGAAGCTATGGGTTGCCGCGCGCCCCGCTGGGGGCAGTTGCACATGTGCCAGATGCCATACGAATTGAGAGCCGCTTGAGCGCGCGCGTGCCACACGTAAGCGGTGCTGGAGTACTGCACTACAAAATCTCTCGTTGAGTTCTTCACCGCTGAGACGCTGAGTCGAAAGAGCCGTATTGGGTTAGCTGAACTGAGCGTGCTGCCGGCAGCTTGCCGGCAGATGAAATTCGTTTGCGGACGCCTCGTCGAGGCGTCCGCACCATTCTCAGTTGCGGACACATTCGTCCAGCGTGCATGGGACGTGCCTACCAACATCAATGGTCGGGGACGCATGGCTTCATGCGTCCGCGCAGTTACAATTTGCCGAGTTGGCAGGCGCGCGACCGTCCTGGTCGTAGAAGACCTGCGGCCAAGATGGCCGCGCGCCAATCTCTGCCCAAAGGCGCAGAGCGTTGGTAGGGCGCGCAGTCCACTGCGCGCCGGTGTGGGTCGTGCTAACCCGACTTCTCTGCCGGAATTCTACCGTCCGCGCCCTTACGAGCGCGGCTACGCTCACCCGTAGTGCTGTAGCGGCGGTCTGTGACCGCCCGGGTTTTCTCGTCATACATTTGCGCGACCATCTTGCTACACCCATGCTTGGGAAAAACGGACGGCGTTCGTAGAACGCCGCAGAAGTGAACTGGCGCGCCCCTGAAGGGGCGCAGTAAATTCTGCATTGAAGAGCAAGGCTTCGTCAGGGCCGGCTGCTATGCGCGCTCGTGCTATACCAAACTTTGCACGACGCGCAAGTCGTGAATCAACCGAACCGAAAGCGGTGCTGGAGCACCGCGCTCCAAAAACTTTTCCTCCAATCCTTCACAGCAGAGGCGTAGAGAGTAAGGTAGGGCGCGCAGTCCACTGCGCGCCGGGGTGAGTCATGCAGACCCAGCTTCTAGGTTTGAATCCGGTTTTCCGCGCCCTTACGGGCGCGGCTACGTTTAACGGCTGAGACGCTGAGGCGCAGAGTTAAGGTAGGGCGCGCAGTCCACTGCGCGCCGGTGTGGGTAGTGCAGACCCGGCTTCTCGGGCTAGAATCCTTCCGTCCGCCCCCTTACGGGCGCGGCTACAGCGGCGCGTGCATCTTCGAAGGTGCAGTAAATCCTGCATCGGATGGCGAAGCCTTCATCCAAGCCGGCCGCTATGCGTGGTTCGGCGTGTACCCGACTCTGGGCGAGGTGAAAGCCATCCCTTCAACCGAACCGAAAGCGGTGCTGGAGCACCGCGCTCCAAAAGCTTCTACTCCAATCCTTCACACCAGAGGCGCAGAGAGTCGGTAGTGCGCGCAGTCCACTGCGCGCTGGGGTGAGTCATGCAGACCCAGCTTCTAGGTTTGAATCCGGTTTTCCGCGCCCTTACGGGCGCGGCTACGTTTAACGGCTGAGACGCTGAGGCGCAGGGTAAGGTAGGGCGCGCAGTCCACTGCGCGCCGCGGGCTGGTCACACCGGCCCGGTCTTTCGGCTTGAATCCGGTGCTCCGCGCTCTGACGAGCGCGGCTACAAGCTGTTGGTCTGTTGCTGCGGGAAACACGCTGTTGATTCCGGGTTGCGGCGGGCAAAGGAATGCCTGCCCTAGCAGGCTGTTGAAAAATGGCTGTTTTGGAAAACTGACCCTCGAAAACGTTGGGTTTTTTGCATGTTTTTTCTTCAGAAAATGACTTTTTCAACACCCTGCTAGTTGGGATCAGGTTTTGCCGAAGGAAAACCCTCTAAGCCGGAATTTGGGATGCGCAACAATGGTTTAGTGGCACCTGCACTGAAAGTTTGTGAAATTGCCTAATCTGTATTGACACAGGGCCGCTTTGGGCGAGTTTTTGCACATCAGCGATGAGCGAGCTGGACAATAACACACTTGCTGAATCGGCAAGCGGTACGCCGGGCGCACAGTTCAGGTCCGGCCTGGCTGTGCTGGTGGGACGAACTAACGTGGGCAAGTCAACTCTGCTGAATGCGCTTGTTGGCACCAAGATTTCAATTGTGACGCCCAAACCACAAACAACGCGTGACCCGATTCACGGTGTTGTCAACCGGCCAGAGGGCCAGATTGTGTTTGTTGATACACCCGGGTTTTTCAAAACACACGCAAGTCGGTTGGTTGACACGTTGCACGAGCGCGCTCGACAGGCGTTGCAGGGTGTAGATGTTGTTGTTCACGTTGTTGACCCGTCACGGGCAATCGGGCCGGAGGATGAAATGGTCCGCGAAGCGCTCGAAGGTGTGGCACAACCACGGTTGTTGTGTTTGAACAAGCTTGACCTGCCCGAACGCCCTTACGCTGAGGCATGGAAGGCGCACCGGGAGCAGTACGCCGGTGCGTACGAAGTGTCCGCCTACACCGGCCAGGGATTGAACGAGCTTGTTCAGGGTATAATCGAGCACTTGCCGGTCAGCCCGCCCCTGTACCCGGAAGACCAGGTCACAAATGCGCATCGCAATTTCATTCTGGGCGAGCTTATTCGTGAGAAGGTTTACCTGCTCATGGACAAAGAAGTACCTTACCGTACAGCGGTTGAAATTGGCGCAGTTGAGGAACGGCTCGACAGCAGAGGGCAGCCACTCGTGCATGTGAAGGCGACATTACTTGCTGCAAATGACAGATACAAACGAATGTTGATCGGCGCCGGTGGACACCGGATTCGCGAGATTGGCCAGGCTGCGCGTCAGGAGATGGAAGCGATGCTTGGTAAGAAAGTCTTTTTGGACATGGACGTTCAGGTTGACCGTCACTTGGCAGAGTAACCGGCCAGGTTAAATTCATTAAACCGCAGGTGTCAGTTTGCGTGCCGGTCGGCGCCTGAGTTGCACCTTGCCGGATTGGTTGCATGCCTGCGCTACTGAAGCTCGTGCCCGGTGACCGTACCGGCTTCATTGAGCTTGCACGTTGGCGCATTCGTCACTTCGTTGATGTTGTAACTGTTGTCGAACCGCTCGGTCGGGTCAGCCGGACACGAAATGCGGTCTATGTTGCCACTTCGACCAAGATAATGTGCAAGATCGGATTTGAGCGGCACGGCATCAGCCGGCTTGCGCATGTCAAATGCCCATTGTTGTTTTGCATCTTGTATTTGGCGCAGGTTGGCTATGCAGGTATTTGCCTGTGAACGCGCACGCGCCCTGAGCATGCTTGGAATTGCAATTGCTGCCAGCAAGCCAACTATGCCTACCACAATCATTACCTCGATCAAAGTAAATGCCGCTTGTGAATGCAACGGTCTTTTCATGTAAGTACCAAGCTGGATTGACTTTGTGATGCAGCCCCAGCAGTGCCAATGCGGCGGTAACACACCGCGTGTATCGGGGGCTGAACAGCCATGTTGTTCGGCCGAAACAGCACACGTCAACAGCCTAACCCCACAAAAGCGTAGTTGCAATAGCAATGTCAGCCGGGCTGAACTGCGATTTGTTCTGCCGTCATCACACAGCACACACGGCGTTTGCGGCCGGCCCGGGCAACTTCTGCACTCGGTTTGCTGGAAATGCATCGAGCCAGACACCACCGGTTGTTTTGGGTGCGGGCTGTTTTTGCTTTCTCAGTGTGAGGGCTCGAGCCTAAATTTTGGTGTGCGTTGGCAGAAAATCACCATCGTAGGCGTAGGGTTGTTGGGCGGCTCAATTGGTCTGGCCGTGCGCAAAAACAGGCTGGCTCGGCATGTGGTCGGGTTCGTCCGGCGCGAGGCCAGCATAGCTGATTGCCGGCAAACGGGCGCCGTCAGCCACGCAACGTTGGATATTGAAGAGGCTGTCTCAGATGCTGATCTGGTGGTGTTGTGCACACCGATCGGGCAAATGCGGTCACTGGCAGAGCAGTTCGTGCATGTGCTCAAGCCCGGGGCGGTTGTGACTGATGTTGGCAGTGTCAAACTACCCGTGGTGCGGCAGCTTGAGCCGTTGATTGCAAATGCCGGTGCGCATTTTGTCGGGAGTCATCCAATGGCAGGCTCGGAAAAAGCCGGTGTGCATGCTGCGCGGGCCGACCTGTTCAACTGCGCGGTTTGTGTCATCACGCCGACTCCGCGGTCGCATAAACCTGCTGTGCGACAGCTCGAGCAGTTCTGGCATGCCATTGGCGCGCGCACGATAAAACTCGACCCGGCCAAACACGATGCACTGGTCGGGTTTTCGAGTCATTTGCCCCATGTTGTTGCGGCTGCGTTGGCCAGGCGTGTCCTTGACCCTGCACGACCTAAAGAACAAGCATTGCTCTGTGCCGAAGGGTTCAAGGACACCACACGTGTTGCATCCAGCTCACCTGAAATGTGGTCTGATATTGCAGTTGCAAACAAACGCAATCTGGCGCGCGCGATTGACATGTTCATCGCTGAACTACGCGCATTCAGATTTGCGCTTGACCGGGACGACGCCCGTGCATTGACGAAATTTTTCGACACGGCGAAATCGCGTCGTGATGCATGGTGCGCCGCGCGCCAAACAACAACCGGCCGGTGAACGATGCACAAGGCGCGCGTGACACTGGAAACAAAAAACCGCTTTACGATCAATGGGGTTGCCAAGTTTGATTGAGCTTGTGCCAATCGAGCAACCTGTATCGGCTCGGATAACCGTGCCCGGCTCGAAAAGCATTACAAATCGTGCGCTTGTCCTTGCTGCACTGGCACATGGCACAGTCACATTACACGGCGCGCTTTGGAGCGAAGACACACAACTCATGGCCGAGGCACTCCGAAAGCTCGGGTTCGAGCTCGATATCAGACTCGACCCGGCCGAGCCGTGCAACCGGACAATACTAGTACGCGGACTCGGGGGCAAAATCCCGAACGGCGGTTGTCCGGAACAACCGCTCGAATTATACGTCGGCAACGCAGGTACTGCGGCGCGGTTCCTTACTGCGTTTGTGTGCCTTGGCCGGGGCGTTTACAGGTTGCATGGGACCTCGCGTATGCATCAACGGCCGCAAGCCGCCTTGTTCAATGCGCTGCGCCAGCTCGGCTACAGAATCGAGTCGCCCAACGACAAATTGCCGGCAACAATCTATGGAGGCGGTTTTGCAGCCGGAACAACCGGCAGAAGCGCAACACAACATCGCGCATGCACCGTCAGTATCGAGGAAAGCTCGCAGTTTGCGTCTGCGCTGTTGCTGTGCAGCACGGTGGCAGGTTGGCAGGTGACAGTGACCGGCGAAAATGCAGACGAATCGCCCTATGTGCGCATGACAACCGAACTACTGAAGTTGTTTCCGTGGGCGGGCGGCCAGTTCCAAATCGAACCGGACGCCTCAAGCGGCAGTTATTTCATTGCGCTGGACGCGATCTTGGCCGGATCAACTGCGCCAACCGGGCGCGTACGCGTTGTGAACTGGCCAACATCGGACCTGCAAATTGACAGTGCATTTGCGAGGTTTTTGCCGTTGCCGCCGGGTCTGTCGCGCAAGACCGATCTGGGCGATAGCATCATGACCGCCATTGTTATTGCGCCGTTTGCACGGTCTGCAGTCCGGTTTAGCGACCTTGGCAGACTGCGACTCCAGGAATGCGACCGCGTCCGCGCGCTGCGTACCGAACTGACAAAGTGCGGCGCTACTGTGCTCGAGCAGGATGATGCACTGACGGTGCACCCATCACAATTGCACGGAGCCGAAATCGAGACCTACGACGACCATCGTGTGGCGATGTGTTTCAGCGTTCTGGGATTGAAAGTGCCGGGCATCAAAATTAAAAATCCGGCCTGTGTGAGAAAGACGTTCCCGAGCTTTTACGTAAAACTTGCTGCGCCGCCCCCGGACGGGCTAGGCGCAACAATTTTGGACGCAACAACTGGACGTAAACTTGCGCCGGGCGAACTTTTTGCAGATTGAATGCTGCACCGGGTCAACCAAGTGCAGGACCGCTTATGCGAGTTGCAGCGCGGCTTTTCAATCGGATGCATCGCACCAGACCAGTGGCACACGCGTTGAGTGTGGCGTGACTTGAGCGTGAGTTGGGAACACTGTTACGATGGTGCCCCGGTACATCGCCGGGTGCCACGGCGCTGCTGGCTTTGGCAACCCGGTTGGGGAAGCTGGCGTGAGCTTGTTTTGCGGCACGGGTGCGGATGTGACGGTGTAGGCTGGCACCCGTTTTACGGGCGTACGTGCAGTCTGGGTGACGCGCGCCGGTACCGGGAAAGATTCGACAACACAGTTGTCTGATGCCGAAGAACATTGTCATTGCAATTGACGGCACAAGTGCCAGTGGCAAAAGCACAAATGCTAAGCTGGTGGCAAAAGCACTCGGCTTTGTCTATGTTGACACGGGTGCAATGTACCGGACACTGGCATGGTACTGTCTCAAACACAGGATTGACGTGCGCAATGCGCGGGCCGTGGCAGCGGCTTGTAGGCGGTGGAAAACAAAGTTGGTATGCATTGACAATCAGGTCCGGTTGCTCGTTGACGGGTATTACCCGGAAAAAGAAATCCGCACCGCCGAAGTCAGCGCTGCCGTACCGCATGTTGCGGCTGTGCCAGCGGTGCGGCAATGGATGAAGAAAAAACAGCGCGAATGTATCAAGTTCGGTAATCTCGTCATGGAAGGCCGTGACATTGGCACAAATGTGTTCCCGGACACGGAGTTCAAGTTTTACCTCGATGCGCAACTTGAAGAACGTACCCGACGCAGGATTGCCGATGGTGTGCCTGAAGACATCGCAAAACGCGACCTGCAGGATAGTCAACGTGCAACCGCGCCGTTGATGATTCCACTTGGTGCAATGGTCATAAACAACTCGAATCTTACGCCGCAACAGACCAGCAGCATCATAATCAACGAAGTGCGCAAACGGCTTGCGGCAAAAAAGTAATTCACTCTGCATTGTGCACGTGCAAATGCGGGTCGGGTATCGAGTCTGTTGGTGCGTGTTGCGGTTCCTGTTCACGTTGTTTTTCAGGTGGCGCGTCTGTAACGCCGAACAGGTGCCCCGGCACGGCCCAGTCATTTTTGTTGCAAATCACGCCAGTTACCTTGACCCGCCTGTGGTTGGGGCAGCATGCCCGCGCGAGCTGAGTTATCTTGCGCGCAAATCGTTGTTCAGGTTCAAACCATTCGGCGCATTGTTACGCTGGTGCAATGCAGTACCAGTTGAACGCGACGGGTTCGGTGCAGATGGATTGAAAGCCATTCTCGGAAAGCTTAAGGCCAACTGGGGTGTGCTCATGTTCCCTGAAGGCACACGCAGCCCAGACGGTGAATTGCAACCTACCCGGCTTGGGATCGGGTTGCTTGTGGTCAAAGCCGGTGTCCCGGTTGTGCCTGTGCGCGTGTTCGGCACGCATAAGGCACTCGGTCGCGGTGCAGTCATCCCCAAACCATGCCGGGTAATTGTTAAATTTGGTCAGCCAATTGACTTCACCGAGCTGTGCACTGAGGCGCGCAATTGCTCGAAGGCACGGCTCAGGCAGATTTATCAGCAGATTGCTGATGCAGTCATGACCGCCCTCGCAAAGCTTGAACCGCCTGAAAGGTAGTGCTTAGGGTTCAATTGGCCGCTGGATTCAGGTTCGTGCATTTCAAACCGCGGTTCCAATGGTAAATCAAGAGGGGCTAGGCCGTTCCAATTGCCCGCGTTTAGAAATTGTTTCTTCAAGCCAGCTCGGGTTAATCTCACGCCATGAACGCCCGGCGGGCAATAGTCATCCGGAAAACAAAAGAAACTGCGGTAACCGTCAGACTCAACATTGACGGTACCGGCAAGGGAAAAATCAACACCGGCATACCGTTCTTCGATCACATGCTGAGTTTGTTTGCGCAACACGCCGTCATTGACCTTGCGCTGCGGTGCCGAGGCGACCTTGCGGTTGATGCGCATCATACGGTCGAAGACTGTGGAATCGCGCTGGGCCAGGCTTTTGCGCAGGCACTTGGCGAGCGGAAAGGCATCCGGCGGTTCGGCACCGGGTTCCACCCCGCAAACCCGTTGTTTGCCGAGGCGTATGTGCCGATGGACGAGTGCCTTGCACGGTGTGTGATTGACTTTGGCGGTCGCCCGTACCTTGTATGGCGCGGGTTCGACAAACTCGCATTTCGGGCTGTCAGCACAGCCGAAAAACGGCAGGACATGGCCTGCACATTCAGATTCGGCCTTGCACGCGAGTTTTTCCAAGCCTTCGCGAACGAAGCGCGGTGTAACCTGCACATCGAGCTGCTCTATGGCGATGAACCGCATCACGTGACCGAAAGTGTGTTCAAGGCATTTGGTAAAGCCGTTGACGGCGCTTGTCGGCGTGACCCGCGGCTCAGCGGCACGGTACCAAGCACAAAAGGCAGACTCGGTTAGCTGCAGCATCGTACGCTTTTGAATAGACCGGCTTTGGCAGCCGTCAAAAACGATGAGTGGTAGCGCAGATTACTCCTCGGCTGACGACGCGGCGCTTGTACGCGCTGCCCAAGGCGGTGACACGGCTGCATTTGAGGAATTGGTTGCACGGCACCGCGACAAGGTTTATTCGCGTGCGTACAGCATCGTCAGAAACGAGGATGATGCGCTCGATCTTTCGCAGGAAGCCTGGATACATGCATGGCAACGGCTGCGCCAGTTCCATGGCCAGGCGAGCTTTGCCACGTGGATGACGCGCATCGTTATCAACGTGTGCATTGACTGGTTGCGACAACGCAAGCGACTCGAAGCAGAATCAATCGAGCAATGGGCAGATGAATTGGGTGGCATCGAACAGTTGATGCCGATTGAAACTGTTAATCCGACTGAAGGACTCGAACGCGCTGAGCTGCGCAACCGGATTGACGAAGCGCTCGGGCAACTTTCAGATGCGCATCGGTTGGTGCTCGTCTTGCACGAATTTGAAGGAATGAAATACAGACAAATTGCGAAGCTAATGGGCTGTTCGCTCGGTACAGTGATGTCGCGCCTGTTTTATGCGCGGCGTCGAATGGCAACACTCTTGTCTTCGCTGAAAAACGAAACCGGCAAATGATGGATTCAAAAACTCAACTGAAACTGCAAGCTTACCTAGACGGTGAACTGCGCGGGCTGCGTGCATGGCGCATGCAGCGTCGGCTTGCTTCTGACCCGGAAGCACGCGCGCTGGTCGCAGAGCTCGAGACAATCAAGCGTGTAATTGCAGAGAATGAGCCGGGCCATGCCGTGCCCGAATCGCGCGAGTTTTATTGGTCAAAAATTGCAAGACAGCTCCAGCAGATTCAATCACGACTACCCGAGCCGGGCTTGCCTGCACGGCAACCTGCATTTTGGCCAAGGCAACTGCTTGTGCCTGTACTGGCAACAGCATGCGCCGCTTTACTAATTGGGCTTGCAGTAATCCATTTCACCAGCCGGAGTTCGTATCCAATCGGCAGACACGAGGTTGTTGTTGCCGTGGCAGATCCGGGTGCGGTCACGTACCGCGACCATGCAACGGGCGTGACGCTTGTGTGGTTCTCGTATCCGGCACAAAACTGAATTGCGTATGGCTGAACACGGGGGTAAGCTGCACACATGATTATGCATAGGTTGACCAACTTTTGCGCGCTTTACGCACTTTTGGTCGTTGCAGTTCTGTTGGCCCAACACACCGCATTGTGCGCCCAAGACGAGCTTAAACTTGAAGCACAGCTCATCTGGGGTACAAACGAGGCGCAATCGCCCGACCCAAACCACAAACCTGCCGAACCTGATGTCCAGAAAAAGCTGCGGAGCCTGCCATTCAAATGGACGAATTACTTCGAGGTTAACCGCGTACACTTTGCCGTTGCTCAGGGCCGAACAAACCGCGTTGTAATGAGCAAAGAATGCCAGATTGCTGTAAAAAACCTGGGCAATGCAACTGTCGAGGTGACATTGTTCGGCAAAGGCGAACGTGTCGGCACAATCACACAGGCACTACCCAAAGGTGAACTACTTGTGACAGGCGGTAACGCGCCTAATTTAACCGCTTGGTTTGTCGTACTGCGCCAGACTGATTGAGCTGTCAGCACACTTACCTGGTTGGAATTGTCCAACAAAAAGAACAGCCTCCTGCCAGCAATTTGCCGGCAGATAATACAATCGTTCGAGGAACCGTGCCTTGCCATGGCTGCCGCGGCACTGCCTAACCGTCCCCCCGAGTGTATCCAAAAAACGATTTCCTATCGCACAGTCACGTGGTGCAATGTGTCCGAGGTTAGAATACAGGTTTTACCTTCATGCCCAAGCCAGCAACCTCTTGCACTTCGACAAGCGCAGCTAAATTTTTGCTGGTACAGTACAGAGGTGTCCGGGATGAGTTGAAACTGACTGCTGGAGTCAAGTCACCCCTGCCGGACACATCTCGCTCGTCGAACCGGACATGGAGATTTCATACAGCCGGCTCGCGCCCCAGCCGACTATGCCACAATGAGTTCACACGGCAGAAGCGAAACCGCTTCTGTTGTTTGGCTTTGTGGCCCAGCTTCTGTCTCAGTTCCCGAATGCTGGGCGGCAGAACCCATTTTCTTTTTCAGTTTCGATGTAAGTGCCTTGCCCACAACAGGTTACAGCAGTTTTGGATTTCACCAAAATGGCTACATCGCTCAGAGCTTCACGCCCAATAGGTCCAAAATCCGCTGCTGATCGGCTGTGGGCACCGTCAACTGTTCAAACTGCACTTTGCCCAGCCGCACAGGATTGAGGCTGATCTGCCGCAGACTCGCCATCACCGAGCTAAAGCTCCACTTGCGCCCCTTGCCACGTCCATCGCTCTCAAACAACGGCACCAACCGCCGTTGCATGTGCCACTGCAAATAGTACGCTAACATGCATATGAACACGTGGGTCCGTATCCGATCATCGGTCTTGTGATACACGGGCCGCACTTGCAGCCAAACAGTCTTCAAGTTC
>Ga0078972_1006414_pt1 | contig 27952 bp, 37 predicted proteins | sample YelNatPaOPGAMG01_FD_67568 | JGI IMG/M metagenome (GOLD analysis project Ga0078972, IMG submission 67568) | Hot spring thermophilic microbial communities from Obsidian Pool, Yellowstone National Park, USA - OP-RAMG-01 (SPADES assembly) (version 2) | ecosystem: Environmental > Aquatic > Thermal...
GTAGTCACTTCAAACACTCCTCCACTTTCTTTTCAGAATTAATTTTACAATCTCCACTCTTCTTTCCAATATGATAGTTTACCCAATCGTTGACTTCTGTGAGCAAGAATTCATTTTTTGGCATTGCTTTCCAAGTATCAACTGGAGGAGTGTTTGAAGTGACTACCCGCCAGTTAGACCGAAAGCCAGCGCAACCAATTAAAGTTAAAAATATTAGTGAAATTAATAGTTTTTTCATATCTTATTCTCCTTAAACTCCGTATTTTGCTCTTGTGAGCTCATAAATGTTTCTGATTTCAACTGGCGATAATGCCCGGTTATAAATGTAGGCTTCACCGATGAAACCGTAATATGGTAGGGTAGTGGTTAGCCTTACACCAATATCGCAAGGGTTTGTTGGAGTTGGGTAAAGACCTCCATCTGCTTGGTTACCGTCATCATTACTATTCATCCACACCAATTGGCAGTTTTCTCCATTAACAAAAAGCCTATGATGCGGAGTATTATAATAATCATATGTAAAAACACCAAAATACCATTTATTTAGGTCAAGCTGAAAATTTGTTCCTGCCCTCACATCTCCAGTCGAGTTGTTAGTTTGAAACATAAAACAATTAGAGGGGTCTAAGTGAATTTCATAATGAGAATATTTAGATATAATCGCTCCATATGCGTAGCTAAATTTGTAAAACCAAGCCATAAGCGTTATCCCTTTAATGATATTATTAAGAACGCTTCCTGTCCCACAACACACATAATCATTCACGCCATCAAAACTCCATCCACATATTCCGGGAATAGCGCCATAGATTGCCCCGTGATTATTATATCCGCTCATATCCCAGATTTTCTGTTGTTCTCCACCATATTTATAAAAAGGTAGGTAAAGAACGCAGGAAGGGTCTAAATCAATTCTATCTCTAAAAACTGACGGTTTCATCAATAATACTCCGGGTTAATATTTATAGTTATGGCAGTGCCAGTATTTCCACTGGCAGTCATTCCAAAACTATAATCAGGTTTTACAACTCTTTCCACAAGTAATAAGTGAGCAGTATTTTTTGCCAAATTGCTTATACTGTATCTTGTTTTTCCTAATTCATCTTGTATATCAAAAGTGAAAGTAACAACATTTACAGTATCAGGAATTATAATCTGAATTTCTTTTGTAATCTTTCTCATAAATCCTTTAGGAATAGTAACACTAACTCTTGATGTTCCTGAAGCAGGATAATTTATACTAAGTCCCATTTTTTATTCCTCCTTTAAATAAATATAAACTATTACCTTTGCTCCATTGACACTATTGCCACTTATGTTCAAGGTTAGCTTTCCAGCAAACTGATACATACCATATAAGTCTTGATAAGGAAAGTAAGGCACTGTATTCCTTATTTCTGAAGCCCCTAAGTTTACAAGCGCTCCCCCCATAACATCTATTCCTAAGCCATCGGTTATGGTTATGCTATAGTTAGCAGTAGGATTAGGAGTGCCGGGAACTACTACTACCCTTGTTACATAAGCCTTTTGGAAAGAATTTGATTGTATTGGGTCAAAAGACCCATCGCTTTTTGCCGTTGCATCAAAGGTTAATACTTTTGTTTCATAAGAATATGTTACACCCATTTTTTTATCCCTCCAAAGTTGTTAAAATTAATTCTTTTGAAGTAACCATCATCATTGTATAAGTTGACTTTCCTTGTTCATCATAAAAATAATTAGGATAATTAAGAACAAGTAAGCAAACTTCCGGGTTTAGATATTTCATTGAAGTTATCACTCCGCAATAAAGCTTTGGATTATACCACCTTTCAGTTAGCTTTCCTCGCCACATCATCCATTGCCTCGTATAGGCATCTCTTAAAGCATTTCCAAAGTTACCTTTCATCCAAATTGTAGATAAGTATTTAAAAAAAGTCAACTTATTCAAGGTAGCACTGCTAATTACTGGAAATTTAAAAGTTTCCAATAGTTTATTTCTTCCACCGAACCTATCAGTTATATCTGCCCGAATACAATCAATTAAGGTTTTTACTTCTTTATAAGAAACTACATCTTTACTATTAGCTATCTTTTCCATTGCAGTTTTGGCAACATACAACTCAAAAGGAAACTTATACCTCTGGTCATAGCCTTTGAAAGGAATATCCTTGCTAAATAGAACTGTTTCAATAGACCTTACCCATATCGGATTTTCATAAACTATGCACCCAAACTCATAACTTTTGCTCATAAAATAATATAATGCCTTCCAAAAACTACCAAGAATAGAAATTTTGCCAAAATTGCCATTCATTTTTACTTCATAAGGAATATTGAGATTTTTCTTAATTTTCAAGAAGTCACCATACATTCCTTGTGGTATCTGTAAGGCAGAATTTAGGTTAATTTCACTATCAAAATTTACTCCATTTCCCGTAGCCCAGGTAGCAGAATACCGATAAGGGTCACCAACATAATATACCTTTTCTGGCTGAATACACTTTTCTATTGCTTCATCTAATAAGCGGTAACTATCTTCATAACTATAAACAAATAAGTTTTTGATTTTACTTAATTTTATTCCTCTATCAATACATTCCTTAATAATATCCATTCCAGTAACAATACCTAACTTCTCAAATTGTTCCTTGAAAGTCTTGTATTCTTCTTTATCAAAGGGGGTAATATTTCCTTTTCCGTTAGCGGCAGCTTTCTCAGATAGAATTGCTCGAACATATCGCCATATTATCGCATCTCTTTCAAAGCCTTTCTTACCAGGAAAAATTTCTGGTTGGTTTTTGACAATATTACAAATGTGACTGGTAGTAAACCTTCGCCTATGAATTATCTTTCCGAAAAAGCCATCAGGAATATTTACTGGAACTTTGTCGCTAATTCCATATTTAGCCAAAGTCGCTATCATTGATTGTAATGCCACACCATTGAAGACAAAAACTGCCGAATTATCAGGATTAGCTCTACATTGTTCAGCTATCCAAGAATAAGCTATATTAGAACTATCGATTACTTTGATTCTTTTCATAGCCATTCTCCACAAGTGGATTATAAGGCTCTAACCTTATACCGCACTTTTTTTCAAGGATATGGTTTATCATTTTTAAGTCTTGTGAATTTATAAAGGTTTCAACTGGAAAATCATATCCATATTGTTCACAAAGCATACTTAAATAGACTGCCTTTTTTATTCCAAAACCTTTCTTCTTACCAAGTATTTCAAGTAAATTCAGAGAGTCAATACCAGTAATATAGCTTAATTCGTGCAATCTAATTTTTTTACCCTGCTGGTCTTTCAATAAAGGGTTTAAGTTGCTCATACATTCCTAATGCTTTTAAAAGTTGAAAGTTTTTTTCTACATTAACTGGTCTATCTGATTGTTTAGGTAGCCTATGATAAGCATACCTTCGCCAGCTTTCCACTGCAATTGCCGCCGCAATAATTCTATCATCGTGTCTTCCTTCTTCTGCCCCTAAATGGCTTCCACTGCGGATAAAAAAGCTCATCTCTTCTACTAAGTCTTTGCTTTTAACTTCTAATAAGCCCATCTCAAACAAGCTTTTAAACTGACCTAAAAGCGCCTCTTTTGTGTCTGCAGTAGTTTGCCAGTGCCGAACATAGTTTCTTCTCAGGCTATCACTTCGATAATAAAGATATTCCTTTATGTATCTCAAATTGCTTTTGATATTTTCAACATTAATATCCTGCTTATCAAAATTCCAGATTATTTCGCCTATATCATAAGAATTGGTCTTAAGGTTATCTATTTCCTTTAATACCATTCTTCCCGGTCCTTGAACTTCTATGTTTAGATAAGCATTCTTATAGAAACAAGCAAAGAAAATGCATAATTTAGCATATTCTATAACTCCTACTGCGTTATCTGCATATTCAGCAACCTGAATTATTTTATCGTTATAGCCTTTCCAAATAGAAATTACTGCGTTATCACTTTCTGAACTCGAACCATAAGAAGGATCAGCGCCGATAAAATAGTTTTCGTTCTCCTGCGGTAATTCAAAAATCTTTAAGGTGTGGTCTAAACTTCCCGCCTTCTCAACATATACTCCTTTAGCATTTGCAGTAATGTGAAAATAATAAGCTTTATGCTTTTGTCTCATAAGGTCAGTAAGTTTTTCTGAACTGAAATACCGATAACCAGAAAGTCTAAAAGCCTCCTCGTCATACCAAGGTAACTCTTGAAGTGCATAATTCATATCATCAGTAAAAGTAGTAGCAACTTCTTTTCTGAACCAAGCAAGTTGTTCAATATCAATATCGATATTATACAATTCCTTAACTAAGTTTATCCTGTTCTTTTCTTCTCTTGTAGGGGGATAGCCATACTCCCGGAATAAAGGATTAGTCTTTTTAATTCTGTAATCATCTCGCATATACCAGCCAACAAATATCGCCTTTTGTGACGGATTTTGTTTCGCCGCCTCCCATCTATCATAAAAACTGGTAAAGCCGTTAGCAGTGCTTTCAAGAATAGAATATCTTGCCGGGTTAGTTTTACTCAAAGAAATCATTAAGGATTTTAAAACTTCATCTGACGGGTCATTGGCAGAATAAAAAGCCGCCTCAGTTGCGTGGAGACAGGTAAGCGCCTGAGACCTTGCTACTGTCTGCTTAGATGCTTCTCTACTTGAGACGTGCATAAATTGAATTTCACTTCCATTAACAAAGTGCATCATCTCCCGGTTATCAATCAAGCAAGATACTTTCATTGGTCTTGGAAGGCTAAGATACATACTTCGTAGAATTTCTCTTAGCTTTGGTCTTGCCTCGTAACTATGGCAAAGGAAACCTAATTTTATTCCTTTGAAACACATAGTCCAGAATAAATCAAAAGCGTGAAGAACCGTAGTAATTCCTAATTGTCTTCCTTTTAAAATAACAAATTCTCTAATCTCAGAATTCTTTTCTATTTCAGACAAAATCTGATTAAGGACAAACTTCTGGCTTCTAAACCAAGTGTCTGGACTGAAAGAAGTTAATCCTTTTTCTCTTGAGATAATTTTTAGGTTTTTACTCCACTCAAAAAAATTAGATGAAATTGATGATATTGCCATTCCTCTTTACTTCCTTCTTTTCTTTTTTGAAAAGAATTTCCGATACTTGCCTTATTACTTTCACATTGTCATAAACATTAACCAAAGCATATAAAACCAAAAACCTTGCATCTGATACCGTGTTTAGATGATGAATTACATATTCGTGTTTATACTGGTCAATAGGAACAGTTTTAGGAATTCGTAGCTTATCAAGCAGAAAATCAAAAACCTTAACCACTGGTGCTTCTAAACATAGCAAGGAGAAAAAGAACTTCTTAATTTCATCTTTTTCTAACTTATGCAATTTCAGATATTTAAACCTTTCCCAGGCTTCTTGCGTCATAACATCAGAGACGCCGTAAATCTGAGCTATGCTATAAGCATAAGCAGGAGCTTGCTTAGGAAAGTTTTCGTATCCGAATACCATCTTACCTCCTCTTCAAAAATAAGATTTGTCCAGCTACACTAATAGCAAAGAAAACCAAAGAAAAAACAAGGCTTTCTTGAGAAAAAAACAAAGTTATAACAAAGATAATAGCATTTGCACTTAGCGTGATAATCCAGGCAAGTAATCCACTAACCAACAAAAAACCTAAAAATCCTTTTTCCTTTTTCGCTTCAAGATTAACTTCTTCTGCTTCATTCTTCTTTTTCATATAATTCTTCCTCCAATTTGTTTGCATTTGCTAAATCTTCTATATCGAGATTTAGCAAGTCGCTTGTTTCATTACTTTTTATCTTATCATTTACCTTAACCAAATCCTTAATTTCTTTTATAGCCAAAAGTGGTGCTTTTAAACCTTCAAAGTCAACAGCATCACCTCTTCTCCTTGCCTCATATATTTCATCAAGAACATCCAAGGCAAGGCTATTAAGTTTGGTAAGCATCTCTTTGAAGGTATCTTTACTCTGTAACTTCTTCTCCCGCATACTCCCTCCGATATTCTCTTTCCTTTTCTCCTATCTTGAGCCTTAAGGCTTTATCCAAATATTTAGGAAATAAAGGATAATAACTTAAGGCAGTGCCTTGGAAATCCTCAATAACTTTTCGTGCTAAGTCATAATAACCAATCTTACCATTCTCAAAGTCTTTTATATCGCTCATTCTATTTTTATCAATTTCCTTTACTATAGCAGACATCATCGCCGCCTCAAACCATCGTTTAGGATCATCTGATTTTAGTGGCATCTTTGTTGGAACAGCTCTAACCTTTTCAGTTACCGCATTTATGGTATTCCAGTAATTATTTAAAATCCGTGTCGCTTCTTCTCTATCTACTTTTCTTCTCAATTGAAGTTGCATATCTTCGGAAAGAGAAGATATAGCCCTGAATTTCATACCAGTGGAATAAAGCGCCATCAATAATGACCCCGGAACTTTTTCCCCTGCCTCATTAAAGGTTACATTCCTATTAAGGATAGTGTTTCCTATCGATAAAAAGATTGGCAATGGACTTGCATATAACATCCCGGTAACATCACCCCTTCGAAAGCTATTGTAAGTATCAATAGTGCTACCTGCCATAGGAGAGGTTTTGCCTGCAAAATATTTAGCCCACTTTCCAGTAGCATCTTTCGCCGCCTCCTTTACTGATTTGTTAGTAGTAAAATATTCATAAAGGAAATCATAAAAAGGCAAAACTCCTACCAATTCCATTCCTTCAATTTCAAAACCTAATAAGTTAATTTGTGTTCTCTTATATCTCCCGGTTTTTGGGTCTATTGAGACAAGTGGTATATTAAATAAGTCCCTCCAATCTTTGGTCTCTTGAAAGTTTTCATAAGTTGTTTTCCCGGTAAGGTGATAACTTACCTCATTTGCAATCAAATAATGAAGTAAGAATATTCTTCTAAAAAAGTCAGCAAAGAAAGGATGCCCTTCTATACTCCCAGTTAAGTGCCTTGTAAGAGTTAAATACCAGTCAGGAGCAAAAAGAAGTAATCTTATAAATTCTCTTGCTTGTGGCTTCATAAAAAGCCATTCATAATTACCGCCGAATACAGCACCTAATTTATTAAGAAAGTTTTCTGCTACTTCTTTTGTAATTTTACCTTCTTCAAGCTCTCTTAAAATGTTCCGTGCTGAGGCACATTTTACTGTATAAAATAGCCTGTCCCATAACAGTTTATCAAAACCCGCCGCAAGCTTTAAAAAGCCAACCTTATCTACATAATAAGCAATTTTGCCTGCCAAAGTCTTCTCACCTATAAACCTTTGGATTTGTTCCCGAATATCATCATAACTGGATAAATAGAAAGTGGTCTTGATGTTATACTTTCTAATCAAATCATTAACATCTTTCTCCATAGGAACAATATGGTCTTTAAACCACTCATCACCTTTCAAGACGCTTTCCCAGGCAGTTTTAAGCTCTTTTCCTCTGCCTATTCCGTAAGCCGCAGTGGTAAGTGATTTGAAGTGGATTAAGCCAAAAAGAACCTGCACTCTTTTAAGAAGTGTATTTACCTTTGAAAGCCCTCCCCATAAGCCTTTATCTGAAATATCGAATATGTTAACTCGCCCACTAAGCAATGGTCTAAAGGAATGTGCAAGAAATTCATAGAAATCTTTATGAAGGTAATAGCCTCCAAGCTCTTCGGGAATTGTCCTAAATAAATTGCTATGCCCACTTATAAAGCTTTCCGCCTCTCTTAAAGGCATATTATTAAGACGAGCAGTAGTGGCAATTAAGTCTTCTCTTGATTTAGCAACATAAGGAAGATGCCAGATAGGATTAGGCTTATATCTCAAGTCAATATGTTCTATCGTTCTATTTTTTGTATAAAACTCATCAAGTATATTTTTCATCTCCCTTAAAGCCTGTGGCATAATGTAAGTATGAGCAACATTATCAGAAAAAGTCCTGCCCCTTGCGTAAATTGGCATTAATCCTTTTTTAAGCTCATCTGTATACTTAGTAAGAAGAAAAGGATACCTTCTTGTTTTTAAGTGCCGTAATGTTTCTATATCTTCTTGATGAAAACCTTGACTTGCAAGCATATTCCAGATACCTTCAAGCTGAGCCTCGCTTGAGACAGAAGTTGGTTCTTCTATTCCTCTACTTATCTTTGCTGGAAGTCCCGTTCGAATATAATACATCTGATGTCTCAATTCTAAGATTGGTCTTGCGTCATATGGTATAATTTTTGCTAATAAGCCTCTTATTTCATCAGCTTTTTTCAAAGTTAAATCTTTTATCTGCTGTTTCAATAATCCTTGTTTTACAAGGCTTATCTTAGAAATATCTTTGGATATTCTTATTAACTCATCTCCTATTGCTTCAACTTCTTTGCCAAAGGTTTTCTTATAGTGGTAATTAATGAAGGAAATAGCTTCTTTTAATCCTCTCTTAACCTCTGACAATTCCTCTTCGGTTTTAACTTTTGGTATTTTCTGGCTAATATCTTTGAGTATATCAACAACTGGAGTAAGGACTTCGTTTTCTGGTAGCTTAACTAAAACATTTTCTATATCGTAAGCAACCTTTAGAATATCGTCCTTTACCTTTACAGTTTCCTTTAGTTCAGATATTCTTACTCTTTTTAACTGGTTAACCGTAGTTTTTAAGCCGTTAATAATTTTGTTAATATCTTCTCTATTAGCTAATAACTTTTCTTCTCTTAATCCTGCTAATTCTCCAATCAATTGTTCTGTGTCTTTAAGTTCCTTTTTCCAAACATCAGAAGTTACAAATTCCCCTCTCATTAAGCCTGAGGTTAAATTATTGAGTGTCTCAATTTTATTTGCTATCCGTTGCCTTAATTCGCTTGTTTCTTTATCCAAAGCCTCATAAAATTCTGGTGATAACTTATCAGCAATAATCTTATAGTAATCTTCGGTAGTATCTTTATAGAAAGAATGAAGTTTAGATAAAACCGGATATTTATTTAGGATAGCTTTTGCTTCTGGTTCTATTTTAGGATGCTTAGCTAACTCAAAAACCATCTGAAATCCTGCGCTTTCAGGCTCTATTGGCATTGTTCTAACATCTTCCAAAGCCATTAATGCTTCATAAGGCTTATCTACAATAAAAGGATTTGCTTTAATCTGTTCTTCTGCTATATCAATTAACTCTAAAAAATCCTTCGGGTTTTTTGAAAGTTCTTTTAGTTCTATATCTGCCTGTCTTCTGACATGGTTAGCCCGTCCCAGTAAAGGAACTATCCTTTCTTGAACAAATTTAACATCTTCAAGTGGTAATTGCCCGCCATAAAACATTCTGCTAACAAATTGAGTAGCTTTATCAGCAACTTTCTTCTTCGCAGTTTCCATTCCTGGAATTGCCAACATTCCTTTCCCGACAACCCTAACAACTGGTGATATTGCTAATCCAACTGCTTGCGCTTCTATCGCTCCTTTTATTGCTTCTTCTGGTTTTTCTTTGCGCTGGATTATACTGCTTACAGCTAATCCTGCTGTTTCGCCTGTAATTCTTGCTATTCGCATAGCTCTTGCCAAAGCTACAGCATTTTCTGCCAGTCTTGCTCCTAACAGTGGCTCAGCCCATTCCTGTCCTAATACCGCCCCTCCAGCCATAAACAAAACATCAATTCCCATTTCAGCAAGCAAGCGAGGAATGGAAATTTTCTTTTTAGGAGGTTCAATGGATGGTATAGATGAAGGAACAGTAGGAGTTACAGAAGTAGATGGTTCTTCAACTGAAGGAAAAGATAATGGTGATATTTTAACAACTTTTGGTGGTGTTAACTTAATCTCACTTGCCATATTGTTCCATCATTTGTTGAAGTGCATTTACAACATCTTGTTTCTGTTTTATTATTGGTGCTAATTTAGGTTGAATTTTTTCCATAAATTTTATTAAATTTTCACGGTCACTTTCTGACACATCTTTATGTAATTCTGCAAGAGTAGCATCAACTGCATCAGCAGGGGACAATCCTTTTTCCATATATTTCATTATTGTCTGAGTAATTTTTGTTTGTTCTTTTTCACTTTCTTTTTCCTTTTTTTCGCCTATTTTCATTTTTTCTATTTCTAATTTTTGCCTTATTCCTTCTTCTTTCAGCCATATATCATACATTTTCGTTAATATCGATAACATATCCTTAAAGTTTTTTTCTGCACTTGTTAGCGCTTGCTGGTCAAGTTTAATTTCATTCAATGTAGCATTAATTTGAGCTTGAGTTGCTTTATCTTTTAAAGAAGTTAAGGATAAGGTTTTTTGCAAATCCATCTGAGCTTGTGCAAGTGCATCTTGCCTTTTCTGTTTTGCATATTCAAAATCTATCTGCCATTGCTGTAACAACTTCTGATATTGTTCTAAATTGTTCTTTTTTATAGTATCAACCAAAGCGTTATAATAATAGTAATTGTAGCCTCCAAACTTATCGCCCCTAAAAGCTGCAGCAATCCCTACAACTGCAGGAACAATGTTTTTAAGCAAAACTTCCTGCCAGTTTTTGGCTCTTTCTATTTCCTTTATATCTGGTGGAGAAGGCAATTTATTCTCAGCTATAGCTTTGTTGATATTATCATAAGCAGTTTCAAGCTTCTTTCCAGTTTCCTCTAATTGTTCCCATTGCTTTTTTAGCAATTCACTTATTTGCTCATAATGTTTTTGTATTCGTTCTTGAATTGGTTTTAAGGCTTCTGCTTCTTGTTTCTGTAACCCTGTAACTTCACTTATGAAAGAAGTGGCAAGAGAAGGTGATTCTGGTATAGAAGTAGGTTTTGCTTTCGTTGCAGGCACAGGTGCAGGTGCTTGTAAAAAAAGTCCCGGTATTTTACTTTCGTCTACCGAAGGCTCAACTTTTAAAGGCTTTTGAGGCACTGCTTTTGCTCGTTCAGGTAGTTTAAAATACTCCCCCCAAGGTTCATTATAAGTAGTTACTTTGCCTTTCAAAAAATCTGAAATTCCCATCTTATCCTCCTATTTAAATTGCCAGGGTAAATAAGGAAAAGGCGATGTTGTTTCTTGCTCTTCGTAAAGAGCGGTAATAGGTGCTGTTAACTGATCCAGTGTTTCTTTTCCTACTCCAGCTTTTGTTAATTCTTCCACAGCTCGTGATGCAAATTCTTTCATCTTAGGTGCAGTCTTTTCATAAAAACTTAACCATTTAGTAGCCTTCTTATCTTGTGGATGAGACTTTACCCATCCATAAGAAGGAATTGTTTTTGCAAAATTAGAAAATAACCATAAACCAAAGAGAAGACTAGCGTCTTTTCCTTTAAGATTAACTGATGGTTTTATTTCTTGTTGCATTTTACTAAAATATGGTATAGAAATTCCCATCTTTGTCTCCTATCCTTTTATATGCACTCCCCACTCAAATAAATCATAATAAGGCTTCATTGCTTGTTCTATTTCAGGTGAAGTAAAGCCTAAATCGCTTAAAAAGCTTTTTGTCTGCGATAAAAAGTCTTCTGCTGATTGATAAGCTTGTTTATAGTATTTCAATACTTGCCTGGCAGATTTTCCTTTGTGAGGTCTTGTTTGAGCCCACTCATAAACTCCTGCCATTCTTAATGCTTTTGAAACATCCGGATTGGCAGCTACAAATTGAGAGATTATTGACGGTTGCTGTTCCTTTAACTGCGTTAATGTTTGTTGCAGTGGTGGAGCTTTTTCTTGCCATATCTGACTAAAAGCAGTTCTTATCTTTTCAGCATAAGGATTATATTGCAAACTTCCTACTGCGTTTATTAGTGCGTTTTGTAAATTAGCCAATCTTGTTGCTTGTGCTGACTCAATATTGCTTTTTAACTCCTCAAGTGAGCCGGAAACTTGAGACTCAAGTTGTCCATATTTAGATTGAATTGCACTAAGAAAAGGACTTATATCCGCTGGAGGAGCTTTTTTTATCTTTTTAGTAACCTTAACAATCCAAGGAACTTTTTTCTTTCCCATAATTGCCTCCTATCTTTTAGGTATATATACCTCCATATCCATAAGCGCCAAAAGCAGATTCAGTTTCTCCAAGAGAAGTTCCGCCTGAAGTTCCACCGCTTAATGTTCCACCAAGTTGTCCAAATGAGCTTGCCAAATTACCGAAAGCCTGCCCTCGTGCTGTTCCTAATTGAGAGCTATATTGTTGAGCCTGTAACATTCCAGCAACCTGCGCCGCCTTTGCACTTAATTCTAAATTAGCTTTTTCCATTAATTCATTTACATATTCCGTGCTTAATCCAGTCATAGAAAGTGCATCCGAAAGTTGTTTCTGCAATAAACTTGCCACATTAGAAAGATATTGTGTTTGAAGTTCAGCAAAAGCAGAAGTCGCAATCGTAGAATTAGACAATCCCATTGCTGCCAATCGTTGAGATAATTTAGTTGCGTTCTTATTCCACCAATCATCTAACATAGCCTGATATTGCGGAGTTAGCTTTCCTTCTTGATACATTTGTAATGCTTGCTGAATATTAGCTCTTGCAGTATCAGATAAACCTTTATTAGCCTCAATAGCCGCATTTATCCGAGTTAAGTCTTCCTTTGGTATTTGTATCTTTGGAATATGAATTTTTGGCACTCTAATTGCCGAAACTGCTGCCCCTATTCCTGCTACTAAGCTTCCTATTGCTGCTACTGCTGCCCAGCCCATAATTACACCTCCTTTAAATAAAATTTATCTCTTTTAGTTTTAAAAAATATCATTTTTTTAGCCCCTAAAGTTTTAGCGTTTTTCATAAAAAAGCTTTTATGAATTGGCAAAACATTACCACAAACAAGGAAAGGAAATATCACATCTCCCCTTACCTGCTTTCTCATTAAAACTTTTGCCCCTTCTAAAAAGCTTTGAGTTTTCATAATTCTTTCTGCATCATCTAAGTTACAAAAAGCATAGAACGCTACCACCCACTGTCCATTTACCGCCGCTATAAAGTAATTTTTTACCTCATAAGCCCAAGCAATAAGATTGCATTGTTCGGTTACCTGCCAGCTATCTTTACCACAAGCTACTAAACAAAAATCTAAAATAGTGCTTAATGGTAATCGTAACATCATAAGTTGTTCCTTATAACATCAATTGACCGCCAAAGTGTGTTGTGAATATCTTTTTCAAGCTTTAAAAAACTTTCTACATCTAAGTCCCAAACATTACTCGGATAATTTCGTGGAAAGATAAAAACTGGAATAGTTAAGCTTTTTCCTATCTGATTTAAAAAGTCATAATACATCTGATGTTGTTTCCAGTTAGTATCAAAAAAAGTTGTTATTAGTCTCTCATCTTTTGGATCAAAAGGTGGTAAATTGTAATAAGTAATTTGTAAATCTAAATTTTTAGTTTTTGCAAAAGCATTTATCCAAGATGCCATCTCTTGATGGTCAAGTGCGTGGTATCGATTATAATCATACCAAAAATTCTTATCTAATTTATCCTCAATCAGTGGCAAATTATACATATCTTGCCCCTTTAGATCCTCTAATTCTTACATTAATAATTTCCGAATAGGCATTATCCGCTTGTTTTAACTCAATCTGAAATTGCTTTACTCTCATCGCATAAGGAAGAGTATTTGCTGGCTTCAATACCGCATTCCAAAAATCTTCTGATTTTGTTATTTGAATAAGCTGACCGCTTGAAGTTTGAAAAATAATATTATCCTGTTGTGCGCCAAATACCAGAGTAATAAACTGCTGAAGATAGTTAAAACTTCCTCTGCCATAAATAACAACATCTTTTATGTTATAGTAAGTATTATCAACATTGAAGAATATCTTTGATTTTACTTGCAAAGGTAAATAATTGCTACTTCCAAACAATTTATATACTTTCGTTCCATTTACAATCCAAGCATCAGCTAAAAGGTTTGACATTATTGTTCCTTCAATATTCAAGGCAAACCATCTTTTAGTAAGCAAGTTATAGCAATATATAGCTTTCTTAGTTGCATCAATAGCACTGGTAGCAGTTATAGCAATATAAGGAATTTGCTTATAAGAAAAATAACAAATTCCAAAAATACTACCAGTCTTATCAGTAATAGCATCATCTATCTTTTGCGGTGAAGTTGCGGTAATTTCATATAATCCGAAAGGAGTATGGAAATAAACCGTATGTTCATTAACTACATATTTCCTTATTCCAGTTATCCCTACATCTTTTACAATTTCCGTAATATACCACTGAGTCGGATCATTTGATATTGTCGTTCCAATTAAAGCTATTATACTTCTATCAGTAAAAACATAGATGCTATCTTCTTTTGGAACAAGCGCTAAAATTTGAGCAAATATTGAAACAGTTAAGGTTATAGCACCTCCTCCTTGTGATGTATCAAAAACCTGCGCAGTTCTTTTAACTGAAACATCATCAATAGTCAAAACTGTATTATCAGAAGTAGGAACAAATTTTAAATTGCTTGTATCTATAGCGCTTATTATTTGCGTATAAGTGCCATTTGCAGAAACAGTTGTTCCTGCTTTCCCGCCAATATATGGTGTTACTCCGCCAGCAGAATAATTTTTAACAGTAAATGTAAGCGAATACATCTCACCTGCAACTGCTCCAATATTCTGTTCTAATGCGCCTGAACCAGTTGCAGATGCTTTATCTGCTTCTAAATTTGTCGAGTCATAAGACCATCCTGTTCCAAATATCCAGCCTGTCGATGCACTAAAATTTCCATTTGTCACCTTCTCAGAACCATAGGGACCACTTTTCCCAGTCGGATCGGGATTAGGAATTGAAAAAGCAAAAACTCTATCTTTTCCTACAAATATTCTGCCTTTCCAATAAGAAATAGCATCACCAGTAATCCCGTTAAAAGTCAAATCATAAATACTTGTTCCATCAAAAACAATAAGAAAACTATTCTTAGCAGTTATCCAAATATATTTATTGTCTTGGATAGCATAATCACACTTACTAACTGTAGTAGCAAAAGTAGCAATCTGACTAAAAGAAGAAGAGTATAACCTTAAATAGCTACCATCAAGAATACAAAAATATTGTGAACTACCAAGATAAAAGGTAAAGAAATCTAAGATATTAGCCGAATGCGTATATACTGAAGCAATATCAGGAATATTTTCTACCGCACCAGTTAACTTTGGAAGTGCACTGCACCAGACAGAAGTATCCTCAGGAATGGTATAAGGATCTTGTGAAGTGATAATTCCATTCCACGGTTGAATATCAACTTCAAAACTTCCAACTAAATCCGTTGTTTTTCTTTTTCTTTTAGCCATTCATCATCATATTTTTGCAATCTTTAATTGTGTATAAAACTCTTGCTCAAATAATGTAGCAAGCTCATATTTCTGATCAAATCGTGCTAAATCACTTGCCATATCATAAGCAATAGGTTTCAGATAAATATCAGGAATAACATCATTTGTTCCAAGATTATCAGTTGTATAACTGAAATCAAGTGGAACATAGCCATATAAATATATGGGATAACCTTTGTCGGGAACAGGATATAAAGTTAATTCATTCATTGGTGTAAAAGCATATTGCACCGGAAACATAGAAAGAACTTTGTCTCTTAAAGGAAACTCTCCTTCCTTCTTTTTCTCAAGTGGAACAATAAGAGAATTTCCTATATCCACCGTTGCCCTATGGATTTCATAGAAATTTTTATCAAGCAAATACCGCCAATATGTAGCTACTGTGGTAAAGCTATACTCGCCATAGGTTAGTTGCATAAGCTTATTTACCTTTTCTCTCGCCTGGTTTACAAATTTAACCAGAGAAGCTTGAGACAAAAAGGTCTCTACTGAGTATATGCTTTTTGCCAGCTCGATTATATCGTTTCCGGTCATAGCTTACCTCAGCTAATTTGAGGTGGAATTTGTTTCTTTTTCAAAATATCTTTCCCAAATATTACTTTACATATAAGGTTATCCCATATATCCTTGTCGCTCATATGAGTAAATCCCGGATTTGCAAACCTCATTCTTTCGCAACACCATTTCACAATCCTTTCATTAATATCATCCATACCATAAGCGAAGTAGAGTTTCGCAGCAATTTCCGGAATTTCCGCAACTTCCCTCACTGGCAAAAGATATTCCTTATCTTGATAGACAACCTTAAAATCTCGGTTGCTATTGTTTTGAACTAAAACCATTTTTTATCCTCCATTAATTAGAGGTTAAACGCCAGTTGCAATTGGCATATTCTGCAGTCTAAAATGCGCTATTGGAGCATCGCAGAAAAGCTGAGCACCAAACAGTAAGTATGAGAAGTAAGCAAGCTTTCCAGTAATACTCAAATCCTTCCAATCTGATGCTGTAACTGCATAACCGTCACTGAACACAAGCCTGAGGTGTGACCAGTTGATGAAGAAAATTTCAGTGCTTGAAGTGTCATCAGCTATGTATGGATCAGGAAAGATTGGAATTCCGTTTATTGCTATTCCGGTAACTTCATATTGCCTGGTCTCATCTAATTTAGCCGGGTCAGCAACAATATACCGTTCAATATTGGTAAAACTTTCCGCCAGTGCCTGGAAGCCTGCAGGAGAAGTAAAACCAACATCAGGTAACCCCATTGTAGATGCAAGTTTTTGATATTTGCTCAACGCTCGCATCACATATATAAAATTTGCCAATCCAGTGCCAAATAAAGTTTGAGCATCCCAGATATAGGAATTCCAGTAAGTATTAGCACTTCTATCAATATTTCCATAATTAGAATTTACCGTTCCGTTATCAATTGCATCCTTAATACCATAAATCTGAGTAGTGTCTTCCGTTCCGCCACTTACTCTTGTTCCGGTTAGCCAGGTTGCAATCTGACTCATCAATCCAATCCAAGTTTCAGATGCTCGAACCTTGACAGCATCATACAACACATTCGGATTGCCTTGCTCATATGCCTTCACTTCAAAATCAGTTGCAATGAAAGTTGACAGTGCCAGATTAAAATAGAAAGTAGCCATATCCGCAAGGTCAACATCAACCGCAGAAGGAACATTAAAGCTGGCATTATAATCTACTTTCTGCACATTATTAATTTCCTTCTTCGCAACTGGTTGAGAAATGAAAGGAAAGCTAATTGATTTAACTTCCGAATGTTCAAGCAATCTCCTGGTAAGTGGAGAAAGCTTTCCTAAGTTTTGAGCTACCACATAAGGTGGAATAGCTCTGCTTAAAGAGTTTAAGTAGTCTTTTGCCCCAGTTTGGTCAGTGGGACTATAAAATCCATAAATTGACCCATAATTAAAGTTTGGCATTGTTATTACCTCCTTCTATGAATTAACTTGTTATCGTTTAACACCCAAAGCCTGTAGATGTGCGCCAAAAAGCGCCTCTTCAGGATTCTTCCAGAATTCAGATCCAATTCTTCCTTTGAAATCTGGCTTCTGGTAAGTTGGCTGAGCTATTTTTGCTCGCCGATAGTTTTGTAATACCGTTTCCCATCCTTCCAAAGTTGACGGGAAAATACCGGTTTCCTTTATAAATTTTTCCAGTTCCGAATATTCCGCATCTGTAATTCCATACTTGCCTAACAATTCCTGTAATGCTACTTTCTTTTTAGCCCCTTCTTCTTCCTTCTTTTTAGTCTCAATTTCCTCAATTTTCTTATTCAGCTTCTCAAGTTCTTCTTGATAGCGTTTCTCGTGTGGAGGATCGTCAATTTTCACTCCCACTTTTTCTGCTATCTTTTTCAGATGCGGTCGCAATTCCGGGTCTTCATAAGCAGTTTTAACTGCTTGATCATAACCCAGAAAAGCTTGTTCCAGCTTCTGATATTTATCCATTAATTGTTTATATGCTTCTTCATAATCCATAATATCTTCCATTACTTTTTACCTCCCTTTTTAGCTTTTACGGTTCTTTCCTTCTTTGCAATAGAAGGATGATAGCCGATCCTTGGATCTTGGCCTAAATTAACCAAGAAGTCTCTTGCCTGGTCTGGAGTCGCAGGCATCTTCCTTGCCATTGAAGTTGCTTTCTTTAACATCTCTTTTCACCTCCTTTCTATGGATATTTTTTAACTTCAGTTTGAACATAACCTTCCTTCTCAATATGAGCAGGAATATAAGTCGCTTTATTTACTGTTACTGGTTTATAACTTGCCTTATTTACTTCTACCTTCCATCTAAATAGAAATGCTTTTGCTATTGCACTTCCGCCAACTTTAACTAATCCACTTCCAATATAGCTTTTTATCTTTGAAACTAATGCTGTTCCTCCCGTTTGAATTTTACCACTGCCAACATAGGCTTTTGTTTTAGAAATTATTGCCTGTCCACTTGTCTGAATTAAACCACCACCAACATAGTTTTTTATCTTCGATACACTTGCCGTTCCACCTGTCTGTATCTGTCCTGAACCGATATAAGCCTTTACCTTTGATAATAATGCCTGTCCGCTTACCTGAATTAAACCACCACCAATATAAGAAAATATTCTGAACTTTGAAGTCTGTGCCTGTCCACTTGTCTGAATTAAGCCACTACCTATATAAGCCTTTGTCTTAGAAACCGCCGCCTGTCCACTTGTCTGAATTAAGCCACTACCTACATAAGCTTTTGTTTTAGAAATTACCGCTTGTCCACTCGTCTGTATTTGCCCACTACCTACATAACTTTTTGTCTTTGATACGCTCGCTGACCCGCTTGTCTGTATTAAGCCTGAACCTGTATAAGTATAAGTATTAACCGCCGTGTAATAAACCGTTATCCGAATGTGGTCAATGTAAGAAATACTATTGGCCGCATAGCCTCTGCAAGCAATTGCCATTCCAAAATTAGATGCATTTATATCAGCTGCTGTCCAGCTTAGTCCCCATAAATCAGTGCTTCCGCCATAACTTTTATAAGTATCAGTTGTAGGCCAGTTATTAGTAGTATCTGCCTTATTATTTCCCGAAATAGCACCGCCTTTTACAAGTTTAACGCTATAATCTCCAATAGTTCCAGCAGCAGCTTTTCTTTCTACCTCAACCAAAATTCCATTAATAGTAGCATTAGAAGGAATAGAAAAACCAAAACCAGTAGCTTTTAAATAGTGCGAAATAATACCAGAATTAAGTGTTACACTTGCATAAACATTATCACTATACTGCGCATTAGCAGGATTACTCCAAGCAACCGTGCCTACTGAAGCATCGTCAACAAAACTACTTCCATTATTCGGACCAGCAGAAGACATAAATTAGCCTTTATAAGTTTTCGCTTACCGTGTCTTCAATCAAGCTTTCGCCTTTTGTCGCAACTATACTTTTACAAGCAGGTAAAGTAGTTTTAACTGTGCTGATAGCATTCTTTATCTTACTATACCAAGTGTCTCTATCAGTTTGGTTATCAAAGAGCAAAGTTATAACGATATTGTATTCGGTTTTCATAAGTTATCTCCTCTAATTTGTCATTTTACAACTCATCTCAATCACACGCAATGACGGGAGTCACTTTGATACTATCGCCATTATTGACGATCGTATATGGACCGTCTGTAAACCTTTCCGCCCAAACCAATTTTCCGCTTGTCACCTGCACTAAATAATAACCATAAATGCTTTGGTTTTGTCCACCAGCAGTAGAAGTAAAAGTAACCTGCGGGTAACTTGCCTGTGTGGGTGCTCCTTCGGTTACTGTCCAGCTTGACGCTGTCAAAGTAACTGCACTATAGCCAGTAAAAGTTGCCTCCGTGTATGTTGCCTCAGTATCAGTTTCCGATGGTGTTACATTGTTCTGAAACAACTTCAACTTTAAATCTTGTGGTGCAGTTTTGTTAACCAATGCCTCCAGAAGAATTTTTTCTGCTTGATTTGGTAATACAAGTGCCATACTTTATTTCCTCCTGCTTCTCTTTGTTTTTCGTGTTTTTCTTTTAGTCCTCTTACCTGCTCGCCCTGTTCCAGTTATTGAGTAGGCTATGGCAGAAGCTTGAGCAGGACTCCGACCACTTCTTATCTCTTGCCTTATAATCCTGCTCCGCCAATCTTCAACTCGTTCACCTTTTCTTCTTTTAGGAATAGGCATTATTATCCCCCCTATCTTGTTACCGTATCAGCAGTAAGACTTGCTGTCGTTCCACTTGCTACCGTTGTAGAAGGTCCAGAAGTAGAAGTAATATCAGTTGCAGTTCCGTAAACAGCACCTGTTGCACCACATTGAGCGTGCGTTATCGAGTGAGTATGAGCATTAAACTTACTTTTCATATCATTCACTAAACTAACAAGTGCATTATACTTCGTTATCAGATTATTCATATCTGATCGCAAAGTATTATATTGTTGCCTAATTTTTTCTAAAATATCACTTGGACAATCATTAAAAGCTTTTGGCATTATTAATCACCTCCTTAAATAATTACTGGCATTGACGGTCTTCTATGTTCTGGTCTTTCTGGTTTTGACGGTCTTCCTCTTCTTTCTGGTATATCTCCTCTAACCGTCGGTTTTCCTTCCCCTCTTCCTTCCCATCTCCTCCATCCCCTCCATCCTCTTATTCTTCTTATTCTTCTTGTTTCTGGCATTGTTATCTCCTTTTTTTAGCCTATAAAAATAACTCTAACATAGCCACTTGTATAAGCTATCTCACCTATAGAACCATCATCTAATCGTGTTCTTCTAACTCTGTAGGAATAATCTTCTGCTGTTCTAATAACATAAGAAGCAGTAGTAACATTAGTTACAACAGTTCCACCTTCCGGATCGTTATCAGTATATTGCGTAATAGGAAATACAGTTGAACCGTTATCAGGACTAAACCATATCCAGAAAGCAATAGGTATAACTCCAAGATTATGCGCCATTGAATATTTTGAGCCATTGCTTACTGCAACCCAGCCACTATCATAATACTTTGTAAATATTCCATTTATACTGCCAAATTTTCCACCTTCTGCGCCATCCGATTGATGGCTATGATTTCCCAATCCACCAGTATGCTGATCTTTCGCCGTTCCCCCTGCGTGAGCACTTACATCAACTCCGTCAACTTTTTCAGTGCCAGCCATAACAATATCAGCCCCGCTCATTGTAAGCGTAGCTTTAAAGGTCTTCGCTCCAGTAATATCTTGTGCAGTAGGAATTGTTATATATCCACAGGTAGACCAAGTAAATCCATCCCATTGCTTTAAAACAGGAGGACTGACAGAAGTGTCACGCCAAAATTGTCCCACATATTCAGGTATAGGTGCAGTATCAGAGACAGTTACAAGTTTAGCTAATTGTTGAAAACAAGCATCTAAATAGCTTCCGGGAACAGCCTTACCAATAACATCTTGTGCACTATCCTTCGCATCAGAAAGCTGTGATGTATCTAAATTCTGAAAACTATAAGGCAGTGGTATAGCCATAGTTAGTCTTATTAATTACTAATTAGCATTTATAATCTGCCAGTTACTACCGTCACTAATAACCTCTACTCGCTTATATTGCGATGCTAACGAATAAGTAGTAGCACCATCAATAGTTTGGCTTGAAGTTGTAGCAACCGTTACCGCATTAGCAGAATTATCTGTTTTCTTTATTGCGTATATCCTTCCCGTAATTCCCACTGCAGTAGGAAGAGTAACAGTTTTTGCCCCTCCTGATGCATTAACTAAAACCAAAAAATCATCATCAGTTAGGGTATAATTAGCACTTACACTTGTTACTGAAACCGTTAAGCTATTTATAATAGGATTAATATTTGGACATTGTCTTGACTTTGGCATAATAATTTACCTCCTTAAATAAATTGTTAAACTCCTGCTGGTGCTGCTGGTGGCATTGCTGGCGGTGCTCCTGCTGGTGCTCCCGCTGGTGCTCCCGTAGGTGGCATAGCAGGAATTCCTCCACCACTTAACATAGCCCCCAACTGCCCCTGCACTTCTTTAATTTTAGACTCAGGAACTACTTTCATTAAATTATCGATTGCTTTGGTTATATTTTTCCCCTCTTCGGTAGTATAACCATAAATTCCAACAACCTGCTCTAAAGCAGCTACAGCCCCTGCTACAATAGTATCGGCAATTTCCTTTGAAGATCCTAAATTAGCAGATGCATTTGCTTCTGCTACTGGTGCTGCTCCCACAGTTTGCCCTTCCGGTGTAATACCTGGTGCTCCTCCTGCTGGCGGAGTTAAGCTTGTATCAATTCCTAATTGTTCTAAAATACTTGGCATTTTTACCTCCTTTAAAAAAAGTTAATCAAAACACTCCGGCAAGGTAGGCTATTAGTTACTTACGATGAATCCGGCGAACCCTTTTAACTTTGCGTCCTCTTCGTGCCATAGTTTTTCACCTCGCTTTCTTTTTTTTAGATTAGTTATTACTTTTTCGCTCTTTTAGTTTTCCGACCTTTTCTTCGTGCCATTGCTTTTTCTCCTTTCTTCCACTAAAAAGTGGATTAAATTTAATAGCAAACTACTCCTTACCGGAGTGTTTTTGCTCTTTGCAATCTTCGATAATATCTCCTAAAGTCTCGCTTATTTCTTTTCACTGCTCCTCTATTCGTTCTCCGAGCCCTTCGGGGTTTCACGTGAAACCTCCTTTTGCATTTCCTGCAAAGCTTTTGTAGCCATAAACTTCTTTATCTTTTCCTTCTTTGGTAGTGGTAACATATCAATTACAACATCCGGTGGTATGATATTATTTTCGGCAAGTGCCATTACCATTTCTTGATAAGCAAGTGCAGTTATCGGTGAAGAAGTATGAGCAAATACATCAACCCGGAATGGTATATTTAGAAGTTCTTTATATTCAATCCGAGAATTTACTATGCAATTAGCATAAGTAGTCATTACTTCTTCTAAGAAAGCCTCTGTCCTAAGTGCCTTTTTCTTTAAAACAGTAGAAGCAAACTGAGCTAAAATACTTGCGTAAGATGCACTTCTAACATTTGCCATCGGCTTTCCAGTAAAAACTCCGATTATTCCTGATTGTTCCTTAAAGGACTCCTCATAGTATTTAATCATCTCAAAAACAAGTGCAGGTTCTAATTTTGGTAAATAAAAATCAAATTTAGCAGTAGGATCAAAAATTTCTATAACTTCACCGGGTGTCTGAAGCTTTCCTTGCATTTCGTTACTTGCAACTTGTCCTTGAAGTCCATAAACGATAAGTGGTGGTCTGGTTAACATATTTTCGATATGATCCAGTTTTTCAACCTGAGCCTTAATTTTCAAATAAAGGTTCGTGAGAAAGTGAAGTTCACTTAAGCCCCAAAAGTAGCCTTCTATTGGATTAGGAGTAAATTTGATAAATGGATGTTCACCAGGAATAAAAGGATTAACTGATTTAATGGCAATCTGGTCACCTATAATTTGTGCCATATACCAGTCTTTTTTATCGTAGTCATACATCCATAGTTCATAAATCTCCGCATATTCACCTATTTTTTTAGGCTCAAGTGTTTCGACAATTTCCCTTTTAATTGGAGTTGCAGTAAAAGTTTTAGTTTGCTGATTCTGACTTATAACTATATCAAGAAAAGACTCAGTTCTTGATGGTGGTGGGGTTATCCTTAACTCTATATTAGGATATTTTTTTCTTGCTAAGTGAAGTGGAATTCTTGCAATATGACAAAATACTTGGTCTTTATCTAAATTTGGATTATCCTCGTAATATACTGCAAAATCGTAAGGACAAACTGGCTTAAAGTTTATCTTTCTGCCATCAAATATCGTCTTAACAATATATGAGCCATAAACAAAACTCCAGAATAGCCACTCATAGAATTCTATATCAAGGCAATCATAAATAAACTTTTCGCTTAAAACCCGTCCAAGTTTATCGAGTAGTTTTTGCGTATTATCATCAATTGTGTATTCAGGATTAGGGACTATATCAAAGATGATATTATCAGGAAGGTAAATTAGACTAACAATATCTTCGAGAGTTTTAAAGATGTGGTTCTTTATTTCGTTATTAAAAAGAATATTCCTTAATTCCTTATATCTTTCCTGTCTCAATTCAATATTGGAAAGGCAACCATCCCTGAAGTCAAGAATTTCCTGGTCAGAATAAGGAAATCCATTTTTATTTTCAGTGATTTTTTGTTTTTTATTTCTCAAATCTTTCTATAGCCTCCAATTTTCACATCTTGATAATTTTTAGGATTAATTTGAATATCGATACAATTATCTTTTTTAGCCTTTGCCATTTCGCTAATTTCCTTTGCTACCTCTTCCCCTACTATTCTTCCTGCTACATCTAAGTCAGTAGGGTTTCTAACTTCAATCTTCTTTAACATTTCAAGCCCCGCTTCTTTTAAAAGTTTTTCTTTTTCCCGGCTTTTCCTGACAATATCGTCATAACTCCGGGTATTTCTTTCGATAATTTCCTCTACCGCCCTTGTCTGAATTCTTTTCTTTTTTAAATCTTTAATGATATAAACCAATTTTATCACCTATAAGAATGATAATTATTCTTAATATCACTTAGACATAAAAAAATATATTTGTCAAGTATTTTTTGGTATAAAAATTGCATTTTTTATCACCTTTTTTACAACTTGATTTTTTGAATAAGGTTTGTTAAGATAAAACTACCCTCCTCTCATAACTTCCTCCTTTGCGGAAGCCTTTCCATAGTTTCCCAGCTATGGGAAGGCTTTTTATTTTTTTTGGTATTTTTTTTGTTTGACTTAAGGAAAAAGCTTGATAAAATGGTAAGAAAAACAAACAAAGGTGGTGCGAGTATGCAAAAATTCCAAAGAAAATTAGATAGTTTAGCCAGTAAAGCCCTTGCGGAAAAACCCACCAAAGGCTCGCACTACCTTATCGCAAGGGTTTTTACTGGCTTTTTGGAGGTAATTTATGGAGATAGAAATTGAAAAAATAAAAGACACCGCACCAAGAAGAGAACACGGAAATATTGAAGAGTTAAAGAATTCTATCAAGGAAGTTGGTCTCATTAATCCACTTACAATTAACCAGAATTATCGCTTACTTGCAGGTAGAAGGCGCTTTCAAGCTCTAAAAGAACTTGGTTTCAAAACCGTTCCGGTCCGAGTGCTTGAAAGTGAAGATGAGCTTTTCGATTTCCGGGTTGCACTGATTGAGAATATCCAAAGGAAAAACCTGAGCGATCCGGAGTTAGCGGCGGCGATCAAGGAATATGATGAGATGATGAGGAGGCTAAAAGGATCAAAACCAAAAGGAAACATAGAGACCTTAAAACAATTTACCGATTTACCACAGTGTAATAAATCGGAAGGTTGGACTCAAGAGCAAACCGCCAAAAACCTGAATATCTCTCAACCGGCAGTAAGCAAAGCCATCCAAATAGCCACTGCCATTGAAGAGTATCCGGAATTAGCAAAAGAGAGGAAGGGAAATGTAATTATCAAGAAATATAAAAGAAAAAAAGATGAAGAGAAAATTAAAAATAAAAAATTTCCGGTAATTGAAGGAAAATATAAAACAATTTTAATTGATCCACCCTGGGATTATGAACTTAATCTCGACGGCAGGGCAAAGCCTGAATATGCAACAATGGATTTAGAAGAACTGAAAAAAATGCATATAGAGAAATATGCGGAAGAAAATTGCCATCTTTATATTTGGAGCACAAATAATAATATTCCACTCGCTTTGGAACTTGGTTCTTATTGGGGTTTTTCTTATAAAACCTTAATTACCTGGGTCAAACCATCAATAGGTATGGGTTCTTATTTTAGAAACAGCACAGAACAACTTTTATTTTTTGTTAAGGGGAAATTATCTACAAGAACAAAAGATATTGAAACTCATTTTGAAGCCCCCCGTGGAAAGCATTCTGAGAAACCAGAATATTCATACCAATTAATTGAAAAAGCTTCATATCCAGCTTATTTAGAAATATTTGGCAGAAAGAAAAGAGAAGGTTGGAATGTATGGGGAAATTTTTAATTGACGACGAATGGTCAAGAAAATGTGATAGAAAATTAAAAAAATTTTGGAAGCAAATTAGCTATGAAGGGCGTTTTATTTTTGCTGGGTCCAGCTTATTGCAAAAGACCCTCGGAATCGATGTTATATTACAATCTCAAAATGACGACAAAGATATTACCATAGATACAAAACATATAAGACCAAGAAAACAACAGCTTAATTGTTTTTTTCTTGAAGAAGAAAGTTGTCCCGATAAAAAGACTTTAGGATGGATTTTAAAAGAAAATGGTTGGCCCGATTATATTTTTTATTGTTTCTGGATAAATGAAAATGAATGTAAGGCTTATATTATTCCTTTCATTCCATTAAGAGAATGGTTTATCAAAAATAGAGAGAAATATCCTTTATTTCAAAATATTGATACAATAAATAAAACCACTGGAAGACTTGTCCCAATTAACCAGCTTTCCAAGGAAATAAAAATTATAGAAAAGTATATTAAAATTCAATAACTTACTAAAATTTAAAACGAGAAAGATAACCTATGAACAACATTCATAAAAAATTACTATTATCACATTTTTGCCTGAAAGATTGCACTCTTTCCTGGAGTGCAAAAGGATTATATTCATACATTCTTGACCTTCCAAAAGATAAAGTCACACTCAAAGAATTAGAAGAATATACATCTACCGATATACTTGAAGATAGACAACTTGCTAATATTCTTGAAGAATTAGTTAAACAAGGATACCTTAAACAGCGCAACAAGAATGGAAAAGTTGAATATAGAATAAATGAAATGCCACCTTTGCTTAAAGAAGCCTGCCAGTTAGTTGGAAAATGGCAATGTGAAAAAAGGTAAAAATGCGATCTCCTATTATCTGGTTCGGTGGTAAAGGAAATATGGTTAAAAAACTACTAAAATTAATACCTTCACACAAAATCTATGTAGAGGTATTTGGGGGAGGAGGAAGCTTGCTTTTTGCCAAAAAACCATCTCCAATTGAAATATATAATGATTTAGATAGCGGATTAGTTAATTTTTTCCGTGTTCTGCGTGATCAAGAAAAATTTAAGGAATTCCATCGATTAGTATCTCTTACCCCTTATAGCAGGGAAGAGTATTATTTTTACCGTGAAACCTGGAAGGAATGTGAAAATGATATAGAGCGCGCTTATCGGTGGTTTATAGTAGCAAGAATGAGTTTTAGTGGAAGATTTGGGGGTGGTTGGAATTTTATAATTACCAGAAGCAATCGTAATATGGCGGGTACCTGCTCCCAATATCTAAGTATAATTGAAGAATTACCAGAAATTCATCAACGGATAATGCGAGTGCAAATTGAGCATAAAGATTTCCGGGAATTAATTCCTATTTATGATACATCAGAAACACTATTCTATTGTGACCCACCTTATATATCAGAAACACGCAATAATGAAAAATATTACAAATGCGAAATGAGTATAGAAGATCATAAATATCTTGTTGATTTACTCTTGCAAATTAAAGGTAAAGCACTTCTTTCTGGGTATCAACATCCTATTTATAAACCGCTTGAAGATGCCGGATGGATAAGAAAAGATTATAAAACAGCCTGTCACGCAGCAGGTAGAACACGATATACTAAAATTTTAGGCAAAGGTTCAGGTATGGAAATGCAACCACGCATAGAAAGCGTCTGGATTTCACCCAACGCTTGTATTCAACCTACTTTGCTATAAATACAAAATGAATTTTTCCCCTTGACTATTAGGAAAAGATTGGTAAAGTTGAAGAAAAACGGAGGCGCAATTATGAGGAAATATCAAAAAATTAAAATAATAAAAAGCCCTTACGGTTCCCACCTAATAACTGCGCCTCCGTGTCCGTAAGGGCTTTTATTTAAAACAAAGAAGGAGAATGAGCTATGAAATTCTTTAATCCTTACAAAAACTTTGTAGGTAGTTTCATCCCTAATTGCTTATTACAATACCGAGAATTATCTTCGAGTGCTAAACTTTTATGGGCAAGATTAGCGCAATACGCAGGAGAAAATGGCTATTGCTATCCTTCCCAGCAAACATTAGCCGATGAATTAGGATTATCCAAACAGCAAATTTTAAATCTTCTTCAAGAATTAGAAAAAAAACAGTTCATATACCGAGAAGTCCCCAAAGGAAAGGATAGGTTATTTC
>Ga0078972_1006415_pt1 | contig 27948 bp, 29 predicted proteins | sample YelNatPaOPGAMG01_FD_67568 | JGI IMG/M metagenome (GOLD analysis project Ga0078972, IMG submission 67568) | Hot spring thermophilic microbial communities from Obsidian Pool, Yellowstone National Park, USA - OP-RAMG-01 (SPADES assembly) (version 2) | ecosystem: Environmental > Aquatic > Thermal...
TACCTGAATGGGACGTGCATTCGGGATATGCCGAAGGCATATCCCTTGGTAGGTACCGTAGGGCGAAAGCCCCGAGGGAACTTGGGGCGATAGCCCAGGGGGTTACCGTAAGGGGGGCGTTTTAGCCCCCCTCGAGCGACAGCCCCGACCGTAAGAAAACTTATATACCCCCAACCTTTGTTTTATTCTCACTTCGAAGGTGGAAACATGGTCAGGAAACCCGGAAGAATGTATCGAGAAATTGAAGGTCAGGCATACACACGAAAGGAATATATGGGTGGTATTCCAAACATCAGAATCTCGCAGTTCAAGGTAGGTAACCTGTCTGCAGAATTCGATTGTGCTGTATCACTTGTTGCGCTTGAAGCATGTCAGATCAGGGATATTGCGTATGAAGCTGCAAGAATCGCTGCAACCCGTGTACTTGAAAAAAAGTTACCAAATATGTTCAGATTAATTGTTCGGAAGTATCCACACCACATTCTGAGGGAGCACAAGATGGCAACAGGGGCGGGTGCGGACCGTGTTTCAGGTGGTATGCGTGCGGCATTTGGAAAGGCGGTGGGACATGCAGCGCGCGTTAACATTGGTGAGTACATCATTACCGTTGAGGTACCAAAAGATAATCTAGCCATTGCAAAGGATGCGTTGAGAAAGGCAAATACAAAACTGCCCACACCAACAAAGATGGTAATTGAGATAAAAGGGAAACCAGAGGAAAAAAAGGAAAACTAATCACGCAACAATTTTTTGTATAATTTTACATACTCGTTTGCTGCTCTTTCCCATGAGAAGTCGAGTTGCATATCCTTAATAACCAGTTCACGCCAGTATCTCCCGTTATATTTTTCAAGGGCACGGAGGATTGCTTTCATAAATTCATCACCCGCATATTGTTCGAACACGAATCCGTTGCCCTGCTCTGGTTGTGCATCTACATCATATACCGTATCTGCCAGCCCACCTGTGCGCCGGACCACAGGGATGCATCCGTAGCGCATGGCAATCATCTGGATGAGACCACAGGGCTCAAATTTGGACGGAACGAGCAATATATCTGCACCAGCATAGAGTTTGTGGGCAAGTGCCTCGTCGAATCTAAGCACGCATACAATTTTGTTACTCAATTTAGAAAATGTGGCAATAATTTCCTCGTAATACTTATCGCCAGTTCCCAGAATGACAATCTGCACATCCATATCCAGAAGTTTAGGCAGGACATCCGCAATAAGGTCGATTCCCTTTTGTTCTGATAATCTCCCGATGTATGTGAGTAATGGAATCTCAGGATTCACAGGAAGCTCCAGTTCCTTCTGCAGTTCCACCTTGTTCTGTTTCTTTCCATCTATGACGGTGTGCACACTGTAGTTCTTGTACAAATACTGGTCTTTTTCCGGGTTGAAAAAGTCATAATCAATACCATTCAGAATTCCGGTTAATTTGTGAGAAATATATCTAAGTAGCCCTTCCATGCCGTATCCATACTCCTTTGTTTGTATCTCTTTACTGTAATTTGGACTTACAGTACTCACTGCGTCGCTGTATACAATTCCACCCTTCATGTAACTCAGTTGTCCATAGAATTCCATTTCCTCCATGCGATACACGCTTTCAGGCAAGCCAGTGTATTTGAGCACTTCTTTAGGAAAATTTCCCTGGTATTGAAGATTATGTATTGTGTACATGGTTTTTATTTTTGAGAGCACGGGGTCATTCTTCTCCCGAACACGAAGCAGCGCAGGAATTAAGCCAGTTTGCCAGTCATTACAGTGCACAATGTCGGGAATCCAGTCACTTCGTTTGAGAAAACCTATTACCGCCTGCGCAAAAAATGCAAATCTCTGTGCATCATCCACCTGTCCATAAAGAGAATCTCTCTCAAAATATCGGTACCCGTCGACAAGATACACCTTTACCTTGTTCCATATTGTGGTCTCCCGTATAATTGCGGTATCTGGTAATTGCTCAACATAAACCGGGAAGTCCATCAGGGTGCGCTCCCAGTTTGTGATGTTCTTATATCTTGGCATAATTACTCTTGCGTCAATTCCTATATTTACCAGTGCCTTCGGAAGTGCACCAGATACATCAGCAAGTCCACCGGTCTTTGCAAGTGGTGCCACTTCAGAGCTAGCAATCAACACCTTTATGTTTTCTTCCTGCGGCATGAAGCACGATTATACGCTGGAGATATTTAAAGTTAGGTAAAAAAATCAGCACGAAAAATTTATATTGCACAATGTCTTCCATTGCCTGATAACTATGCCTGAAGAAAAGAACAGTAAAGAGGAAGACGATAGCTTGCTTAAGGAAATCGAAGAACTTGAGAAGGAACTGATGGGCGAGGAAAAAGAAGTTCCCGACAAAGAAGAAAAGAAGGAAACGGTGGAAGAGGAGGAGGAAGCGAAGGAGGAGCCAGAAAAAACCGAGGAAGAAGAGAAAATTCAAAAAACGCTGAAGAAACCACCACAAAAAGAGGAGAAAAAAGCTGAGGAAGAAGAGGAAGTTGAGGAAGAAATTGTGGAAGAGGAGAAAGAGGAAAAGATAGAACCAGAAGAGGAAATTGAAGAAGAGGAGAAGGAAGAAGTTGAGATGGAGGAATCAACTCCAGAGGAAATGCCCGAGGAGGAGGTGAAGCCCCTCTCTGAGGTGCGTGTAGAAACGAGTACAGGTTTCTATTACTGGGTTGTGCTTTTCATACTCGGTGTTGTGGTTTATGGTGCAGTACTTTCTGCCTATCTATCTGGAATGTATCCCCACAAGACAATTTCAGCAATTATTCTGTTCCTCTCCGATGCAATTGCAGTATTTGGTCTCTGGAAATCAATGACCGTGCCGGTTATCAAGCCCGCAATGAAGACCGAAGTGAAGAAGCCAGAATTTGAGCGTGAGGTTGTAGAAGAGAAGGAAGAACTGGAAGAAGAGGAAGAAGAAAAGGTGGAAGAAGAGAAAGAGGAAGTGACCGAGGAAGAAAAAGAAGAGGAAAAGAAAGAAGAGGCGGAGGAACACGAAGAAGAGGAGAAAAAGCCAGAATCTCCAAAAGAAGGTGAGAAGAAGGTCAAATTCCTCTGTCCAATCTGCAAAACCGAAGTGGATGCAGATGCAACATCATGTCCAAATTGCGGGGTCACATTTGAAGAATAGAGAAAGGGGATTGAAATGAAGATTACCTGGTATGGACACGCCTGCTTTAAAGTGCATGAGACAACGAGCATCGTGATGGACCCACACGACGGGAAGTCCATTGGATTACCACCACCATCAATTGAAGCAGACATTGTTCTCATGAGCCATGACCACTTTGACCACAATTGTAAAAGTGTGATAAAGAACAAAAATTGTAAGTTAATAAACCGCCCTGGCAAGTATTCTGCAGGGAATGTTGAGATTTTAGGCATTGAGACCTACCACGACGATGCGATGGGTTCAAAGCGTGGTAAAAACATCGTATTCAAATTCAAGTACAATGACATAAATTTCTGCCATCTTGGTGACCTTGGACACGCACTTACAGAAAAACATGCAGAGCAACTGGGTAGTGTGGATGTTCTGTTTATTCCCACAGGAGAGACATATACACTGCCAGTAAGTGAATGCTGGGACACAATAAATCTGCTTCAGCCAAAAATTGTAATTCCCATGCACTACAAATTATCAACGCTCAATCTGCCCATCAGCCCAGTAGATGATTTTCTGAGGGGTGTGAAAGAGGAAGAAGTCGTGAACATCGGTGCAAGGGAGCGGGAAATCAGAAAGGAGGACCTGCAGGGCAGCAGAAAAATATGGGTTTTCTCGTTTTAGGTGGTTGTGGTCACATGGACATAGTTGAAGCAATGAAAACAAGAAGGAGTATAAGGAAATACAAGAGCCAGATGGTCGACGAAGAAACAATAAAGAAGCTCTTTCAGGTCGTGCGTCTTGCGCCTTCTGCACACAATGCACAGCCATGGAAATTTATTGTGGTGCGAGACGAGGAAAAGAAACGAAAAATAGCCCAGTACTGCGGCAACCAGAAATTCATTCATGAGGCACCTGTTGTGATTGTGGCATGCGGAATCCCTGATGAGAGCAGCGCAAATGTAGGTAACTGGATAAGCGCTTTCGTCATTGATGTCTCAATTGCCACAACATATTTGATACTGGCTGCGTGGTCGCTGGGACTCGGCACATGCTGGATTGGAAATTTTAATGAGGAAAAGATAAAGGAAGTACTGGGAATTACCGACGATGTTAAAGTAATTGCAATCACACCTCTTGGATATCCAGATGAGTCACCGGAACCAAGGGGAAGAAAGAACATCTCCGAGATTGTGGTTTACGAAGGGTTTGAATAAATGCGCATCAAGGTGATAACCACAAACTCCGGGAAGTTCAATGAAATTGCTGGCTTTTTCAGAGAATTGCCCATAGCATTCGAGATGGAGCCACATTCACTCGTTGAGATTCAGGCGTCAGTACTTGAGGATGTGATACGCACAAAGCTCGCCTCAATTCCAGAAGAGATAGAAAATTGCATGACAGACGATTCTGGTTTGTTCGTACACGGGCTTTCTGGTTTTCCAGGCGTGTATTCCGCATACGCATACAAGACAATCGGTGTTCGTGGTATCTGCAAATTGCTGGAGGACATAGAAGACAGGAGTGCACATTTCGAGTGCACAATCGGACTGCGATTAAAGGGTCAGACATACTTTTTTAAGGGCGTATGCGCTGGACACATCATCAGTTCTCCAAGAGGTTCCGGCGGATTCGGCTTCGACCCTATATTTGTACCGGATGGGTATGAGAAGACATTTGCAGAATTAGATACTACCGAGAAAAACAGGATTTCACACAGAGGCAAGGCACTTCAACGCATGCACGATTTTCTCGTTTCGTACATGGGGCTAAAACCACCCCGCAAAATATAAAAGTGATTGAGATATAGGGACAGAAGAGCATGCTCGAGAACATTCTGGTGAGAATTGTACTCCTTCTGATCGGTGGTTTTATTCCGGCGCTAATTTACCTCGTGGTCTTGAGAAACACCGAAAAATTCAGCAGAGAGCCCTGGCGTATGGTGCTGGGTGTGTTTTCGAGAGGTGCCACGCTCTCAATATTTATTGCCATCATTTTTGAACTCATCCTCTACTTCATTTACAAGGTGCAGATTGAACGCATCTATATTTTCCTGTCCGAACATCCAGATCTAGATGCACTCATTCTCGCCTGTGTGATTGCACCGTTTGTGGAGGAACTTGCAAAGTTATACTCAGTGACGAAGGCAAAGCACCAGATTGATGAACTTGAAGATGGCTTAATTTACGGTGCCTCTGCGGGTCTTGGCTTTGCAGCGATGGAGAATGTGCTCTACGAACTCAACTTCGTGTTCACAGGCAACCTCGAATCCTTTACGATACTTGTTTTTGTGCGGAGCATTTCCTCCACATTATTGCATGCCAGCGCATCTGGAATTGCGGGCTATGGACTCGGCTGTCTTTACCTGAGACGCACATATGGCAAGGCGATTTTGTGTGTGCTGTGTGCCATGGGTCTGCATGGATTGTTTAATCTCTGCGCCTCCATAAGCATAATATTTGGTGACATCTGGTATTCGAGCATTATTGGATTTGTATTTGCCACCGCAATCGCAATAGTTGCATTTGGCTATGTTCGTGAAAAAACCAGAACGCTGGACAGGCAGGGCATGTACTGATTTGACAGAAACTACACAACCGTGCCTCTACTTGAGTATCACACTTGCTGCCTTCCTCAATCGGTTCATTATTGCGAGCCCGAGCCCTTCCTCGTCTGTGCCTTCAACGACAACCACATCATATCCCATGCGGTCATAATCACGGAGCGCAGAGAAAAGGTTTCTTGCGAACTCTGCCTTAGAGCCAGTATTTCTGATGACCGCAGTTTTAGCTCCCGCTTTGCGGTATTGCTCCACAACCTCATCGATTTTATGCACTGCACCGGGCTCAATGAGCACAAGTTTTGCCTCTGGTGCGTAGTGTCTGTACTTCATGCCAGGCGCAAGAGCATGGTCCAGTTCGATTTCTGCCCTTGCTACTGGATGTATATCAATTTTTCCCACAACTGCCTCAATCATTTCTGGTGTTATAGCACCAGGGCGGAGAAGCACGGGTGGATGTGCCATGAGAATAACTGTGGACTCCAGTCCGATTCTTGTTTTTCCACCATCAATTATCGCTTCAATTTTTCCGTTAAGGTCTGCAATTACATCCGCTGCCCTCGTGGGGCTCGGCTTACCTGAAAGATTTGCACTCGGTGCTGCTACAGGTCCAGCCATTTCAATTAACTTCCTTGCAACATTGTGGGCAGGCATGCGCACCGCAACTGTATCTAAATTTGCAGTAACTGCATAAGGAATGTTCCTGTGTTTCGGAAGTATGAGCGTTAGCGGCCCAGGCCAGTATCTGGCAGTAAGTGCCTTTGCCTCATCTGGAAACGCACTCACCACATCATACACCTGCTCTATTTGTGCGATATGGACAATAACTGGATTATCACACGGACGCCCCTTGACCGCAAAAATGCGCTTCACAGCTTCAGCACTGTACGCAATTGCACCGAGCCCGTATACGGTCTCTGTAGGGAACGCAACAAGACCATTCTCTCTCAAAATTTTTGCACATGCTCTCATCTTCCACAGTGCTGGTCTGGACGGAGATACTCGATATATCTTTGTTTCCATGCTACTCCTCAACAATCACCCAGTGTGCCATGTCTCTGTTACTTGCCACACCCGCACCCTTCTTTGATACCGCAATAACTCCAACTGAAATTTCATTCGGGAATTGCCTGATTCCGAACTCACATGCCTTTTGTGGATGCCAGCCACGAGCAATCTTATCGTAGATTGACTTACACAGCACGCGCTTGATTATTTCCTCACCAATACCAGTGGCAGTTACTGCACCATGCTTTCCCGCATAGAGTCCTGAGCCAATCTGCGGCGAGTCCCCAACCCTGCCTGGAAGCATTATACTTGTACCTCCTGTTGAACTCCCTGCTACAAAGTAGGTGTTATCGTCCATCGCCACCGCACCTACAGTCCCGGTCAGTCCGGGATATACAAAGTTCTTCCACTTCTGCGCCCATGGTGGTAAATCCCCGGTTTTCAGTTTCTCCTTCACTTCCTCAAGTTTCTTCCGTGCCTTTTCTGTCATCGGGTCATAGTCGGGAAAGCCACATGCCCTTGCAAAATCAATTGCACCATTACCTACGAGCAGCACATGCGGACTGTCCATCACTGCCCTGGCAACTCGAATTGGGTTCTTCACACGCCGAATTGCAGCGACAGCGCCCGCATTCATATTCGAATCCATAAGGGCAGCATCCATCTCAATTTCTCCGTTCAATTTGGCGTACGAGCCAGTGCCTGCATTGAAACGCACATCATCTTCAAGCACGACAATTGCCTCTATAACCGCTTCAAGTGCACTCTTCCCGCTGCGCAGATATTCCATACCTTTTTCTGCAGCCGCCTTTGTTCCGTCCGTGTATTCCTTACCAGCACCCGCACCACCATGCGTCACGATTATGCGTGTCATGGAATCACAAAGCGGGGAATAATAAAGAATTAAATAATACTTATTATTTGGCATAGGCAGGTACACATGCACAGGCATGTGCAGCAGGTGCATCACGATGAAACGAAGTTCAAGAGCATGGAAGAAAAGAGGACAGATGCGTTGGAAATGGCAGAAGAAGCGGATGCGCAGAAGAAAGAGGGCAATGAAACTCAGAACTCAGTAAGTTCATGGGAGTATGGGGTAACCAGGTATCCTAACGGGCTCCAGTTAGGGGATGATATCATATGGGTACTCTGACTCCAGGATGATGAATAACTGGAGCGTAGACCCTGAAGAGGTCGTACACCGACCTCGAAGATACCCGTAGATCTGGGTTCAAATCCCAGTGCTCCCACCAAATTTTTTTAGGTTATGTTTTGGGCATTTCTTGCATGCGCTAATTAGCATGCTATTCGTTTTCATTTTTGATAACCAGTGCGTGCAGTTTAAGTTCTCGGGTGGAAATTTCTAATCGGAGGTGATAAAATGAACATAAAATCCCTCATCATTTTGCTGTGCCTGATGCTTTCAATTTCGTTTGTGTATGCGGGTAAAAGTGAAGATATGCCCAGCCAGATAATGCTCGTAACTGGCGAGATACCAGGGAACATTGACAGTGATGGCTGGCTCCACCTGAACCTTGGAACATATGCTGCATCTACATACCTTGAATTTTCAGAGGCGTTTGGAATCAAGAACACAGGGAGCACAGAAATCGTGGTGGCATCCATTGCAATCCACAATACTGCGAATTTATCGGTGCGTGTGCTTCCATCAGAGAATATACATATTGCGCCAGGAGCTGTGCACTGGTTCCGCTTGCAGGTTTATTTCGGTGAAGACCAGATGTCAAACTGTGCAGTTCAGCTCATACCGAGAGTAATCTAAATCCTCACCACATCACTCTTTTTTCCCTCGGTAGCATCCCTGCGGTAGGTTCTGTGGAGCACAAACTCCTTTTTTTGCTGTTTCAGGTATCGCTGGATTTTCGTTTTTGCTACATGATATGCATTGTTGTCCCTTGCTGCATCCCGATGGTTCTCGCTCAGGTGCGCAAGGAATACATGGCTTGTGTGTGAGCCAGTGCATCTTCCCAGAAGTTCAGCGCATTGCGTATTTGAGAGATGCCCGCTATCACTTGCAACCCAGCGCAGGTAGTCCCACTGCTCAAAAAACTCCGGGTTCTTCAGTTTCAGGGCTACGATGCGTTCGTCGTAATTTGCCTCCGCATGGATGCAGTTTGCGTCGCTCACGAGTTCCACAATCTCCTCGTCCCATTTTCCTAAATCCGTGAGGTGTGCATACTTCGAATTTTTTGAGTACAGCACGAAATTTACCGGTAGCCCGCACTCACTGTTCTTTCCATGTGAAACTGAAAATGGAACAATCTCTATGTCCTTGAATTTTTGCTCTGGCTTGTAAAAATTCCATGGATATCCAGGCAGGCGACGCTCAATTATTTCCTGCGTCTCATACGGTGCAAATATCGGTGTAGCAAATAACCTCTCGAATGTGCCCAGGCTCCGTATATGGTCAATGTGCCCGTGCGTCACAAATATTGCCTCAATGCTCTCTGCTGCAATGCCGAGTTCTCCCAGGCGCTGGGCAATCACACGGTATGGCAGTCCTGCGTCAATTAAAATCCTTGCGTGCTCTGTCTCAACATATGTGCAATTCCCGGAACTTCCGCTTCCCAGCACACATATTCGCATTGGTAACGGTGAATGCCTGCATCTATCTAAATGTTGGGGTTGTTATATGAAATTTTAAATACTATATTGCATATCACATTTTGAGGCATAGAAATGGATGATGGGGAGTTTCTAAGGACATTCCCGGAACTCCAGAAAATAAAGGACGAGGAACTTCGAAATAAAGTGATTGCGGTCTGGCAGGATGCCACCCAGGGGAACATAGAAAAACTGAAGAAGATTACCATACCAAATGCGGTAAGAAAAATAACGCTCATCGACCACACAAGACGGATTACACAGATGGCTATGGCGATTGCTATCGTGCGTAGAAATGTAAACATGGACTGGCTGATTGCAGGGGCAATTCTTCATGATGTGGGTATGGTGATGGAACAGAACAGTGCTGGTGGCGATGCCCTGCGAGTAAACCTGCTGGCACACCCGGTAAGCAGTGTGCTCCTGTGTGCTAAACATGGATTGCCTCACGAAGTGATGCACATCGTGTCCATGCATGAGGAAGAAACTGGACATATGCTGGAGGAATCAATTATACTCCGTCATTGTGTGGACATAGAAAACGAAATTGCAATGCTTGAAAAGCGGGAAAATAAATGAATGCGCGTGCGTTAAAAATTTTCTATGACGATGAGGTATATCCTCCATCAGATGATACCTACCTGCTTTTGAATGTTGTAGAGGTTGGTAACGGAGAAAAGGTTCTCGAAATTGGTACTGGTTCTGGTTTTATTGCAATTCACTGTGCGCTGTGCGGTGCAAATGTTTGGGCAAGCGATATCTCAGAACGGAGTATCAGATTGGCACAACGAAATGCAGAGGCGAACAATGTGCGCATTAATTTTGTGAAATCGGACCTGTTTGAAAGAATATATGAAAAATTTGATGTAATAATATTCAATCCACCATACCTTCCCACAGCACCAGATGAACATGTGCATGGTGATATCAACCTTGCTCTCGACGGCGGACCTGACGGGAATCGTGTGCTTGAACGCTTTCTATCTCAGGCATGGAAATTCCTCAACGATTCTGGCAGAATCTATCTGCTCTTTTCCTCACATAACCTGAACTGCATCAAGAATTTCAATGAAATCTATAACTGGGAGATTATGGCCAGAAAAAAACTGTTTTTTGAAGAACTGTACGCAGGAGAATTCAGCGTGCGGATGAAGGAAGGGTTAAATACCAGAAGTGCAATCTCTCCTCAGTGATCGGGATGAAGAGCATTTCTTCCAGGTATGGATTTGTATGCGGGTACGGAGCAAGCATCATGCACGAAGGAAAACGCAGGGGTGCGCAGCGGAGTTTGAACATGAAATTTGTGTTCGGATTCGTTGCACTCTCACTTCCGCTCTTGCTGATGCTTTCCGTAATTTACGGTATTTCAAGTTCTTCCAGCAATCTTTCAGCCACGAAGAGTGTCCAGCCCCTCACAACCTACCACAACATCACAATTGATGCAAATTTAAGCGACTGGCACAATGACGAGAACCTGACCGGCAAAGATAATGCAAACTGGTACCTTACATGGAACGAAACCACGATTTTTGTGGGTGTTTCAAGAGGAGAAACCTTCCATGGCTCAACTGATGATTACGATGTGCTCTGGGTGTACATGGACACAACATCGGGTGGAACAACAACATCGGTTGACTGGAATGGCATGCACACACTGCCCTTCAGTGCGGACTGGTGCTTTGTGTTCAAGCCCAGGCCATATGGAGACACGGACTACTACTGGAATCTTAGATACTGGAATGGAAGTGGATGGCAGACAGATATGCCATACACTGGAAATGGCGGGTATCCTGCATGGCACTGGGATAATGGCACTGCGGAAATTGCAATTCCCTTTGCAGATATTAACATCACCACGAGCAGTGCAATTAAGTTTGTCCTCTATTTCACAAACGGTGCAAATAACTGGCTGTTCGGTGCAACGCCGGTGCAGAATCCCACAGGAGCGAGCCCGCAGGTGCTCACTGCCTACTGGAACTACTCATCGCTTGGAAGCGGTATAGCTCCGAATAGTTCAGGTAACATTGTGCCAGAAGCCAGCATGCTCTCTGCAGTGTTTGTTGTAGTGCCAGTGGTCTTGAGGTACGGAAGAAAAAAGACGCAAGAATAAACCGGGATTTTTAATCAACGAAAACCACAAATACTGACACGAGTTATTGCCAATCGTGTGCTAAATCGAGTGATAAGTATGGATTTAGATGCAGTGCATCACAAATTCGATGTGGAAAAACATGTGCTAAACCGAATTCGTCCAGATGCTAAAACAAGAAAAAAAGTTGATGCAGTGGTCAATGAATTAACCTCCAGATTGAACGCAGTGATTACAAAATGGCATCTGCAGGCAAAGGTACTTCTTGTCGGTTCCTGCGCCAGAGACACATATCTCAGGGATAGCAGAGATATTGACCTGTTTGTGCTCTTTCCCGAAGACATGCCAAGGCAGGAACTGGAGGAACTTGGAATAAAACTGGGCATGGAGGTCATGAATGGAGAACTGCGGTATGCAGAGCATCCGTATGTGCATGGCACCTACCGGGGTTTTGAGGTGGATATTGTTCCCTGCTACGAAATCAGGGACCCTGAAAAAAAGAAAAGTGCGGTTGATAGAACACCATTTCATAACCAGTATGTAATTACACATCTTAAAGAGGAACAAAAGGACGAGGTGAGATTGCTCAAGCGTTTTCTGAAGGGCCTGGGCATATACGGGGCAGAGGCGGCGGTGCAGGGTTTTTCTGGCTATCTATGCGAACTCCTCATCATTAAGTACGGGTCCTTCAGAAAAGTTCTGGAATCTGCGCGGAACTGGCGTGCAAATCTTTACATCTGGCTTGAAAAGGAGCCGGGTGCAAAATTTAACGACCCATTAATATTCATTGACCCTGTAGATTCAAACAGGAATGTGGCCTCTGCGGTGTCTGTAGATGCACTATCACATTTCATTGTGGCTGCAGGTGCATATCTCAAAAAGCCGGGCATTGAATTTTTCTTCCCGAAAGAAAAAAACCTTGCCATGAACATTGCAAGAGAAAAGCTTGCCAGATATATACATAATGCAGGTACTGCGCTCATTATGGTTTCCGCTTCAAGACCTGAAAAGACCGAGGACATAATTGCACCACAGCTCAAGAAGATGGAGCGTGTGCTCGTGCAGAACTTAAGCATCGCTGGCTTTCGTGTGATGCGCTCCTTCTCATTTATGCTGAAACGCAAGATGGTTGTATGTATTGAACTGGAATCCAGAACGCTTACCTCGATGTACCTCCACGCTGGTCCGAATGTATGGATCAGGAATTCCGAGGACTTTCTCAAGAAGTACTCAAACGCAGGGAATGTGCTCATTCCCCCATTTATTTCTTCGGGACGATGGGTTGTGGGCTTAAAACGAAATTACACGGACGCATGTAAGTATTTGAAGGAAAATATAGGTGCCTGGAATATTGGAAAAGACCTTGCAAATCAGAAAATAACTGTGTACACTGCAGGGGCAGTTAAGAGTGTAGCGGAACTGAATCAAATCCTTCAGCATCTCATGCCCAGGTTTCCATGGGAGGCAGTGCATAAATGAATGTACACATGAAGAAATACGAAATTATTGAGCACACCGCAGATGTGGGAATCCGTGCGTATGGAAAAGACCCGAACGAGATAATTGCACATATGGCGGAGGGCATGTTTTCGCTGATTACGGATTTGAGCCGTGTGAAGGTAGACACCAAACAGGAAATTCGTGTCAAGGGCATGGACTACGATGACCTCGTGTTTGCGTTTCTTTCTGAACTTCTGTTTTTGCACGACACATACGGGCTCGTGTTCTCAAAATTCGATGTGAAGATTGAGCGTGCAGGCAATAATGAGCTGATTCTGAGCGCATCGGTACATGGCACAAAAATCGGAAATAATGCAAAAAAATTGTTGATTAAGGGTGTGACATACCACATGCTTGAAATAAAACCAGAAGAGGGTTTTGGCACCGTAATCTTCGATGTTTAGGTTCCCTGCTTTGCATCCAGCGCTGGCATTTTTAACCTAGCATTTATTTTTCGAGCATTTTCAAAGCATTTACTTGCACTTTCCATATTTCCAAGTTTCGCCTCTACATTCCCCATCATATACCAGTATAAATCACTGTACATCAGATGTTTCCCCGACTCTTTTAGTTCTTTAAGGCAGGCACTGTAATCCTGGAGTGAGTACAGTGCGAGGCACTTCTTGAGTTTCAGTGACAGATTATCTGGATACTTCTGTGCAATCGTTTCAAGGAGTTCCACTGACATGCTGTAGTTCTTGAGATAAAATGCACAGAGTTCCTTTCCCATCATTGCCTCAATGCTGTTTTTCTGCTTTGAAAGCACTGCATCAAAAAATGCCAGTGCCTCTGTGTATTTCCCCATGCCTGCATACACGATGCCCGCAGTCAGCGAGAATGCTGGATTCTCATTTAATTCTGACTTATTTTCCAGCATTTTATATGCTTCATTCAAATTCCCCTCATCAATCAATGTCCTTATCTTTATGTGCTCATCAGCACTCAGCTTTCCACTCCCGGTTTCCTCACGGGTTTCTACATTCCGGGCAAGTGCAGATACAAGGGCAGCAAGCCCTTTCGGTGCAGCGGTGTCTGCTGGGCCAGCACTTGCTTCCGTGACCTCATTTTTCACAACTGGCTTCTCGATGTGCTCCGTTTCCTCCTTCACCTCGATGTCCACAATGTTTGCCTTGCGCTCTGCCTCCTCAACAACACCCTCAATTTTGCCTCCCCCAATAATGGTATCTTCCTTTTTCATCTGGATTCGGTGCTTATCTCCCTTCTGCGTGAGCTTGCGCTTTGCTTCGCGTAAACCTTCCTTTGCCTCTCTGAAATCTGGACGGATTTTCAATGCACGCTCAAAACACTCAATTGCCCTGTTGTAATCTCCTGCATTCATCGCAGAAACCCCCGCCAGATGCCAGACGGGTGCATCAACCTCATTTTTTTCAAGGTATTTTGCGAATGCAAGGTATGCGTCCTCATGGCGCTTCATTTCCATGTATGTCATGCCCATATTGAGCAGTACTTCCATGTAATCAGGCAGTATCTCCAGGGCTCTCTGATAGTGTTTGATTGCCTCTTCGAGATTTCCCTGCTTTTTAAGCACGGTAGCAAGATTGTTTATGTATTCCGGGTTATCTGGCTTTATTTTTATTGCCCGCTCAAAGCAGTACCTCGCATCATCGTATTTTTCCTTCAGAAAGTAAACAATACCCATGTTGTTCCATGCCTTGTCAAATCGTTTGTTGATTTCCAGTGCTCGTGCATAACACTCCAGTTCATCATCATACTTTTCAAGTGCATGCAGCAGGTCTGCAAATTCATACCAGAGCTCGTAACTGTCTGGCTGCGTTGCAGTTGCCTTCCTGAAAATTTCGATTGCGGTGTCCATGTCGCCCATTGCTGCGTATGCACGCGCCTTCATTATTATAGCACGGTCGTAGTTGGGTTTGAGCTGCAGTGCCTCGTCAAAAATCTGGATTGCCTTCTCATACTCCTTTCTCTCAAACAGCTTCATACCTGATTTCATATGCTTTTCAAGCACATCAATGCTCGGGAGCCCGCTACCTGGTTTCTGTGGCACCACCTTTGCCGTGGGTACTTGCATCTCCAGTCCCGCATATTGCTCCCCCGCCTCCATTTGCAGTTCCTCATGCGTCTCAAAAAATCTATCGATTTTCTCTCCGGCGTATATCTCAATATTTTCGTACTTCTCAGCCCATTCTACTGGCTTGCCCAGTGTGAAAATTACTGCGCGTGCGTTCTCCTTTTTCAGCGCAAAATTGAATGCATCCACAAATTCCTTGCTTAACTGCGTCCCCGTGTGCAGTACAAAGACAAAAGGAATGTCGCCAGCACCCTCACTTATCCTGCCTGTGAATTCAATGTACTCTCCCTTGGTAAATGTACCCTCAACCCGCATGCCCAGCACACCTGCGATTTTCCCTGCAATGCGCTGCAGGCCTTTTTTTGATTGTGCTCTGAGCTTCTCAACAACTGAGGCACCCTGCATATGAGCGGTTATTCAATTCATTGGATAAATATTTTTGGGTGAGGTGAAGTCAAGCATTGTATTGGTTACTTCTTTTCCATCGCTACTAATTTTTCGAGGATTAAATCCAGTTTGTGGTTATGCTCATCTAATTTTGCATTGAATGTGCGAAATTCCTCAAGAAATACTTTTATGGCTTCTGAGATTGCACCGTACTTCTCATCCATGCGGTCAAACCGCTGATTCATATCCTGGTGCATGGCATCGATCTTTTCAATCGTTATTGTCTGCAACTCAATCATTTTATCCTGCTTTTCGAGCATCCTGTCCTGTTTTTCGAGCATCTTATCTTGTTTTTCGAGCATCTTTTCTTGCAGTTGGAGCGTGAGTTGCTGTGTAGCGAGCATCTGCTGTCCAACTCGTGCCATCACACTGAGTGTTTCCGCTACCTCATCCTCGTCCCGAATTACCTTGAATTTCGAGAAGTTCGTTTCTGGCGTGCCATACTCCCCGCTATCTTCTGGACAAACCTTTATTTCCTCAACTTCTCCCATAGGTGGCTTGCTTATCAATTTCTTGAATTTGTCCAGAGCGTTTTCCTCGATTTCGCAGTAGATTTCAACGCTCCCATCATCCAGGTTTTTCACACTTCCTTTTACATGCAGTTGCAGTGCGCATTTCTTCACAAATTCACGAAAACCAACTTGCTGCACATCACCGAGCACGAGTAATCTATATCGCATCGTATATACTATGGCACACTGGTATATATACCTTCGCTGCATGTAATGTCAATCAGCAACGATAACATAGCCCTGTTTGGCATGAAGACCGTGGATTCTCATGTAATATGGCAGGAGTATAGCAAGTTCATAAACGCAAAAAAATGTTGTCATATAAAGATGACTTTACAAATTACGGGATATTACTGAGCCACTTCCACAATGGTATGAAACGCACCTTTTTTCCCTCATGTTCCAGTTCATCTGTATAATCCCATGTGATTACCAGTAGATTACTGCAGACAAGTTCCGAAGATGCCTTGAAAAGCGCATTTAGTTCCCTTCTGTTTATCTCCTCCCTGCTACTTGCGTAAGTCACCTGTACCAGTTCCCGCACCTTTACTCCGTCCATTACCACAAAATCCACCTCAGCGCCCTCCCGTTTCCCGTACTCCTTCCAGTAGAATATCTCCATGCCTCTTCTGAGCATCTCCACCGCAACTGCGTTCTCCATGCTCCTTCCAATTCCAGTTTCTGGATAAACAGTATTTACAATCCCGTTATCAACAACATATAACTTCCTTGGATACTGGTTTTTCGCCTTAATTGAATACGAAAATATCTCAATCGGGAAGAGGAAGTACGCTTGCTCAGCGCATCTCAGGAATTTTATGAGTGTTTCCTTGCTACATTTCAGTCCGATGGATTTTAGATGCTTGTGAATTCTGGTAATGCTGGTCTGGTTTGCAAAGCATGAGAGTGCATACCTCAAAAACGCATCCAGAAGTTCTGCATCGAGCTTGCACCTTTCAACAAGGTCCCGGTAAAATATTGCCTCATAGTATGACCTCAATATCTTTTTCTTCTCCTCCACATCCTTTGCGAGCACAACCTTCGGGTAACCTCCGAACATCAGGTATTCCTCAAGAAGGCGCAGGAGCTTTCCTCGCTCCTCCAGATACTCCATGAATGCCAGATCGATTGAGAAATTCCTGGCTCTCAGAAATTCCCTGAAGCTGAATGGAAAAACACGATAATCAATGCTCCTGCCCCTGAGTGCAGTGGCGATTTCCCTGCTTGAAAGTTTTGAAGATGAGCCAGATAGGTAGATTCTGTATTTTCCGCTGTCGTGAACTCTGCGTACCCATCTGTCCCAGTCCTTTACATTCTGGATTTCATCCAGGAACAGGTAAATCGGTGCATTGCCCGGAGAAAATAGCTGATAAAAAACCTTCAGCATATCCTCGAGGTGATTTGCATCCAGGTTCCTCAACCGCTCATGCTCAAAATTCACATAGAGTATGTTCTCCCCTGGAATTCCCGCACTCAGCAGATGCTTTATCAATTGAAATATGCGGTATGTCTTCCCTGCCTGTCTCGGACCAACAATGGAAACAATAGATGCGGGCTCTGCTGGAATTTCTATCTCCCGCTCCACAAGTTCAGGAAGTCGCACATGCCTCCATTCCGCAAGGGCGATGCTAAAGTCGTTTTCTCGCATAAGTTGTTCTAATAGAGAACGATTTAATAAATATATCGTTTTCTTAGAGAACGATTTTATAACATCCCAAGTGGTCTATAGGTCAAAGACCTGCCGAGGTCTGCGGGATGTGTATGTGCACAATGAAAGTCATGCAAATCTTTATTCTGGTAAGCGTTTCATGTGCGTGAACGCAATTTCCTCACTTGTTTTCCTCTTTTTTTCTGAGGCACGCTCTCCTTCGAAATGCAAGGTAAATAAACAACACGCCAGGAATGAGGGTAAAGAGGGAATAAACCAGCATTGATGCTACACCCGCTTCCCAGTACTCAAAACCCAGCATGTACTGTGTATTCAAATTGAGTATCAGTGCGGAAATCCAGAGCACAATCAGGATTGTACCAATTCCATAAAGAAGTACATTTTTATTTTCCGGACTTAGGGCTCTCATCATCCTCATCTTTGGCAAGTTTTGCGACTGCAATGACCTTTTCATTTTCATCCAGACGCATCACCCGTGCACCCATTGTATTCCTTCCCTGCTTTGGAATTTCAGATACGCGTGTTCTGATTACCTTCGAGGCATGGCTTGTGACAATGATTTCATCGGTATCCCTCACGCCGAGAACCTTCACAACCTTGCCGTTGCGTTCATTTGTGATAATCGTAATCACACCCTTGCCGCCACGCCTGGTCTTCCGATACTCCTCCAGTGCGGTGCGTTTTCCGTATCCGTTCTCTGTGATTGAGAGCAAATCTTCGCCTGGCTCAACCGTTGCCATGCTCACCACATAGTCATTCTCGTAGAGGCGGATACCTATAACTCCGTATGTTGCCCTGCCAGTGGAGCGCACATCTGCCTCATTGAATCGCACTGCAAGACCGTCTGCGGTAGCAAGAATTACCTCCTGGTTGCCCTCTGAGATTTTCACATCCACGAGTTCGTCATTCTCCTCCAGCAGTATTGCAATGATGCCACTGCTCCGTATATTTGCATACTCGGAAAGCAGTGTCTTTTTGATTAGACCCTTCTTTGTTGCAAACACAAGGTAATGGCTGTCATCAAACTCCCGCACCGAGACCGCGGTGAGCACACGCTCGTCCTGCTCAAGTTTGGGAAGCAAGTTTACAATTGCCTTGCCCTTCGCATACCGTTCACCAACTGGAATCTCATATGCCTTCAGCATGTACACCCTGCCCTTCGTGGTGAAAAACAGCACATAGTCGTGCGTTGCAGCATGCAAAACCCGTGTGATGTAGTCCTCCTCCTTTGTCTCCATGCCAATCAGTCCCTTGCCACCGCGCCTCTGCATTCGGTATGCATCTACCGGCATGCGTTTGATGTAGCCCGTGTTTGTAAACAGAATCACAATCTCCTCGTCTGGAATCAGGTCCTCAATCGTCACTTCTTTCGTGCTTGCCTCAATCTGCGTCCTGCGGGCATCCCCATATTTTTCCTTCAACTCGAGCAATTCCTTCTTTATCACGCCCAGTATTTTATCCCTTGAGGAAAGCAAATCCCGGAGTTCTGCAATTTTCTGGTTCAGGGCAAGGAGCTCTGCACGCACTGCATCGACTTCCATTCCAGTGAGCTTCTGCAATCGCATGTCCAGAATTGCCTTCGCCTGCTCTTCACTGAGCAAAAATCTTGCAATCAGGGCTTTCTTTGCATCCTCAACCGTGCGTGCCCTCCGTATGATGCGAATTGTCTCGTCAATGTTTTCGAGTGCAATGATAAGCCCGTTGAGTATGTGTGCCCGTTCCTCCGCCTTCTTTAACTCATACCTCGTGCGGTTAGTAACCACATCAACACGATGCTCGATAAAGCACTGCATTAACTCCTTCAGGTTAAGGAGTTTTGGTACATTGTTCACGAGGGCCAGATTGATTATTCCGAACGAGAGCTCCATCTGTGTATGGGCAAATAACTGGTTGAGCACGATGTCCTCCATCGCATCCTTCTTCAATTCTATCACGATGCGCATGCCCTCTCTATCCGACTCATCACGCAGGTCTGATATGCCATCTATCTTTTTATCCTTCACAAGTTCCGCAATTTTAGCCAGAAGCATCGCCTTGTTAACCGTGTACGGAATTTCATTCACGATGATTGCCTTCTTTCCTTTTACCTCCTCGATCTTCGTTTTCGCACGGATTGTGATGATGCCCTTGCCAGTCATGTATGCTTCCCTTATTCCTGCGGTGCCGTATATGATGCCTCCTGTGGGAAAATCCGGGCCCTTCACAATCTCCATGAGTTCCTCGATACTCACATCTGGCTTTTCAATGCACCTCACAAGCCCGTCAACAATTTCAGAGAGGTTGTGGGGCGGTATGTTCGTGGCCATACCAACTGCAATTCCAGATGAGCCGTTCACAAGCAGGTTCGGAAGTTTTGAGGGCAGTACAACTGGCTCCTTCAAACTCGCATCAAAATTGTCCACCCATGGAACCGTGTCCTTCTCAATGTCCTCAAGCATCTCGCCCGCAATCTTCGAAAGCCGTGCCTCAGTGTAACGCATTGCAGCGGGCATGTCTCCATCCACGGAGCCGAAATTGCCCTGACCATCGATGAGCATATAACGCATTGAGAAGTCCTGTGCCATACGCACGAGTGCGTCGTAGATTGCACTTTCACCATGCGGATGGTATTTACCGAGCACATCACCCACACTTCTTGCGCATTTCTTGTACGGCTTATCATGTGTTGTGCCTGATTCGTACATTGCGTAAAGAATGCGTCTCTGCACGGGTTTCAGTCCGTCCTTCACATCTGGCAATGCCCTTCCCACAATTACGCTCATTGCATAGTCAATGTACGACTTTTTCATCTCGTTTTCAACTGGCCTTTCCACAATCCGCCTGTTTTCATCCGTTGATTTTCCCACTGCGGATATTTCATCTGCACACATCTTTATTTTCCTCCTTGAAAAATACCTCAGATATCAAGGTTGGTTACCTCTTTTGCATGTTCCTCAATATATTTCCTTCTTGGCTCAACTTCTTCACCCATGAGAATTGTAAACAACTGGTCTGCCTCAATTGCATCTTCAATTGTCACCTTTATCAGAATTCTTGTGTCAGGATTCATTGTGGTTTCCCATAGTTGCTGCGATGTCATCTCACCAAGGCCCTTGTACCGCTGCACATTTGCGTTGCCACCGATTTTTGCAAGCATCTCATCTCGCTCACGGTCTGAGTAGGCGTAGTACTCATCATGCCCCTTCTTTATTTTGTACAGCGGTGGCTGGGCTATGTACACATGCCCCTTCTCAATCAATGGTTTCATGTGGCGGAAGAAGAAGGTGAGCAGGAGCGTGCGTATGTGCGAGCCATCTACATCTGCATCTGTCATGATGATGATTTTATGATACCTCAGTTTTGAAAGGTCAAATTCCGAGTTTATGTTCGTGCCAATTGCGGTTATCAATGTGCATATCTCCTCATTCTGGTAAATCTTCTCTGCCCTTGCCTTTTCCACATTCAGTATTTTCCCACGGAGGGGAAGTATTGCCTGAAATTCTCGATTCCTGCCCTGCTTTGCAGAACCACCTGCGGACTCACCCTCAACAATGAACAATTCGCACTTTGCTGGGTCCTCGTTCGAGCAGTCCGCAAGTTTTCCCGGGAGCGTGGAGGTCTCAAGCAGGCCCTTTCTTCTCGTTAACTCCCTTGCCTTCCTTGCTGCCTCCCTTGCAAGTGCCGCCTGGATTGTTTTCTCAACGATGGTCCTTGCCTCATTTGGATGCTCCTCCAGATACTCTTTCAATCTGTCGTATGTGATGCTCTCAACAATGCCCTTTACCTCACTGTTCCCCAGTTTTGCCTTTGTCTGCCCCTCAAACTGCGGTTCCATTACCTTCACACTGATGACTGCAGTCAGTCCCTCACGCACATCATCGCCAGTAAGCTGGAAATCGTTTTTGAGCATGGCATTGTTCCTTGCATAATCGTTTATCACGCGTGTGAGTGCTGCACGAAAGCCCATCACATGTGTGCCACCATCCACCGTTGAGATGTTATTCACAAATGAGAGCATGTTCTCCACATATGTGTCGTTGTACTGAATTGCAACTTCAACCTCGGTGGTGTCCCGCAGTCCCTTCACATATATTGGCGGGCGGTGCAGTACATTCTTGTTTGTATTCAGGAATTCCACGAAGGACACAATGCCCCCCTCGTACTTGAATTCATTTGATTTGCCAGTTCTTTTATCAAGGAGTGTGATGCGTATGCCCCTGTTGAGAAATGCCAGATCACGCAATCTCCGTGCAATCGTGTCGTAATCAAATTCAACTGTTTCAAATATTTCCTTATCTGGCTTGAATGTCACAATTGTGCCTGTGCTCTGTGCCTCGCCGATTGTTTTCAAGCCCGTTACTGGCACACCACGCTCATACCTCTGGAAGTACAGCTTTCCATCCCGCTTCACCTTTACCTCAAGAAACTCGGAGAGTGCATTCACCACATGCACGCCAACGCCATGCAGACCGCCTGAGACCTTATATGTGGTTTTATCAAACTTGCTTCCTGCATGCAGTACCGTCATTGCAATCTCAACTGCGGGTTTTCCGTACTTCGGGTGTATATCCACAGGGATGCCACGCCCGTTGTCCTCAACGGTTATAGAGCCATCCTCATTTATTGTTACATTTATTTCCGTGCAGAACCCGGCCATTGCCTCATCAATGCTGTTATCCACAACCTCATTCACGAGGTGATGGAGCCCACGGGTATCTGTGCTACCGATGTACATGCCTGGCCTTTTTCGCACCGCGGTGAGCCCCTCAAGCACCTGTATGCTCGAGGCATCATACCTTATGTTTTCATCTGGCATAATCCAAACCTTCAATCACACCTTATATCGTGGGATTATATGATATTTTCCCAACTAGGTCAGCATCCACATCAATCACTGGCACCTCAGGTGCATTCCTTGTGACTGCATTTATATCCTTGAAACCTGTGCCAGTAACCAGGCAGGCAACTGTCTCACCGTGCCCGATTACGCCCGCATCCCTCAATGCAATTATGCCAGCAAGTGAGGCACTCCCTGTGGGCTCCGCAAAAATTCCCGCATACCTGGCAAGCAATTTCTGCGCCTCGAGAATCTGGGCATCACTCACGGTAACCGCAGTGCCGCCGTTTTTCTCCATACGCTTCAGTGCTGCATTACCATCCCATGTGTAAGGGTCTGCAATACCGCCCGCTACGGTCTTCGGGTTTGCCCAGGGCTCAATCTCCCGCCGTGCCTTCCATGCACGCACAAGTGGAGCACAACCTTCGGCCTGCACCGCGTGAATTCCCGGCTCATCATCAATCCATCCGAGTTCATGAAATTCTGCATATGCCTTCAATGTGCCCAGGAGCAAGCCAGCACCGCCAACAGGCACCACAACATGGTCTGCACGCAATTCCTCGGCAATTTCGTAGCCAAGTGACTTGGCACCCTCGATCTGGTATGGATTGAATGTGCCAAAGCTGGGCACTGCATGCCAGTGATACTTCTCCACGCATTTCTGGAGCATCTCCGCAGTCGGGTCCTTGTGCTCATCCCTTGCCCGCACGCGATACACCTTTGCTCCGAGCATCTGGAGTTGTGCGAGTTTCTCCCTCGGTGCATCAACTGGCACGAATGTGACGCATTCTATTCCGTACCTGGCACACCATGCGGCAAGTGAGGTTGCAGCGTTGCCTGATGATGCGGATGCCATCACTTCTGCACCGAACTCCAGTGCCTTGTTTGCACCCACAACAATTGGTCTGTCTTTGAAACTACCTGTGGGATTCACGGTCTCATTCTTCAGATATAAATTCTTTAACCCCACCTTCTCTGCCAGCCGTGGTGCATTGATGAGCGGAGTAAATCCCTCACCCAGTGTCATCGTGGGCTTCTGCAGGAGCGGAAGGAATTCAAAGTACTTGTCCAGGATGTTGCCTTTTCTCCCGAACACCTCATTTTTTGAGGCATGGACTGTGTCGAGATTTATCATAACTTCGAGGCGTCCCGTGCACCTGCAGCGATACACCGCTTCGCTCTGGCTGTATCTGGCACCGCATTTCTCGCATACAAGGTAGTACTTTTCCATGCGTGAACAAAGTGCTTTGGGTATTTATGTCTTGAGGCATCAAAAGAATGTAGAATACTCTGGGTTTTCTTCAGAATCTTTTTTTATTTCTTCAAGTGCTCTCATCTTCTACATCCACGCGTGGTTTCTGTAGCATGCATTCTATCTCAATTTTAAGTGATGGAAGATGTCATCACGATATCCCATACAATTCGGTAATCTACAGCGAAATAACCATGTATCATTCTGTTTCTCATCGCTATAATTTGTGCCCAGGGCACACTGATGAATTTTCGTTGTATCTCCTTCGGAACCTGGTTGGCGGCTTCACCAATAATCTCAAGCTCTCTTACTACAGCGTCTTTTGTTTTCTCGTCTTCCATAAATTGTTCGTAGTTTTGTGCCTCAACATATTTTTCAATCTTATTAATGCATTCCAGAATATCCATCAGAAGAAGTTTCCAGTCCCTTTTAGACATATACAATATCCTCCTTAACACTTTCCCAGAGCAAATTCTTTTGCCTCAATGCGGTAAGCGTTAAAACATCTACCCTCACACCCAGAATGGTTTCGAAGTAATCCCAAACTTCAAAGAATTTAAGCCCAATTGGTTTTTCAAGTTCTACAATTATATCTACATCGCTTGTTTCCGTCTGCTCTCCCCTTGCATAAGACCCAAAAATACCAAGAATGACTACTCCATACTTCTTTATGCTCAGCAAGCACCTTTTTAATGTCTTCGAGTGTGTTCATCATTTAACCTCCAGTAGAGATAAGTGCTTGGGTAATATAAAATATGCGGGAGTTTGCACGGAATGGTCAAAAACCATCCCGATTATGAAAACTTTAATATACAGTTGCATAATAAGCCCCTCAGTTGCTGATGTGCTATGGACGCATACATGACACTCATACTGCCACTGCTTTCCTTCGTGTTCACGCTCGTCCTCATGCCATTTGTGATACGAAAGATGCTTGCAAATGGCTATACGGGCACGGATGTGTACAAAATCAGCAAGCCGAAAATTGCAGAGCTGGGTGGCATAGGAATCTTTGCAGGTGTGCTTGTTACCGTGTGCGTGTCTGCGGTTTTCAACGGTATTTTCAAACCTGAATTGTTTGTGCCATTGCTGGTTGTAATTGCGTTTTTTGGCTTCGGGCTGTTTGATGACCTGTTTGGCATCAGCGGGCGTGGAAGGTACTCGGGCTTGAGAAAGGTGCTCATGGTTGCGCTCCCGTTTCCGCTGGCACTGCCTGTGGTGCTCGTTGCACAGAACTATGTGGATGTGCCCTTTGATGGCGGTTTCTATCTCGATGTGTTTCTGTTCATTGTGGCACCGCTGTATGTGGTTGTTACCAGCAATCTTGTGAACATCTTTTCGAATTTCAATGGACAGAGTGCGGGCAATGTGGTGCTCTGCCTCTTCTTTATCCTGCTCAAGCTGGTGATTGATGGGAAGGCGGATGTGGAACTTGTTCTCATGTTCACAGGTGCTGTGCTTGCATTTCTTGTGTTTAACTGGTATCCTGCAAAGGTGTTTCCTGGAAATTGCGGTGACTACATGATGGGTGCAATGCTGGGCGTTCTCATTGTGGCTAACGGACTTTATGCCTTTGGCATGATTTTACTCGCACCAATGATTCTGCACTTCCTGCTTGCAGTTTACTGGCTGGTGTACAAAAAGAAGAAGTATCCGCATACAAAGTTCGGTGATGTGCGAAGCGATGGCACAATCAAGGTGCCGCACCCGTACTACTTCTCCTGGCTCTTTCCCTACTACTTCCGTCTGAGAGAGGAGCAGATTGTGTTAATCACGATGGTGCTCACAGCGTGTTGTGGTATAATTGCAGTTGCAGTAGCGTAGAGGCGAAAAATTAGTTATACAGGTGTGTATTCTGAACATGTGTCTCTCAAGAAAAAGGTTGTGAAGGGCGTTGCATGGGTCTTTGGATTGCAGGTGGCAGTCCAGGGACTGAGTTTTATTACCGCAATTGTGCTTGCAAGATTGCTGTTACAGGAAGATTACGGGATTGTGAGTCTGGCAATGGTGTTTCTGAGCATTGGTGAAACGCTGGGTGACTTCGGGCTTGCAAACACGCTCATTCAACGCCAGGACAAGGATGACCGTGCAATCTACACCGGCGCTGTGCTCAGATTGATGTTTGCTTCCGTGATGTATGCGTTCCTCTTTTTCGCTGCTGGCTCACTTGCACAGTTTTTCAATGCACCTGCATTTGAGAATGCAATCCGTGTTGCTGGCCTGCAGTTGTTTCTCTCCTCAGCTGGCTTCGTTGCACTCGTGAAGTTGAGCAAGGAATTAGAGTTCAACAAGATTGCATATGCAGGGATTGCCAGCGGGCTTGTGAGGAGTGCAGGAACCATTTTACTCGCATTCCTTGCTTTCAAGTACTGGAGCGTGATTTTCGGCAACCTCGCTGGCTCAGTTGTGAATGTTTCCCTGCTCTTTGCGTTCTCACGCAGCAGAATCTCCTTTGTGTTTGACCGCAAGATTGCAAGGGAACTGATAGGGTTCAGCAAGTACTTGATTGGTGTGAGCGTGATTGTGCTCATCGTGTTTTCCACGGACCGCTTCCTCGTGGAGAAGTTCTGGGGAATTGAAGTGCTGGGTGCGTATCAGGTTGCGCTTACCTGGGGCACAGGGATGCTCTCACTCATCTCTAACGCTGTTTCACGCGTGGCATTTCCTGCATACTCAAAAATCTCACAGGAGCGAGAACGCCTGAAGCGGGGCTATCTCCAGACGCTCAGAATGCTCTCAGCAATCGTGTTCCCGATTGGCTTTGGCATGATGTTTCTCGCACCCTGGTTTGTGAGGTATGTGCTTGCAGGTGGCACTGCAAAGTGGGATGCTGCGATATTGCCACTGATTGTGCTCGCTGGCTATGGGATGGTTACAAGCATTACTTCACAGGCGGCGGCTGTGTATATTTCCTGCGGAAATCCCCGCATAAATTTCATCCAGACAGTGGTGTGTGGCGTTGTGAATCTTGCACTCATGTTCCCGCTGACCTATTTCCTCGGCGCATTCGGCACTGCCCTTGCGTTTTTCATTCCCCTGCCCCTCGCAATCTGGATTCTGTATCTTGTAACGAAACTCGTGCCAGTGACACTCGGTGAGATCGGCAGGAGCATGCTCCAGCCATTAATTGCAACAATCTGTGCGGTGCCATTTGCCTACCTCCCGCTGCTCTTTCTTGCTCCCTCGCTGTTCACACTCATTTGCCAGGCAGGTGCCATGTTAATTGCCTACATCTCCTTTGCTCACCTGATTTCAAAGGGAAAACTCACGAAGGAATTTCTGGGACAGTTGAAATTGGCTGGCAGGGCGTGATGCCGGTATTTTGCTACAGGGCACAAAGGAATATATATGAGAAATTTTTTCCTTTCTCTATGGGTTTAATTGAGAAGTGTAAAATCATTGAGTTGCCAAAAATCACGGATGTTAGAGGAAATCTCACATTTATAGAGGGCGAGAAGCACATTCCATTTCAAATAAAGCGGGTTTTCTACCTGTACGATGTGCCAGGTGGTGCATCACGCGGTGGACATGCACACTATAAACTCCAGCAGTTGATAATTTCCGTGAGTGGAAGTTTTGATGTAGTATTAGATGATGGAGAAACGAAGAAAAAGGTTCATCTGGATAGAGCATACTACGGACTCTACATACCTCCGAAGGTATGGCGTGAACTTGAGAATTTTTCAACAGGGGCTGTTGCACTTGTTCTTGCTTCGGAATTGTACGATGAAAAAGATTATGTCAGGGATTATGAGACATTTAAGAAATTGTGTGGGAAGTGATGCCCATGGGGAGAAGAATGGCTGATGATGTGGGAAAAATTGGTCGCAATGTAGAAATTTATGATAATGTAAAAATAGGAAAAAATGTAACTATCGGGGATAACACAATAATCTACGAAAATGTAGAGATTGGAGACAATACCTATATCGGGCCAAATTGTATACTTGGAGAGCCACTTGCGGGATTTTATAAGGCAAGGGATTATCAGAACCCACCGCTGAAAATAGGAGAGCACTCTATAATCCGAAGTGGGTCCATATTATATGCTGGCTCTACTATTGGAGACCATTTTGAGACAGGGCATCAGGTCACGATAAGAGAAAACACAATAATTGGAACACATTTCAGAGTGGGAACACTCTCTGATATTCAGGGGTATGTTAAAATCGGAGATTATACACGGTTCCACAGTAATGTGCACATAGGTCAGACCTCAACGATTGGAAATTATGTATGGATATTTCCTTATACAGTGCTAACGAATGACCCACACCCACCTTCTGACACATGTACGCAGGGA
>Ga0078972_1006416_pt1 | contig 27948 bp, 24 predicted proteins | sample YelNatPaOPGAMG01_FD_67568 | JGI IMG/M metagenome (GOLD analysis project Ga0078972, IMG submission 67568) | Hot spring thermophilic microbial communities from Obsidian Pool, Yellowstone National Park, USA - OP-RAMG-01 (SPADES assembly) (version 2) | ecosystem: Environmental > Aquatic > Thermal...
AGGGCGAAGTGAAGTACGGGGTCATACCTCCTGGTGGGCGTGTATCTGCAAGTCTCTCCGAGCCTGGCAAAGTCGTTGTTGAGGTTGCAGGGAGCTCTGGAGGAGATGGTCCTGGGACTTTGGTTTACATTCCGATCAAGCTGAGAAGCGACCTCAAGGCCGGAAGCTACCCGTTGGTGTTGAGGGTAGAGCATTTGAGTGATACTGCTGGCAATGTCCTTTACGGACCTGGGGATGGGACACCTGGGGAGGTAAAGGTTGTCCGCCGCGGGGATATGAACGGAGATGACAGGGTAACGACTTCGGATGCTACGATAGCACTGCGGATAGCGATAGGGCTTGAGCGTGCATCTGAGTACCAGCTTAGGGTAGGTGACCTGAACGGGAATGGTAAGATAGACGTATCGGATGCGACGAAGATACTGCGCGGTGCCATAGGGCTTGAGAGGCTTTGAGAGAGAGTCGGAGCCTGGACTACCAACAGGCCGCTGGAGCATCCAAAGGAGGAAAAGCCGCACAAACGCAGAAGCAAAAAGCAAACCAGCAAAACATCCGTTCCAGAAAGCATTGGCTTGGCAGTGAGAGCGGCCGGCCTTGCGCAGGGGAAAGGAGATGCTGAAATGTGCAAGAGGATGAATGCAACCAACTACCCTAACACAGCCAACCTGGCTTCCTTGAGGAATGCGTGCCGATTTGCAGCGGCTTTGGTTTTGGTTTTTGTGGCGCTTACCGCCCTGCCTGCGTTTGCCGAGAGGCCGGATATTGTTTGGATGGCAGGCGGGCACTTGTGGGTGCACTCCGTCGCCTTCTCACCCGATGGCAGCATGATTGCATCGGGGAGTTTGGACCACACCATCAAGCTATGGCGAGTACCTGATGGTGCGCTTCTCAGGACGCTTAAGGGGCATACTGGTCCCGTGACCTCCGTCGCCTTCTCACCCGATGGCAGCATGATTGCATCCGGGAGTTGGGACAAAACCATCAAGCTATGGCGGGCATCTAATGGTCAGCTTCTCAGGACGCTTGAGGGGCACACTAATTGGGTGCTCTCCGTCGCCTTCTCGCCCGATGGAAGCACGATTGCATCGGGTGGAGAATACCCAGACAAAACCATCAAGCTATGGCGTGTATCTGATGGTGCGCTTCTCAGGACGCTCAAGGGGCACCCTTGGGGTGTGAACTCCGTCGCTTTCTCACCCGATGGCAGCATGATTGCATCGGGAGGAAGAGGATGGCCAGACTACACCATCAAGCTATGGCGAGTATCTGATGGTGCGCTTCTCAGGACGCTTGAGGGGCACACTGAGGAGGTGACCTCCGTCGCTTTCTCCCCCGATGGAAGCATGATTGCATCGGGGAGTGTGGACAACACCATCAAGCTATGGCGTGTATCTTATGGTGCGCTTCTCAGGACGCTTCGTGGGCACACTGGTGGTGTGCTCTCCGTCGCCTTTTCCCCCGATGGAAGCATGATTGCATCGGGGAGTTGGGACGAAACCATCAAGCTATGGCGTGTATATGATGGTGCGCTTCTCAGAACGCTTCGTGGGCACACTGGTGATGTGGAATCCGTCACCTTCTCACCCGATGGGAGCATGATTGCATCGGGAAGTGAGGACGGCACCATCAAGCTATGGCGAGTATCTGATGGTAAGCTTCTCAGGACGCTTGTAAGGCACACTGATGTTGTGTGGTCCGTCGCCTTCTCGCCCGATGGAAGCACGATTGCATCGGGTGGAGGATGGAATGACAAAACCATCAAGCTGTGGCGTGTATCTGATGGTGCGCTTCTCAGGACGCTTGAGGGGCACACTAATGAGGTGACCTCCGTCGCCTTCTCACCCGATGGAAGCATGATTGCATCGGGGAGTTATGACAACACCATCAAGCTATGGCGTGTATCTGATGGTGCGCTTCTCAGGACGCTTGAGGGGCACACTGGTTGGGTGTTCTCCGTCGCCTTCTCGCCCGACGGCAGCATGGTTGCATCGGGGGGTGGGAACGACCCCACCACAGAAAAGTCCGACAACACCATCAAGCTTTGGCGGGTGTCCGATGGTCAGCTTCTCAGGACGCTTGAGGGGCACACTTGGTATGTGACCTCCGTCGCCTTCTCCCCCGATGGCAGCATGGTTGCATCGGGGGGTGGGTACGACTACACCACAGAAAAGTCCGACAACACCATCAGGCTATGGCGTGTATCTGATGGTGCGCTTCTCAGGACGCTTGAGGGGCACACTCGGAAAGTAACCTCCGTCGCCTTCTCGCCCGATGGAAGCATGATTGCATCGGGGAGTTATGACAACACCATCAAGCTATGGCGTGTATATGATGGTGCGCTTCTCAGGACGCTTGAGGGGCACACTAGTTACGTGGAATCCGTCGCCTTCTCCCCGGATGGAAGCAAGATCGCATCGGGGAGTTTGGACAGCACTATCAAGCTTTGGCGAGTGTCTGATGGTGCTTTGCTCAAGACCTACGACGAAGAGACTGTGGATGTGCTATCCGTTGCCTTCTCCCCAGACGGGAGTCTGATTGCGTGGGGGCGTGGGGATGCCACGCTTGTTGTCGCCAGGAACCCGTTCCCTGCAGCCGTTAAGCCAGCCTTGAGGGAGTTGGAAAACACGCTCTTCAAGAAGATTCAGTCTGACATCGACAGCATCGCGTGGGCCTTTGGTTCAGTTGAAGGCTATGACGTAGAGGCCAAGATTTACCACGCATTGATGCCGGTCCATTGGGCCATAGTCAAAGGCTTCACCACCGTCGGCTCCATTGCTAAGTTCCTCAAGGACCCCCAAGAGGCACTCAAAGATGCGGGAAATTCAGCGGGGCTCATCTTAACGGGAGCGAGCATTCCGTTTTTCATCCAAGGCATCCAGGGGCAAGAGCAGAACATCACGCTTGCTATCTACGGGCCGCAGTACATTGATGTGGTTGAGAGGATGCGGGAAGAGGCGAGGGCGCTGGCCAAACCGACCCTGGTTTCCCCGTTCGACCAGGGCATCTTTGAGGGTGAGATCAAGGCGCGGCTGCTTGCCGATACCTCGATCTTCAGCGAAAAGTCCCCGGTTCAGGTTTTTCTGCCCACGGCCGGCGGCGGGCAGGTTATGGCAAGAGGGTGCTGGGAAGCCTACCTGCAGATGAAAGCTGCCATCGAGGCGCTTATCTCCAGGGTTGAGAAGGGGATGACATCGGAGGAAGCCGCGAAGCTCTTCCGGAGGATAATGGAGATAAAGGGCAGCATAGACAGATCTCGGTCGGGCCGCACGGAAGTTCTCCTTTCAAGCGGCGAGAAAGTGGAGCTTGGGAGGATAGCTGAGGAGGCGAATGTAGAGGATGCGCTGTGGGGTGCGATCGACACAGAGCTGCAGTTAGAGGAAGAGATCGTAGTCAGGCAGACTTGCGAGGTTGTTGTGAGCCTGGCCTTGCCCGACCAGCTATCCAGCTTTTTCTCAATCACCTTCAAGGCGTACAATCTCGTGTCTTCTGGAGTGGAGGCGATCGTCAGCAGAAAGGTCAACGTGGAGGAGGCGGTATACGAGATGCCTCAGGTCATGCTTTTCAGCCTCTCAGCAGAACTTCGCAGTTTGTGGGATGTGGTGGATGACCTGACGCGTCCCTGGTCTGCGGTCAGAAAGTTCACGGTATCGGATGGCACCGTTGCCCTGAAGATTGCGCTTGGCGTGTTGAAGCAGCCGACTGCGGAACAGATTCGGGCGTATGACCTGAACAGTGATGGCAAGGTAAACATCTCTGACGTTATTCTGATACTGAAGGCGGCCGTAGGGCTTGGGGCGGTGTAGAGCATCTTTCGATCACTCCTGGTTTCCATCTCCCGCGTGTGCACAGACCGGAGGCATGGGTAACAACCAGACACGAACCATGGTGACCTTATGCTGGAAGGTATCGCCATGCATTGGAAGGACCGTAAGAGCTGACAAGCGTGTAGTTGGATTTGGTGTGCCTGGTCATAAAGTGTGGAACCGCATGGTACTCCTCACTGGCCAGCAATCTTATATGATACCAATGTCTCGGTGACCCCACTCTCGACGCACACGCGCTTCACCAGTCCGACACCTTTGGCGAACCACATGTCATAGGTGCCTTTCGGGCCTTTCTTGCGAATCCCCAATGTCTGTTGGAAGGAGCCGCAGGGGACCGTCACAGGCTGAGCAGGAAGCATCGAGTACGTCCACTCCCCACGGACGCACGGCTGGTCCGCAACTGCTTCACCGATCGCTCCCATAGCCCTTCTCCTACGTTGCGTTCGGATGGCTGGCGCGCAAGCTGACCTCACTGCCCGCTGCCGCCGCGGTGGCCGACAAGCGCGCGCAAGCTATCATCTACTAGTAGGCTTTGGCGAACACCACGCGCCCGTCGCTCTCGCCGCCGCAGATAAGGCATTCGCCGCTCCCGTTCTCGCGCTCGAACGGAATCACGCGGATGGTTGCTTTCGTCTCTTCGCCGATCCTGGCCTCGCACTCCGTTGAGCCGCACCAGTGGCTGAGGGCAAAACCGCCTTGCGCATCCATGAACGCCTTGAACTCGTCGTAACTATCGATGCGCTTCGTGTTAGCCTCTCGGAACGCCAGAGCACGGTCGTACATCGACTTCTGCACGTCTGCCAACAGGGCGTTCAGGGTCCCGGTCAGGCAGTCCCAGCTGGCGGGGGTCTTGGCGCCGGTATCGCGCCTGGCAAGAACCACCTGCCTGGACGACACGTCCTTGGGCCCAACCTCCAGGCGAACCGGCACGCCGCGCATCTCCCAATCGTTGAACTTCCAGCCGGGCGATAGGTTGTCGCGGGCGTCCACGTGAACCCGCACTGCCGCGGCAAGCTGCTGCTTGAGGGAATCCACCGCCTGCATCACGGCGGCGCGCTCCTCTTCGGTGCGGTATATGGGGACGATCACCACCTGGTGGGGGGCCAACACGGGAGGGAGCACAAGGCCCTTGTCGTCGCCGTGGGCCATCACGATGGCGCCCACCATGCGCGTGGAGACGCCCCAGGAGGTCTGCCAAACGTACTTCTGCTCGTTCGCCTCGTCCAGGAACTGAATGTTGAACGCCTTGGCGAAGTTCTGGCCCAGGAAGTGGCTGGTGCCGGCCTGCAGGGCGCGCCTATCGCCCATCATCGCCTCGATGGCGTAGGTGTCCACCGCGCCGGCGAACTTCTCTTTCTGCGTCTTGCGGCCGCGGATTACCGGCAGTGCGGCGCAGGTTTCGGCGAACTCGGCGTACACGTCCAGCATGCGCAGCGTCTCTTCACGGGCCTCCCGCTCGGTGGCATGGGCGGTGTGGCCCTCCTGCCAGAGAAACTCCGTGGTCCTAAGAAACAGCCTTGGGCGCAGCTCCCAGCGCACCACGTTGGCCCATTGGTTCAGCAGCACGGGTAGGTCTCGGTACGACTGAATCCATTTGGCCAGCATCTCGTTGATGATGGTTTCGGAGGTGGGGCGCACAACCAGCGGCTCCTCAAGCTCTTTGCCGCCAGCGTGCGTAACCACGGCAAGCTCAGGCGAGAACCCCTCGACGTGCTCCGCCTCGCGGCGTAGGTACGACATGGGGATGAAGAGCGGGAAGTACGCGTTGCTGTGGCCGGTTGCCTTGATTCGGTCGTCCAGTTGGCGCTGGATGTTCTCCCACAGCGCGTAGCCGTATGGGCGAATGACCATCGCGCCTTTGACGGTTGAGTAATCGGCCAACTCCGCCTTCTGAACCACGTCGGTGTACCAGCGGGCGTAATCCTCGCCGCGTGGCGTAACTCCTTTGATGGAAGCCTGGCGCTTGTCGTTCCTGCCTTCCTTGCTCATCGTCTCCTCATGTGGGCACCCGTGGCGCTGAGGTGGGCCGCCGAGGTGCGGATATGGATTGGGCCCCAAAGCTAGGCCGCCGGGGCCGATTGTAGCACGCCCCCGGCCCGAATGTCAATCGTTCGGTTGTCCGCTTGCCGCGCGCTGGCATTGACTTTGGAGGACTCGCGCCGCTACCATTCCGATGGTTTCGCAAAATGCGGGTTGCGAAACCTAGGAGGCGGAAATGTCCACTCATATAACGCCAGCCGAGACGGAGTTGAAGGCCAAAGAGCTGAAGCCATCCGCCCTGCAGATGCAGGGCATCTCCAAGCGAACTATGGAGGAGCATTTCAAGCTCTACCAGGGCTACGTCAACAAGTACAACGAGATCACTCGCAAGCTCCGCGACGTTGACCGCGGATCTGCCAACCAAACGTACAGCGACCTGAGAGAGCTGAAGCTGGAGCTGAGCTTCGCGCTGGGCGGCGTGAAGAACCACGAGATCTACTTCGATCACCTCGGCGGCAGCGGGGGCCGCCCAGAGGGCCGTCTGCTTGAGGTGATTGAGCGCGACTTCGGCTCGTACGATGCCTGGGCCGCGGACCTGAAGGCAACGGGCATGGCCGCCAGGGGCTGGGTGTGGCTGGCCCTCGACCACGACCTGGGGCATTTGCAGAACTACCTTGGCGACGCCCAAAACACCTTCCCCATTTGGCACGCCACCCCCATCCTCGCCCTCGACACGTACGAGCACGCCTACTTCATCGACTTCGGCACGAACCGAGCCGCGTACATCGACGCCTTCTTCGCCAACCTGGACTGGCAGCCGGTGGCCCGAAGGCTTGAGATGGCTGAGCGGATGCAGCGTGCCCACCTGGGGATCTAGCCAAACCGGTGCGCCCCAGCAAAGGGGCGCACCCACCATTCCCCCCTCTCCAATTCTCCTTGCCGGGTGAGGTCCCGGCAGAGCCACGGCGGGGGAGCATCCCCGTTGCACAAAGCGCTTCCTGATGGGCCGCGCGGCAACCGCGTCGCCGCCTTGGCGGTTGCCGCGGCACGGTGCCTTCAGCGCCGTCCCTTCCCAGCCGATAATAACAGCAAGCATACGGCGGGTATGCCTGTCGAGCCGGCCTCTGCACCGCAGAAGGGCTATGGAACCCACGTTAGGCCATCCGCGTCCTCGAGTATGGAGACATCCGAATTCAAGCATGCCTCGAGCAACTGAGTAAGCGGCGGCCAAGCCGGGTAGAGTGTGAGTGAGGAATCCGTGACTGTGCCAACCGACATGGCGGGGGAGGAGTGCCGGCCCCACCTAACTATGCCAGAGATGGAGAGGGGTTACCCGGTCCTCCTCGTCACAAACGATGGCGTCGTCCACTTCGAATCGTTGGATGCGCTCAGCCGGGCGGTTCTCGCCAATCGAGAGTGGGTGTGCGCTGCGTTTGCCGTGGACTGCGTCGAGCGATCGGTTCGCGACGTGCGTCACTGCGTTGTCGCCCTCGCCAGGTCGCTCTCGTTCAGCCAGGAAGAGCTCGAGTGCATCGAGACGGCGGTTGGCGAAGCGGTGCTGAACGCCGTGCGGCACGGTCAATGCACCCCGGGCCCGGGCTGCATTAACGTGCGCTGTGTGAACGAGCCAGACCGTATTGTGATCGACATAACCGATAAGGGGCCGGGGTTTGACCCCGATATCGTGCCTGCACCCGTGGCCGAGAACCTAAAGGTAAGCGGCTACGGCATCTGCCTGATGCGAGGCATGATGGACCGCGTGGTGTTCACCAACGCACCGGACGGTGGCGCCAACGTTCAGATGATGAAGCTCAAGGGCGCCAAGTCCTAGACGTACGATGTGCAATCGGCACCTTGTGTTTGCAAGCGAGCTTAGCATCGGTATCAGCCGCCGAAGGCGCGTCTACCCACTCCGCCCGTGCGCGGCCGATATCCAGCTTGACATGCCAGGTAGCAAGCAACTATAATCTTCGCGGCCTGAGTAAGTTCCGATCAGACCATGGGCCTTGGCAGTGCGGCGTCGGTTGCCCCAAGACAGATTGCCCCACCGGCAGAGCAAACGATAGGAGGCAAAGAATGAGGCGTTGGTTAGTGGTCGCCGTCATAGCAGTCCTGGCAGTGGCACTGATTGGCACCACCGCCATGGCTCAAGAAGTGCCGGAGAAGCCTTGGGCGGTGAAGGTAGGCATCTTCCGGCCCGACAGCAGCGCGTGGCGAGACGTGAGCAGAAGCACCTGGCTGATGCTCGGCGTTGACTACACGGCCCAGGTTACCCCATCGGGCGCAGAGTGGCTGGGCAGCTTGGAGTACGCGCCTGGCAAGAACAGCAACCACCTGTGGTCGCTCCAGGGCATCTACAAGCTGAGGTCTCGTACCGACGAGAGCCAGCGGACCGGTTTCTACTACGGAGCCGGTGTTGGTGCGTACTTCGCGAAGGTGAGGGACAAGGCTCTCAACATAAGCAAGAGCCAAACTCGCTTTGGCATTCCCATCCTTGCCGGCATCGACTTCACCAAGGACTTCTTTGGGGAAGTCAAGTACAACCTCGTCTTCAGCAAGGTGCTGGGCGAGCGCGTCAATGGGTTCGACGTAGCCCTGGGCTACCGCTTCTAGCGTTCGCGGCCACTGATGTCAAGCTGCCAGGGGCAGGGCTAATCGGGACGTAACTTAGGCACCGCAAAGCGGCGTGGATAGACAGAGGCGCCCGGAACATTGGGTAGAGCGCCAGGACCTAGTCCGCGCCGCTTGTGGTTCTGGTGGTTTCGCGCTCTCTCCTAACCTTTGGACACCCCCGGCCCAATCATCTTGCTCTCCAGCATGGTTTGGAACGCTGAGTCATATGCGTCCAGCGGCAGGTCCACCCGTCCGCGGCGTCTGCTGGACTCGTAGGCGGCGAAGAAGACCTCGGTGGCGTGGAGGGCACGGCGGGCGGATAGCTCGGGCTCTCTGCCGGTCTTAAGTGCATCCACCACATCGGCGATGGCGCGGTCTATGGCCACGCCATCGTGCAGCCCCTCGGCAACCTCCACCACGGTCCACCTGCCGTGGCCACCGCCAAGCACGTTCAGCACGGGCTGCTCCCAGCGCAGTTCGATGATGCCTTCGGAGCCCACCAGGCGGTTGGCATAGCCAACGTCGGCGCCGTCGCCCGTCTGCAACAGGCCCCTAACGCCGTTTGTGAACTGGAAGTCCACCACCGCCTGGTTCTCGAGCGGCACGCCGAAGACCTTTCGCTCGCGGCGGGCATCGATCTGGGCGATCACCCACTCCGGCGGCGTCTCGTCGTTGAAGAAGAAGAACATGTCCAGCCAGTGGGTTCCCCAGTCGTATATGTTGTCGCAGGCGCCTTCGATCCGCTTCATCTGGCCAATCAACCCATCTTTGAGCAGCTTCTTGGCGCGCTGGAACGGCTCGAGGAACCGCCGCTGGTGGTTGAACGTGAGTTGGACGCCTCGCTCCTCGCAGCAGCGCGCCATGCTAAGCGCTTCGCCCCAAGTAACGGCCATCGGCTTCTCGCAGTGGATGGCCCTAACTCCTGCCTTCGCGCTGTCGATGACCATGCGCGCGTGAAGGTGCGGCCAGGTGCAGATGCTCACCACGTCCAGCTTCTCTTCGGCAAGCATCTGGTTGTAGTCCGTGTAGGTTGCGGGCACGGAGAACTTCTCTGCAAACGCCTTGGCGTTCTCCTCCGAGATGTCCGCGCACGCCACCAGCTCGCAATCGGGAAGCTTGGCGTACCCCGCGGCGTGGGAGTATGCCATCCCAAAGCCGGTGGCCCCTTCGGTGCGCCAGGGACGTCCAACGCCGATGAACCCCACCCTGAACTTGTCTGCCATGCCGTATCTCCCTCAGCTTACGAAGATCGACGGCGGTATCGCCGCTCTTGCACAGTAGCTAGTTCGCCGCCACAGCCCAAGCTGCCTGCCTACCGCCTAGCCTGAACTGGAACTGCCAAGAGACACGGTGCAGAACACAGAAGCTGGGAAACCAGGAACGGACTTGGCGTACCATTCCTTGGTTTTCTTCCGGCTTCCTAGCGGGCCAAGAGAACGAGTTGCCACTGCGCTTTCGCGCTGAAAGGCCCAGATGGTACGGTAACGGCGTCTGGCGGCTAGCCCACGAATCGCTCAACGGCCTTGGCCAGCCCGGCACGCTCGTTAGTGTCCGTCACGTGGAAGCCGGCCTTCCGCAGCTCTGGTGGGGCGTTGCCCATCACCACGGCGGTGCCGGCATACTCGAGCATCGGCAGGTCGTTGAAGTTATCGCCGATGGCGAGGATCTGCTCTCGCATCAGCCCACGGGCCGCTGCAAGCCGCTGGATGGCGTGGGCCTTGGAGCATTCTGGATGTATGATGTCCAGAAAGGTTAGGCCCAGCTCTGGGTAGGAGGTCTCAAGCAGCCGCATCCTGCCACGAAGCTGTTCCAGCAGGGCGTCGCGGAGGGGATGCACGCGCTCCGGCACGCCGCCGCACATGAGCTGGGTGGGGGGTGCAACCATGGCGGCTAGCAGGTCGGGCACGCGGTACACGCAGTGGGCATTTCGCTCCACATAGCGGCGCAGCCAGGCGTTGTGTGGATCCACGTAGGGGCCCAGCCACATGCGCATGGAGGCATCTTCAAGGGCGTAGTGGGCGATTGGGTCGAGCTGGTGTGCGAGGATGCGAGGGAGCACGGCGGCGGCCACATGGAGGGGCAGCGGCTGGTGGTACTCCACGTTGCCCGTGATGGCGTGCCGAATGAGGGCGCCGTTGTGCACGACGATCGGAAGGTCCAGGCCGAGCTCGGTTGCCACCGGCGCAGCGGTTTCAAACCGCCTGCCCGTCACGAGCACAACCTCCACCCCCGCGTCCATTGCCCGCCGTAGCGCTACCTTGTTGGCGTTTGGGATGTGGGACTGCGAGTCCACCAGCGTGCCATCGATGTCCACCGCGATGAGTTGGATTGCCAATTGGCGGAGCCCCTCCCCTTGGGTGTTCCAGGCAGGGGAAGCGGCATCCTGCCCAGCGCACGCGACTTCGGCGGGGGGATGGACGCGGATGGTTGCCATCCCTCACATCCGTTTCCCCGCAGTTGGAGAGGCGCAGCGAAACCAGTTGGAGGGGAACCGCAGGTGTAAGGGCTCGCAACCGTGTGTAGGCCTGGCGCCAGGCTTGCCGTTCCTATGCCAGCACAACCCGGACTGGGATGCACCGTCCGAGAACGGCTCCTGCACATCCGCCGGCTCCACCAAACGGATGCCCGCATTGCTCATCTTGGCGCATGAGGGCTGGGGATGGGGGCGCTAAGGCAAGCCAGGCGCGGCGTCTTCGCAAGCCCCCATCCCTGTCAGGAAGCCGGTTTGTGGCAGTATTGGTAGCAGTATTGCGGCTGGTGACAGCGGAAGCACATGTTGCCGGGCTTGAAGGAAGCCGTCTTGGCGTGGCCGCTGGGCAGCCAGCCAGCGGGATGCGGCATCGGCGTGCCGTGGCAGGCGTCGCACTCCCGCTGGGTGTGGCAGGTGAGGCATCTTGCCCTTTGGGTCAGCGCCAAACGACCATGCCGCACCCGCCAGTTGTTCACATGGTCCGGCGGCATCATGTTGGGGCCGCCGTGACACGTGTTGCAGAAGGACTGCGCGTGGCAGCGGGCGCACAGGGCCCTGTTCTTGGCGGGGGCGGCGTGGGCGTGCAGCCAGCCAGCGGGATGCGGCATTGCAAGCCCGTGGCAGTTGCTGCAGTAAGAGGCCGCGTGGCATGTTGAGCACTGCTGTTTGCCCTGCAGGCTGTAAGTGCCGTGCAGCTTCTGGGGCCAGCCCGGCAGCTGGTGCGATTGCGGACGCATCCGGCTGTGGCAATCGGAGCAGAAGTTGGCCTCGTGGCAGGTGCGGCAGAAGGCGAGCCGCGTTTTGGCTTGGGCCTGATGCCCCTGGATCCATGGCATCGGATGCGGCAGCGCCTTCATCCGCGCGTGGCAGGTTGTGCACGCAACCTGGCCGGGGAATCGCCACCCGTGCTGTGAGTGACAGCCGAGGCAGAAGCGCTGCGGGTGGTTGGGTATCTTGTGCGCGGGCACGTTCGCTGGCAGCGGGGTGTGGCAGCCCTGGCACTGTTGCACGCCCTTGAACCGCCAAGAGTGGGCAGGATGGCAGATCACGCAGTCTTTATGCGCCTGCGGGGTGGTGGCAGTAACGCCATCCGGGTGGCACACAATGCAGCCAGCCTTGGGGTTGGTGTTTATGTGCGGCTGATGGCAGATGGTGCACGGGAACTGCATCGGGGCGCCAAGCGGCAGGTTGAGGCTCTTCTCGGGCAGATTTGCGTGGCACTTGAGGCAGGTGGCCCTCGTTGGGGCTAGGCTGGGCCCCTCACGGGTGAACTGATGGCACACTAGGCAGTGGAACTTGGCCATCGGCTGGATGCGGATCACGATCTGGGCGTGGCACTGGCGACAGACGTCTGGAGATGCCGAGAATCGATGCAAGCCCGTGGTGTGGCATCGGATGCACCGGATCTTGGCGTTGACCACGTGGACCTGGTGGCCGGCGGTTCGGCTGACGTCTTGCCTGCCTCTGTAGCCAGCGAAGTGGCAGTTGCGGCACGGCCCGTCGCTTACAATAACATTGGCGGGCTTGGGGGTTTGGCGCGCAACCTGCGTGATGAACAGCTCTCGCACGGAGTGGAGCATGCCCTCGCGGTGGCACTGGCCGCACGCCGTGCTTTGGTGGGGGCTGTTGGCCCACGTTTGCCACGCCGGGCTGGGGTAGTGGCACGCCCTGCAGGAACCTGGGTTGCGCCTGGCATGGGCGGCCGCTTGCCATACAACCACCAACACAACGAGGGCGGCGATGAAGACCGCCCATGCTCGGAATGTGAGCCACGTAAAGCGCCTATGCGCCCTCAAATGCTACTCCTTCCCCGTTGGCACAGGGTGGTGCGGTTACGATCCGCCCCCCCATTGCTTGTTCGCCAACGCGGGGCGGAGTCCCTCGCTGGGGCGGGGCATAACCTCGTGTGAGAAGCTGTGTGCTGCTTTGGGCAGGCGGCCGCTTCTATCAGCCGCCGTGATCTGCGAGGGGGGGTGTGGGCTGCGGGTGATCGAGCGCAGCCATCGCCACGGCGTAGCCTCTGCAGTGGGAGATGCTGACGCTAACGCGGGCGCCGCGGGAGAGCTCCAGCGCCTTTCCTCGAAGCACCACGTACGGCTTGCCCAGTCCGTCGTGCACGATCTCGATGTCTTGCCACGGCACCAGCCGGCCTAAGCACTTAATCACCGCCTCCTTGGCGGCCCAAAAGCCGGCCAGGTGGTGGTCTCGCATCGGCTTGGATTCGCAGTATGCAAGCTCGGTTTCAGTGTAGACGCGTTCGACGAAGCGGCGCCGCTCCGCCGCCCTCGCCACTCGCTCCACTTCGATGATGTCTGTGCCAATCTCCACTGCTATGGCTCTATCAGGGTAGGAACTGACGCTTGTAAACGCCGGACGCGAGCCCGGCCCGCGACTTCGGAGTGTGCCGATCAGCCGTGGTTCGCCATCTCCAAGAACAACTTGTGGATGCGAAGGTCCTCCGTGAGCTCCGGGTGGAAGGAGCTGACCAGGCAGTTCCCCTGGCGGGCAAGCACAATGTGGCCCTCCACTTTGCCCATCACGTCTACGTCCGGGCCGACCTCCGTTACCACGGGTGCGCGGATGAACACGCCGTGGACTGGCTTCTCGCCAAGCTCCGGCACGATGATGTCGGTCTCAAACGAGTCGATCTGGCGTCCGAACGCGTTTCGGCGGACGGCGATGTCGATGAGACCTAGCGACGGCTGTTCCATCCCCTCAACCTGGCGGGCCAACACAATCATGCCCGCGCAGGTGCCGAACAGGGCCATTCCCTGCCGATGGCGCTCCCTTATGGCCTGGTCCAGTCCCCATCTCTCCATCAGCTTCACGAACGTCGTGCTCTCCCCGCCGGGTATGATGAGGCCGGAAAGGCCACTCAGCTCCTCGGGGGTTCTGACCTCCTTCGCGTCGTGAACGCCTGCGCGGGCGAGCGCGGCCAGGTGCTCCCTAACCGCCCCCTGCAGTCCCAACACTCCTATTTTGCCGCTCACTTGCAAACGCTCCAGGTGTATCGCTCACTGCTGGTATATCGGTTTGCCTTGCGACGCCCATGGTCCTGCAATCCATGGGCATTGCGGCGGGGCGTGTCCAGGGCCGCAGTGGGAAAGATGGGAACAGGAAGCGAGTAACGGACTGTGCGCACCGTTCCTTGCCTCCTGCATTCCTCCCAGCGTAAGGTTGGCGATCGGTTGGCGCACTGCCAACTCTCTCGCGGCGCGGGCTTGGCGGGAGGGAAACGCGCCTCCGCGCCCATCCGCGGCTGACACCGCGCCACCCGGCGCCCTTCCCCACGCAACGGATGGCGAAGCTGGGGTGAATGGAAGCACAGACGGCGCGCGCGCTTGGCTTGTCACAACGCGCGTTCCCCTGCCACCCGCCTCTGATCTCTCTTCCGTCTCTCGCTATCCCAGGCTATCCAGCGTTTCCCTGAGCACCCGCGCGGAGTTGAGGAGCGACTCGCGCTCGGCGTCGGTGAGCGGGAGCTCCAACCGCTGGCCCACGCCAGATCTCCCCAGCACGCTGGGCACGCTTAGGCACACGTCTTGGATGCCGTATGCGCCGCTCTGCAGGGTGGAGATGGGCACCACCGCGCGGGCGTCCGTGGCTATAGCTTCCACCAGCCGGGCGACGGTGATCGCGATGCCCCAGCCGGCGCCGCCCTTGAGGCGAATCACCTCCGCGCCGCCCTTCTTGGTCTGCTCAAACAGGTCGGCAACCTTCGCCTCGTCGTAGCCGGGCATGTTGGCGATCGGCACGCCGTTGACGGACGCCCTGGACCAGATCGGCACCATCGAGTCGCCGTGCTCGCCCAGGATCATGGCGTTCACCAGGCGGGGGTCCACCCCGAAATACTCGCCGAGCAGCGACCTGAACCTGGTGGTATCGAAGAAGGTGCCGGAGCCGAACACCCTATCCGAGGGCAGGTAGCCGTCTTGGGTGGCTAGGTAAGTGAGAATATCCACTGGGTTGCCGACGACGAGGAGAATCGCGTTACGTGAGAGGCCAGCCGACTTCAGGTCCTGGAGGATCTGCTTGAAGAGGTCCACGTTGCGGCCGATGAGCTGGAGGCGGCTTTCATCCGGGCGGCGTCGCAGGCCGGCGGTGACGACGACGACGTCGGAATCGGCGGCGTCGCGGTAGTCACCGGCCCTGATTCGCTGCGAGCCCGCCAGGGAGGTTCCGTGGCGCAGGTCCAGCGCCTCGCCCTGGGCGGCGTCTTGCATAGCCACGTCAATCAAGACCATCTCCTGAAAGCAGTTGAGCATCTGCAGGGCGAAGGCGGTGTTGGAGCCGACGCGCCCTCCTGCTCCCACAATGGATACTTTCATTGGGTGCCTCTTCCGTTGATAGAGTTGGGGCAGATCGGCCTGGAGGCGTTCCGGGCGTCACCAGGCCGTTAACAGTATTGGCTTCGGCATAAGGTGTGGCTAACCTGCCGGGCAGGGCGCTGCAAAGGAGGTTGGCTCTCGAGAGCCAGATGGCGCCTTCGCCTGCGTAGGGCGGGCGGTCTGCCGCCATGCGCCCGCCTACGCCGGAGGGGTGGATAGCGAAACCTCATGCAGGCCTCTCTTGCACGCTCTAGTTATGCTTGGGTATAACCGATCATGCTCATGTAAGTCTCTGCAAGCTTGTGGGCGGCTAGCTCGACTCGTTTGCCGGCCCCAGCACGGCCCGACGCCGACGAAAGGACCAACGGATGCCATCGGTAATTCAGAAGCTTCGCGCTGGCATGACGGCGCTGGTTGGAGCGCTCGCTCTGGCGGCATGCATCGCTTCCAATGCCCACGCGCAGGTGCTGAAAGTGGGAGACTATAGCGCGGCGCCGGGGGAGATCGTGCCCGTGCAGATCACTGTGGACGCGGGCATAAAGGGCCTCGCGGGCGCCCAGGTTGTGCTCAACACGGCCACTGTTACTCCTGCCGGAGCTCCCGAGATCTTTCCAACCTCGGACGCAGACGTAACCTACGGCGTGGTACCGCCGGGCGGCTTCCTCTCGGTTGGCCTCCGCAACCCAAGCGAGGTGAACTTGGCCCTCGTGAACAGCAAGACCGGCGACGGCCCAGGGGTGCTGTTCACCATCCCGTTCCAGGTGCCCGAGATCGCCATAAAGGACTCCGTGTACCAGCTCAACATCACAACGGCGGACCTCATCACGCTTGCAGGCGATAGCATCCCCTGCACGCCAGTGGGCGGCACAATCACCGTCAACAAGGCTGTGGGTCCCAAGCTTGGCGACGTGAACGAGGACGGCATCGTAACGGTGGCGGACGCCAGCCTGGCGCTCCGCATAGCAGTGGGCATTCGCACCGCCACCGCTAACCAGCTGGCGGCCGGAGACCTTGACGGCGACGGCAAGATCACGGTGGCGGAGGTCACCCGCATCCTCCGCTACGCAATCGGACTGTTGGCGGAGCTGAAGCCAACCCAGTAGGCCCGCGCCGTCCGCCATCCTCCTTGCCAATCGCGTGGTGAGAGCCAGGAAGCCATGACCATTCTCGGTGGCTCCTGGCTCTCCAACCACTGGGCTAGTCCCCCCTCAACCAGGCCAACTCCTCGGGGGTGAGCTGCAGGTCCAACGCTGGCATCGAGGTGCGCGTCTCCGATAGCGACCGCGGCCCAATGAGCGCGAAGGTGGGGAACGGCTGGCAGAGCACGTACGCCGCCGCGACGTTGATTGGAGTGGTGCCCTTTCTGGCCGCAAGCTCCTTCGCCCGCTCAAGCCTGCGGAAGTTCGCCTCGCTGTACCAGCATCGCACGAGCTCGTGGTCGCTCACGTCGTTCGGGTTGCCACGCACGAAGAAGCCGCGACCCTGGCTGGACCACGAGAAGAGCGGCATCTGCGTCTTGGTGAACCAATCTCGCGACTCGCGGTCGGACGAGGCCACGCAGCCGTCCCACACGGGCGACACCATATCGGCCAGGCAGAGGTTGTTGCTGACGGCCGCAAACCCAACCAGTCCGTGAGCTGCAGCGTACTCGTTGGCGGCCTGCACCCGCTCGATCGTCCAGTTGGAGCCGCCGAAGGCGCGCATCCTTCCTGCACGAACGTGCTCGTTCAGCACGTCTACGAACTCGCCCACGGGGACCTCCAGGTTGTCGCGGTGGAGCATGTATATATCGACGCACTCCATCTGAAGCCGCTCCAAGCTCTCTAGCAGCTGCTTGGTGAGCCACTCCGGTGTGCAGTATGGCGTGTGCGCCCCCTTGGCGATCACCACGATCTGGTCTCGGATGCCGCGCTGCCTCACCCAATTGCCGAAGATGACCTCCGACGTGCCGCCTCCGTACACATAGGCCGTGTCGAAGGCGTTGCCGCCGCGCTCCACAAAGTCGTCAAACAGGGCGCTGGCGTGGGGCACTGGCATGATGGCACCCTCCAGCATCGTGCCCATCACCAGGCGGGAGATGGGCTGCTCAACGCCAGCCACCTTGCCGTAGCGCATGTTGTTGCTGGGCATGGGCGCCAGCTTTCTGCCGCTGGCAGGCCGCGTTTGCCCCTCTATGCGCTCGCAGTCGTACGTCATGCCGATCCCAACGCGCCACCTATCGAGGGTGCGCATGTTGCTCAGCGTGTCCTCAACGCTCATGGCGGGGTAGGGGGACTTGCCGGTTTGCACGCCCTCGGCAAAGGCGTCGGCCTCGTAGGCGTACAGGCTCCTGTCGGTTTCAACCACCACCTCGCGCGGCGGCTCGCCGTTGCGGTGCACGATGATCTTGACTGCGCCATCCACGGGCGAGCAGAACCACGGCGAGGGGATGAGGATGGAGCCCTCGGTGCCGTATATGCGAACCACGCTGTCCTGGTTCACCTGCACGCCAGTGGAGAGCTGGGCAACGATGTCGCCGGGGAAGGTGAGGATAGCCACGGCGTATTCATCCACCCGGCTGGCATCGCCCACCTTGCCGGCGGCCTGTACGCGGACCGGCTCGGCGAACGGCTGCCCCGTGGCGACGCCAGCCACCAAGCGCGCCATGGACGTGCAGTAGCAGCCCACGTCCAGAATGCCGCCTCCGCCGAGCGCGTGGTTCAGCAGCCGGCCCTCCAGGTTGAAGCTGCTGTGGAAGCTGAAGGTGGCGCAGATCACGCGCACCTGCCCGATGGCCCCCTCGCGCACCAGCTCAATCAGCCTAGCGGTTTGCGGGTGGCAGCGATACATGAACGCCTCCATGAGGAAGACGCCGTTGCGGTGAGCCGCCTCCGCCACGGCCATCGCCGTGGGGTAGTTGATGGTGAGGGGCTTCTCGCACAGGACGTGTTTGCCCGCGTCTGCCGCTTTGATGGCCCACTCGGCATGGAGGGGATGCGGCGGGCAGATGTAAACCGCCTGCACATCCGGGTCGGCCAAGAGGGCCTCGTACGAGGCATGTCTGTGTGGAACGGCATGCCGGTCGCCAAACCGCTCGGCGGACTCGCGGGTTCTGCTGCCAACGGCTACCAGCCGCCCGGTGCGCGAGTCGGCCAGCCCTTTGGCAAACGTGTTGGCGATGCCACCGGTTGCCAAGATCCCCCAGTTCAGTGTGTCAGCCATGAAGACGTCCCTCTTCCCAAGTTATTCAGCGGACGGCCGCTGCGTATGGGCACTCTCGAACGATGTTACCACAACTGAGCAGCCTACGGGAGGAGTGGCCGGCCCCCATCCCGGGCCCTCGCACGCCCCAACACAAGCCAAGCCTGCCGACTAGCGTTCGCCCCCGTCTCAATCCCACTTCGGAGGGCGCTGGCTGGCATGCTGTTGACTGGAGATAGGCGGGCAGCAGGCTTGTGGAACGGGATGCCTCCCGCACGTCAGAGGCTTACACAATGCAACCACACCTCACACGCTCCCGCCCCTCAGCTACGGGCCAGGTGTGGGGACACCCCGAAGGCCACTTCCCCTCACCCCCAGCCCGCTCTGCGCCCGCGTTGACTCCTATTCATCCGCGCTGGTAGACTATCCACGGTGCTGGCGCAGCAAACTCAGCCTAGCACAAGCTTGTTTGGTGTATGCCAAGAAACTATCCATCCAGGCCCGTCGTGTCCGCCGCCGCCATCACGCTCTGCGGCGATAGTGTGCTCCTCGTGCGGCGCGGCACCCCGCCCAACTTGGGCCAGTGGAGCTTTCCCGGCGGCGCTGTGGAGCTGGGCGAGACCTGCCGCCAGTGCGCCCGCCGCGAGACGCTGGAGGAGACCGGCGTGCCGGTGGATGTGTTGGCCCTGGTGGACGTTGTGGACAAGATCTTCACCGAGGACGGTCGCGTGAGCTACCATTACGTCATCGTTGACTACCTGGCCCGCCCGAAGACAGCGGCGCCCCAGCCCGCCCCGCGTCCTGCAGACGACGCCGCCGAAGCCAAGTGGGTGCCGTTGGCCCAGCTTGATCGCTACGACATCGCTCCGCCGGGCCGTGAGGTGCTGGCTAAGGCCGTCCGCATTAGAGAGGAGGGAGCATGTTAGGCGGTCTGTGCGTGATCACGGCAGAGGGGTTGGTGCCCGGCCGAACCCATCAAGATGTGGCCCGCGCGGCGGTGGAGGGCGGGGCGGCCATGGTGCAGTTCAGAGACAAGGTGGGCAACGGAAGGCGCCTGTACGAGGTAGCCGCCGCCATCCGCCGGATTACGCTGGGCGCGGGCGTGCTGTTCATCGTGAACGACCGCCTGGACGTAGCGCTTGCGGTGGGCGCAGACGGCCTGCACGTCGGCAATGAGGATATCCCGCCCCAGGTAGCCCGCCGCCTGCTGCCACCCGGAGCCATCCTCGGCGTATCCGCCGCCACCCCAGAGGAAGCGCTGGAGGCGGAGGGCGCCGGGGCGGATTACGTGGGGGTTGGCCCCATATTCGCAACCGCCACCAAGCCAGACGCTGGCGAGGCCGTCGGGCCGGAGCGCATAGCGGCGGTGAGGGCAGTCACCAAGCTGCCAATCCTCGCCATCGGAGGCATCACGGCGGAGAACGCGGCTTTGGCGATAAGCGCCGGGGCAAGCGGCGTTGCGGTGATCGCCAGCGTGGCCGCCGCGCCCGATATGCTCGCGGAGGTGCGCCGCCTGCGCGCCGTCGCCCAGGGGCCGGGAGGGCCGCCATGACAGCGGTCCGCCACGTAGGCGAGTTCGACCTGATCGCCAGGTGGTCTCAGCTGGTTGGCCGACGCTCCCCTCAGCTGGTGACGGGGATAGGGGACGATGCCGCGGTCATCGCTTGCAACCCAGACGCGGACACGTTGGTGACCACCGACATGCTGGTGGAGGGCGTGCACTTTCGCACGGATCTCTCCACGTCGGAGCAGCTGGGATGGAAGTCGCTGGCAGTCAGCCTGAGCGATGTGGCGGCCATGGGCGGCACTCCCACCTTCGCGTTTATCTCGCTTGGCCTCCCTGCCGATACGCCGCTGTCCTTCGCAGACGGCCTATATCGCGGGGTGGAACGGTGCGCCGCCGAGTTCGGGGTAACCGTGGCTGGTGGCGATACCGTCTCCGCGCCGGTCATCGTCATCAACCTGGCGCTGCTGGGCGAGGCGCCGGTAGGCCGAGCTGCGCTCAGGTCCGGTGCGCGCCCTGGCGATGCCCTGCTGGTCACCGGCAGCTTGGGCAACTCCCCGGCGGGGCTAAGGCTGCTGATGGCCGGACGAAGGGACGAGCGCTTCTCAATCTGTTTGGCCGCCCACCTCACCCCCATGCCGCGGCTGGCGGAGGCCCGGGCGGCCGTTGCCACTGGCGCCGTCCACGCCATGATCGATCTCAGCGATGGGCTGTCGGGAGACCTGAGGCACATATGCAAGGCCGCAGGAGTCGGCGCCGTCATCGACGAGGCAGCGCTCCCCATCGACGAGGAGTGCCGAGAGGCCGCAGTGTTGTTGGGCTTGGATCCGGTTGACCTCGCGCTCTCGGGCGGAGAAGACTACGAGCTGCTGATGGCCGTGGCCCCCGATGCCGCCAGCCGCGTGATCTCCGCAGTGGCGGCGACTGGCGGCGCACGGGCCACCTGCATCGGGGTGATCCAGCCCGGAGACGTAACCATAAGGCGCGCAACGGGCTGCCTGGCGCCGCTCGAGCCGCGTGGATGGGAGCACTTCGGGCGTGGCTAGCGACGCTGTTGGCGCCGTCTCCCTCGTAGCCGCCACCCCGGACGAGATGGTGCGCCTCGGCCAACGCATGGGCGCCCTCCTGGCTGCTGGCGACCTAGTGCTCCTGTACGGCGACCTCGGGGCGGGCAAAACCACCTTGGTTAAGGGCATCGCTTTGGGGCTGGGCGTGGCAGACCAGGTTGCCAGCCCCACCTTCGCCCTTATTCATCTTCATAGGGGGCGCATTGCCCTGTGCCACGTGGACCTGTACCGCCTGGATTCGGCGGATCAGCTGGAGCCGCTGGGCCTTGAGGAGTGCCTGGAGGGCGACGCGGTAACCGTGGTGGAGTGGCCTGAGATAGTAAGCGATTGGCTGCCGCCGTGCCGCCTGGAGGTGCGCATCTCGTTGGCGGAGGGTGCCGACGTCGCAGATGAGGCCGTGGACGCCACGCCCAGGCTTGTGGAGATCACAGGGCGCGGAGCAAGAATGCAGAGCTTGGTGAAGGAGCTTGCGAATGCTGGTGCTGGCGCTTGAGACATCCGCCGACCCATGCGGCATGGCGTTGGTGGATGAGGGGGGAGTGGTGTCCTCCGTTCGCTTCAGGCACCACATGAACCTCTCGAGCACCTGGGCGCCGTTGCTCCAGAGGATGCTGGCCGAGGCGGGGCGCACGCCTGCACACATCGCAGGGGTGGCCACGTCGCTCGGCCCGGGCTCCTTCACGGGGCTTCGGATTGGGGTGGTGGCCGCCAAAACGCTGGCCCAAACGCTCCAGATCAAGCTGCTGGGCATCGGCTCGCTGGAGCTGCTGGCGCTTCCCTTCAGGGCGGTGGCGGGGCTCTCCGTGCTGTGCGTGCTGCCGTGCAGGCGGGGAGAGGCTTACGTGGGCGCGTACAGATGCACAGGCAATGCGCTCCGCGGCCTGGTTGGGGGCGCTGTGATGCCGTTGGAAAGCCTGGCCGGCCTGATGGCTTCGTTGCCGGAGCCAATGGTGGTTGCCGGCGCGGCCTCGCACCGGCCAGAGGATGCGGATGCCCCTCGCGCCGCGGATCAGTGGCATCACGCACCCTCCGCGGAGGTGCTGGGCATGGAGGCCCGGCGCCGAATGCTGGCTGGAGAGTCCGTTGAGCCCGCGGCGCTCCTGCCCATCTACCTCAAGCGCTCTCAGGCGGAGGAACGCTTGGGAACCCTGGGCAGGCCCAAGGCGGAGAGATAAGGCGTGCTACTGCGTCTCTAGGCTCTTCGTGATGATGCCCACGTAGCCGCCGAGCAGGCTGAGGATCTGCAGCACCATGTAGCCGGCAACCACCGCCCACAACAGCATCTGTAACACAGGCATGCTGGCGTCTATGGTGGTGACGGCGTCATCGCGGAGGTATTGGGCCACCTTGGCGAGCGCCGCGTCTGTGCTGCCACCCTCCTGCCCCACCGCCGCCATATGTGTAACCAGGCTGGGCACCGCGCCCGTGGCTTGGAGGGCGTCGGCCACGCTTCTGCCCTGCCGCAGCAGAGCAGCGCCACCGCGAAGCTGAGCGCCCAATGCGAGGTTGCCGCACGCGTCCGCCGCCATCTCCATCGCGGAGGCGGGAGCCACGCCAGCGCCGTACAGGTCCGCGAGGCCCCTGGCGAACCTTGCGACGGCCAGTTTGCGCAGCACCGTCCCGAACACCGGGATCGCCAGCTTGAAGCGGTCGAGCATTAGGCCTCCCCTGCCACCGAGTGCCAGGAACCTCAGCAACAGCAGAACCGCCAAGAGGCGCACAAGGAAGAGCAGCTTGGGGAGCACATACCCGTGCACGGCCGCCTGGCTCCCCTGGAGGATGAAGCTCGGAACCGCGGGCACCACCAGCGCCGCCGCCAGCATGATGCCGGGGTAGACCATCATCTTGACGACCTTCTGACGGAGCTGGTGCTCGAACTCGAGGTGGTCGGCGGCGCGAAGCAGCATCGTCTCCACGCGGCCCGACGCCTCGCCCGCGCGCACCATTGCTACCTCCATCTTGCCGAACTGCCGCTCGTGCGGGGCCATCCCCTCGGACAGGGGCTTGCCGCGCTCTACGGCCGCCGCCACATCGGCGAGCGCACGGCGGGCGGACCCACTGCCGGCAGTGTCTCGGAGGATCGCCACCGCGCGTGTGACAGACACGCCGGCGCCCAGCATGGTGGCCAGCTCTCGGTAGATGAGGGCCAGTTCCCTGGAGGGAATGCGGCTGCCGATGTTGGGTATAAGGCCGGACCGCGCCGTTGTCGATCGGCGCTCCCTGAGGCCGGTGGGCCACAGCCCCCTTTGGCGAAGGAGCGCGGCGGCTTCATTGGTGCTGGCAGCCTCTACCGTGCCCGTTACCACAGCGCCTGAGCCATCGCGCGCGGTGTAGGTGAACTCCGTCAATCCAACATCCCCTCCTTAGGGGCGCTGCGCCTGGGCGTCTGGGAGAACCATCGGGATGGGCGTTTGACAGCGCGGACAGAGAAGCGCCCCTTTTGTGGGTGTTCCGTGGATCGCTGCCACGTAGAACCCATGACGGCGCACCACCACGTGACCGCAACCAGGGCAATGGGTGCTCTCGCTCTCCTCGCCCGGGACGTTGCCCGCATACACATACCGAAGCCCCGCCTCGCGCCCAATCGCGACGGCGCGCCTGATGGTCTCCACGGGCGTGGCGCCCCTATCGAGCATCTGGTAATCCGGGTGGAACCTGGAGACGTGCCACGGAATATCCGGGCTCACGCTGGCAATGAACTCCGCAATCGCGCGCAGCTCGTGTTCGGAGTCGTTGGCGCCGGGCACGATGAGGGTGGTTACCTCCACCCAGATGCCCATCTCGTGCATCCGAGAGATGGAATCGAGCACCGGTTGCAGCCTGCCTCCGCACACGCGCCGGTAGTAGGCGTCGCTGAACGCCTTCAGGTCCACGTTGGCGGCGTGCAGGTGTCCGCGGATCGCATCCAGCGCCTCGGCCGTCATGAAGCCGTTGGTGACGAAGACGTTCTTGAGGCCTGCGGCCGACGCGAGCTTCGCGGTATCGAGGGCGTACTCGAAGAAGATGGTGGGCTCTGTGTAGGTGTAGGCGATGCTGGCGCAGCTGTGCGCCAGCGCCAGGTCCACCACGCGGCGGGGCGGCAGGCGGGTTCCCTCTATCCTGCCGGCCAGCTCTTTGGGCATCTGCGAGATGTTCCAGTTCTGGCAGAAACGGCAGGAGAAGTTGCATCCCGCGGTGGCGACCGAGAAGCTGGTGGTGCCCGGCAGGAAGTGGAACAGCGGCTTCTTCTCGATGGGATCCACGTTGCCGCTAATGGCAAGCTCGTACACGAGGGTGTACAGTCCGCCGCGCTGGTTCACGCGCACGCGGCAGATGCCAGCCTTGCCCTCGGAGATCACGCAGCGGTGGGCGCAGAGGTAGCAGCGCACGCGGTTGCCATCCAGGGGCTCCCATAGCATGGCCTCACGGGCGTTTCTCAGCGTATCTGGGGCAGGTACGGGCATGGCGGGATCAGAGACGAAAGATCGGAGATGAGGCTCCGGAGCAAAGAGCGGGGCAACGCTTCATCCATGTTGGCGGCCTTCTGCACAAGAGGGGGCTGGGTTTGGCCTCCATAGACGCCATCGGCAAGTGCAAGCTGAACGTCCATCGGGGTGCACGCAATGCATGCGTGCCATCCGTACTAAAGACGCCTTCCGAACGCCCACGGTTCCGCGCCCCAAAATGGGCGTCTGGAACCCGGTCACAGCCCCATATCCTCAGCCATTGTATGATGGGAGAGGCAGTTGGGCAAGGCTCCTGGTTACCCTCATACCGGCTTCACCACCCCTTGCATGATCGAAGAGGTTGTTAGGCAAGCCTTACGGCTGCCCTCACCTCGGCTCCGCCACCCCTCTCCCACTTTCGGGGAGAGGGAGGGTGAGAGGAGTAGGTGAGGTGCGGGAGCAGCCGCTCTCTCGCGGCGAGGCTCGAGAGGCACACAGGGCGGGGGCGTGCGCGGATGGCAGGCTGGGCTTACGTTGGCGCGTCGGAGGGCGAGTCTGCAGGGCTGCCGCCGGGTGTCTAGCGGTGCCGTTGAGCGTGTGCACGCTCGCCTACTCGAACTGTGCCAGAATCCGCTGGAGGTCCCCCGGCCCGCGCTTGAGCGCCGTCTCCTGCACCATCTGCATCCGCGCCGTTAGGTCCGGTACGCCTTCCTGCTTGTAGAACAGGCCTATCGGGATCGCGTCGGCCCGCATGGCCGCCTGCATCGCCTGCATGCGATCGCGCGGGTCGTGGTCCTCGGGGAGCATCTGGACCTTCGGCGCGTAGTAGTCGTACGGGAAGGCGAACGTGAGGCACGGGCTGATGACGTGGAGGAAGGCGAACCCCTTGTGCTGGATGGCCTGCGTTAGGAGTTGGGCCATGTGGTTTGGATTGCCGGAGAAGGCGCGCGCCACGAAAGTTGCGCCGTAGGTCATGGCCAGCTCCACGGGGTCCAACTGCGCCTCCACGTTGCCGTACGGCGTAGAAGCGGTGGATTCCGCCACCTGCGACGTGGGGGAGAACTGACCCTTGGTCAGCCCGTATATGTTGTTGTCCAGAAGCAGGTAGGTGATGTCCACGTTCCGCCGGCAAGCGTGGGGGAAATGGCCACCCCCAATCGCAAGGCCATCGCCGTCTCCGCCAACGGCAATCACGGTGAGGCTGGGGTTGGCAAGCTTGATGCCGGTTGCCGTGGGCAGCACACGCCCATGCAGCCCATGAAAGCCGTAGCATTTGACGAACGCGGGCGTGCGCCCGGAGCATCCAATTCCAGAGCACACAACCACGTTGGCTGGGTCCAGCTCCTGCGCCGCCATCGACTTCTGCATGGCTGACAGCACGGCGAAGTCACCGCAGCCGGGACACCATACGGGCTTCACATCGCCCCTGTACTCAGCGACACTCTTGGCCATCTGCTAGCTCCAGAATCTTCTGCAAGATCTCCGTGGACGAGAACGGAAGCCCCTCAACTTTGTTGAGCTGCTCTATCGGCGTGCGGTACCGCGCCCGGAGGATCTGGGCGAACTGGCCGGTGTAGTTCAGCTCTGGAACCAGAAGGGTCTGCACCGACTCGACGAACGGCCGCACCTCGGCGTCGGGGAGGGGGTACACCATGTTGGTGTGGAGAGCCGCCACCGGAACGCCGGCCGCCTCCGCCTCCGCAACGGCCTCGCAGATGGGGCCGAGTGTAGATCCCCAGCCCAACACGCCGATTGCGGCGGCAGGGGCCCCGTACCGTCGCACGAACCCCTTCTCAGCGGCCGCCAGCTGTAGCTTGCGATGCCGCTTGTGGGTCATCTTGGCGTGGTTGGCCGGAGAGAGGTTGGGATGGCCGGCCTCGTCGTGCTCCAGGCCCTCGGCAACGTACAGGCCGTCTGGCATGCCGGGAACGGCCATCGGGGATACGCCGCTCTCAGTCAGCCGATACCTTCTGTAGCCGTTTTGCAGCTCTTCGGCGGAGGGCAGGGCGCGCTCCACCTGCTCGAGGGAGTTCAGGTCGGGATAAGGGACGCTCTCCGCCCTCTGGGCAAGGTACTGGTCGGTGAGGACGATGACGGGGGTTTGGTACTTCTCCGCCAGCTCGAACGCCCTCGCGGTGGTGGAGAAGCAGTCTTCCACGTTTGCGGGCGCCAACACGATGCGGGGCGCATCTCCATGCCCGCCAAACACGGCCAGGTTCAGGTCGGACTGCTCCGTCTTGGTGGGCATGCCGGTGCTGGGGCCTCCGCGCTGGGCGTCCACGATCACCACCGGAATCTCCGCCATGGCGGCGAATCCGATGAACTCCGTCATCAGCGAGATGCCGGGGCCGGAGCTCGCCGTCATCGCCTTCTTGCCAGCGTACGACGCGCCGATGCAGGACGCGAGGGCTGCCATCTCGTCCTCGGTTTGGAGCACCACGCCGCCGAAGCGGGGCAGCACGTTCGCCATCCACTCCAGAATGTCCGAGGCGGGAGTGATTGGGTACCCTGCGTAGTACCGACAGCCGGCCGCAATGGCGCCCAACGCAATAGCCTGGTTTCCCCTGATGACTATCCTGCGTCCGCCTCGGCGGGCGTCGATGGCCCAAACCAAGGTGGGCGCCTCCTCCTCCATGAACCGATACCCAGCGGCAAGGGCCTGCAGGTTCTTGGAGACCACATCCTCGCCCTTCCTCGCCCACTTGTCGCGGACCACGCTCTCCAACGCATCGAACGGGACCCTCACCAATCTCCCCACGGCCCCAAGGGCCACCACGTTCTTGGATATCTTGGAGCCGACCTGCTTGGACGCTATCTCCGTCAGGGGCACCGCCTGGCGAAACAGGCCATTGGTGCCTGGTACCTCGTCCGCGGCGTCGTGGAGGAGCATGCCATCGGGCTTGAGCACGTCGTGGTGCAGGTCCCATGCCTCTCTGTTGAAGGCAACCAGGACGTCGGCTCTCTCCCCGTGCGACAGCAGTTGCCACGGGGCGGCCCTGACCTGGAACATCGCGGGTCCGCCCTTTATCTCCGCGGGGTACGACTGAAACGCGAAGACGTGCAGCGACGCCCTTGCCATTGCCTTGGTGAGCAGCTCGCCCGTGCTGATCACGCCCTCCCCGCCCTCCCCGGCGATACGCACAACTATGTCCCTTGTCATTCGGAAGCTCCCATGGGGGATGGCGAACCGCGGAAGCTTGTCCGCGGCATCGTGCTTGCGCCAGCCATCCCCTGTGCAATAGATAACGTGGTTATGCTTATTATAGCACAAACCTATCGTCGCAACGCCAGCATGCTGGCGTCCGGTAGTGTACCGTAAAGTGTGTAAAAACGGTGGGGGTGCTTGCCCTAGCCGGCGAAGGAGTGTCTGCAAACGAAACCCTCCGACGGGGAGGCACTGGATGTTGAGCTGACGAGCTACCTGGGCTGCAGCAGATACAACAGGAGCTCCGACCGGAAAGACTGGCGCAACGGCTACTACACGAGGGACTTCGCGACGGGGATGGGGGTGATAAAGGCGATCAGGGTGCCCCGGTCACGGAGGAAAGGGTTTGAGA